>Ga0182012_10003945_pt1 | contig 15655 bp, 11 predicted proteins | sample 612S2SmetaG_FD_120486 | JGI IMG/M metagenome (GOLD analysis project Ga0182012, IMG submission 120486) | Permafrost microbial communities from Stordalen Mire, Sweden - 612S2S metaG | ecosystem: Environmental > Terrestrial > Soil > Wetlands > Permafrost | place: Sweden: Stordalen | collected...
CAGCCTTGGAACCCGATCCACCGACAACTAGAACACTCGTGGTAGAAGGATTCGACATCCCACCATGGCCGAAATCGTCCATCTGAACAAGGGTGTTATCGAAGCCGTTTACCAAGAGATTGTGAGAAGAACCAGCGGTCCCCTCGGCAGCGAAATTGCTATAGATACGATCCCCCGGTTGGTCGTATCCTTCTACGAGAATTCCAGCAGAAGACGAGCCGGAGTTGATCGTAAGATTGCGGATAGTGGCGTGGCTCGGCGGAAGAAGCTCGAAGACCGGGGACGATGTCGATCCGTTCCAATTGATGATCGTCTGCATATTGTCGCCTACGATCTGCACATCGCTCTTCCCTGGGATCATTATTGTGGAGCTCACTGAATACTGGCCCCATGGAATATGAACTACCGGACGATTGCCGTTATTCCCCGCAATTGCTTGATTGATCGTCTGCTGAATTGCTTCACCGGACGCTCCCGGCGGAACGTCATAAATTGTCCGATTGTAGTTTGGGAGTGGCCCCGGCATCATAGGGATCGCGTCCGCTATGCTTGGCGCGGAAACGACAACATCGTTGATCGAGGTCAGGTCGCCGCTTATCTCGTTCGTCTTATACATTATGTTCTGGACGGAAAACGGGGTTGTTGAAACGTACGTATTACCCATCGATAGAACATAAGAATTTGGAATCGAGAGGGCGCCGTTTCCAAGCTTGAACGCCTGGCCGCCCTGACCCGCTACGATAGGACCCTCGATGATGTTGTTGATGAGGGTCAGGGGGCCGATGCCGGGCATCGAGATGGCTAGATTTTGGGGCATAAGGATCGTGTTTCCGATAAGAATACTTGCATTGCCGAAAGGACTACCTGAAAGAAAAGTGCCAGAATGGTATGAAGTGTTGTAGGTATAGGATTGGCTTGCACCATTGCCCCATCCTGAATCCACGTTGTTATATTCAAACAGATTGTGGTCCAGATGCATGGCTCCGCCTGCGCCAAACACATTTGTAACACCATAGTTATCGTGCTCGAAAATGGAATATCGGACGTACCAATCAAGCGCATTCCAATCTTCTAAACTAATTCCCGCTTCAGTCAAATTCACGAATATATCTCGATCGACCTTACTTTCTGCGGAGCAACAACCCACGGTATTGTCGCCCGCCTGTAGACCGATAGCGGCGTTTTCAAATACATCATCGGTATATTCATTGGAGCCATCGTAGCAGCAACCTTGATGCATCGTTTCGCTAACTAGCGTGATCTGCGAACCTCTTCCGTCCAGTGTAAGGCGATCAAACTGCATCCGATTGATACCATCAAGCGTGATCATTGTGGTCCCGGACGGAGCCCCCTCCCATTCCAGGATCGTATTAGTCGGACTCTCACCGATGATGCTCTTTCCCGTACAAAATGTAGCGCAGTTGGTTGAAACATAATTCAAGCCCGAAGTAATCTTGTAAGTCCCAGCAGGAATATATAGAACACTTGAATGGCTCGAGGCCGCCTCTAGCGCATTCAAGGCAGACTGGAAAGCCAGCGTATCATCAGCCACGCCATCTCCGATTGCACCAAACCCGGTCTTCACGTTAAGCCACGAAGAAAATGGACCGATAAACTCATCGTCATCAGAAGCGGTTGCAGATGAGCCGCCCCCGGATGGGTTACCCGCAGACGATCCGTCCGCCACAGGTTGAGCGGTCAAGATGCTGCTGGCCGTACCCTCTCCAACGGCGCTCACGGGAATTACTTCCAGATCATAGCTAGTTCCGTTCACGAGACCTGTGATTACTTGCTCATTGAGGATGGATGGATTATGGCGGAATACCATCCAAGGGCTTGAGCCGCTCTGGCGGTACTTGATGATGTAGTCGGTGACAATCGCACCCAGGGTTGGGGTATTCCACGAGAGTCCGATCTGATCGTTCCCGGGATAAGCCTGGAGATTGGAGGGAGCGTTCGGGGTGCCTACATCAGTGTTATAGAGCGAAGAGATCTCGTTGCCAGAGAGGGCGCGGTCATAGATCCGAATATCGTTGAGGGAGCCGCTGAAGCTCGAATATCCACCTCTCTGGGCAGCACCGAAGACCAGCGGGCCGGATGATGCTGTAGGAGTTGCGGCGCGCGAAGCTGCAATGAAAACGCCGTTCGCATAGACAGAAATATTCGATCCATCGAACTCCGCCGTAAAATATGTCCAGGCCGGACTGCTCAACGGATAATGTCCTCCGCCAGTGCAGCTTTCCGTTGAATTGGCATAGACGCAAAACCGAACACCCCCGTTATAAATTGCGAGGTTATAGCCATTATTTCCGCCATTTTGCATCGTCAGGATAGTGCCACTGGCGGTAGCGGTATTGACCCAGGCTGAGACCGTGAATGGTCCTGTGAACGCATAGACAGGCTCCGCCCCGACGGTCAATTCATCGTCGCTACCGTCAAAAAGTCCCGCATAGGAACCGGTCACCCCTGTCGTATAGTAGGTGCCGGTTGGAGAACTGGGAACGCCGCTCCACCTGCCATTGTGGCCCTGGCCGGAGATGTCCTGTGCCACCAGTCCTCTTCCTTCATCCAGTGGCCACCAGCCAACTAGGCCTGACGAGACGGTGACCCTTGCGGTCGCGAATTTTGTGGGGTCTTGAACCGAGGTCGCAGTGATCGTATCGGTGAGCGCGTCGCTCCCCGTATTCAATGGGGCGGTATAGAGTCCTTCCGGTGTAATCGAGCCAAGAAGCGCACTCCAAGTGACTGAAAAATCCAATGCGTTTGTGACGATCGCTGTAAGCTCGGTAGATTGGCCACTGTTCAGTGCTACAACGTCCGGATTGACCACCACACCGATCGAGGACGAAAGCGTGATTCTGATGGAGGAAGAAGCAGTTGGGGCCGCTTGACTAGTCGCGGTGGCAGTCACGGTTTCGAGTGTTGGAATCGAGACCGGGGCTGTGTATAAGCCGGATGGGCTAATGGAGCCTAGTCCATCCGGCAAAATGGACCACGTTACAACCTGATTGGCTGCATTGTTGACTGCAGCTGTCAGTTGTACGGCTTGGCTACTCCCTAGTGTTACGGTTGCCGGGTTTACGATTACCGCGACAGGCGGCAACTCAACAGGAGGTGCGTTACCGCTCAGGTTAATGGTCTGGACCGATGGGTCTGCGTTATCCGTGATTGTGATTGCTGCAGTGTAAGAGCCTGCCGTGGTGGGACTGAAACTAGACGTGATGATGCAACTACCGCCAGGCGCTAGGCTTACCGAGCAGTTGTTGGACTCGGTAAAGCTGTTTGCAGAAGTACCGGTCAGAACAATACTGAAGATTTCTAAGGCTCCACTACCCGTGTTGGACAACGTTACGGTTCGAGCGGAGCTGGATGTGCCAAATGTAACGGAACCGAACGTTACCGAGGATGATGAAACGTCCGTTGCCGGTAAAGAACCTATGGGGATGCCGATTATCGGACCACATCCCAAACTACAAGCCAACGCTAGCGTAAGCGTTGCCGTAAAAATCAACTTGAAGAAACGACGCAATTGCATTATCAGACTCCCTATATGTCTGGCAATACAAATATCGGTCAAACCGTAGAGATTCCGTACATGTTTCGTTTCTGTACATATGCCTGCTAAATCTCTACACAAACCCTTTAGAAAGCGGACCGCTGAAACCCTGGGCGCTTTCTTTATTCGTCGCGCTGGCGTGTTGAATTTCTTATCTAGGGCTTGTTCCCACTAGAGCGTGTTTCATCAATAGGTTCGGCCTCAAGCTGACGACTTCTGCGTGAGGCTGGTTGTTTGTTGAACTTCTTGTATGAGTAAGAAGAGATTCGAGTTATTGAACGATACGCAGTGGGAGTTGATTGAGCCGCTGCTGCCTGAGCCGAAGCGTCGCAAGGACAAGCGGGGCTGTCCGTGGGCGTCCAACCGGGCCTGTCTGGAGGTCATCCTGTGGGTGTTGCAGACCGGAGCGGCGTGGCGGTTTTTGCCCGACAAGTATCCTTCGCCTGCGACTTGCTGGCGAAGGTTGAAGCGGTGGGAAGGGCAGGACGTATGGCTTGACGCGTGGCGAGCGTTGCTGGGCGCGCTCGACAGCGAAGGTCTGTTGCAGTGGGAAGAGGCGTTCCTGGACGGCAGCTTCGCTCCGGCGAAAAAGGGGCTCCGCAGTCAGAGACGATGCGCGGGCGATGCGATCGCGCAGACGGAGACAATCTCCGATGGATCGAAATTTCAGCGCTCTTTTGACTGGACGGGATGGATCACGAAGAAATCTGTCAATGTGTTCAAGGTCAAGGATCGATAGGGTTGACTCCAACTGATCGGATTCGAGTAGACCTCTGGTCGTCACAATGGCGACGTGCCGCCCGTCGGGTGAGTCTTTGATGCGATTGGCGTCAAAGTTCTCCTGCTCGTCAGACGGATCGCTAAAGCGGACCATCGCGATGTCATCCTTGACAGAAAAATTGTGAGTCGTTGACTGGGCGGCGGAGCGTCCCGCGAGAATGGGGAGGACGATAGCTGAAATCAGACGCAAGTTCATATTTCCCCCAAATGGAGAGGTTGCGAGGCGAAGGAAGAGAGACCCTGTTTGGGGCCCAGCCGGTTTCTGTTTAGAACAGGATCTTCAACGCGAATTGCATGGATCGAGCTCCGCCCTGCTGGTATTGAGAAGCTACGGTGCCGAGGCTTGCACTTAACGTCTGAGTCGCCTGGCCGAACGTCGCGTCCGTATAGACCGGATCGACATAACCGAAGTTGGGATGGTTGAGCAGATTGAACGTCTCGGCTCGAAACTGCAGAACAAACGGATCGTGCAAGTGCAACTCTCTCCGTAGGGCCAGATTCAACTGCGACTCACCGAAACCCCGCACAAAGTTCCGCGGCGCGTCTCCTGCCGTCTCACCGGAAGGCAGGCTAAACGCGGCGGGATTGATCGCCTTTCTTCCGGGATATTGCTGTCCGTGGAGGTAGGTCGGCTCATCGGGAACGAGGTTGAGACCGCCGTGGAACTCGTTACCGGTTGTCGGATCGATAAGGAGGCCGCCGCCGAGCGTCACGGGAAATGCGGTGCGCGCGAGCACACGGGCATCGACGGCCCAGCCGTTCACAACGTCGGCAATCAATTGATGCTTGGCAAGTTTGGGCAAGTCCCAGCTAAGCCCAGCCTGGAAATTATTTCGCACGTCAAAATCAGCGTTGCCGCGTTGGAGCGGCAGCTCCGTGGCATTGGATCCATAGTCCAGGGCATGGAACCAGGTGTAGGAGGCGAGCGCCTGCACGCCTTTAGAGACCGTGCGCTGATATTGAAGTTGAAGCGATTGATAATTCGATGTGAGGCCCGTCTGGAAGTACTGGACGACTCCAAAGTTGGGATTGAGAGCTGTGAGAGACCGCTGCTGGAGCCCAATGAGACGCCTTCCCTCCGCACCCACGTAAGAGAGTGTGGCGGTCTGATGATTGCCAATTCCCTGCTGAATGCTTACATTCCATTGAAGGGTGTAAGGCAGTTGAAGGTGCTGAGGAAACGCTGTAACCGTGGCGCTCGTGTATGGCGGAGTGACGGAGATGGGGACGTTCAATTGACTGAGAGTGAATGGAATGGTCGCGCCAGTCGCGACTTTCGTTGCGTGGAAGCCCAGATCGTCGTAGCCCACCGTCGCGATATCCGCAAGAGAATCGAAGAAGACGCCTCCCCCGGACCGAAGGACCGTTTGGAAGTTGGGCTTGTTCCGTATTGACCACGCGGCACCGAGCCGAGGAGCGAAGTTGTACCAAGATGTCTTCCAGAGCGGTGTGCCCTGCGGGGCAACGCTCAGAGAGGAGGGATCATTGATATTTCCGAGGAGCGTATACGCGTCGTCGCCATGCTCTTCCGTCGGGGGAGGGTCGACCTCCCAGCGCACACCTAAAGAGAGCGTCAGCGATGGGCGAAGCCGCCACTGATCATCGACGAAGACTGCGATCTGATTGAACACTGGGGTTGCGGGCAGAAAACGGAAGACATACGGCAATGCCGGCGCTCCCTTCAGGATCTGTGCCGTACTCGAAAAATAGGCATACGGCTCGATGCTTGGAGGTTCCAAGGGAGATTTGACCCGTCGATAGTCAACGCCGACTTTGATCGAATGGGCATGACCAAGGAAACCAACGGTATCCACAAGATTCCATTGCCTCCCTAAGTTCCGCGTATCGTAGAGAGCAATCTCGGCGCTACCGATACCGGCTATCGAGAGATTTACAACGGGAAGAACCTGTTGGAAGGAACCCGCGCCGATGGCGGAAGCCAAATTGATCGGGGCTCCCCCTCCGAAGCCATCGAGCGTGCTCACCTGCTGCGAATTGGCCCGTGCGTATCCGAGCCGAAACTCGTTCGTGTAGACGCTAGAAAATTGGCTACTCGCACCCAGGGTGTAGGTTTGGGCATTGGCGCTGGTTGTGGTGCGGGCAAAGTATGGCCTGGACTCTGTGGAACTCGGCGTGTCACCGAAACGGAAGAAGAGCGACAACTTCGAGCCTAACGTGTGATCGATCCGAATACTCGTCGAGTCAATCGAACTGGGAAGAGAAAAAGGCGCAATGAACTGAGCGAGGTTTGGGGTGGAAGAAGATCCATAATCGAAACCATTCGGCAGAGGAAACGCATCGAGGATCGGCTGCACTGCAGCGACAGCCTGTTGCCTCAGTGCTAAGTCGGGCACGTATTGGATACTGGCTTCCGTTGGCTGCGTAAGACGCAGGCCCTCATAGGACGCGAAGAAGAAACTGCGATTTCGTCCGTTGTACGCTCCCGGAATCCAGATGGGGCCACCCACGCTCCCGCCAAAATCATTTTGGCGAAGAGCAGGGATCGGTTTGCCATAGTGGTCATTGAACCAATCGTTGGCATCGAAGAAATCGTTGCGGAGGTAGTCAAAGACCGCTCCTTGGATGACATTTGTTCCGGAACGGCTCACCAAGGAGAACTGTCCGCCAGGCGATCTCCCATAGGCAGCGGAGTAGGTAGAACTTTGCACCCTGAACTCCTGGAGAGCATCGACGGATAGCAAGGTCTGCGTAGTGCCAAGGGCGGTGGATCCGCTGAGCGCACCGCCAGTGGAAGGCCCCGCCGTGCCACCCCCATTTCCGGCGCTGATATTGGCCGCCACTCCATCGACGGTGTAGTAGTTCGATTCGGTACGTTGACCGTTGACGCTGAAATCTCCAGCTGTTCCTACCGTCGCCGTTGTCGTCTGCGGGCTCTGCGTCACGATACCGGGTGTCAACGAGATAAGGTCCTGAAAGCTTCGCCCATTCAGCGGAATGTTTTCGACGAACTTGCGATCGATGACAGTACTGACACTGGCGTCAGAGGTATTGATCGTCGAAGAGGAGGACTCAACAGTGATGCTCTCTGAAGTTGCGCCGACCGGCAAAATGAAGTTCAGAGCGACCGCACTTTGAACATAGAGAATTACATCCGCTTTGATGATGGTCTTGAATCCTCTCTTCGAAACCTGAACGTGATAATGGCCAGGCGGAAGAACCGGAACCAGGTACATACCGGAGTTGTTCGTTTGTGCCGCATAGATAACGCCTGTCGCGTCATTCGCGATCGAAACTTCCGCGTTCTGGATGAGGTTGCCCGTTGGGTCCGTTACCCCACCACTGATCGTTGCATCCGTGGACTGGGAAAGAGCGAATGAGGGGATGAGACACAAACTCAGAAATGCGATCCAGCGTTTCATACAGCTCAGCTCCGAGGGTCGAGAGTGGATTGGGTACACTTCGTCTACGGATGGCCGGTCAAAGCTGTACCAACACTCTTTTCTGATTATGGATGATTTGAAGCAATCTGGAGATAGGCGCGAAGAAGTGGTTTGCCTGTAGGCTTGCTGCTTCCCCCCGGGGGCTCGACCGTCACAAACACCGTGCTCAACCGGGCCAGCGTCTTGGGATCGTTGCAACGCAGCACCCATCTATTGTGGCTGTCATCCTGATAGAACAGCCCCAGGCTCACAGGCGACCGGTCGCTGCCGCTTCCCCATACTTGGAAAGACGCGTCCCTCTCAAGACCGCGTTGCTTTTCTAGATCGAAACCATAAAACACCAGGGAGCTGTCTTTGGTGTAAAAGATTCGGCCAAACGGTTTAGCGGTCTTGCCGGTTTCCGTTGTATCGAAGATATCGGCGATATACAGATTGCGTGCCCCGATAAGATCCCGAATATCCCGGTCGTGCGATAGGAAGTCCTTGTCCAGGGCGAGCATCCGATCCTTGTCATTGAGCGCGGTATCCGCCTCATCCAGGGATACGTTCAGTGCTTGGACCTTTGCCTCTAACAGGGCAACTCGTCCGGCCTGCTGGTCTGCGCCAGCTGCGGCCGATGTTAGCTTAGCCCCCAGCGTCTGGATATCGGTCTGTGCCGCCACAAGCTGCTTGCTCAGAGCGTCTCGGTCGGAGGCAATTTGTTCGCGTTCCGTCTCTTCGGCCTGCAACTGCTTACGAAGAGTGGCAACTGCCCCGTTTGACTCAACAGTGTGGGCTTCAACCACAGCAAGTCGCTGTTCTAGCTGTGTGATTTGCTGTCGGGACTGCTCTAGTTCATCCTGATGCTGGGCATCCGCCACGGCATTTTTCAGCGAAGCGGAAGGTTTTGCCGCCGGTAGGCTGGGGGCTGTGAGTGCCGACTGTTTGTTTCTGTTTCTGGCAAAGTGAACACCTGCAACTACGACGAGAACTAGAAGACATGCGACAAGCCCTCTAAGAACGAGCCACCGAGAAGATTTCCCAGGGACGGACGGCTTGGGCTGACTGGTGACGACACGTATGCCATTCAGCAGCCGCCGCTCGGCTTCCACAAACGACGACGCTGACTCGACCGGAGCCGCTCCCGACTCGGCGGCAGCCGCAGCCATCACTGGAATCACATCTTTAGTGATTTGTTTGTATTGCTCGAAGGTGTTCCGGCAGGAGTCGCAGTAGGCGAGATGCACCTGCAGCAATGCCCACTCTTCATCGGAGATTTCTCCAGAGTAGAAGAGGGCACCGAGGGCAACAAACTCGTCATGAAGTTGAGGATTCACCAGCTCAGATCCTCTACAGTACAAACGTTCGTTAATTCTCTCACTCTAAACACGCTTTTGGGGAAACAGGTTCGAGCGAAGCCGGTCCAGCGCTCGATAATAATGATGCCGGACGTTTCCGAGCGGCTGGCTGGTCTTGTTCGCGATCTCACTGAAGCTGTATCCCTCAAAGAAATGAAGCTCCAGCGTTTGCTGCTGATCCGTGGTTAGCTGCCCTCTCAGTTTCTCTAAGATCGCTTTGCCATCCAGTTTGTCCGTCGTTACTCCTTGTACTACAGGGCCCACTGCTTGCTCATCCAGAGCCTCAAGTTTGTAGTGCTGCCGGAAGCTAAGATATCTTCTCCGATCGATCGCTCGGTGGTACGTCACCTGAATGATCCAAGACACAGCGGTTGACTTGCGAGAATCGTAATGCTTCGCGCGCTCAAAAACGTAAAGAAATACTTCCTGCCGAAGGTCGTCTGCTTCTGATTCGTCCCGAAGGATTCGCCAGGCGACATTGAATACAGCGCCACCGTGACGACGGAAGAGAAAGCCAAGGGCATCCTTCGAACCGTTTCCGACGGCCTTGAGCAGGTCTTCGTCGGAGCCCTCGGCTAACGGCTGAGACGCGATAACCTCAACTGTTAGGCGCTGGGGCTCAGGTAAGATACTCGGTTCTACAAGAGCTTTCGTAAGTTGGAGCGCAGCTTCACTCATCGGAACCCTCGGCAAAAGTTAACTCAATACGCAGTTACTGGGAGACCCGTGGGACGCAATTCACGCCTGATTCATGACCCGTAGTATTACTCGGTGTATTGAAACCTGTTATCTAGCCACACTCACACTGTGGCCACTCTACGGAAACTGTTCGGGAAAAGACTTCGTGGGTTCCGGAAAGAGCGGAACATGACACAGGAGGAATTTGCCGAACTTCTCAATATATCGGTTGATTTCCTCAGTCTTCTAGAGCGCGGCCTGAATGCTCCTTCCTTCGAGTCCATTGAGGTCTTCTCTATGACCCTCGGCATTCCGGTGAGAGACTTCTTTGATTTCGCCCCGGAAAAGCCCGTTAAGGGGTAGTTATCACCCAATGTATCGATACTATAACCCGTAGTAATACTCGGTGTCATTAAGGCGACGGCTTTACCAAACTTTGAAGTGTGAAGCGGATAGAGCCAGTTCAGCCTAACTTCGGGATTCGGATCAAGAAACTGCGTTTTGACTCAAACTTGAGTCAGCAGGAATTGGCAGATCTGTGTGAGGTGTCCGTAGATCAAATCGCAAATATCGAGCGTGGGAAAAACTTTGCGGGCGAAACCACCATTTCTATGCTCGCAGACGCGTTCAAGGTTTCCCAACTGGCGCTCTTCGACTACTCCGAAAATGAAGCTTTTGTGAAAAGTGGAGGGATGAAATGGCGTGCCAGTCGAAGTTCAAACACCGTGCAGCTGAGGAATCGCAAGGTTCCTATTACGATCCGTCGTAATAGGAGACAATGAAAAAGGCCTCTATCACCCAACCTGCAGCGCTTGAGCGAGGGTGTGGTCGGGCAACACCCCAGCTTCACGAAGAGCAGGGCTTGTCTCAGATGGATCTTGATGTCGCGACAGGTTACAGCCTTCGTTACATTGGGGATGTCGAACGAGGCTCTAAAATCGCCACGTTACAAACCATGAAGGACTTGGCGACTTTGCTGAATCTGCGTCTTGACGATCTCAGAACTCGCGCCGAACGTTTGTTGAGTTATTGCTCTACAGAGAATCGGACGAAGTCCACTTACCTTCTTCTTCGATCCTAAGACGATAGGCTTCCGGTGTTTCGATGACAAACGTCGTCTCACCTGCCAACGCCAGAAGATCGTTATCTCCGCTGACGAGTAGCTCGGCCCCACCGCTTAGAGCCAAATCAAGAAACGGCTGATCCTTTTCATCCCGACAGACTTGAGGGCACCGCGTCACGTGCTCGACGATCTCGCAGTACGGCACATAGTGAGCCAAAAGCTCCCGCCGGTCATCCAGGGAGAGCCGAAACTTCGGGTACAGAAGAACTCGCGTAAGTTCTGCCGCGGTTGCTGAAGAGATGAGCGGGGTACAGCCACCCTCCTGCCAATGCGGGAGTAGCCAGGACAATCGGCGATTCGCAAACACGAGGGCCGACACAACGGTGGTTGTGTCAAAGACGACGCGGCGACTCAAGCCGTTTCACGCGCCCAGGATACGGCATCGGACACGTCCTCTTCCGTGACACCAAGTTGAGCCAACCGTCCACGAATTTCGTCGATACGGCTGGTTCGCAGTGGACGCAACACAATCGTCTCGCCATCTGTACTCACGTCGAAGTATTCGACATTGCCGAAACGTGACACCACGGTCTTCGGAAGTGTGATCTGGTTTTTGACTGTCTTTTTCGCCAGCATAACCCCTCTGTAAGGAAACAAGGCAACAAGGAAATCTTACCATGATTGGCTACCCGGCTTCCCGTTCAAGCCGTATCTTGAACGAACGCTTGGCGTGCCTTTATTTCAGGAACAAGTAATGAAGATTGGGAGGGTCGCGGCGAACCTCCCAAGCGGCGAGGCCGAGGAGTTGCGGAAAGCGATGGGCGGTAAACGGTCGGAGCCCATCATTGCCGGACTAACGACACGGCTGCATGAAGGCATGACCGCAAACGGGTTTGATGCAGCAACGCAGGAAGAAGCGATGCGGGTGCTCGCAACGGTGAAGGAGTGTATGTTCCCCGAATCACGCGGGCACAGCCTCGCCTCTATCGCGTACCCAGAACATCTTCTGGTGAGAGATGGAGAGAAAGAGATTTTGCTCCCGGTCGAGCGACTCGACTGGGTTGAGGCAGCGGAATACTACTGCTGTCTGCATGTAGAGAACGAGGGTACATGCTGCGTGAGGCGATTTCGGACTTGGACAAGCGTCTCAACCCGCGGAAGTTTTTGCGTATCCACCGATCGTCTATCGTGAGGCTCGATCAGATTCGGGAGATTTTCCGTGAAGGACCGGGCGACAGTTCAGTCGTTCTGCGCAACGGTCAGACCCTCCGGATGAGCCGGAGCGGTCGTCAGCGCCTCGCGGAATACAGTGGAGCATAAGGACCGTTCTCGTCAGGCGGGAACACCTGAATGCATTGCTTCAGAGATCGCGGTATATCGTTACTTTCAGCCTGCAGAGTATCGTTGATCATTGCAGTCCCGCGATGCGCTGGAATCGACCCAAAGGTTCAGGTCCCAAGAGGAGTATCCGGTTCGATTGGAGTATTAGATCTGGCTTTGGCGGATGCACAATCATTTGGAGGAGTGATACCCGACTGTCCCGTCGGGGATGGACATGGCGGAATTCCCTTCGCTATCGCATCGATCAGCATCTGGGTGATCTCCGGATGGTCGAGCACAATGTGCTGTCCTAGCCTGCGGTAGCTTTCGAACTGGGACTCTGTAAACCATTGGTCGACCGTACTCTGTTGTGGGAAGGACGGATGTGCATGCTTATAGCCGTGCACATCCGCAGGTTCGTTTCCGGTGATCGAGGTTTTGATGTAGATCACAATCCCAGGCATTCCTGGGTGCTCCGCATAGGTAACTCTCCCGGTGACCACATGAAACTGGTTAGCGGCGGTCGATTGCAGGTCCGAGATCCGGTCAAGCTGGATCTCCGCACCAAAGTCCAACCGGCTCTTGCGTATCCCTTGAGTCAGGCCGTCAAAAGAAAGATCCGCATCGCACTCCCCATCGCAGATCACGATCAGCCGACAACGTCTCCGCACCAGCTCGTATAGACCCATGTCATCAAAGTGACCGCCGTCGCTGAGATTAATATATCCATGCGTGTCGTCCACCTTGGCCGTCAGTTCCGACAAGAGATGATACAGTCCGAAGCGCGGAGAGGATGGCTTGCCGCCATGGATCCACTGCAGCCCCGGGTTGCGCAGCCACCAACCCAGGCGAACATTGAACAGAGTCATAAGGAACGCGACCGCGGGATTGGTGTTGTATCCATCATTCGGGTTCAGCGCCGCGCCAGAGATGGCGGTCGCGGTCACTAGCGAAATACCTGTCGCCTCATTCATCTTTTTCTTACCGGTATAGACATACTTCGGTGTTGGCACAAAGCGGTTGACTTGCGCCCGTGCGTTGCGTGAGGCCGTCCAACCTGCGCTGTAGCCGCAGTAGAGCGGCGTAAGAGCAAAACTCGCTCCTTGCCTCTCCTGATACGCAAGCTCCTGGCCGCCGGTCAGGTTCAAGGTGCTACAGATAATTGGGAAAGGCCCCTCGTAGCGTTCTCCAGAAAACCTCTTTGGAAGAAGCTCCATAAGCCGAAGTTCGCGATCCCTTGGATCGAAGCCAGTGAAATTGTTGGGCTCGCGTATCTTAGATCCGGGTGTGGGCGCCGAGCGCGCCGCTCCGGAATAACAACGCGCCAGCCGATCACGGTAGAAACCGTGCATCGAAAAATCGTTGATGTCTACCCGCCAGCCGAAGAGCAGCATCACGCTGGTCGTGCCGGCAAGCAGACCCGCGACGTTGCGCAGGTCTGCGAATTCAACGGCTCCAGCCGCCGAGGACATCGCAGCTACAATCACGAAGACAAACTTCGCCAACAGAACGAACATCCCCACGATAAAGACAGGGGGACCAATCATTGCCACCCATTGCATCAACTTCGTGGAAGCGCTCTTGTCGTCACTTGGGCCGCCCGTTGTTCGATTGCTCTTGCCGCTCACAAGGCTTGCGACGGTCGTGACAAGCCAACTTCCCCAAACCGCGTAGCTTCCCACGGCGTATTTTGCAATTTGGTCAAAGACCCACGGGCCGAGAAAGCAGAAGCCACCCAACAGAAGCCATCCCAGACCGCAAAGGAAGCTGAGTGCGCGCAGCCGCGCCAGCCACTCTCGTTGAGCATCGTCGATCTGTCGTCCGATCAGTCCGATCGCTATCTCGGAGCAAAGAAAGGGTACGGCTAGCAAAAGCAACGGGACTAGCACGGCACCCATGTATCGTGGATGGTCGGCGGCGCAAAAGAAGAACCCCAGGAAAGTTGCCAACTCCACTCCCCAAACCAGGAGAACAGCCAGCACTGCGCAAAGAACTGCGATGACCAGCGAGCTCACCACGCGCCCGACGCGCCGCCACGCTCCCAGCAACGACCAAACATCCCTACGAAACCATACCCTGGTAATGCCCAGCACAAGTACAAACACCCCGGCGATAAACCCTATCACCGCATAATTCAGTCCAGCCTTTGGACAGCCGACAACTTGTTCCAACGCCGGATGATGTGTCCATCCAAGACGCACACGACAAGTTAAGGGCTCTCTCGAAACGGTCTTAAGCGCGCATGAGGCTGCGCCGGTTTGGGGTTTGCCTGGAACTCTGGCGAAGATCTGGGTTGAGCCATTCGCATGCACCTCGATAGGAACCGCCGACCGCGCAGCAAGATAAGTCGATGGACTGATACAGATCGCAACCATAGCGACAGGCAGCAAGACCCGTAAAAGTATTTGGCCGCTACCCGCAGAGCCCGCTTGCGAAAACCGTTCGTTAACCTTCATCACCAGGCTGCTCAACAATGCCGCGGCCACCGCCATTAGCCCCCATACGGCGATTCCCGCGCTCATCGACCGGCCGCTGAACCATCCCCAGCGCAAGAGGGACATCTGACTCGCTAGAAGCAAAAGATGGGGTATCAGGAGCGCGCTCAAAAACGCCGAGATCAGCACAATGAGGTTGAGGCCTGTATTTCGCACCCATACAGCCACCATGGTCCAGGTATCGCCACTGAACAATCCCTTTCGCGGCGTTAGGTAGTTACTGTAGCGCCGCAACCAGTTCAATGGCTCCGCAGGTTGGGTGCGCGGATGCGGCGTGCCCGGCTGGTTGGGAATAGGATTCAGCGCCTCATTCACTCGGCCAAACGATTCCCGATGAATCCACGTAGCGATGCACTGGTGCAGGTATCCGCCGCCTGAGACCGTGGAGAGATAATCGAATTGGCGAAACAGGTCGAGGCGCGCCAGCCCCTGTAGGATTCCAAGCGAGAAGGTCGCGCTCCGGATACCTCCACCAGAGAAACAGATACCTCGCAGATGGTAGTTGAATGCAGTCTTGTAAACGTCGCTTCCTTCCTCCATCAGAGGCGGCGACACCACTTGATACTTGGCTTTACCATCGTTCATCACTTTTTCAAGCACTTGGATAGGCGTTCGCTCTCGTAACGGCTCTGCGTCCGGTCGGTATCGTGCGAGCTCTTCCTCTAGCAGCCACCTGCTGGTCGGATACTCAACCATTCTGGCTAATTTCACTTGGCTATCGGGCTGCCGATAGAGCCGCGCCTGGAGGCCAAAAACGCCCATGACACTCGAAGGATTTTCGTCTGGCGGCGCGGGTAGGACGATGTCGAGTTCCTGGCGGAATCTAGCATCTCCTTCTTCACCGTCTCGGAGAGAGACGACAACCTCGGCCAACCGAAGACAATACGCTTCAGCGGTATGAAAGTCGGCCATCGGGTTGTTGTAAGCCGATTTGAGTTCGCCCATAAGCTCCGCCTTGGCGGGCAACGGTAGCGCAGCCATCAATTTTAACATCCAGATAGGTGCCTTCATCGACGACGGTCAGC
>Ga0182012_10003947_pt1 | contig 15654 bp, 22 predicted proteins | sample 612S2SmetaG_FD_120486 | JGI IMG/M metagenome (GOLD analysis project Ga0182012, IMG submission 120486) | Permafrost microbial communities from Stordalen Mire, Sweden - 612S2S metaG | ecosystem: Environmental > Terrestrial > Soil > Wetlands > Permafrost | place: Sweden: Stordalen | collected...
CGCTCCGGGAGCCCAGAGGCTCGAACTCACGCTCAATGGCCAACCTAGTGTTTTCAGGGTGAGTATGGATTATGGTGATCCTTAACGATCGCGGCACGTTCGATGTGCGGTTTCGATGAGAGCGGGAGGGGCGACAATGGACGTTCTTGGAAAATTATTTGAGGTGGTAGCTAGACATGCAACTAAACCTGCAGCTGGCGGAAGCTTAGACAAGTTTTTTTGTCACAATTGCCGTGTCCGTAGCATCGAATATACAGACACTGCATGCGACAGTTGCGGTGCCGTTTTGTGTTCGAATTGTATAAATAATGCAATGATAGATAGAAAAATTGAGGACATGATATGCCCAAAATGCAAAGAGAAATGGCTAGATATTTAGCGTAGTTAATGGAATCTTATCTTCGGTCTGGCCCTGTTTTGAGCGTTTTATCCGTCGTAGCGGTTGTGTGAGGTCTTCCCAAAGGAAAGGCGGCTCGGCCGAATACGACGTCTCGGCCGGTGCTAACGGCGAGGTCGCCGTCGATCGTCATTCAACGCGACGGCGCAAATGATGACCCGTTTCCAGGCCCTGCCCGTGCCGTGCCGGCGCAATGGCGAACCCTGTCTAACGCTACTCGACACGTTACAGGTGGGTTTGCCGCTCGCGCACTCGTCCGCTTTTTCGCGAAAAGCCATCGCCCGCCGCGGAGAGGCTGCGGTGCTACGGTTCGTGACGGCGCCGAAGGGATCTCGCGGAGTGGCGGCCGCCAGCATAGGCTCTGTGTTCGTCTTCAGAGGCAAGCGCGGTGATTCTTTGAAAATTTGACCTGGGATGATTCCGGCCCGTGTCTTTTCGCCAAGCGTCTAGAGAAGGGTAAGCTCGTTGGCCGCCGATCGTCGACGCGCGATGAAGCTGTCGCCGGCGCGACTCGCTCTGCTCGTCTAGGGCATCGATTGGCGCCAGAACTGTCGCGCCGCCGGTGTTATAGAAGCGACAATTTGTCTGATTTTCGTCTGGTTTGCGGATGATCTCCAATGCGCCGGGAGCTTGGCTATTTTATGAATCGGCATGTCGCTCTCGCATGGCCGTTTTGCTTGATGATCCGGAGGATTTGCGCCGCGTCGCGGGCGAATTGCAACGCGACCTCGCCGCGCTTTCCGCCGCGGTTACGCCAAGACGTTGCTGATCGCGAAGCTGAAAATGCAGCTCGCCGTATTGCGGCGGCCCGCGGTTCGGGCGCTCGTGGGAACAGCTCGACGCACAGATCGAACAGCTCGTATCGCTCATTGACGCATCGAAGAATCGGACGCCGAACTGGAGGCTAACGCCGCGTCGATTGCTTCGAGGACGCGCGGGCTGTCCGGCCGCGCGCCCTTGCCCGATCTTCTGCGGATTCGCGTTTATCGATAGGGCGTTTGCCGTGATATGCCCTATCGACCGATTTATCGGGATCACGACGGTGCTCGCGCCGGCTTGGCTCTGGCGTCTCGCCAGCCGCGCGCGCGGCTAGAACTTCATCGCCATGGTCGCAAAGTTGGCGCGCAGCGCGTTTATATGCTTCAGATCAACGTCAATTTATCCCAAAATATATCCCCGTCCCTCCTTGGCGTGACGCTGCTTCCGCAGCGCGGCGTGGCCTCCATGGGCGTGGCGAAAGGGATCATGCGCATTTGTCCCCCGCCTCCGATCCGGCCCCACTCGCACACGAAACACCCCATGCCGAATAAATCGCGTTCCACGGCGAGGCGATAGAAGCGAGCCATGTTCCTGTCTCGGTCAATACGGCAAAGCCGCACGGAATAGAGCAAGCGCGCCTCTGGCGCTGCCAGCCAGTCCTCGATGTCGGTTTGCACTGGCGTCATGGCTTGAGCCTCGAAATCGTCGAATGGCTTAGATTTTAACCGTGACCAATTTCGGCAAGCGTCTCGTCGTCATCATCGCGTCGGATGAAATCTAAACAAGCTTGGCAAAGGGCGGCCGATCGCCGCCGAGGAAGAAAATCAGGGGAAAATTCGCGCCGCGACGGCTTAGCCCATTGAACTCCTTGACAGATCAACGGTAGATAACCGACAGCCTTGCCGCGTCCACGCTCTGGCCGTCTGTCGACAACCACGCACTGACCACTCAGCCATGACCTGCAACCCCGAAATTCACCTCCTCGACGACGATCCAGCAATCCGGGAGTCGCTGCAATTGCTATTGACAATGGAAGGTTATGCCGTTCACTCGCATGCTTCCGCTCGGACAATCCTCGAGACGATCCAAGACAGCGATCGCGGTTGCATCGTGACCGACCTGCACATGCCGAAAGTGAGCGGGCTCGATTTATTAGCGGCGCTAAAAGAGCGCCGAGTCTCTCTGCCGGTCATTGTCATTACCGGACGCTCCGATCGTTGGCTTGCGGCCGAGGCCATGCGGGAAGGAGCATTCGACTTTTTCGAAAAGCCGCTCGACATCGACTCGCTACTTGTTTCCATTCGCGCGGCGCTTTCAGGACGCGGTAGTGAGCTCTTTGTCTCCACCGCACCGGACACGGGCGCCCCTACTTATGTCGGACAAGAACTAGAGCGCGGCAGGTCAAGAAATGCCGGATAACTCAGTGGTTTGTCTCGTGGACGATGATCGAATGGTTCTCGCCTCGTTGGCCATCTTGTTGACGGCGGAGGGTTATGCGGTTCGCGCGCATGAATCCGCGCGATCATTCCTCGATATGATCGAACAAGACAACTGCGGTTGCGTGGTGACGGACGTACGCATGCCGGGAATGAGCGGACTCGACTTGTTGGCGGAAATCAAGAAGCGCCGCGTCTCCACGCCGGTCATCGTCATCACCGCGCACGGCGATGTTCCTCTCGCGATCGCCGCGATGAAACGGGGAGCAGTCGATTTCTTTGAGAAGCCGTTCGACGGCGACGCGCTGCTCGACGCCATTCGCGCGGCATTGACGCGGCGGGACGAAAGTGGGCCCGCGCATGACGCGGAAACACCAACGATCAAGGAAAGATTTGCGACCTTGAGCAAGAGGGAAAACGACGTGCTAGCGTGTTTGCTTAAGGGGCAGCCAAACAAAGCCATCGCCTATGAACTTGGCATTAGTGCGAGAACCGTTGAAGTTCACAGGGCCAACATGATGAAAAAGACCCGAGCGACCAACTTGGCGGAACTCGTGAGAATGGCGCTGAGCGCCTTGAATTAAATTCGCATGATTTGAATCTTAAAATCCGATTCCCAATGGTAAGCATCGCCCGGCTTTGCCCGCGCGGCGCGTCGTCGCCGTCATCGGCGCTTTTGTTGGTCTCGGCGGCGGCGCTCATCTTCAGCACGTCCTGGTCGATATTGTTCACCGCGCGTGTCGTCACCGCGCATGACTGACGTTCACAACCGTGCAAAGATCATCGGCGCAATCGTCGGCGCGGCGCGGCGTGAGCAGCTGCTCCGGCTTGATGGGCGTCGCGACCCCGCCGTCGGCGTCGCCGAAGCGCAGCACGTGCGCGGCCTTAGCCAGCGCGGCCTTCGCGTCGCAATCTAGCGGGATGCGGCTCCAGTCTCGCGGCGCGGCCAACACCGCGTCGTTCTCGCCTAGCGCGCGCTAGGTCCCGTCGACGACCTTTTCCAGCGCGTCGCCGGAGTGCCGAACCCTTATGGATTTGACGGGCGGCGCAGCCTCCCAAAGTCTCACATTGAACCGCCAAATTCTCGCACCGTTGCTCGCACCAGGAGGAACCGCCGGGCAACGGACGGCTATAATTTGGAACCGTGCGCAACAGCATGTTGAGCTGCGCGTCGCTGGGCTTCGGTTGAATCAGCGACGCCGACTCTGGCTTGTCTCTTGAATGCCTCCAAAGCGTCTATTTTTTTCTCCCCTCCCAGTCAATGTAGGCGCCTCGCCGCCGGCCAATTCCAATGGTCGGGCTCAAAAGCGACACAACCATCGACGTCTTTAAAGATCGAGCTGCTGCGAGCGCGGCGTCATATCGAGGCTCGGCGCCGCCAGCTCTCGCCACAGCATCAACGCCGCCATGACGGCCGGCCCAGAAAGAGCCCGAGAAGCTGAAACCTCTCGACTCCTCCACTATGCCGAGCAACACCCACAAAAACGGGAGCTTGGCGGCGCCGCCGATCACTTTCGGCCGAACGACATGATCGGCGACGAACACAACCGCCGCGCCGGCCGAGACCACGCCGATCGCCGGTCCAATACCGGTGCCTCCAAGTAGAACAAACGCGGCGAGCCCAATCACAAAAGCCGCGGCGAAGGGGATCATCGCCGCGACCGCCGTCGTCACACCGAACAAGATCGGATGCGGCAATCCGGCGACGAGATATACGACGTCCATCAGGACGCCTTCGCCGATCGCCACGAGAACGATGCCGGCCACCGCAGTGCCGACTTCCCCATGGTTCGGCTGTAGTCAGCGAATTCCTGGAATTCACGCACCGCATCGATCACGAGAGTGCCGATGGGCAGCAGAAAGGACGATGCCTGTTGATTTCCGCGAGAATTTGACCATCGTCGCCGACTTCCACTCAGCGAGGAAGATACGCGAGCAGCCGTTTGCGAGCAGCGTCTCGACGAGGCTGTGTCCGGGCGCAAGATCCGCGAGCGCGGCGTCGTGAAGCGCGAAAGCCGCCACGACAAGGGCCGGATGACGGCCTTCTTGCGCAAGGGAGAAGTCTCGCAGTCGCAATGCGGCGAGGTCAACAACCACGCGGTTCGACGTGGTCCATTCTAATTTGTCGCGCGCCGCCGTCTCATCGACTTCGCCAAGCGACTCCATCGCGCGCCGATGCATGTCCATCGTGGTCGCCCACGGCCATATCCATATGCTCCAGGGGTTCATGGAGCGGTTCGACACGGTAGGCGTATTGCAGTCTCGATGCGAGACGGCTCGAGGAGATTACGCCAAACAACTGGAATAGCCCAACATGGCACAAATTTTGAGGTCATGCGGGCGCATAAGGAGATGCGCTATATGCGCCGCCACATCACGGCGCCGTCGAGATCGAAGCCCTCGCGCAATATTACGCCAACATGCCGCATTGAGGCCGGGGATAACGCTTCCTCGTAAGCTCTCGGCTTACGCGCTGGTCGGCTATGGGGTCGGCGTCGTCGTCTCCTACGGGTTCAACCGCCACCAAGCTTTTGCGCAGCGGTCATAGCCGCCGATCCGTGTCGACGGAGGACCCAGGCGGCCTGATCGAAGGTCTCAGGCGCCACGGCCCGCCACAAGGCCGCCTGATATGGCTTCCCGAACAATCCGCCGCCGCGCGGGCCTCCGCACCTTCGTGCAGCTCGATGAAGTCGCCCGCCTCATATGGGCGGCTCATGGCGAAGCGTGCTTGTCCGGCGGCGGCGCTATGGCCGCTGCCGAGGCCATGGAAACGCGAAGGGCGACGTCGAGGAAAGGGGGGGCCCGTCAGCGCCAAAAGCCCTCAGCGCCGCTCCCAGGCCGCGCCGCTCGCCCGGTAAAGCGAAGGCCGTCCGCCGCCGCGCCGTCGCCATGTCGGGCCCAGCTTCGGCCAATCTCGCCGCATCCTTGCCGACATCAGATACCTCGAGGATGCCGGGCTTCTGGAGCGGTCTTTTCCCTCCAACGATCTCGACGACGTGTTGGGCGTCGGCGCAGAACAGCCGGCCTTCGGGGACAAAACGGATGCATGCGAGATGGAATAGGCGTCCTTCCGGCCCGATACGCATGGATTGTTCCGTAAACCGCCAACAAACCTCGACGAGCAATTCCTTGCAACTCTGCGCGCGCTCGCGCATGCCGGTCGCACAGCCGATCGGCCTTCCGGCGTGGCGCCAGACGAAACATCGAAAGCGTCGCTGACGGCGACGCTTTCGGGATCTTCTGCTTCACCAGATCGGCGGCCGTCATAGCCGATTCGTAAGCGATGGGGACGCGGCGCCCCCATCGCAACTGTGCCGAGACGTTCGCGCGCGCTTACTTCGCGAACGGCGTATAGAATACGATCGAGCGGGTCGGCGTGGACTCTTCGTCAGGCCAAACCAAGGTCCGCTCCGCCCAATCGGTCAGGCGTTCGACCATTTCTGTCGAGCGGGACTGGCGCGCCAGGAGACAGCGCTTCTTTTCGAGCCACTCGATAACTGGCTTATAAGCTCGCGGCTCCGTTTTGAACCATTCGCGCAACGATGACGCGCGGATTACATACCTCCAGCGCTCACCATCTTTAACGACATAGCCGTCAAACCGGCGTGCGTCGAAAGAGACGTTCGACGGTCGCCGACGGAAGACGCGATCGCCCTTCAGGTGCCTGCGCAGAATTGCTTTGCCGCTCGCAAGGGGGTCGCGCTCTTCGGCGGTGACGGAGATCGCACTGAGAAAGCAGCGCGTGACCGCGCGCATCAAGTCGCCCCTTTTATAAGGAAGGAGGCCTGCGTCGACCGCCAGGACACCCCCGGCGAGGATCAGCGAAAAGTTCTCGGCGGCGTGCTCCATCGCCCCGCTCATGCTCTCGGTGTCGAGCCCGTCCATAAACTTCTGCATGTACATCGTCACGAGTCGCTCGGCGCGCTCCCAATCCTCCATGAGGAACCTGACGAACGGTTCTAGCGCCACGTTGTGATATCTCTTACAGGCCTTGCGGAGTCGCTTGAGCAACTTTCGCGCCCACGCGGTCCTTTGGTCGATCGGCACAGTCTCGGGCCAGCGGTCGATTACGGTCTTGCAATTGTTGCGAGTCGTTGGGATGTCGGTGCAGCGGGCCAGCTCGCCCTCGTCTCGGGTCTCGTCGGCGAGCCGCGCATAGTAGTCGATCGAGTGTTCGGCCGTCGAACAGAAGATGATGCGGTGTCCCGCGCTGTCGTCGATTGTCGCAAACACCGACTTGCTATGACGGTCTCGCTCCCGGCCTTCGGCGATTTGATACGTCGTTGGCTGTATTTTCGCGTAAGCGCTCTTCTTGGCGATCAGTCCAAGCTCGTTGACGGGCATCAGCCTATCGCAATAAAAGCGACAACTTTCGCCGACCGATGCCGACGTCGCCGCCCAGTTGGGCAATTCCTCCTCGCGTCCGACGCCGGCGACCGACGAAGCGGCGACCAGAACCGTGCTCTTGCCAGTCTTCGCAGCCCCGAAAATGTTGAGCCCGAAAGAATTCCGGTCGGTCAGCTTCAACAGAGGCGCGGCGAATGCCGCCGACAGCGCGGTCATCGCCAAGTCCGAATAGCGGCAGGGGCCGGCGACGTTTCTGATCCAACCTTGCAAGTTGCCTTCGGGCTTCCCGCCACGGCACTGCGCGGTGTTGAGCCGGCGGGGGGGCATAATTTCCTGCCGGCGGTGTTTCGAGTCGATTGTCCCCGATGAGTTGACGAAACCGCTTTTATCGGGCAGCCATCCATTCCTGGCCGCATAACGCAACAAGTGCAACGGCTCGGCTCTTATCGCCGTTTCCACCTCGCGTATGGATTGGTCCTGCCCGGGCGATAAGGCGGCGTTGCGGTTCCGCAGGTGAAGCCGAACCTGTTTAGGATCGTCGGCCAGCCCGCGCTCCACGATAAGCCTGTCGGGACGGCCGCCGACCTTCACAAACTGAAAGACCTCAAACGCCTCTCCGGTGGATTCATCCTCGACGTTTGCGTAGTGAATTATATTTGCATGGGTAGACATGGGCTTTCCCTTATTTCATGGTTGATGTGCGAAGTTTCGAGACACCGCATTCGTTGCGGCAATGATTATTTACTCTGCGCTCAAACCCCGCGCGGCGCGGCTAGATCTTCGGAATTGAGCTGGTTCTCCGGCGACCTTCGAATGGCGCGAGGGTGCGCTTGACCTCTCGATCATTCCCTCCTGTTGTTGGTTTATGAATTTCGATAGGTCCGCACGTCATCAAGCCTACGGCTACAATCATTATTTACTCGGCGCTCCGGTGGGAGCTTGGAGCTCGTGCGACTCGTGCGGTAGTTGTTGTGCGAAGTTTCGGACGACCCCCGTTCGCTCCCGCGATGTTATTTACTCCGCGCTCGGCGCCGAGCTTGCAGGGGGCGACTCGCGTACTGGCCAGTCCAGGAAGTTTCGATGTGACCGCACGTCATCAAGCCTTCGGCGACAATCGTTATTTACTCCGCGCGCCAAGCTTGAAGCGCGCACGACTCGTGTACTGTTTGGTTCACGAAGTTCGATTCAGTCGCATTCGCCGCCGCGCTCATTATTTACTCAACGCCTCGCGCGTTGCGCCGACCGTGCATGATTCTCAATTTGGGCTGGAAATAACGGCAAAAACGAAACTAACGACAATAACGGCCGGTACGTGCGAACGCCTCAATCAAGCAGCGACCGACAAAATGTAGTTCCCCACTTTCTCGTCAACGAGCAGATGGAGATGCTTTCCCCCTTTCCTTTCTCGTACCGTGAACAGGCCGATGGAACTGGAATTGCATTTGTTCCCCGCTTTCCTGTCGATGTGCCGGATGGAGCTGCTTTCCCCCCCCCTTTTCCTTCTTTCCCCTAAACATGTGGGATCGAGTTGCATGTCCCATCTTTCTGCATGCTGATGAGAGTGAGGAAGCAATCGTCGCGCTCGGTGCCGTTTTTGTCGTTGTTTCCGTTGAAAGCGTTATGGACATGCATCGCTTGGTGATCGACGTTACCCTTCCACGCGAGCATCAACCTTCCGATGCGATACAGAGTGGTTTGTGGGCCGCTTCCGACAATCGACTCCTGTCAAGCCCCCGGATCGATCCTGTTGCTCAATGTGTTGACGACGGCGTCAAGGTTGGTGTCGTCGATAGCGGTGACGATCCACTCCTGGTTGTAAGCGACGCGGATGTGTCGAGGTCGTGGACTGAGAGGGGAGGCAGATGGCGTGTTTGAACGCCTTTACGCGATTAAGGCGAGTCGGGATGGAGCGCCCCGGCGCCGTCACTGTGCGGGGCGCGTAGAAGGCTCCATCACCTTGGCGAGGGCGTCCGACCGGGCTGATCAGCTTGTTGGCTGGCTCTGCCCTGCGATGACGTGCGTGGGACAATCTCGACGTCGCCACCTGAGGTGACCAGCTCGTAGCCGCGCATGAACAGCCGCGCGTCGAGCCCCGCCCTGTCGAGGGCGAGGGCCAGCTCCACGCGACTTGCTCCGCCTATCGGCTTGCCGCGCGTGCCGAAGGTCGAGCGCGAGCCGTCGGCCAGTAGCCGCGGCTCCAGCGAGATGCGCCGCGAGAAGTCGGGCTTGAGGGCGTAGGCGAAACCGCGCGCTTCGCCGTCGAATTTAGACATGCGGACGGGGCGCGGCGTGTCGTCGCCCGCCGGGAACCAGGGGCGGAAGTCCTGGCCGAGTCGGAGCAGGCGTCGGGCCGGCGCCATGATCAGGACGTGAGGCGCCCAGTACGGCTCGAACGCGTCGGACTCGTGCGTGTTGAGCGAGATGTCGAAGCCCCCGACCGCTCGCGCGGCCACGTCGGCGAGGGCGTCGAGGAGCCTTCCGCGCGTGTCCTCGAAGATGTCCTCGTGCTCGGCCAGCCGGCCGCGGTCGATGCCCGCCCAGTGGCAGACGACGTTGACCGCCACCATCTCCTGGCCGTGACCGTCGAAGAGGTTGCGGCAGGCGTGCACGAAGACGCGCTGCGCCGCGCGCGCGCATGCCGGGCAGGCGCCGCTCAGGCACCGCCGACCCCGCCGGCACAGGTCGATCCTGCCGGCGAGCTCGAGGGCCTCGGCGCTCCCGTCTCGCCGCAGCGCCTTGGCGAGCAGGCCGCGCTCGTGGACCGCGAGCTCGCTGGTCTTGGCGGGCTGGTCGTTGCGGCCCTGGCGCCAGTTCGGCGGGCCGTCGCCGAAGAACCGGCGGCCTGCTTGGCTGGACAGAATGTCGTCGATGGTCGTCCGCGTCGCGCGTGTAGGTCTGGAGCTGTTCGACATGTGTTTCTCCTGTGGGATTCGGCGCCCGTGCGAGGCGTCGCCGGCGCCGTCGGGGTTATTTACTCACCCTCGCGCCGCTGTATCGGCGCGGCGCTGCTGGGTCAGACATCCGGTCGCGGGGAATTGGCCAGCAACCGGAGATATAGCGATGGCGTTCGACGAATGGCGTAAGCGCGAAGGGGTGTTTTCGTGCGTCTAAGAAAATTGGCTCGGTTGGTTCCGACTTCGCGCCGTTCCTTGCGCCGCATAGCGGCGGGCTCCTCCGCCTACGCGACGTCATCGCAGAATCTCTCGCTAATGTTGACGGCCTATCAGGGTTCGGGCCTTCGGAAGGCGCTCGACGGGGATGTGACGCTTTTCAACCTGGCCATTGACTATCTTGAAGATGGTTATGCGGTCTTGCGGCAAACTCGGGGGCATAGGTGGGACGGCATTCCCGAGCTTGGCCGCGTGAACTGCCTCGCCGCTCGGTGGAGGCTCGTATTCGAGACGCATAGCGTTGTCGACATTGTCCAGTGTGGCGGCCGGAGCCGCGCTTGCAAGTGAATATTCGCCCTCCTCTCGCTCGGGGCCTGCTTCGTCAAACGTCAAACGCGCGAACTTCGGCGCGTCCGGCTGCGCATCGGCTGAAACCTCTGGGCTCGGGTCGGAAACTTGCGCGGCGACGCAGGTTTCGCGCTGAACGAGATCGCGGAATCGCCAGTGATATTCGCGAGCAATCTTCGCGATTTCCTCCTTCGCCGCGACATCGCCGGCAGCCATGGCGGCAAGCAACTCCGCCACCCTCGCTTCACTCTCCGGAGGTAACGCGTCGCGCAGCGCGAGGAAATCCGCGTCGTCTTCGGCGAGACGTCGCCGCAATTCAGCGATGATCTCGGAGGGCTTTTGCCGCGCTTTTGGCGCGGATGGGCTAACGCCGCGCTTGGCCTTTCGCCAGTCACCGACCATCTTGAGCAATCGCTCCACCGAGTGACAATCGGCCCAGCGATGGCCGGTTTCTTTCGCCCACGCGCGTGCAGCGTCGAGATCTCCGCCGCATTCGTACAAGCGTTTGTGCGCGGCGCACCAGCTCGGCTTGCGCTTTAGCGTGTTCTCGCACCACGGCGTGAATTCGCCGTGCTTTAGCTGCGCTTTGGCCTTCGAAACCGCTTCGCCAAACCGCAGCATGATGCCGCGTTGACCGTGGCCGTGCGCGTCGAGTTCGGCCAGTGCGCGCAACGCTTCGACGGTGAAGTCGTCGCGCGCGACCTGCGGCTCTAAGGCTAGCTGGTTCGTGCCTTCGCCCCTGGCGCGAGGGTCTGGCGTCGTGGAATTTTGATCGGTTTCACCCATAGCAACACTCCCTCGCGGCGCACAGCGCCGCTAGTTGTTCAGAGATTGCCGGCCTGGGTGAGTGAATTGATCGCCGTGGCGGTCAGGGCCGATTTAGCCAATTTAATGCGCGAGCGCCCCCGCTGCAAGCGTCGCATTAGCCGTTGAATTTTTGAAAACTTCGCCAGCCGTCGCCAGGTCGCCTTGCGCGTGCGCCCTCGCCCACGCGAACGATAAGCAGCACGGCCAACTCCAGCCGAGTCCGCCCATTACTCGGAGCCACCGACGCGGCTCCTCCGCCGGCGCGGCCGTAGTGGCCTGAAGGCGTCACGAGATTCATCACGCCTCCCCTTGCCTTACGCTTTGGTAAGCAAATTTGTATTACGAAACCGCTTACCGAAAAGGCGCCAGACGCCATGAGAGTTAAACTGACCACGGCCGGCATCGCGGCCCTCGAACGCCCTTCTGACAAAGACCGCGCATTCGCGTGGGACTCCGGCCTCGCGGGCTTCGGGGTCATCGCTTTCGCGAGCGGCAAGAAGGCCTATATCGCGCAGTATCGCGAGGACGGGCGCTCGCGCCGCGTGACGATCGGCGACGTTGCGACCATGACCCTCGTCGAGGCGCGCTCGAAGGCGAGGACGCTGCTGGCCGGCGCGCGGAAGAAAACTCGTCGCCGCCGCGCTCGCAGGCTCGAATCGAGCAGCCTCGAGCGGCCCGTCATGGACCATGAGGCGCACGTCTCCCTCCGCCCTGCACAAAAAGCTGCTCGCGGGCCTCGACAAGTGGACGGCTGACCACGCCTACGCCGCCCCGGGCGGGCTTTCCCGTTCGGCGGCGATTCGAATGCTGATCGAGCACAGCTTGTCGCTGGAAGGGCGCTATTTGCCGGGAAGGTATCGAATCAGGATGGTAATCGAAGGGTACGACGTTAAACGCAAGACCCCCGCGCCGAAAGTTTACGGTCCCGAGGCTTCTAAACGCGCGGCCGCAATTGCGAAGCGTCACGCCGCGCTGCTCGCTGATAAATACATTTCGCGTGACGGCGCGCCCAAAGAGAGGAAGCCAGACACGTAATCAAATGCGATGTCCCTTCAAGCTTGATGACTTTCGCCTCGCCGCCGCCGACCGTTCCGCCGGCCGATGCTTGGCACAATTGCGCGCCAGTCGCGTTCATCGACACGCCTGAACGACGGGGCGTGGGGCCGCCGGACCGCTTACATTTCGACCGTGGCGTCCGGCCCGAGATTATTGCTGTCATGAGCATGATGCTCCGCGAACCAGTTCGCAACTCCCCGCCTATACGCCGGGCGGGGTTGCTGCGTTCATCGGCAAGCGTAAGCTTCCGGCCACAGGTCTGTTGGGATCGAGCGGGAGACGCACGCAGAGTTACGCCACTGAGCTAAATCAGCAAGAGCGACACGGCTGTTGGGTCTACCCCGATTAAATCGGCCAACTCCTTCAACGCCTCGCGAAAAACCGCAGCCGCATCGTCCAGCTTCGAACCACCGGGGGCGGGCCGCTTGGCGCCGCCAGGAGCGAGACGCGCAGACCGCGACGACCTCATGAGAAACCTCGGAAAACCGGCCTATAGCGCGGATTCGTTCCGCGCTTTTTGTCGTCTCTTTTTTGGGCTTTTCGCCAAACAAAAGCTTGACATTAGGAGTAAATTCCTATACCCTGACGAGGCGATAGCCTTGCCCCGGCAAACCGGGCCCGTCAGGAGCAACCAGCATGGACGCGAACCCCACGAAACCCCCGAAAGCCACGGGTTCTTTGGCGAAACTTTACGACCGCGCGACCTCGACGATTATCGGCGCCATCGAGCCCAATCCTCCGCCGACCGAACGGCCCTGGCTTGGCGGCGCCATTTACGCTCCCCGCGCCGCCCGCTTCGACGACGGCGCCCGCGCGCTTTCGGAAGACGAGATGCGCCGCGTCGCCCCGTCGATTTTCGCGGCGCGGCCGCACGCCAGCCGATCCGAACGCTTTCGCGCCATCCCGACCATCGAGGTCTTGCGCGGCCTGGAGAAGGAGGGCTTCTTCGCCGTCGGCGCGAGGCAGTCGGCGTCGCGGGACGCGACCAAGACGGATTACACCAGGCACATGATCCGGCTGCGCCGTCTCGACGATGCGCGGCAGTACCGGGTCGGCGACGTGGTTTGCGAGATCATCTTGCGGAACGCCAATGACGGAACCAGCGCCTACGAGCTGATGACCGGCTTGTTTCGCATCCGCTGCCTGAACTCGCTGGTGGCGCGGATCGCGACAATTGACTCCATCAAGGTTCGCCACTCCGGCGACGCGCTGGAAAAGGTCATCGACGGAACTTATCGCGTGCTTGGACAGGCCGAAGCGGTGTTGGCCGCGCCGCGGGACTGGAGCCGCATCGCGCTCGATTGCGACGCGAGGGCCGCCCTGGCCGCGAGCGCGCATGCGCTGCGCTTCGGCGACTCCCAGGGCAAGGTCGCGACGCCAATCAAGCCGGAACAACTGCTCACGCCGCGCCGCGCTGAAGACCGCGCCGATGATCTTTGGACGGTAATGAATGTCGTTCAGGAGAACGTCATTCGCGGCGGCCTGTCGGCGCGCGCGCCGGCGGCCACGGACCAGCACGGGCGCTGGCGGCGCGGCCGCGTGGTGACGACGCGCGCGGTGAACAACATCGACCGGGACGTAAAGCTCAACAAGGCGCTGTGGGTTCTCGGCGAACGCATGGCGAGTTCGTTGAGACTCGCCGCGTAGCCGCGCTCCGCTGTCGCGTGCAGCGCGACGACGCGTGTGATGACAAGCACGAGCATCAAAAGACAGCGCGGGACCCGTCAAGCGGGTCTTTTTTCTTTTGCGAACATCCTTCGGCGACGTCGCGCGCGCTGACGATCCCGCGCGCCGCCGAAGAGTAAACCAACCGGCGCCAACGCCCAGCGCGTGCCGCCCTCCCTCCCCTTCCCTTCCCCGAAACTTTCCAACCCAAGGAGATCGGCAATGCCGGGTCGCCAAGCCAAGATCATCACCCCCACGATGCTGCGCCGCATGCTCGGCGCCGTCGCCAATCGTCAAACGACCAGCCGCGACCGCGTCATCATCTTGCTGTCGGCCAAGGCCGGCCTGCGCGCCTGCGAGATCGCGCGGCTCGACTGGTCGATGGTGCTCGACGCGCGCGGGCGCGTCGCCGATTGCCTCGCGGTCCGCGACGCCATCGCCAAGAAGCGCGGCGGTCGGCGCATCCCGATGCATCCCAGCCTCGGGCGGGCGCTGGTCGCGCTCAAGCGAGGCTCAGTGACGGTGGGGCCGGTGGTTCGCTCGGCGCGTGGCGGCTGCATGCGGCCGACCAGCATCGTAAACTGGTTCGCCGCTCTGTTCGCCAGCTTGGAGCTTGAGGGCTGCTCGTCGCATTCAGGTCGGCGGACGTTCATTACCGCGGCGGCGCGAAACGCGCACAAGACCGGCTGCAGCCTGCGCGACGTTCAACTGCTCGCCGGTCACAAGTCGATAGAGATCACCCAGGGCTATATCGACGGCGACACCGGCGGGCAGCGGCGCTTGGTCGCGTCGCTCTAGCTGTCACGCGCGCCGCGATCAAAGCCCCGCCGCGCGACATTGATCGCGCAGGGCGCGCCTTCGCGTGGGCCTTCGGGCGACGCCACGCCGGCGCCGAGCGGGCGACAACATGGCCGGAACCCCCAGGAATCGGCCAATAGTACACATTGAGACAAACGTACTATCGATAAACGTCGGCTCGCGCGGCGAGACGCCAGCTTACGCGGCGATCACTTTTCCGGGCGTCATCGGCGCCAAGAAAGCATGCGGTGCGCCAGTGTGCTGCTGATAGGCGCCGAGCTGCCCGCGGTAGGAATTCAACCGCCCGCCGTCGATGTCGACACCGCCGTTCCAGTCGACGCCGACGTCGATGCGATCTTTAGCATCATGCGCCACGGAGTCGGCGACACCAGACACAGTGATTTCGCCGTGGTCGTTCGCTTGGTTAACCAAGAGCATCCCGCCGAGCAATGTTCCGCTGCGGGACGCCGACCAATTTTAAAGACGCGGGGAAGAAATGATGGGCGAGCAGACTCTCGTGGGCGTCCGTCGGCCGCGTCCCGTCGTTTGATGACATCACCTACCCGCGACGATGGACTGGAGCTGCGTCACCACCATCGCACGAGCTTGAGCAGGATCGGCTCGACATAGCGCCGGCGCGCACTCGCCGTGATGCGGCGGCCAACATCTCGAGATCGCCGAAGACAGCCCCATCACCGGGCGGCTTGCAAGCACAAGCGCCATGGCGCGGCGGGACGACACAGCGGCGCGCCGCGACCTTCAGACGACGGCCGACCAAGAACATCTGCCGAGAAGGTTTGCCGCATGATGTGTATCCATCCGGCGTAGCACGCAGGCGGCCGGATTTAGCGCGATCTCCTAGCCAATATTGTCGGATCGTCTTTGTGGATTTTGATCAGATCGATCAGGTTTTCGATGCCGAAGTCGGTGA
>Ga0182012_10003949_pt1 | contig 15653 bp, 11 predicted proteins | sample 612S2SmetaG_FD_120486 | JGI IMG/M metagenome (GOLD analysis project Ga0182012, IMG submission 120486) | Permafrost microbial communities from Stordalen Mire, Sweden - 612S2S metaG | ecosystem: Environmental > Terrestrial > Soil > Wetlands > Permafrost | place: Sweden: Stordalen | collected...
TCCCCGGCAGAGAAAACTTCAGCAAAATCCTAAAAATGAACGGTCATCCCCGCGTGAAACACGAGAAAGCTGCGCTGCCGGTTGGGATTCGCCGCGGCAACTTCATTTCCATCCAATAGTCCTGGGTTGTTTAGATAATCATACTGGACACCCGTGTAGATGCTCCACTGACCGAAACCCTTCCCCAAGAAACCAAGGGGAACCGTGGCCTTGAGCGTGGTGGTAAACAGCCCCAAGTCAGTGCCGCCGCCCGAACCATCCGCGCGTTGATAAAAGTACTGTCCCGGAATCAAAATGTAAGTGGGCAGCTCAAGAATTAATGGAAGATTTTCAAACTCACAAGTGGGATCCATGCCAATGACCCCGTAATAGCTGCTTTGTGACTTTTCGGGCACGATCACCACGGTTAACTTGTTCTGCAGTTCGTCAAAAAACTCCACGTACGGATTCACCGAAAAATGGCGAAACCAGTGATCGTGGTACGTGAGGCGCGGATTCCACGCCCAGCATGTAGGGTAACTGCCGGTCTCGCTTTTGAACGAAATGAAGGGTGATTCAAATTTCCAGCTCCCGAAAAATGAAACATTCGGCCCGAGGATAAAATCAATCTCGTTCCAACTCCCCGGATCAACCCCCGACCGGGCGGTATCAAAATCATTAAACATCGCCGTGGTGAATCCCGTTCGGTCAATGGCTTGGTTTGTGTCCTGACAGGCCTGATATAACGTCCAATCGAGCCGCGCTACCGACTGAAAAATCAAGCCCTTGTCCTGTAAGTTGATCCCCCGGGGCGTCAGGTGATAGTTGGAAAACTCAAGATTCACAATCCCGCTCACCCATTTATTTGATGCCGGCGCCGAGCCCACCCCCTTAGTTGGCGAGCTGCTTATCGTCGCTGCGACCTCGGCCGCCCGGACTTGGCTTAATAAGGCCAGCAGGAAATATATTCCGGCCACGCGAAACACTGAGCGAACCCTTGCTGCATGGCTTGATTGAGAACCATTTTTATTCATCCCCTTTCTATTAAGCCAAACCCGCCCTCGCAGCTTATCTTGTATTGTCATTCCACAATCATTCGTTGGCTTTACTAAAACAATTTCCGTCTGGTTCACGGCAACTAACCATTACGTCCCGTTTACCAAGTGAGAATTATTGGCACAAGTGAGGCGTGCCATTTTTATCCGCTCGCCAGCCCTGCCCGGTCCATGAATCGTGCTTTTATCGATAAAAACCATGCGGACACGCCGTTTCCTTCCTTGGCATCCCGTCTGCTAAAACGCTCTTGCAATGGTAAGCCATCGGACAGGGCGGCAAATGATCATTGCCACCTGCAATCGACCTTGTTTGCAGACCCGATTGCATGGCGTGAACCAAAACCAGTCTGCAACCAAAATGAAAGGATATGATTATGAGTGCGATTGTACGTTGGAACCCATTCCATGAAATGGAAGAAATGCAGCGCCGGATGGCCTCTCTTTTTGACTGGAATCCTCTGCGCCGCAGTTCGCTGACGAACGAGGACGAAAATATCACCGTGCCCCAATGGGCACCCCTGGTGGATATCGCAGAAGACGACAAGGAATACCTGATTAAGGTTGAGCTTCCGGAAGTGCGCAAGGAAGACGTTAAAGTGACCGTTGAGGGCGGCACGCTGACCATCGCCGGCGAACGAAAGGCCGAGAAAGAAGAGAAAGGCCGACGTTTCCATCGCGTGGAACGATATCATGGCCGCTTTGAGCGTAGTTTCACCCTCCCGGATGACGCAGCGTCAGATCGCGTCAAGGCGGAGTTTAAGGACGGTGTCCTCCAAGTTCACCTGGCCAAGAGTGAGAAGGCCCGGCCGAAACAAATCGAAGTGAGTGTGGGTTGATATAAGTGCTCCGGGAACGCTCTCTCTCGATGCGCTCCCGGACATTTTATTTTCCAAAAGATTATTTGAACGCTAGCTTGGTCTCCGCCATCTCATGGTTGGTTGGTTTGTGTTTGTTTGTCAGGTGGGCCCCGCCAGCGATGTTTGGGTGCATGGCTGGCGGGGACGGAGGAGGTAGTTTATTCGAGCACTGCTTGGGAATCATCAGAGGGTCAAGGCCTGAACTGGCTTCGTCGGTTCATGTGAGAAACTGAGTATCAGGACATTTATGGAAAAAATAACGCATCGAGATGTGCGCCGCGACGAAGAGGAAAGACCACGTGTTGAAACCACAAACGCGCGGCTCGCTTTCACCGCCGGAGCCGCGATTGGAATCAAGTCACACGGTTCCAGCCAAAGTTCACCGGCCTCAACGGAAGCTGGCACCTTGTCAGTATTGCATCCCCATGTCTGGGCCAAAGCACTGAAATTTCACGGAATTCGTGAATTAAACTCGCCAATGGCAGGATGAAGCCTGGAGAAGATAGAGATTACTATCCGGAACAGTTCAAAGCCGCCTCTTGATAAATCGAATCTCGCTGCCCAACACTGGTATCTTTTCGTAAAGAAAAGTAGCCGCGTCGAAATAATCCTCATGGAAAATGACCTTCCCATCCGGACCGAATCGAACGTGGCTTATTCCATTGTTTAGCGTCGGCGGATCTTTCTTGCCATCGCGTTTTAACTTCAAGGTCATGACCCAGCGAAAGTAATAATCTCCATTGTCCTGAGCCGCACTCCTCCAGTCCATACTGAATTGGCCGACAGCAGCCGACCCGCGCATCAGGTAAGCTTCAAATGGCATCACGCCGTGGATTTCCTTGAATGGATCACGAAACCAGACATCCTCGGCATAAACCGTACGCGTATTCGCAATAATATTATTGGTGGAAAAGTCACCATTATACTTTTCGAACCGCGCAATGACTTCAGGCGTAACATCAGGGGTTTTGGCCGACTCCGTGGCCTGTAGGGCTTGCTGCGTGAAAACCGCAGGGTCCATCTTATTTGAATGAGTGGCACATCCGGCAACGAACATTATTGCCAAACTGACCATCCCCTCGAAAACATGAGATTTAAGAGTGTTCATCTTTCTTTACATTAACTACGCCCCAAGACCTGTTTTGGATGCAATTTCCTTCGAACTGAAAGCAGCCCCAGTTCAGCCGTTTTTCCCGGCATAAAATCAAAGCGCTCCTGCAGTCCAAAACCGGAAGAACACGACCGCTATTTCTGGGCAAGTCTGCTATGGATTGCGCCAACCCCAGCCCCGAAAATAGTCCTTACGGCCCAAGCAGGACGCGATAGAATTGCACCGGCACACTCGCCGCATTCGTATCAGTGAAGGTGAATGGCACCGCGGCAGACAGATTCGTTAAGTCGCTTTGCCAGCTAATCAAATTGCTGGAAGTCTGAACGATGTAATCCGGGCCAGGCTGGCCATTGATTGTCAGGGAAAACTGCCCGCTGGAATATGAAGCCAGGCTGGCCGTCGGCTGTGCGACCGGGCCTACGATTACGTTGAAGGTTTGAGTCGCGCTGAGGCTCGGCGAACCGTTATCCGAAACGATGATGGAGACCGGATTGGTGGTCCCGGCGCTGGCCACCGGAGCGCGCCAGGTGAATGTTCCGGTCCCGGGGTCAACTGTGGCACCGGTGGGCCCGGTCAAGAGCCCAAAAGTGAGAATTTGCGGGGGCACATCAGGATCCGTTACCATATTCGTCACATTCAAGGTAATTCCCACACCGATGGTCTGGTCGCTTACCGGCAAGAAAGCGGGTGCAGTATTCCCAACCACCAAAGTCGCGGGGCTGCTGAAGACTGAGCCGGCCGCATTAGAAACAATCGCCGTGTAAGTTCCTGCCTGCCCGGCATAGGCGTTGTTGATGGTCAACGTGCTGTTGGTTTGACCGGCAAGTGGATTACCGTTCTGGAGCCATTGATAGACCGGCGCACCAATTCCCGTCGCCACCACGCTAAAGCTCGCGCTGGCGCCGCCGCTGACCGATAGACTAACCGGGTTCGTCAGAATGTTTGGGGCCAGTTGCGGCACCCAGCCGTACAGCCAATTGCTCACATTTTCCACCAAGTTGGTCGCGGTGTTGCCATCCAACTGGACCGACCAGGGAACACGGGAAGAGGTGTTCACCGGATTTCCATTCAAGTCGACACTTTGATATTCCCAGAAGCGCAGGTTGGCGGTATCCGGTCCCTGCGAACTGCCAGTGCCCAGCACCCACCCGGCGGGAATGATGAGATTTGTGTCCATGGTGCAACTGATATACGCGACCTGGCCGTAGGGGTAATTTGCGGTGTTGCCGCTGGCCCCGGCATCGCGTCCCAGGCTGCCGTTCGTGATCGCGGAGTTCGCCCCGTAAATCCGGCAGTTCACAAATGCAAATCCGTTCGTGTTTTGGGCGGTGCGCGCCTGCGTCAGGTAACTTTGAACGGACATCGCCATCAATTCATCGTTGGTGGCATACAGGGTGCCGCTGCCCCAAATGTAATCGGTATCACCCTGGATATGACTGTCTTGAACGTAGGCCTGATCGCCACTCTGGTTCACCAGCAAGGTATCCTGATAGCTGCACAGAGTCGCATTGAGCACGATGAACCGCTTGGCAAGATTCACCAGCAAGGCCTCAGCCTGTGAACCTCCGTGTGGGGTGCTGTTGGTCAGGGTCAGATTCTCAATGGCAATATCATTGGCACTGACCACCCCGAACATCGGGCGGGTCGAGCTGCTGCCGTTGATATTATTATTGTTGGCATAGCTGATGATCGTCTGGCCGCGATTCTGCCCGATAAAGGTGATATTGTTCTTACCGTTGACACGATTGATTTCGGTGTAGAGCCCGTTTTTAATGTTAATCACGGTCGGGGTGGTATTGGCCGCGGGGACGGAATCAATGGCTCCCTGCACTGTGCAGAAGTCACCGCTCCCGTCGGCGGCAACCCACAAGTTGGTTACATTGGCCGGCCCTGATGATTTGGTGGAAAATTGCCAGCCCGAGGAACCGCTAATGCCGGCAAAATAAGCGCCACTGGGATCCACGATGACTCCGGGGTCGATTGTGACGAAATAGGTCTGCCCCGGGGCGAGTACGCCTGCATGGGGATAAATGGTGGCGGTATTTCCGCTCGTCAACACGTTGTAGCTCTTAATGGACACGCCGCCGATCGTCCGCATCTGCAGATTGCCCCCGCTGAGATCGAGCGAATCCACCGGGGTTGAAGGATTTCCGGTATTGTAAATGTTGATCTTTCCGGTGTTCCCCACGGTGGGGGCCTGATCGAACGTCAGCGACAACAGCGTATCAACGCAAACGCCATTGGCATTGTTCGCGGGCGCAGTCGGGGTGCCGTTCATGGTGGAGTACTCGGCGAGATATGCGCCAGTACTGCTGATGGCGGCCGCAGAATTGCTAACCACAACGGTATACGTGGCGATGTCTCCCAGACCGACACTGGCGATAGAGTAATTGGTGGCTGTGGCGCCTGGAATGGGGTTGTTGTTTTTGTACCATTGATAAGTCGGCACCGGTGTGCCGCTGGCCATGACCGAGAAGTTTGCAGGGTCGCCCACGTTCAGCAGCAGATTGGTTGGCTGGCTGCTGATCGTCGGGGCCACGATCACACTAATGCTAAAATTGGTGGTGGCGGTAGCGAGATAATTACTCGCGACCACAGAATATGTGCCGGCGTTCGCCGGCTGCACATTCGCCAGATTCAAGGTGGCGCTGACCCCGAATTGAATCAGATTATGGTTGTTGTCAGACCAATAATAAACGGGGGTGGGAGCACCCGCCGCCGTCACTATGATGTTGGTGCCCTGGCCGGAAATCACCGTCGCAGCCGGGGGCGCAATACCCGAAATAACCGGCGCCGAATCACTGGCGGAAATGTTCAGCAACGCCGGTGAACTCGTGACCGATCCGTAGGCATTGGCCACCACCACAAAATAACCGGCTGAGTCACCCGGCTGGGCATTGGCAAATCCAAGGTTTGCCGTTAAAGAGCCCGAAATGACAGTGCCACTGGCGGTGGTCCCGTCCGAAAGCGCATTCGTCGCCGTCGCGGTGGCCTGATACCATTGGTAGCTCAGTGGTGTTCCGCTGCTGGCATTCAATGCGACCGAGAAATCCGTGCCCGGGGTGGTGTCTCCGGGACTGCCGCTATACCCAAGGGGTTGAGTCTGAATGATCGGGTTAGCCGGCACCAAGGTGACGCCGCTCAAAGCCACCGTCACCGGACTGGTCGACAGGTTGTTGTACATGAATGCAAATTCATTAAATGTTGTGGTGGGCAAGGTGGCCAGGAGAGTCGCCGAGGAGTAGCTCTGGATGCCAACGCCACCATTAAAATTCGTGATCACGGCGCCAGCATTGGCGTAGGCAGTACTGGTCCCGATGCTGATGCCAGGTGTGCCCTGGTTATTCAATTGGAACTGCATGCCATATGGAACATTGTTTGAAGGATACCCCACACTCAGTTTGCCGCTGCCCAACTTGCGCGCACTATCATACTGAAAGAAGGTGGTTACCCCATTCGACCGATAAAACAATTCGAAGGAACCTGGACTATTCCCGGTATTGAGATCGGTCCAATAGCCTGAATCGTCCAAGCCATTGTTTGGGGTGCCGGGATCATTCAAAAGACCCATGCCTAATACCCGCCCAGTGTTTCCGGGATTCAAACCGCCGGTGGCACTGAATGTGAAATTGATTTTGGCGCTGGCCCCTGAGGTCGCAAGATTGGTCGGAACAAAGGTCTTGGTCATAAAAACCAGCTCGGTGGAGGCGGGCACGGTAAAGTTGACACTGCCTCCATAAGTCGCATCACCACCAGCGCCTGCATTGTTGGTCTGGAGCACACCGACGTTATTATACGAGCTCCATTGCAACTGTCCAAAAGTGGTCATCACGCCCGCCAGCAACAGAATCCAATGCAGAGATAATTTCTTCAGTGTGTTCATAATTCTCGCAAAACTTGATTAGGGGTTGTTATTCGCCAGCCCCATTGTGTGGCAACCGATCCGCCCGAGCAGGCAGTTTTGGCTGGCAGCAAACAATGGATTACAAAGCCCGACTTTACCGCAGCTGTCCAAGGCTTCAATCGTGAATGTGTGCAAATTCATTTGAAATTATGGCACCGGGGCGCAAACCACAACAAATGTTACACGGAAAGCATAACCAGTGGAGCGATCGCCTGGGGAGCCTCAACTTCAAACAGCCTTAAACCTTCGGAGGACAGTGGATTCCCTGCTTCGAGCCAAGTTTAGCGGCGAAGGTATTTTGCCACGGCTTCCGTCCGGGACTGGACATGAAGCTTCTCGTAAATGTGGCGAAGATGTGTGCGGATGGTGTTAATGCTGATTCCAAGTTCGTCGCCAATCTGTTTGTAGGGCAAACCGCGCGCCAGGCAATCCAGCACTGCGTGTTCCCGGGTCGAAAGTTGATTCTCATTTTCACCCACCAGATCCGCCTTTTGAAATGAAGCCACGACTTTGCGGGCGATCGAATTGGACATGGGGGATCCGCCCGCTTGCACGTCGCGGATTGCCTGGAGCAATTCCTCCGGATCGTGCCGCTTGAGCAAATAACCGGTGGCGCCGGCGGCCAGCGCTTTTAAGATCTGATCCGTATCGTCATACACGGTGAGCATAAGGATCTGCAGTCGCTGATCCAAAGCTTTGAGGCGGCGAACACACTCAATGCCATTCATCCCGGCCATGTTGATATCCATGAGCACGACATCCGGATTATCGGCGGGCAAACGTTGCAGCACTTTTCGAGCGCCCCCCGCCGCGCTTTTCAACCGCCGTTTACATTCCGCAGGATTTGGGTGCGAGCCCGGGCCATTATTGACCACGCACCTGTCAGACAGTCGTCGCCCGCGGTGCTGACAGCAGATTTCCTTTGAATTGGCATGATTGGGCTGATAAGAAGCGTTCCGTAATTTAGAATTGCCGATTGAATCGGATGATCATCGTCGCGGAGGTTGTGCGGGACGAACTTTTAAACCTCAGCCTCGACGGTTTGAAATAAAACTCCAGGTCAACCACCAATAATATGAAACCCCATCTCGTTGCCATCGTAGGCGGGAGCGGTTCCGGCAAAACCCGGCTCGCGCGCCAAGTGCTCGAAGTATTTGGCTCCAAGGCCGGATATATCTGTCTCGACGATTTTTACAAGGACCAGTCCCTCTTGTCTCCGCGCGAGCGAGCTGCGGTTAATTACGACCACCCGGACGCAATCGACTGGCGATTGCTTCTTTTCTGCCTGCAAATGATTGCGAGTGGTAAACCCGCGGCACTCCCGACTTATGATTTCTCCAGCCACACCAGGCGATCGCAACCCCGGCGATGGAAGCCAAAACCAATCGTGGTTCTGGATGGCTTGTGGTTGTTACGTCATAAAGTGGTGCGACAGCTCTGCCACCAGTCAGTCTTTGTGGATTGTGCCGAGTCATTGCGGCTGGCACGGAGGCTGAAGCGCGATCAGAAAGAACGTGCCCGAAGCGCCAAATCCATTCACCGGCAATTCAGGGAACAGGTCGCTCCGATGCATAACCGTTTTGTCGCGAGACAAGCCGCGCAAGCCGATATTGTGTTGTCATCGCCGATTCCTGACCGTCAATTGCAACAAATGATCAGAGAAATCCACAAATCCATGTCAAAAAAACGGCCGGCAAAGTATTGATGGTTCGATTCAGTCATCGAACTCCCGCAAAGCCAGAGGCTTGACGAACGTGAAGCGACTCAAAGCGGCTTACCTCTTCGGGCAGCGCCGTAGGCGCGACTTATTTGTAGTCAATGGGCTCTCGTCACACCAATTTTCGTAGGAGCGGCATAATTGCTCTTTTCCAAGCCAGGATGATGTCGCACCTGATACGGTGCTTCGAAACCAACCTTTGCGTGCTGCATTCATGCCATGTCTACGGCACTCAGAAATAGAACCCAAGTAGAAGATTTTTGCAGACAAGCTAATCCCGGAACCCTCACACTTTAGGAGTCCTCCGGCAGAGCCGGCAGGCTTCCTATTACACCTCGGGAAAACCAGGCAACACTCCAAACTGAAAAACGACGGTGCTCGCCAATGCCGCGAGTGGATTGGCCATTCGTTTCATGAGGATTCCCTTTTTCTAGGCTCCTCGTGCCGCCGCAATTTAGAAAGGGCGCACTTAGTTACTTCCCAGATCAGGCGCGTGGATGCCCGAAAGCGAAGGCTTTCGGTGCGCCTCGACTGCAGCGTGCTTCGAGCGCTGCTTCTCAATCTAATATCATAATTATCAGACACTTGAAAAAACGGCAAAGCCTTGGCAGGCTACGCCGCTTATTGATTATACGGAGAAGGGGTAGGCTGGCGTCTCAGGCCCGACAGGATTTTCGGCGCAGAGCAATCGCTCCGCCGATTCCAGCAGCCCATAAACACCAACTGGAAGGCTCCGGAACGGGCGACGTGGTCACGCCAATGGTGAAGTAATCGACTGCCCAACCGTCGCCGCCGTCTCCGCCTTCGTCAATGCTGAGGTTGAGGACGTCGCTGGAATACAGGGTTGCCCTATCAATACCAATGGTAAACAACTGCACGACCGGGCCGGTCTCGTTCAACGAGTTGAGAGTGGCCGAAAGCACAGGGTCAGACGTGCCGTTAATGGTGGCGGAGAATGGATTACCAAAGACGGTGAATTGGAAATCATCTGCGGCAATACCCAGAGTCAGGGTATCAACGGCCGAGCCGGCGGGAACCAAACTGGAATAGTCGAACGAGACAACCTGCGGCCCCGGGATCCGGCTTGAGGCTTGCGAATAGCCATCATGAGCCGCGGTCTGATTTGAGCCGACATAGATTTGGTCTGTGCCAGGATAATCTCCCGCAGCAGGTGAAAATGGAAAGCCATGACCCTGGGCCAAAGCAGCAAACGTCACGTCTCCCGCAGCCAGACAAGCCAACGTCGCACCGGCGGTGGGATCGCCGTTATAAGTCCCGTTGCCAAGCAGGTTTTCGGTGCCATAGAGCAAAACATTGGGCGAGAGTAAAGTCGTCTGGGCGGAGGCAGCGATGGGTAGGGCCAAAGCGGCGAAAAGGAGAAATTGATTTTTCATAGGAGTTTTGGGTTTACAATTATTCAAACAGACTAAAAGACTAATTTTTTCTAATTCTGACTTCCAAATAATTATGAAATTAAGAAATGATGCAAGAATTTTATTGGATTGGTTACACAAGTTAATCGGGATTTCACATTTGAACCATCGTTTATTGTGCTAAATTGGTTCTTTCTGACCATTTTCGCGATCATCCTCCCATCACCTGGCTTTGCAAGCCATTTTTCGAGACCAGAATCATGTTTTTCAGAGCAGACAAAAGGCCCCGCTGGAAAAGCATATCCCGGACAAAATCCGCCAGCCATTATTTGATCAGCGTTTGCAACTTCAGTCTGGTTTTCTCGTCTGCAGGTTTGAGATCCAGCGCCTTCTGGTAGCATTGCAAGGCCGCGGCAACTTTATTCTCACGGGCCAGTGTGTCGCCCAGGTTCACATACAACTGCGGATTGTCCGGGGTGAGATCGACGGCGGCGCGGAACTGCTCCTCCGCCGGGCCGAAATCGTGCCCGATGAACAAAACCGTGGCCAGATTGTTATGGACCTCGGCGGAATCGGGTTTCAATTTCAGCGCCTCCAGGAAACAGGAAATGGCATTCGTGTATCGTTTTTCTTCAACGAGCGCCAAGCCGAGATTGGCGAGGACATCGGGCTGGTCTGGCTTGAGTTGCAGCGAGATTTTATAATTGTTGATCGCTCCATTCCAATCACCCAGTTTGGATAATGTGTTCGCCAAATTGTAGCGAACTTCGGGATCAGACGGATTGATCCGGACTGATTTTTGAAAGCAGTCCTGCGCCTCGGCGAGTTGACCATTTTTTGACAACCAGGTTCCCAGATTATTATAGGCCAGATAATTATCGGTGGTGACTGCCAGAGTATGCCGGAAAAGCGTTTCGTTATTCTTCCAGTAACCCAATTGAGTTCTGGTTTGCCAAACGAAGGCGCTGACGATCACCAGAGTCAAAGTGGCTGCCGGCATTCTCAAGGATGGCCGTTGGGCAACGAATTCGGACAGTCCCCACGCAAAAACAATGAAAAGCCCGATCAAGGGAAAATAACTGTACCGATCCGCCATGGATTGGATGCCGACCTGGATCACACCGATGACGGGAATCAGGGTCACAAGAAACCAAAACCAACCCATAAAAACGTACGGGAACCTGCGTGCGACCACAATGGTAACGGCCGATAAACCAATGACCAAAACCACAGAATAGGCGACCAGCGGCAGCTCCCAATGCCGGACAAGCGGATAGGGATTGGCGAGTTGGCTGGGCCAAACTGTTTTGCCGAGGTAACGAACATAAGAGACAAAAGCATTCGCAATCCGCTCTGAAATTGAGACATTGGCGAGGGTAGCCACCGCCCCGCCCTTTTTTTGCACGATGAACGTGATGATGCTGGATACCAGACTAAGAACGAAAAACGGGATTTTTTCCAGCCACACGCATTCCAATCCCACATTGGCACCCGAAATACTGCTCACCAAACCTTTGCCCGCGGCCCCTGAAAGCCGGCCGATCGGCCACCAATCCAGCAGCAACAATACCAATGGCAGGGTCACGAGCATGGGTTTGGCCATCAAACTTAATTGAAAAAAGACGAGCGCGAGCCAATAACCAGCCCGGCGGCCGGCCTGGGTGTAAAGTTGGTAGCCCAACAGCGCCAGCAGACCAAGGAAGGTACTGAGAACATCTTTGCGTTCGGAAATCCAGGCCACAGATTCAACGTGCAAGGGATGCCAGGCAAACAATGCTGCTACGCAAAACGAGGGAAAAATCCTCCCGGTTAATCTTTGCAGAAGTAACAAAAGCAGCACGGCATTAACCCCATGGAACAGCAGATTCGTCAGATGTGGCCCGGCAGGGTTGGCGGGATCAAACAATTCGGCATCCAGCATCAAGGACAACCAGGTCAATGGGTGCCAGTTGCCGGTCTGACTGGTGGTGAAAGCCCAGGTGATATTGTCCGGCTTCAAGCCGGACTGGACATGTGGATTGGAAGTAAAGTAATCCGGGTCGTCGTAGTTGACGAAGTCACACTTCGTCACCGGCCAAAAAACCAACAACGTCGCAGTGAAAAGCAGCAGGCAAAGAAAAACCTGTTTGGAAAATATCCTTAAGGCCTCTTTTTCCCAAACAGGTTTATTACTTTGGTGTCCGGGCAAAATCACGCGGCAACCTCCGCAAACTCGCAAAAGGATTTTGTGGCCAATCGGGCTGAAAGGTTCATACCTGGTTAAGTTCCCAGAGGGCCACCGCTCAAATCAATGCTAAATTCTAAATGCTGAAAAAGCTTAACCGCGTAATGTTAGGGATACTTCCCAGACGCAATGGACGCGAATACATTTCGGAAATACTTTTTACCCTGCATGTTCAGATAGAGGCGATGCGTTTCTGTGTCGCCAGTTCACCGGCTCGAAAACTTATTCATTCATTGCGTCAGCAGGAGCGAGGATCATTGTACCCCAAGGCTTGAGGTTGATTGAGGCTACGCCGTTATGCGTGACGACCGCAGGTACCGCCCCGGGAACCGGCTGAATTTGCGGCCGGTCGGTTGCCTCGTCGGGTGCGTAATGAACCGCAGCTTGGGTTACGTCCAGCCAGTCAATCAGATAAGTCGTCTTATCGGCCGGAGCGATGGACAAATCAACCGGGCGGGCCTCGTCGCTACGGTTGACCAGGACATACACATGCTCGTCGCCCAAGTCGCGAGAATAGACCAGGACGTTGTGCGCATCGTCCGCCAACACCGTATGGACAAAGCCGCTTTGCAATGGCATCAGCCGACGATGCAGCGCAATGAGCCGCACGTAGTAATCGAAGAGATCCTGCTTAAATATCACCTCCGGGTCGGCGTACGGCTGCAAGTCCTTCCAAAGCATTGGCTGGCGATCATCAGGGTCGGTGCCGCCCCACATCCCTGCTTCGTCGCCATAATAAACCATCGGTGAACCCACGTAAGTCATTTGCACGGCGACCGACTGTTCCACGCGATCCCATTCCAGGTCGGTGGGCTTGGATGAGTTGTAGTTGACCCGGCCGTTTCTGGCTCTGCCTTGGGCGGTACCGGGTCGGTCGGCATTAACGAAGCGCGAGGCCCAGCGCTCGGTATCGTGGCTGCCCAGCAGATTCATTTGGTCCAGCGAAACTTGGAACGGATAAAGGATGGTCAACATTTGAAGTCGTTGAGCGCAAATGCTGGCAGGAATCGCCGAAGCTGGGGCATTAACAAAAAATGCCTGCAACGTCTGGGCAAACGGATACTGCATGGTCGCGTCCCAGGCGTCGCCGGAGAGATAGCTGGCGGCGGGCGTCCAGATTTCGCCTGTGATAAACGCATCGGGCTTTAGGGACTTGACGAGCTTGCGATAGTCCACCCAGAAAACGCGGGGAATGTTCTGCGCGTAATCGAGCCGAAAGCCGTCCACGCCACGCGTGGGATCTCCATCGGGCGCCAGCCATCGCCTGGTGACGTTAAAGATAAAATCTCTCGGACCGGCGGCCAACCCCGTCACCGGATCTTTCTTGAATTCGGGCATGTTCCCGTTGCGGGAATCGCCAAAACTGATCCACGTGAGAGGATCCCAATTAGTCACCGTGTACCAGTCGGCGTACTTGGAATTGCGACCGTTCTGAAGCAGGTCTTGAAACGCGAAAAATTGCGTGCCGGAATGATTAAACACACCATCGATCACCACCTTGAATCCCTGCCGATGCGCCTCGGCCACGAAGTCCAGAAAAAGCTTGTCGGAGTCTGTCCATTTCCAAGTCGCCGGATTCTCGGTTTCACCTGTCAATTTGGAAAGGTCACCGGCAACACCGAAATGATCGTCCATGTGGCGATAATCAGACGTGTCATATTTGTGCAGGCTCGGCGACTTGAAGATCGGGTTCAAGTAGAGACAAGTCACCCCCAAACTCCGCAGATACGGCAGTTCCTCCTCAATACCTTGGATGTCACCGCCGTAACGGCGGCCGTTTAGGCCACGCCGCCCGCCGTATCGGGCGCCGCCTGGACCGGGAGCGGCCCCGGCAGGAACCGGAGTCAACCAGCGCGCCGTCCATGGTGTTGTGTTCGTTGGATCATTGGAAGGATCGCCATTTCGAAAACGTTCGGGGAAAATCTGATACCAGACCGCGTGCTGCGCCCAATCCGGTGTGTTGAAGGCCGGCCGCATCGCACCTTGCCACGCATGGTTTCGGGCCCGGGTGATTTTGGTATAGTATTTATCGCCCGCATAATAACCGGTCGTTTCGCCGTCTTTCAGTTCAAAGAAGTAAGTTAAATTGCTCATATGGCTGAGGACAACACCCGCAAAATATGTGATTCCCGCGCGCGTCTCGATAGGATAGAGCGCATCGCGCCGCCAGTCGGTACCATCTCGTGAATATACCGCCGCACCGGAGAGATTCCCCTCTTGTGCGCCGAAAGCAATCCGGACTTCGCTCGCCGAAATCGGGTCGAAGTAACGAATACTGCCCGGCACATGGCGCAGTCCACCAAAGGTGATTTTGCCCGGCTCAGCCGGAGCCAGGTTGCGCCCGTCCGGGCCGACAAAGACCGCTGAATTATGGCCCCGGATCCCGCTGGCCTCCTCCAAATCCGCTTCGCTATGGCTGGCGCTGTCATTCACCCAGGCTCCGTTCACGAAGAATTTATAGGCGCAAGGCCCCTCGCCGAGCTTTACTTCGGCAACAAAATGGCCGGCATTATTCGACCGCATTGGGCTGGCCGTGTGCGACCATTGGTTAAAATCTCCGCCCACAAAAACCGATTGCGGCGGATTGGTTGAGGGCGACTCGTAAACGAAGTGGTGCAGGTAATATCCCGCCTCGCGCGCAGGCACATCGACGGGCTCGTTGGCAGCGGTCTGTTGCAAAGATTGAGCTGTGGCAAATGGTGCAACGCTAAAAACCGCCCAAACAGTGAGCACGCTCGCCAATGGCATCCGTGAGGGACTTCCTGATTTTATGTTATCTTTAATACAATTTGTGCTAAATCGTGGGAGGGACTGGAATGCTTGTTAAGTATCTCTTCTCCAATAGGTTCTCCGCCAGTGAAGCCGCGCGATTGGGTGATATAGTATTCGGAACCAAACTCTTCCGCTCCACCGTTCAGTGGGATAGTTCCCAAGTTTCCAAGAGTTGCGTAGTTCAGGTAAAGAACCAAGAAGGCAGGGCCAGAATTGTTTCCACCGCCGCTTGGCGTGACAGAGAACTGAATGTCCGACGGAGCGGCATACAAGGAATTTGTGTAGGCATAACCAGAAAGTCCGTCGCCGTTGACTCCGGCAGTGGTGGTTGTATTTATGTTACTAATTGTTCCAGACGAGAAATTACAGGAGCCTTGCGCCGTTGCACCGTCTGCGAACGTGATGCCGTTAAGTGTGTATGTCACAACTTGAGCATTGGCGCAAGCCGCCAGAGCGATAGCGGCTACAAGGAGACAGAATAATATTTTCGTTGTTTTCATAAATGTTTCTCTTTCTCCGAAAAACAAATCTCACAAGCTTGTGCTGCCTCTCCTGGAATTGGAAAAACGGCTGGTATGAGTTATATAATCGGGCCGCAACCAGAGGACCGATATGGCCGAACAACAGCGACGACATTTCTCCAGCCAGGAGAAGGTTAACA
>Ga0182012_10003950_pt1 | contig 15644 bp, 14 predicted proteins | sample 612S2SmetaG_FD_120486 | JGI IMG/M metagenome (GOLD analysis project Ga0182012, IMG submission 120486) | Permafrost microbial communities from Stordalen Mire, Sweden - 612S2S metaG | ecosystem: Environmental > Terrestrial > Soil > Wetlands > Permafrost | place: Sweden: Stordalen | collected...
ACCAAACGAGTACGACGGTGGTGAACTGGTGATCGACGACTTCTACGGGTCCCATGTCATCAAGCTCGCTGCGGGAGATCTCGTGCTCTATCCAGCCTCTAGTCTGCACATGGTGAGGCCGGTTAGGCGCGGCGTGCGGGTAGCGTCATTTTTCTGGCTGCAGAGCATGATCCGCGATGCCCAGGCCCGCAGCCTGATTTTCGATCTCGATACCGCGATCCAGGCGCTGGTCGAGCGTCTTGGGCGAGACGATCCCGAAACGGTGAAATTGACCGGTGTTTATCATAATCTGATCCGCCATTGGGCCGAGGTGTGATCGATGTTGTGCGCCAACCATGCCGGCTGGACAGCTTGGCCGGCAGAGCGCCGCGAAGTATCTAGATCCGTTCCAATCTAGAAATGCTCGAATATGCAGCTCGCTTGGTTGATCGGTGACGCCGTCGGCTGCTACCCAGACCCTCGGTATGGTCGTCCCTCATGAGATACGGGGGCATTGGGTGAGCAAGTCGGTTGATGTCACAGGAGGGCTGGTCGCGTCGGAAACAACGTGACGGTCGTCGTCGCCGGATCTCGCAACGCTTCTGTGCGGCGACGCTGCTGCCCGGGGCGGTGGCGAGCCTGGGCTATCTGGTGAATCCGGCGACTGCGCGTGCCGAGGATAATGTGGCGAAGAACGCAACCGAATTGCCGGCCGTCACGGTCGTTGCTCCCGTAGCGAAGCCGAAGCGCGCGGCTACGAAACCCGCCACTCCGACGCGCGCGGCTTCGAACCAGGCTACCAGCCAGCCCAATCAGTCAGCACAGCAAGCACCTTTGTCAGAAGCGGGCGCAACCACCCCGGCGCAGGTTGCGCTGGATCGGAAGATGCAGGGGTTCGATCAGTCGCGCGACCATGTTCTGACCAAGCTCGGAGCCTCGTCCACCACGATCGATCGCAGCGCGATCGAAGCCATGCCGCAGGGCGACAACACGCCGGTCGATAAGCTGGTTCTGCAATTGCCCGGCGTCAATTACGATTCTGCCGTCTCCAATCCCAACTTCCACGTCCGCGGTGAATACTCCAACGTTCAGACCCGGATCAACGGCCTGGTGCTGCCGGAAGGTGTGTCGGGTCTCGGTCCCGTGATCGACACCAATTTCATCGGCAGCCTGTCGCTTCTGACCGGCACACTGCCGGCGCAATATGGCCTGCGTACCGCCGGCGTCCTCGACATCACCAGCCGAAGTTTTTCCACGCCGGGCGGCAGCGTCGGCATCTATGGCGGCAGCCAAGCCACGATCACGCCGAGCTTCGACTATGGTGGCAGCGTCGGCGATACCCAGTATTTCTTCTCCGGCCGCGGCAATTGGAACAACCTCGGAATCGAAAATACCACCTCGTCGACCTCCGCGATGCACGACCATACCGATCAGGGCAAGCTGTTCGCCTACGTCTCGACCCTGCTCAGCGAGCAAAGCCGCCTCAGCGTGATTTCGGGGGCGTCCTACAGCCGGTTCCAGATCCCCAACGATCCCGGCCAGATGCCGTTGGGCGACTTCGGACCCGCCACTTTCAACTCATCGACGCTGAACGAAAACGAGGTCGACCAATATTATTACAACATCGTTGCCCTGCAGACCAAAGGCGAGGTGGTCGATACCCAATTCTCGGTGTTCTCGCGCTACGCCCAGGTGCATTTCATTCCCGATATCTTCGGCGACCTCGTCTTCAATGACGTCGCCTCCAATGTGACCCGCTCCAGTCAGATGGTGGGCAGCCAGTTCGACGCGTCTTACGAGATGAACAGCGCGCATACGCTGCGGGCGGGTTATATGATCACCGCGGAGAAGACCGACGTTTCCAACATCTCGACCGTACTCCCGGGCGCCATCGGAAACGCCTCGCAGACACCTTTCACCATCAACGACTCCAATTCGCTGCTCGGCTGGAATCTCGGCACCTATGTTCAGGACGAATGGAAGCTGACCAATCAGCTCACGTTGAATTTCGGAATTCGCTTTGATCAATTGTTCCAGTTTGTCGACGCCAACCAGTTCAGCCCGCGCGCCGCGCTGGTCTACAAGCCGTTTGACGGCACCATTTTTCATGCCGGCTACGCCCGCTATTTCACGCCGCCGATGCAGGCTCAGGCGACCCAGTCCAATCTTTCGCTGTTCAACAATACCACCAACCAGCCGGCTGTGGCGCTGAACGATCCGGTGCTTCCGGAGCGCTCGCATTATTTCGACGTCGGCGTCGAGCAGAAGCTTCTGCCGGGCCTCACCTTCGGTCTCGATGCCTATTACAAGATCGCCACCGACCTGATCGACGACGGTCAGTTCGGCCAGGCGGTGGTGCTGACCCAGTTCAACTGGGCGCGCGGCTACAGCGAAGGCGCGGAAGCCAAGATCAAGTATCAGAGCGGTAATTTCAGCGCCTACGGCAACCTCGCCTTCAACATCACCCGCGCGGTCGACCCGGTCTCGAACCAGTATCTCCTCGATCTTCCGACCTATACTTTTCTGCTCACCAACTATCATTACACCGACGACATGCAGATGCTGACGGGATCGGCAGGCGCATCCTATCGCTGGAACCAGACGCTGTTTTCCATCGACATGAAATACGGCAGCGGTCTGCCGACGGGCTTTGCCAATTCCGCGTTCAACCAGCCCTATGTCACCGCCAATCTCGGCATAGCCCACGAGTTCCAGGCTTTTCCGGGCGCCAAACCGACGACACTGCGATTCGATGTCGTCAATCTGTTCGACAAGATCTACGAAATCAGGGACGGGGCGGGCATCGGTGTGTTCGCGCCCCAATTCGGCCAGCGTCGTGGGTTCTATGCAGGCATCTCGCAGAAGCTGTAACGCCTTTGGAATTGATCGATCCCGGCCCGTTCCGCTACGGGCCCGAGCCCGAACTATGCACGCTTCTATCGGCTGGAGCATGCCTCGTTCACTTTTAGATCCGATCAAGTTTACGACGAATGTCGTTGACACCTATCCGCGATGCCTGTGATGTTATATTGAAACAGCGCGATTACGCGAACAGTTCCGCAGATACTGCGGTCAAGGCAGATGTCGGCATGAAGTGGTTTCGATCGAACATCAGGCTTGGATCACGGCTCGCGCTTGCGGCGCTTGCGATCCAAGCTGTGCTGTCGTTCGGTCATTTCCACGAGGGCTCCGCGCAGGCCGCTGCTGCACCGGCGCAGCTCTTGCAAACTGGCCACGGCGTCGCGCTGGCGGCGGCTCGCTTTGCGGTTGCGCGCGAAAATCCGCGTTCCGGTCATGAACCCTCTGGGCATTCCGGCGATGGCTGCGCGATCTGCGCTGTCATGGCGCTGGCCAGCACCATGACAGTGGCGACACCGCCGGTTCTAGAGCTGCCTGCCAGGTCCGAATTCTACTATCTGGCCATCGATGCCGGGCTGTTCGATCTGAACCCTGCCGGCGTCGCTTTTCAGCCTCGCGCTCCGCCAATCGTTTGACGCCGATTGCTGGCAACGGCGTGTTTGCGCCCTGATCCCGCGGCTTCGCGAGGTAATGGACCGGACGCACGCCGTGATCTGATCCGCACTGTGAGTGGGCTAAACTATGAACATGTCACGTTTTCGATCGACCGCCGTGATTCTCGCGCTGGTCATGCCAGCGCTGGCATCGCCGCTGTCGGCGCAGCAGGGCGTATCGCCCGCAATGGCGCCGCAGCCGGCTCCCGCGCTGTCGCAGCCTCTGGCCAGTCCTGCGGCGGCCGCGCCGAAGGACAGGGTCGAGCAAGGCGGTGGCGAACAGGGGCAGGGAGCGGCGATGGCCGCTCCATCGCCCGCAGCCTCGGCCGCCCCGGACGCGGATAGCGGCCGGCCGCTGCGATCGGCGACGGCCGGACTGCACGAGTTGTCGCCGTGGTCGATGTTCCTGGCGGCGGACATCCTGGTCAAGGCGGTCATGATCGGGCTCGCCTTTGCCTCGCTGGTGACGTGGACCATCTTCATCGCCAAGACGATCGAGTTGTCGATGGTTCGACGTGCCTTGCGCACCGCGCTTGGCAGGATCGGCGATGCCAAATCGCTGGCCGATGCCCAGCGGGCCCTGGGCAACAAGGACAGCGTACTGTCGTCGCTGCTGGCGGCCGCTCTGCGCGAGGCCCGGCTCTCGGCGGGAATTTCCAGCGATGCCGGCATCAAGGAGCGCGCGGCTTCGAGTTTTGCCGAGATCGTGCGTGCCGAGGCACGCCGTATCCATCTCGGCATGGGCGTGCTGGCGACGATCGGCGCGACCTCGCCTTTCGTCGGCTTGTTCGGCACGGTCTGGGGCATCATGAACAGCTTTATCGGCATCTCCAAATCACAGACCACCAATCTCGCCGTGGTCGCGCCCGGTATCGCCGAAGCCTTGCTCGCCACCGCCTTCGGTCTGGCCGCGGCGATCCCAGCCGTGATCATCTACAATCACTTTGCGCGGAGGACCAAAGGCTATCTGGAACTGATCGGTCGGGCGTCGGGCGCGGCGGCCCGGCTGCTGTCAAGGGATCTCGACCGCACCCATGTGGCGACGCATGCGCGCGCGGCGGAGTAGGCCATGGCGATCTCGCTTGCAGACACCGAGCTCGATGACGACGAGGATTTCGCCGAGGCTCACGAAATCAACGTCACGCCGTTCATCGACGTCATCCTCGTTCTCCTGATCATCTTCATGGTGGCGGCGCCGCTGTCGACGGTCGATCTTCCGATCGATTTGCCGTCCTCGAGCGCAACCCCGCAGAAGAAGCCGGACAAGCCGACCTATGTCAGCATCAAGCCCGATCTGGCGCTGGCGATCGGCGAATCCGCGGTCAAGCGGGGCGACCTGGTACGGGCGCTCGATACCATGGAGAGCGGCAGCAAGGACCGCTTCATCTTCCTGCGCGCCGACCGCGCGGTGCCGTACGGCGAATTGATGGACGTGCTGGAAATCCTGCGTGCCGGCGGTTACGCCAAGATCAAGCTGGTGGCGCTGGAGGGCGTTCCGGCCGGCGCCGCGGCTGAAGGCGCAAAACCTTGAGCGGCGAGATCGCCATGTCCTCCTTGGACGCCGAGCCAAAATCTTCGCGGCGGTTGTGGGTACTGGCCGGCATAGCCGCGCTCGTGCTCCATCTTGGCGGCGCGGCGCTGGCGGTGGCGCATCTGCACAGCGACGATCCCGATGAAGATCTTGGCGCCCCCGCGATCGAGGTCGGTCTGGAACTGACCGCGCCGCATGTGGCGCCCACCGATCTGCCGCCGGGCCCGGACACCGAGGCCTCCGTTGCGTCCGCCGCGATGGCCGAGCAGAAGGCCGAGGTCCAGCCCACCGAATTGCCGAAGGACCAGCCAACCGTGCAGGAGGATGCCGACCGCCAGGTCAGCCCGAACGATCAGAGCAAGCCCAGGGAAGACGACGTGAAGCCCGCGCCGGTAGCGACCTCGGCGTCGGCGGAATCGGCCGCGGTCGTAGCGACCGCAATGCCAAGTTCGGATGATGTTCAGGAAGCGCCGCGTTCGGTTGCCCCCGCGGAGGGCGCGGGAAAAAGTCTGCAGCGCGTGAAGGCCACCTGGGTCAACAAGCTGGTCGCGCATCTCGACAAACACTTGATCTATCCGCAGGAGCGCGACAACAAGGCCGCCAAGATCACGCTCGGCCTCGAACTGGATCGGCTGGGCCACGTCGTCGCCGCCAGTATCGTCGAAGGATCGGGAGATCCGGTGTTCGACCAGGCGGCGTTGGCGATGGTGAAACGATCCGATCCGGTGCCAAAGCCCCCGCCAGCGGTCGCCGATGAAGGACTGAAATTCACGCTGCCGGTGGTTTTTCGCAAGCACTAGCTGTCTGCCACCACAGCGGAAGCCTCAGATCATCTCAGGTAATATCGCACCCCGACATAGACCACGACCAGGCAGGCAAAGATCAGCGCCACCGGAAGCCGGGGTTTTGTGTCCGGGCCGAGGGTTGGCTTGGGCCGCTGCGCGGCCGGACGTTTGAAGGCGGTCACGTTGTTGTCGGCCACGGGGGCGCGCGCTTGAGCCTTGACGTCGGGGGCTGCGCCGGCACCGCCCATCTCGGTGTAGTAGGTTTTGTACATCAGCGAGATGGTAGCCTCGCTCGCTTCGCTTTCCGGCAGGGTGTCGAGCAGCGTCTTGTAGCTTGCCAGGAACTGCTGGGCTTCGGCCGGCAGCGCCGAGGCGCCGTTCAGCTTGGCCATCATCTTCCAGGTCGCGAAATCGGCGCGCGCCCTGGTATCGGCGCGTCGGGCGATCAACATGTCGGCTGCCTTGATCAAAGATGGCCTCGGGTCATAGTGCCAGTCCGGGTTGTATTACCCGTTGCCAGTCAGGAAGAGAAGTAACCGTAGCACATAGCCGGTCACGGTTCGCAGTATCACCGAAATAACATCAAGATTCAGGCCAAGCTGGGCGCCAAGCAGCGGCAGCAGGATCAGGATGCCGATCAGGATCATCATTCCGAATGGTTCCAGACGGGACAGTGGCAGGCCGAGCCATCGCGGCAGCAAGCCGACCGCGACCCGGCCGCCATCCAGCGGCGGGATCGGCAGCATATTGAAGACGGCCAGGACGATGTTGATCAGAAGCGCGTTCTGGAGATTGTCGGCCAGCCACTGCGCAGCCCCGGCAGGGACCAGGGGCAGCACGTGAAAGGCAGCCGCCGCCGCCAAAGCGAGCGCAATGTTGGTGGCAGGCCCGGCCAGCGCCACCCAGACCATGTCGAGCCGCGGGTTGCGCAGGGCGCGAAAATTCACCGGCACTGGCTTGGCATAGCCGAACAGAAAGGGCGAGTGCGCCAACAAGAGCATCGCCGGCAACAAGAGAGTGCCGAACGGATCGATATGCTTGAGTGGATTGAAGGTGACCCGGCCGCGCTCCCAGGCGGTATTGTCGCCGAAATGGTGGGCGACAAAACCATGGGCCGCCTCGTGAAAGGTAATGGCGATAATCAGCGGCACGACCCATACCGAGAGGTCATAAAGTGAGAAGTTCAAGCTTTGGTCCTGAATGGTCTGGGGGAACGGCCGCCGTTGACATGTAGTCACGATCCGGGCGGGAGAACAGAGCGTAGAGCGGGTTCTAGGGGAAGCCGCAACCGCCGTCTGCCCCAGCAAATGGCGGATTAGGCCTTCGGCTCCAATCCGCCCAACGGCGATAATGGCGGCTCTAACGGCGTGGCGCGGATGGCCCCGCGAGGCGGACGAGACGGCCGAACCGGCTTGAGCCGAAGGCGGGCCGGTTGGGCTGTTTCGGCCGGGTGAGCGGGCCAGCGGTGGGCGAAACAATTTCGCCACCCTATAGAGGGCTGTTTCGATTGTTTCGGTCGTGAAAGTCCGACTGTTTCGGCGTTGTTTCGCCTTGTTTCATGGGCTGTTTCGCGTTGTTTCGGTTGTTTCGCTCTGATTGTTTCGGCGTTGTTTCGGAGGGCTCCGAAACAGTCCCGAAACAGTCCCAAAAACAGCACGCAGGGTAGGCCAAGGCGCGCCCTTCGCGCCGTGCCAACCATCACTCTAATACGTCGCCCGGCCGCCGGATATGTCGAACACCGCCCCGGTGGAGAAGGCGCAATCCTCGGACGCCAGCCACGCCACCATCGCGGCCAGCTCTTCCACCAGCACGAAGCGGCCTTTCGGAATTTTCGACAGCATGAAGTCGATGTGCGCCTGCGTCATCTGGTCGAAGATCGCGGTGCGGGCGGCGGCGGGCGTCACCGCGTTGACGGCGATCTGGTAGCCGGCAAGTTCCTTGCCCAGCGATTTTGTCAGCGCGATCAGGCCGGCCTTCGAGGCCGAATAGTGCGCGGCGTTCGGGTTGCCCTCCTTGCCGGCGATCGAGGCGATGTTGACGATGCGACCGTAGTTCTGTTTGACCATCGCGGGCACGATCGCCTTGCAGCAGATGAAGGGCCCGTCGAGATTGATGCGCAAGACCTTGCGCCACTCCTCGATGTCGGTTTCCCACACGCTCTTGTTGACCCCGGCAATGCCGGCATTGTTGACGAGGATGTCGATCCTGCCGAGTGCAGCGAGCGTGGCGTCGCGCGCCTGTTCGACCGCGGCCAGATCGGACACATCGACCTTGATGGCGATGACGCCGTTGCCGATGGCCTTGGCGGTCTTTTCGGCCAATGGCGCGTCATGGTCCCAAATCGCGACCCTGGCGCCGGAATTGACAAACCGCTCGGCGATGGCGCGGCCAAATCCCTGCGCCCCGCCGGTGACGACGGCGCAGCGGTTGTTCAGATCAATCTGGTTCACGGAGGAATCCTTGATTACAGCGTCCAGCCGCCATCGATGAGATGCGCGACGCCGGTGGTGAAGGCGCTCTCGTCGCTGGCCAGGTAGACGGCGAGCGCTGCGATTTCTTCCGCCGTGCCGAGCCGGCCCATCGGCTGCCGGCCGACGAACATTTCCCGCCCTCCCGGCCCCGCGGCCTTGGCGCGGTCCAGCATCGATGGGGTTTCGATGGTGCCCGGGCAAATGCAGTTGCAGCGGATGCCCTTGGTAACGAAATCGGCGGCGACCGCGCGGGTCAGCGCCGCCACTGCGGCCTTGGTGGCGCTGTAGACGTAGCGGTTGGGCGCTGCCTTGTAGACGCCGGCGGCGGAGGAGATGTTGACGATCGAGCCGCGGCCCTTCTCCAGCATGCCCGGCAGGAAGGCTCGCAGCGTCCGGTGCATCGACTTGACATTGAGGTCGAACGAGAAATCCCAGTCGTCGTCGGAGCAGTCGAGCACGGTTCCGTGATGGACGAAGCCGGCGGCATTGAGCAGGATGTCGACGGCGCCGACGCGCCTGGCCATCGCGGCGACTGCGGCGGTGTCGCGGACGTCGAGCCGGGCCACCTCCGCAATGCCTTGCTGGGCCAGCGTCGCCAGGGCCTTCTCGTCGATATCGGTGGCGAATACCGAAGCCCCTTCGCGTGCGAAGGCCAGCGCGCAGGCCCGCCCGATGCCCGCCGCGGCCGCGGTCACGAAGGCACGTTTGCCTTTGAGGCGGTCTGACATGTCGTACTCCCGAGATCGGTTAATGATTGTCCCGCGCCACGCCGACCTTGCCGGCGATATCGTGGTAGCGGGTGGCAAATTCCATGCAGGCGCCGGTGGCCTGCTGGCCCACGGTGTTGCGATAGAGTTCCTGCCATGGCGTCTGGTTGGCCGGATAGGGGAAGCCGCCTTTGGCCTTGAGATCCGCGCGACGCTGCTTGAGCTCCGCCTCCGAGATCAGGATGTTGGCGCTGCCCTTGTTGAGATCGATGCGAACCTTGTCGCCGGTCCTGAGGATCGAAAGCCCGCCATCAGCGGCGGCTTCCGGCGTGGCATTCAGGATCGACGGCGAGCCCGAGGTGCCGGACTGCCGGCCATCGCCGATGCAGGGTAGCGACAGGATGCCGCGCTTGATCAGGGCTGTCGGCGGCTGCATGTTGACGACTTCGGCGCCGCCGGGGTAGCCGATTGGGCCGGTGCCGCGCACAAACAGGATGCAGTGCTCGTCGATATCGAGCGCCGGATCGTCGATCCTGGCGTGATAGTCCTCCGGGCCCTCGAATACGATGGCGCGTCCTTCGAAGGCGTTGGGATCTCTGGGGTTGATCAGGTAGCGGTCGCGGAATTCCTTGGAGATCACGCTGGTCTTCATGATCGCGGAGTCAAAGAGGTTGCCGCGCAACACCAGGAAGCCGGCGTCCTTCACAAGGGGTTTGTCATAACTGAAGATGACGTCGCCGTCGGGCTTGGGCGCGTTGCGGCAGTTCTCGCCCATGCTGTGGCCGTTCACCGTCATGGCATCTTCGTGGATCTTGTCGGCCTGCATCAATTCGCGCACCACCGCAGGCACGCCGCCGGCGCGATGATATTCCTCGCCGAGATAGAAGCCGGCCGGCTGCACGTTGACCAATAGCGGGATGGCGTGGCCCAAGCTCTGCCAATCCTCGATCGAGAGTTCCACGCCGATGTGGCGGGCGAGCGCATTGATATGGATCGGGGCGTTGGTCGAACCGCCGATCGCCGAATTGACGACGATGCAGTTCTCGAAGGCCTTTCGCGTCAGGATGTCCGACGGCTTCAGATCCTCCCAGACCATCCCGACGATGCGGGTGCCGGTCTCATAGGCGATCTGGCCGCGCTCGCGGTAGGGGGCGGGGATCGCGGCGCAGCCGGGCAGCGACATGCCCAAGGCCTCGGCCAGCGAATTCATGGTCGAGGCGGTTCCCATGGTGTTGCAGTGGCCGACCGAGGGCGCCGAAGACGCCACGAGATTCATGAACTCCTCGTAGTCGATCTCGCCCGCGGCCAGTTGCTCACGCGCCTTCCAGAGCACGGTGCCTGAACCCGTGCGTTCGCCATTGTGCCAGCCATTGAGCATCGGGCCGCCCGACAGCACGATGGCGGGCAGGTTGACGGTCGCCGCCGCCATCAGGCAGGCAGGCGTGGTCTTGTCGCAACCGGTGGTGAGAACCACGCCGTCGAGGGGATATCCGAACAGGATTTCCACCAGCCCGAGATAAGCCAGGTTGCGGTCCAGCGCCGCGGTCGGGCGCTTGCCGGTCTCCTGGATCGGATGCACCGGAAATTCCATCGCGATGCCGCCGGCGGCGCGGATCCCCTCCCGGACCCGATGGGCGAGTTCGAGATGATGGCGGTTGCAGGGCGACAGATCGCTGCCGGTCTGGGCGATGCCGATGATCGGCTTGCCGGATTGCAATTCGTGCCGGGTCAGGCCGTAATTGAGATAGCGCTCAAGGTAAAGCGCGGTCATCCCGGGGTTATGTGGGTTGTTGAACCACTCGCTGGAGCGAAGTTTGCGCCTGGTGACCCCTGTAAGCGGCTTGTTCATGGTTCCTCCCGCAGCGCACGCGCCTTATTTTTGAGCGGTTTCGTATTGGCGCTGAATGCTTGCATGGTCAATGCCTGCTGCGCAACGCTCGGGAAAGCGGTAACTTTCTACGACTTTGATCCAACGACATCCCCGAAAAAGTCTGGTAAGACCCCGACCAACAACAGAATGATGGCGGCACGACCGCCAAGCTTACGCAATCCGGGAGGATATATATGTCGTCGGTGCAGATTCGGGACGTCCGGAAATCGTTTGGCGGCTTTGAAGTTCTGCATGGCGTGTCGATCCCGATCGAGGACGGGGCGTTCGTGGTGCTGGTCGGGCCGTCGGGCTGTGGCAAGACCACCCTGCTGCGGATGTTGGCCGGCCTGGAAAACATCACCTCCGGGACCATTTCGATCGGCGACCGCGTCGTCAACAACGTCCAGCCCAAGGAGCGCGATATCGCGATGGTGTTCCAGAATTATGCGCTCTATCCGCATATGACGGTCGCCGACAATATGGGATTTTCGCTGAAACTGCGGGGCGCCAGCGCGGCCGAAATCTCCAAGGGGGTCAAGCGCGCCGCGGAAATCCTGGCGCTGACGCCGCTGCTTGATCGCTATCCCCGGCAGTTGTCCGGCGGCCAGCGCCAGCGTGTCGCCATGGGGCGCGCCATCGTACGCGACCCCCAGGTTTTCCTGTTCGACGAGCCGCTCTCCAACCTCGACGCCAAGCTGCGGGTGGCGATGCGCACGGAAATCAAGGAGTTGCACCAGCGGCTGAAAACCACGACCGTTTACGTCACTCACGACCAGATCGAAGCCATGACCATGGCCGACAAGATCGTGGTGATGCACGATGGTATCGTCGAGCAGATGGGCTCCCCGCTCGAGCTTTACGATCGCCCGGAGAATCGTTTTGTCGCCGGCTTCATCGGCTCACCGGCGATGAACTTCCTCGACGGCAAGCTCGTGTCCAACGGTCAGCTCTATGTCGAGACCGCCAATGGCAGCCGGCTGCCGATAACCGCGGCGCCTACGGCGTCCGACGGCAAGCCCGTGGTCTATGGCGTTCGCCCGGAACACCTGGAGATGGCCGATGACGGGATCGAGGCCGAGGTCGTGGTCGTCGAACCGACGGGCGCCGAAATCCAGGTGGTCGCCCGCATCGGCACCCAAACGATCATCGCCGTTTTCCGGGAGCGCCACATGGTGAGCCCCGGCGAGAAAATCCACTTGAGGCCTCGTCCCGACCTGGCCCATTTGTTCGACAAGGACACCGGCCAGCGCCTGTAGCGCGACTGCAGAGCGACCGTCAAACCGAAAGCCAGCAAGGCGCACAACAACAGGGAGAATGCAACCATGAGTGATTTCAACAGGCGTGACGTTTTGAAGGTCGGCGTCGGTGCCACCGCGGCGCTGGCCGGCACCGGTATCGTTCCGGTTCGAGCCGCCACCTGGACCAACGTACCCGAGAAGGATGCCTCGATCCGGGTTCTGCGCTGGAAGCAGTTCATCCAGGCCGAGTTCGACAAGTTCGCCGAACAGACCAAGAAGTTTTCTGAGAAGACCGGCGTCAAGGTCAAGCTGGAGGCCGAAAGCTGGGAAGACATCCGCCCGAAGGCCGCGGTGGCCGCCAATGTCGGCGCGGGTCCGGACCTGATCATCGGCACCCTCGATGACCCCTTTAAATTTCCGGAGAAGCTGATCGATATGACCGAGGTCGCCGATTATCTCGGCGCCCAGTATGGCGGCTGGTATCCGGTGGCAGAGAAGTACGGCAAGAAGGACCAGACCTGGATCGCGATTCCCCAGGGCGCCACCGGCGGTTGCATGAACTACCGCATCAGCCACATGAAAGCGGCCGGCTTCGACGAATTTCCGAAGGATCTGCCTGGGTTCCTCAAACTCTGCCAGGGCTTGAAGAAAAACAACACGCCGCCCGGCTTCGCGCTCGGCCATGCCACCGGCGACGCCAACGGATGGTGCCAGTGGCTGTTGTGGGCGCACGGCGGCAAGGTCGTCGATCCCAAGAACCAGGTGGTGCTCGATTCGCCGGAGACCTTGGCCGCGCTGGAATACGCCAAGCAGCTCTATCAGACCTTCATTCCCGGCGTCCTGTCCTGGAACGATTCCAACAACAACAAGGCCTTCCTCGCCGGCGACATCAGCCTGACATTGAACGGCATCTCGATCTGGACCGTGGCCAAGAATTCGCCCGATCCGAAGCAGCAGGAAATCGCCAAGGACATGGATCACGCGGCGCTTCCGATCGGCCCCGTTGGCAAGCCGACCGAGCAGCAGAACGTGCTGGTGGCCTATGGCTACAAGCACTCCAAGTATCCCAAGGCGGTGAAGGAATATATTCGCTTCATGTGGGAGAAGGAAAACTACGATGCCTGGGAAGTGGCCTCCAACGGCTACGTGGCGCCGCCGCTGCCGGCCTACAACGACAACCCGGTCTGGACCTCCGATCCCAAGATCACGCCCTACCGCGATTGCCTGAAACGCTGCCTGGACAATGGCTATGCCGGCGATCTCGGCTACGCCTCAGCCGGCGTGATGGGCGATTTCGTGGTGGTCGACATGTTCGCCGAGGCCGCCTCCGGGGCCCAGACGCCGGCGGACGCCGCCAAGCGGGCGGCCGAACGCGCCAAGCGTTACTACAACATCTGACCAAGCAGAACGTGCGCGGCGTTTCGGAAATTTCCGGACGCCGCGCCGCCCATTCCGGGAGTTCACCATGGCCGTGCTAGCTGAAACCGTCGCGCCAGCGCCGCGTCGGAGCCTTTTCTCCATGGCGCTCGAGGACCGCAATGTTCTGGGCGCGATGTTCATGCTTCCGGCGCTGGCCATTCTTGTCCTGTTCCTGGCCTATCCGCTCGGGCTCGGCCTGTGGCTTGGCCTGACCGATACCAAGATCGGCGGCGAGGGCCGCTACATCGGCCTGGAAAATTTTGTCTCGCTGGCCAAGGACACCGTGTTCTGGCTGTCGGTCTTCAACACGATATTCTACACGGTGACCGCCAGCGTGATCAAATTCGCGGTCGGGCTTTATCTGGCGCTGCTCTTGAACGAGCGCTTGCCGTTCAAATCGGTGATGCGGGCCATCGTGCTGCTGCCATTTGTGGTACCGACGGTGCTTTCCGCGATCGCCTTCTGGTGGATCTACGACTCCCAGTTCTCGATCATCTCCTGGGTGCTGATCAAGATGGGCCTGATCCATAGTTATATCGATTTTCTCGGCGATCCCTGGAACGCGCGCTGGAGCGTGGTGCTGGCCAACATATGGCGTGGCGTCCCGTTCGTGGCGATCACGCTTCTGGCGGGATTGCAGACCATCTCGCCATCGCTCTACGAGGCCGCCAACCTGGACGGCGCCACCAATTGGCAGCGTTTCCGGTTCATTACCTTGCCGATGCTTTCGCCGATCATCGCCGTGGTCATGACGTTTTCGGTGCTGATGACGTTCACCGACTTCCAGCTGATCTACACCATCACCCGGGGTGGACCGATCAACGCCACGCATCTGATGGCGACGCTCTCGTTCCAGCGCGCCATCACCGGCGGCCATCTCGGCGAGGGGGCGGCGATCTCCAACGCCATGATCCCGTTCCTGGCGGCGGCGATCCTGCTGAGTTTCTTCGGCCTGCAGCGCAGCAAGTGGCAACAGGGCGGGAGGGATTGACCATGGCGAGCGTCGAAGATGCAAGCGACGGCATGTCCTATCTGGAGAGCTGGCCCCGCCGCGCGCTGAGGGTGTATTTTCCGCTCAGCCTGATCCTGGTCTTCCTATTGTTCCCGTTCTACTGGATGGCGACTACGTCGTTCAAGCCGGACGCGGAAATGTACGATTACGAGAAGTACAATCCGTTCTGGATCGTTCACCCGACGCTCGAACATATCCATAAGCTTTTCATCGAGACTGACTATCCGCAGTGGATGTACAATACCCTGATCGTCTCGGTGTCATCGACCTTCATCTCGCTGTTCGCCAGCGTCTGCGCCGCCTATGCAATCGAGCGGCTGCGCTATCGGGGATCGCGCTATGTCGCGCTCGGGATTTTCCTGGCCTACCTGGTGCCGCCCTCGATCCTGTTCATTCCGCTGGCGACCATCGTGTTCAAGCTCGGCCTGTTCGATGGCAATCTGGCGCTGATCCTGACCTATCCGACCTTTCTGATCCCGTTCTGCACCTGGCTGCTGATGGGCTATTTCCGCACCATCCCCTATGAGCTGGAGGAATGTGCCTTGATCGACGGGGCGACCCGGCTGCAGATTCTCACCAAGATCACCTTGCCGCTCTCCTTTCCCGGCTTGATATCCGCCGGCATCTTCGCATTCACGCTGTCGTGGAATGAATTCATCTACGCTTTGACATTCATCTCATCGTCCGAAAACAAGACCATCCCGGTTGGTGCCATTACCGAACTGGTCAACGGTGACGTCTATCACTGGGGTGCCCTGATGGCCGCGGCGCTGACCGGTTCGGTGCCGGTGGTCATTCTCTATTCCTTCTTTGTCGAGCATTACGTTTCGGCGATGACCGGGGCGGTGAAGGAGTGAGGCGCTGGTTCTGATGATGTCGGCATCCTCCCCGGTCCTTGTCCTGAGGAGCATCGCAAGAGCGATGCGTCTCGAAGGACGGCCACAAACGACGGTGCAAGCGGCCATCCTTCGAGACGCATTGCGCTTGCGCGATGCTCCTAATACGAAACTAACTCCGGTTAAGCGGCGATTGGCTGAATTTTCACGGCGTAGCCCATGTGTTCAAGGTGCCTGACGAGGCGCTGGGTTTTGGTCATTTTGGAACGGCGGTTGAAATGTTC
>Ga0182012_10003951_pt1 | contig 15643 bp, 15 predicted proteins | sample 612S2SmetaG_FD_120486 | JGI IMG/M metagenome (GOLD analysis project Ga0182012, IMG submission 120486) | Permafrost microbial communities from Stordalen Mire, Sweden - 612S2S metaG | ecosystem: Environmental > Terrestrial > Soil > Wetlands > Permafrost | place: Sweden: Stordalen | collected...
CCATGCTTATCCACGGTCTTCAGCCGGTGGGATATCGGTCTCATGCCCTCCGGATCGGGACGGTCGCCACCGTCTCGATCCGGGGCTACTTTAGCGCAATGAACGAGATACAAGATGGGCTAGTCCGGCGATGCCGTTCTGGGAAGCGGATGTGGCGCTCATCGTTACACTGCCGACAGCGGCGGTGCTATGTCCTCCAGCGAGCGCCGTTCGGCGTTGACTGCCAGGAAGCCCGCGACCACGGCCGCGATGTCCATCAGGACGCCACCCAGCAGATACCCGTAGAAAATTGACATCCGCGATCCGGTGTCGATCAACACACCGAACAGTGCCGGGCCGGCGACGCCACCGACGCCGGTACCGAATGCGTAGAACAGTGCGATGGCGATCGCCCGAACCTCCAATGGGAAACTCTCACCCACCGTCAGATACGCCGAACTCGCCGCGGCCGAGGCAACGAAGAAGATGAGTGTCCAGGCTAGCGTCTGCTGCACCGCGTCCAGCCAGCCCATGGCGAACATCCAGCCGGTCAGCACCATCATCGCGCCCGATACGGCGTAGGTCGCTGTGATCATGATGCGGCGGCCGACGGTGTCGAACAGCCGGCCCAGCAGCAGCGGCCCTAGAAAGTTTCCCACAGCGAACGGCAATATGAACAGCCCGACCGCATCCGACGGCACTGCGTAAAACCGCGTCAGCACCAATGCATAGGTGAAGAACACCGCATTGTAGCAAAAGGCCTGGGCTGCCATCAGCGTCACCCCCAACCAGGTCGGCCGCCGGTACGTCGTGACCAACGCCCGCGCGCCGGCACGAAACCACGACCGCACATCGGTCCGCAGCCGCAGCATCCCGGGCGGGACCGGCGGCAGCTTCCGTCCCGTCTCGCGCTCGATCCGCGCCTCGATCTCGCCGACGATGCGTTCCGCTTCCTCCGGCTGACCGTGAGTCATCAGCCAGCGCGGGCTTTCCGGCAGGAAGCGGCGCAGCAGCAGCACGATGAAGCCCAGCATGCCGCCGATGATGAACGCCGCCCGCCAGCCGATCTCCGGCGGCATGATCGCCGGATCCAGCACGACCGTCGCACCCAGCGCGCCGATTGCCGCCCCCAGCCAGAAACTGCCGTTGATCACCAAATCGGTAAAACCCCGCCGCCGCGCGGGAATCAGTTCCTGGATCGTGGCGTTCACCGCGGCGTATTCGCCGCCGATTCCGGCCCCCGTCATCAAGCGGAAAAACGCGAACGACCAGAAGTTCCACGACAGGCCGCAGGCGATCGTTGCCACCAGATAAACCAGCACCGTGGCGGTAAACAGCTTCTTGCGGCCCAACCGGTCGGTCAACCAGCCGAAGAACATTGCGCCGCCAACCGCCCCCACCAGATACGCGCTCGCCGCCGCGCCGATCTGGCTCCCGCTCAGGTGCAGCATCTTGCTTTCCAACAGAGCCCCGGACAGCGACCCGACGACTGTCACCTCCAACCCGTCAAGAATCCAGGCGGTCCCGAGCGCGAAAATAACCAGCCAGTGGAACCTGCTCCAGGGCAGGCGGTCGAGCCGGTTCGGGACGTTGGTTTCATAAATTTTCCCGCGTTCCGGCATTGCCCGCCCTGCCCTTCTGTTGCCTACTCCAAGGCGTGACGACGCTGGAGAAGCCGACAGATGGGTGCATTTGAGACCTCGGTTGAAGCAACGATCGCGCGATGGTTCGGCATCAAGCCGCCCAACAAGCCGGCGAAGCGTCTGGCGGCGGACCTCGCGGCCACCGTCGCTGCATTTGAGGCGCTGCGCGGCACGATCTTGTTCGAGGACGAACCATCCAGCTTCGAAGCGGCCTTGCAGGCAACCAAGGAACCCGGGTGATGGCGCGTCTCGCCGATATTTCGCTGATCCAGGCGGCCGACATGGTACGAACCGGCGAGGTGACCTCGCTGGAGTTGCTGCACGCATGCTGGGCCAATCTCGACGCGGTCAACCCGCGGGTCAACGCGGTGATCTGGGAGGAGCGCGAGCAGGCCGAGGCGGCCGCCCGCGCCGCTGACGACGCGGTGCGGGACAAGCAGCCGGTGGGTCCGCTCCATGGTGTGCCGATGGCGCACAAGGATATGTACTATCAGGCGGGCAAGCTCAGCACCTGCGGGTCGGCATTGCGGAAAGATTTCCGCCCGACGACGACCGCAACGGTGATCGAACGCCTGTCGGCGGCCGGCGCCTATACGTTCGCCGGTCTGAACATGGCCGAATTCGCGCAGAACCCGACCGGGCATAACAAGACGTTCGGCGATTGTCATAATCCGTGGAACCTGCCCTACGTCACGGGTGGTTCCTCGTCCGGGTCCGGCGCGTCGGTCGCCGCGCGATTCAACTATATGGCATTGGGGTCGGATACCGGTGGGTCGATCCGGCTGCCGGCCTCAGCCTGCGGCGTGACCGGGCTGAAGCCGACCCAGACGAGGGTGTCGCGATACGGCGTGATGCCGCTGTCGTTCTCGCATGACAATGTCGGCCCTCTCGCCCGCACCGCACGCGATTGCGCTCGGGTGTTGGGGGTGATTGCCGGCCACGATCCGCTGGATCCGACCAGTGCGCGGGAACCGGTCGGCCAGTATGAAAAAGCGATGGACGGTGATTTGCGGGGCCAGCGAATCGGCGTGCCGACCAACGTATTTTTCGACGGGGCCGACGAGCCGATCGTCGCGGCGATGGAAGCCGCGTTGGCGGTGTTGGAGGGGCGCGGTGCCACCGTCACGCGGATCGGACTGCCGTTGATGGATGCGGTTGCCGCGTATGGCGGCATCGTGTCAAGGGTGGAGGCAGCCCCGATCCATGCCGAGTGGATGCGGTCCGACCCGCAGGCCTATGGTGCCCACATCAGTGCGCGTATGTATCCCGGCTATGCCATTCCCGCCGCCTATTATGTCGAGGCACTCAGCCGCCGCGGGCCGGTGCTGAAGGCATTCGCGGCCGAAGTTTTCTCTCGTGTCGATGTGCTGGTTACGCCGACGATCCGCACCTGTCTGCCGACACTGGCTGAAACCGATATCGACCATGGGCCGCCGGGCACGGAACACAAGTTCATGGCGCTGTCGGCGAATACGCGGCCATTCAACTACCTTAGTTTGCCGGCGATCAGCGTCCCCTGCGGCTTCGATCCGAACGGGTGCCCGATCGGACTACAAATCGCCGGGCGCCCGTTCGGCGAGGGGCGGATCCTGAAAGTCGCTGGCGCCTATCAGTCGGACACGCGCTGGCACTGGGAACGCCCGCCCGTTCTGAACGCCTCCGAATGAGCAAGCCGAAAGTTGCCTTTATCGGCACCGGCGGCACCATCGCCTCATTGGGGCGCGGGCCATTGGATCTGCAGGACTATGGCGCTGCCGGCAACGTCATGCACGCTGACGCAATTCTGGCACACTGGCCGGAGACCGCTCTGGTTGCTGACGTCATGGCGGTTCGCTATCGCAATATCGTCAGCCCGGCGATTGGGTTTCCGGAATGGAAGGCACTCGCAGGGCTTTGCCGGCAGCTTGTGTCCGATCACCCCAACCTGGCCGGAATCGTCATCGGGCATGGCACCGCGACGTTGGAGGAGACTGCGTATTTCCTCAATCTGACGCTGAAGGTCGCGGTGCCTGTCGTGGTCGTTGGTGCCCAGCGGCCGTCCAGCGCGCTCTCCAGCGACGCCGGGATGAACCTGGTCAATGCAATCCGTGTCGCCGCCAGCCCGGACGCGCGGAATATGGGCGTGCTGGTTGTGCTGAACGATGAGATCCATGCGGCGCGCGAGGTGACCAAGACCGCGACAATGCGGCTTCAGACGTTTCGGACGCCGGATTTCGGGGTGCTGGGACACGCCGATGGCGATGCGGTCGCATTTTATCGCAGACCGATTCGCCGACATGCTCCGGATACCGAGTTCAACATCGACGACATCAAGATATTGCCTCGGGTTGATATCTCCTACTCGTACGCAGGAGGAGACGGCGTTGCCGTGCGCGCCTTTATTGCAGCCGGGGCAAGGGGCATTGTCGCGGCGGGGTTCGCGCCGGGGTTCTGTCCGCCCGGCGAAATCGACGCACTCACAGAAGCGGCGCGGCAGGGAATTCTGATCGTGCAGTCAACACGGGCAGGGTCCGGTCGTACGTTTCGCACCACGAAGCTTCGTCAAGCCGGGTTTCTAATAGCCGACAATCTCAATCCGCAGAAGGCGCGGATTCTGCTGTCTCTGGCATTGGCGGTGACGAACGATCCCGACCGCATTATGCGCATGTTCCGCATGTACTGATGCATCTCGGATTGCCAGCGGCGTAAACGGTCGCTTGCGACGAGGCGCCTGCCATTCTTACCGACGCCTTATGAACGGGCAGCCCGTCGATTTACGTTGACATTTGTCTCATTGTATGATTTTATTCCCAGACATTTTCGACGTTCCTCCTATTACGACAAGTTTGGATAAAGGGTTTCTAAGTTGCGAATTTTAGCAATGCCGTCCGATTTCGCCACAATCGATGCTTGACCTGTTGTCAGCTTTTAGGGCGTTCGTGCCACAGCGTCCCATCGAACCCGCGGTGGCTGCTGCGGTTATTTTGCTTGGTAACGCCCCGCCCCCGATGGCGGCGATTTGCATCGAGTTGGCGTTGCGCGCGGTTGCCCCGCATTTGACTGATGCCGAACGTGCAGCCTGGACGACCTATTTGGTTGAGTCGCTGGCTAAAGCTGCCATCACCACGCCACGCTGCGTCGCCGCATTCCTTGGCCAATGTGCGACGGAGAGTGACGGCTTCCGCTGCGTCGAAGAGAATCTCAGCTACAGCGCCGCGCGCCTTTGTGAGGTTTGGCCGAGCCGCTTCCCGAACCTGGAGGCCGCGGATGTTTGTGCGCTGCAACCGGAAGTTCTGGCGAACCGCGTTTACGCCAACCGAATGGGTAATGGCGACGAGACTTCCGGTGACGGATGGCGGTTTCGCGGGCGCGGCCTGCTCCAGATCAGTGGCCGCTCGACTTACGAACGTTTTGCCGCAGCGATGAAGATGACCCTCGATGAGGCGACAGAGCATGTGGCGACCCAGGCCGGTGCGGTTGACAGTGCCGTGTGGTTTTGGACGGAAAACGGATTGAATACGCTGGCCAGTTCCTGGTCAGTTGACCTGATCACTCGAAAGATTAACGGCGGCATGACCGGCGCGGCGGAACGAACCCGTCTGTGTGAGGCCGCGCTGCAAGCCATTGGAGCCTGAAATGTTTGCACTCTTGATTCCTCTTGTATTGAGTTTGGCGCCGCAGCTTGCCGGCATGATTTTTGGGTCGAAGGGAGCGGATGCGACCGCCAAAGTAGCGGCGGTCGTGCAAACCGTGGTTGGATCTGCCGCCGATTTGACTGCACCGGGCGGCGTCCAGGCGGCGGTCGCCCATATCCAGGCGAATCCGCAAGCTGCCGCGGATCTGTCGACGCAACTCGCGGCGTTGCAGGTGCAGATGCAGAAGGAGCAGGATGACGCGGCTGAAGCGGTCCGCCAGGACGCGCTGGATGAGTTGAAGGTTCGGCTGGCTGATACCGGTTCTGCCCGTGACATGGCCACCCAGTTGGCGCAGGCACACAGCGGCCTGGCCTATGGCGGCGTTGTTGTGTCGGTGGTGATCGTGGCAGCGTTCGGATGGACGACCTACTCGGTATTGACCAGCCATCTCAGCGCCACCGACGGCCAGTTTGGTTCGATATTAGTTGGAACCCTGGCGGCGATGGCGACGCAGGTGGCGAATTACTGGCTGGGATCCAGCCAGGGCAGCAGTGCCAAGAATGCGCTATTGGCTAACGCACAGAACAGCCTGGCAAGCAGCATTCCCGGAACTATTTTGAAGTCAACAGGCAAGAGTTAGCGCCTGCGCCACTTCGGTGAGTACGCTGGTCCAGTCACCGGGGGTTGGCTGGCGGAATAGCCGAGCCGATCGGTACCAGGGGCTGTCGGAGCGCCCCAGCAGCCAGCGCCAATCGGGCGCATGCGGCAGCAGGATCCAGACCGGCTTCCCCAAGGCGCCCGCCACATGAGCGACGGACGTGTCAACAGTTATGACGAGGTCGAGCGTATCGATCAAAGCCGCCGTTTCCGCGTAGTCGCTCATCCAGAGGGTGAGATCGTTCACACCGGGCAAGCCTGCCGCGTGGCCGTATTGCAGACTGACGTAGTTGAGGTTGGGCAAGTCAGGCAGATGCAAATCGAAACCGGCTGGGATCGATCGGCGCTGGTCGGAACGGTGCCTGGGGTTGCCGGCGAACGCGACCCCTATTCTGCGGATTTCGCCGGGCTGGTCTCCATCTTGGAGTCGGGCGCGCCACGCTCGAACCCGGATTGGATCAACTGACAAATAAGCGTCAGGAGCCGGTATCGTGTGCAGGCTGGTGCCGAAGACTCTGGGAAGACTGAGTTGGTCGATCCACGAATCATAGGCCGGCAGCGCATCGGACGATGAGACCACCCTAATGCCGGGCATCGACGCCACGAGTGGCACCAGCGTGGCTGCGCACATCAGAATAGGACTCCCGCCCATATCGCGGATCAACGGCAAATAGCGGGCAAATTGTATGACATCGCCGAAGCCCTGCTCACCACGGACCAGTATCGTTTGGCCGCCGGCATCAGTACCATCCCAGACCCGACCCGGGAGGACAGGAAAATCGGCACCGTGGCGCGTGTGTCGCTTTCTCCACTCGTACTCCACGAACCCGCGTTGCAGATCCCCGGTCAGCAGCGTGGCAAACGCCAGATTCCAGTGTGCCTGCGCGAAATCTGGCCGCATGCCTGTTGCTGTCTCGCAGGCTGTAATCGCCTCGTTGAGCCGGCCCTGCCGGGTTAGAACATAACCAAGACTGGCATGAGCCTCAGCAAGCGTCGAATCCACGCGGATTGCGGATCGGTACAACGTCTCAGCAGAGGTCAGGTCATCCAGGTCAGTTGATGCATTGCCCATGTTGAGCCAGGAAGGCGCGTGATCGGGCTGCAATGAGAGCGCGCGCGCAAGGGCGGCACAGGCCTGCGCATGATGACCCAGCGCATTCAGCGCGGTCCCGCGCGCGAAATGCAGTTCCGCATCGTCAGGCATTCCAGATAGCGCCGCATTCGCCTGCACCACGACCTGTTCAAAAGCTTCGCTTATCAGCAGAGCCCGGACAAGGTTGCGTCGCATGGCAAAATGGGTGGGCTGCCACCGCAGCGCCTGGGTCAGTAATGACACCGCCACGTCAGCCTTGCCGTCTCGCAGCGCCTGCAACCCTTGCACGTAGATCGCTTGGCCTTTGTCTGGCGGCGCTTGGGCGCGCAACGAGGTGGGTTCGGCGATAGCCGTTTCCGTGAGACTGTGCATGCGCGATCTTGGCGCCCTAATGGTTACCGACCGCTTAATAATGGCGAAGATGATGGCGCTTTGGCGGTCTCAGCGCCTGGAAAAAGGCGGACGGCCCGCTGACGCACTGAGCCACCGCGGCGGGTTCGTTTGCCTAACTGGACAAGCGTCCGACCGGCGAGTACGAGTGGCTGTAGATGGGGGGAGAAACGCCGCCATGACGACGATGACACACCTGAGTGCTCCGTGCGGTCTGTCGGGAGCCGACCGCCTGGTTCAGCGCATGCCGGTGGGGCGGCCACAATGAAAATCGGCGTCTTCGACCACATGGATCGTGGCCAGGCACCGCTGGACCGCTTCTATGAGGAACGCCTGAAGCTCGTCGAGGTTTACGACCGCGCCGGGTTCTACGGCTATCATGTCGCCGAACATCACGCGACGCCGTTGGGCGTGGCGCCGTCCCCGGGCGTATGGCTTGCTGCGGTCGCACAACGAACCAGCCAGCTTCGCTTCGGTCCGCTGGTCTATCTGTTGCCGCTGTATCATCCGATCAAGCTGCTGGAGGAGATCTGCATGCTCGATCAGATGAGCGGCGGACGGATGCTGCTGGGTGTCGGGCGCGGCATATCACCGATCGAATTGCGCTATTACGGGCTTGATCCCGACCAGACACCGGCGATGTATGCCGAGGCGCTGGAGGTGATCCTGCGGGGCATGACCAGTCCGGTGCTGAATTTCGATGGAAAATACTACAATTATCACGACGTGCCGATGGAGATGACGCCGTTTCAGAGGCCGCACCCGCCGCTGTGGTACGGGCTCGGTCGCGCTGAGGCGCTTCCCTGGGCGGCGCGGAACAGGGTGAACATCGTGGGCAATCTGCCAGGCGCGGGTATGCGGGCGCTTACCGACCGATACCGTGCCGAATGGGCGTCGCTCGGCAACGATCCGGCCGATTTGCCATTGATGGGCGTCGGGCGCCACGTCGTGGTTGCACAGACGAACAAGGAAGCGCTCCAGATTGCCCGTCGGGGTTATGACAAGTGGCGTGCCAGTTTTCTGAAGCTGTGGATCGCCCATGCCATGATGCCGGTCGCCCATGCGATCTTTCCGGAGCGGTATGAAGACGCCGAGGCGCAAGGACGAGCCATTGCCGGCACGCCGGACAGGGTGAGGGATTTCCTTCAGCAGACGATCGATGACGCTGGCCTGAACTACATCCTGTGTCGGTTCGCGTTCGGCGACATCACCGGCGACGAGGCCTTGAACTCCATCGCCCTGTTCACCCGCCATGTCATGCCGGATATCACCGCTCATCGGGAGACGGTGTAGCCGATGACCGCGCAATATGAACTGTTTGCGCTTCGCTACGCGACGCGCCAGGCACAACGGCATGAACATTTCATCGGCGGCGACCCGCATGACGGGCCGATGCCGATGGACTATTTCGTTTGGCTTGCAAGGAACCAGGACCGCGTGGTGGTGATTGACGTCGGATTCACCGCCGAGAGCGGGGGCAAGCGGGGACGGATACTGGAACGCTGCCCGATCGAGTCGCTCAAACTGTTGGACGCCGATCCAGCGAAGGTCGAGGACGTGATTCTGACTCACCTGCATTACGATCACGTCGGCAATTTCCACAAACTGCCCAATGCACGGTTTCATTTGCAAGAGCCGGAGATCCACTATGCGGTTGGTAAATTCATGCGGCACCGGCAACTGGCGAAAAGCTTTGAACCCGACGACGTTTGTGGCATCGTGCGATTGAACTTCGATGGCCGAGTCGTTTATTACAATGGTGCTGCCGAGGTGCTACCAGGCATCAGCATCGTTCCCACCGGCGGACACTCCGCCGGGTTGCAGTTCGTCAAAGTCAATACGCAGCGAGGCGTCGTGGTGCTTGCTTCGGACGTGACGCATTTCTATGAAAACATGGAAACATATCGGCCATTCACGACGGCGCTGCACATTGGTGAAATGCTAGAGGCATTCGATACGCTCCGATCCCATGCGGCAGCGCCCGATCTGATTGTGCCGGGGCATGACCCGCTGGTCATGCAGCGCTATCCGGCCCCGACGCCCGATCTGCAAGGGATTGCCGTTCGTCTCGACGTGCCACCCACAGAATAGGTAAGTGATATGAACGCCGAGGAACTGCGTGCCGTTCAGGCGCCGCTCAAGCAACTCTATCGCGATCAGCCGGCGGCGGCGCTCATTGCCGCCCGAGCGGAAGGCAGCCTCGATCCAAATACGATCGCGATCGATGTCAACGCCTGGCATGGCAAGGTCACAGCCGGCCTGCACAAGGCCGGTGGCGGCTCCGGCGAACTTGCCTGCTCGGCCGACATGCTGCTGGAGGCGCTGGTTGGTTGCGCTGGCGTCACGCTGCGGGCGGTGGCGACCGCGATGGGGGTCGTCATCCGCGGCGGCAAGGTCATTGCAGAAGGCGTTTGGGATGCGCGCGGCACGTTAGGGGTGGATAGGGCAGCCCCGGTCGGCCTGACCGAAATCAACCTGCGCTTCGATATCGATTGCGACGCCGATCAGGCGCAGCTGAAACGCATTATCGCGACGACGGAACGTTACTGCGTTATACTGCAGACACTGCGGTCCCCGCCGAAGATCGTGACGGAGATTGGCTAACAGAATGGTTTCGTCGCATCGATTATTATTGTTTTTGTAACGGCCTGTCCAAGGTTGAGCGTAAAATCCGCGCCAGGGATTCGATACGGAAGGGCTTCGGCAGCAGTTGCAGGCGAGCGCGGTTCAACAGTTCGAGGTTGACCATGGCGGTGCGGGCATAGGCGCTGGTAAATACAACGCTCAGGTCTGGCTGACCAGATATAGCAGCCTTCGCGAGTTCGTATCCATTCATACCCGGCAGACCAACATCCGTGAACAGTAATTGAATATCAGAACGAGATGCCAGGATCGTCAGCGCGCTGTCGGCGTCGGACGCTTCGAGCGCGTTGTATCCCAGATGCCGAACGGCACTGACGGCGTAGCCGCGAACGTCCGGGTCATCGTCCACAATCAGGATTGTTTCGGTTCCGCGGAGAGAGGGCACGGTGGCGTCTTGTATCTTCGGCATCGGCGGCTCAGGCCGTGCGTCCGTGCGGGGGAAATACATCCTGACCGTGGTGCCGCGGCCGACCTGACTGTACAACTCGACATTTCCGCCTGACTGCTTGACGAAGCCATAGACTTGACTGAGCCCGAGACCCGAACCATGACCGGCGTCCTTTGTCGTGTAAAATGGTTCGAACGCATGGTCCAGCACGTCCTGAGGCATGCCTGTTCCGGTGTCGCTGACTACGAGAAAGACATACTCTCCTGCCCCGATTCCATTCCGATAACGTACATACTCGTCGTCAAGCCGGGCGTTACCGGTCTCGATCGTGAGCTTGCCCCCCTGGGGCATGGCATCTCGGGCGTTCACCGCGAGATTAAGCAACGCACTCTCCATCTGGTGGGGGTCAATGAGGGCCAGCCAAAGACCTCCGGCAAGAGCGGTTTCGATTGAGATCGATTCGCCCAGGGATCGACGCAGCAGTTCTGACATTTCGGCAACAAGCCGGTTGATGTCAACAACCGCAGGCGCCAAAGTCTGTTTGCGGGAAAACGCAAGCAGCCCGCGGGTTAGATTGGCCCCACGCTCTGCGGCGTGGCGGATAACGCCCAGCATTCGGCTCGCTGCCGGCTTCAGCACGTCCGCGCTGACTTCGAGCAGTTCCAGGCTGCCTAATATGGCCGTGAGTATGTTGTTGAAGTCATGGGCGATACCGCCGGTCAGTTGCCCGACTGCCTCCATTTTCTGCGACTGGGCCAACGCAGTGCGCGCGAAGTCCAGTTCGGCTTCTGCATGTTTGCGCTGCGTGATGTCGCGGGTAACCTTGACAAAACCGACCAAGGCGCCGCCCTGATCCATGATTGGATTGATCAGTACCTCCGCGAAAAACAGGGAACCGTCCTTGCGAACGCGCCAACCTTGGTCCTGGTAGCTGCCAATGCTCGCAGCGACGCGCAGTGCTTGCATCGGTTTTCCCGCGGCCTGATCCTCCGACGTGTAAAAGCAGGCAAAATGCTTTCCAAGGATTTCATCCGCCCGATAGTGCTTGATATGTTGCGCACCGGCATTCCAGGAATTCACATGTCCGGCGGTATCCAGCACAAAAAGGGCGCAATCACGCACACTTTCGACGAGGAGTTGGAAACGCTCCTCAGTATGGCGCAATTGCTCGACAGTGCGTTGATGCTTAGAAGTTTCGTCGCTCAGTTGATCCGAGATGCGTCGAAGCTGTTTCCGGGAGGGCATGGCCAGCAGTCCTGGCATCATCCTCCAGAATAAAATCGCTGTCAGGACTGAAAGAAGCGCGGTAAAGGCCTTGAGCAATCCTTGCAGGCCGTAGTCAGAGTTCCAGAGAACCCAGGCATCGATGAAATGCGTTGTCCCGCTGGCTAGTAGGAAAAGCGCAACAAACCACCAAATCCATGCGACCGCAAATTCGCGGCGCTTGATCGCGAACCACGCAAGGCCGATCGGAATAACGCAATACGCGCCTCCCGTCGCGATATCCGACGCGGCATGCAACCAGACCAGGCCTGGCTGCCATTGCAGACAGACAGCGTAAGGAATGAAGCCGTGGATCATCAGCGATTGCGGCATGACCAGCCCTCGAAGTCGACCGTCTCGATTGAAGCAAAATCGGCGGCCGCCGTCTTCACATTTCCAAGCTGTTGTTCCGGCATGAAGGTGTCTCCGCAGGAGACCGGCCGGTACCGGACCTCAGCAGGATGAGCACGTCCCAGACTGGCATGCGTCGAGGAAAGCTCACCCGTCCCATACGCTGGAGGGCATCGGCAAGCCGGCAAAGGCGGTATCATCCAGGATCGCGACCGGTGCGACTTGTGCCATCCCCAGCAACATCAGCCATTGGCGCACATGTTGCCCACAATGCCAGGCGGATCGCTCCATCACTTCATGCAAAGTCTGTGGACCGTAATAGGTTTGCACGATCTCGCGTCCGGTGTTGTCGGTCCTGGGTTTCCACCACGACTGGAGTTCAACGCGCACGCGCTGTCCATAAATCCCCAGCGCCGCGCTGGTGTTCATGCGCTCCGGGGGACCGGCGGTCAGCATGTCGGCGACCAGTGTCGCACCGCGCGCGACCTCGGTCATGGCCTGCGGGATCCGGAACAGATGATGCCCGAGCGCAAGGTATGTGCGCGGGCGGTTGGGGACTTCCCTCAGCAAGAGGGCATCCGGCATCTGCGGGACGATCTGGATGGCGGTCCGGACGAAAAGGTCAAGCCGGTCCACCAACTGAGACGGCGACAGGACCGGTGCCGTCGGCTCATTGAGGCCGAGAAACCTGACAACATGGCCGATGTTCTGGGCGAACACCCAATCGTCACCGCGCGACAGGACGGGAACGGAGCGAGCACCGAGCCGACGTAACTCAGCCAGGCCACCGGCATCTGTCAGAACGTTCACGGACTTGAACTCGATCGCACGGACCGAGAGAAACTCTTTCAGTTTCAGACAGCTTGTTCAGCCGGGCTGCCAGAAAACATTCAGTGTCGTATCGCCTTGCATCGCACCAATCTCCTGCTTGCCTGGTTAAGCTGAGGCTGTCCTTGCGTCAATCGCGAGGTCCAACCAGCCACGCGAATCAAACCGAGCGCAATCGCCGGGACGCACCAGGACGGTTGTGGTGTCGGATTCAATGATTGCCGGCCCAGGCACGGACTGGTCTGTCGCCAGCGTGACGAAGTCGAAAACCGGCACCTGACGCCACCCGCCAAGAAAAATTCGCCTCCAGGTCTTCAGTTGAGCGCTGTCTATAGGCGCGGACGCAGGCCCACCTTTTACCTGTGCCAACCGGCCGACGACAGACAGGCGGGCGTTCACCAGCACGACCTCCTGGTCGCGCAGCGCGTAGGTATATCGCTTTTCATGCAGGTCATGGAAACGGTCGGCGAGACGACGAACCAGGTCGGTCGCCTCCCACTCGATGCCCTCGAGCGGCACCGACAATTCAAACACTTGCTCGCCGTAACGCATGTCGGCGGAGCGATGCAGTGTCACCTCGCCGTCGAACCATGCCAGTTGCGACTGACCCTCGCGTTCCATCGCCTGGAAGGCTGCCTTCAGGCGTTCCGTGTCGATGCCGCCGGTTTGCCCTTGACCGCGGCTGAGTTCCACCCGCAGGTCTGTATTCAGCATTCCCCACGCGGAGAAGACCGAGGCGGCAACCGGCACCACCACCCGGCTGATGCCAAGTTCGGCAGCCACCGCGGCAACATGCAATCCGGCCGCGCCGCCGAAAGCCAGCAGTAGGTAGCCACGCGGATCAATTCCGCGCCGAACCGTTGCGATGCGTACACCATCGGCCATTCGGCTGTTGACTACGCGGTGGATGCCGGCGGCTGCCTGTTCGGGTTGGATGCCAAGATCCGACGCGAGCCTCGCCATGACGGCGTCGGCGGCGCCTCGGTCGAGGGTGCGCCGGCTACGCAGGAAGTTGTCCGGATCAAGATACCCCAGCACCAGGTTGGCGTCGGTAACCGTTGCTTCCGTCCCACCCTGCCCGTAACAGGCCGGGCCGGGAACGGCTCCTGCGCTTTCGGGACCGACCGCCAGCAATCCTGACTTGTCGAGTTTGCCGATGGAGCCACCGCCGGCCCCAAGCGTGACAATATCGAGGCTGGGGAGAGCAATACGAGCACCGGCGATGGATTTATTGGCGGCGAGGGTTGGGTGCCCGTCCTGGATAACGGAAATATCGGTTGAGGTGCCGCCCATGTCGAAGCCGATGATGTCAGGTGCCACGCCTGCGCGAGCAAACGCAACGGCGGCGGCGACCCCGCCAGCCGGTCCCGACAGGACCGTGCCAGCGGCCAGTCGAGTAGCCTCGCCGACCGACGCAACACCGCCATGCGACAGGATTACCAGAAGTTCGCCATCGAAACCTGCCTCGTGGAGACGGGTCCGTAGCTGCCCGAGATAAATCCGGATCAAAGGCCCCACCGCCGCGTTGGCGACAGTGGTGGAAAACCGTTCGAATTCCTTGATCTGCGGCAGTACCTCCGAGGATGTTGTCACGTAGAGTCGGGGATACTTGGTCCGCACCGCTTCCGCGGCCCGATGTTCGTGGCCGGCGTTGCTCCATGAATGCAGGAAGCAAACAGCGACCGCCTCAATATCATCGTCGCGCAGGCGCTCGATCGCGGCAGTCAGCGACCCGGTATCGAGCGCGATCTCAACCGACCCATCGGCTCGAACCCGTTCCTTCACCGGCAAGCGTAGCCGGCGCGGCACCAATGGGGCGGGCGGTGTCATGCGGAGATTATAGCGGTCTGGTTTCAGCCCCTCCCGCATTTCGATCACGTCGCGATGTCCCTCGGTCGTGAGCATGGCGACCCGTGCCGTTTTGCCTTCCAGGAGCGCGTTCGTGGCAACCGTCGTGCCGTGGACGATGCGCGACGTGCGGCCGAGCAAATCGGATGGGGACATACTCAGGCGTTCGGCGGCACGTGCGAGGCCGTGCAAAACCCCGCTGCACTGGTCCGACGGCGTGGTCGGAGCCTTCGCAATGATCGTTGTGCCGTCGGCCGTCGCTACGACGATGTCGGTGAACGTGCCTCCGACGTCGATGCCGATCACATAGGTCATGCGGTGCACCTGGCCGGACATAGGGTCATCCGTCGAGGCAGGATCATGCCAGACCCTCAGCCACGTCCGTCTCGCGTGCCGCCGCGTCGCGTAACGCCGGATCGCCCCACCCACCGCCGCCGCCAGACAGCACTTGAAGCACACTCCCGGGCGGAATCGGGACAGCGATCTCCTTGCTTTTGAACTTGCGCGGCGGTGCATCGGGTGCCAGCAGCGTGTAATCGTGCGGGGCGCCATCGCGGCCACCGCCGATGCCTTTTGCACCATGCAGGATGCCCTCACCAGCGGTATTGGCTGTCGAGATACCCTCGGCTTCCACCCGCAGGCGCATAGCGCCGCCATAACCGCCCCGATAGAGACCGTCCCCAGCCGATCCAGATCGGTATTCATGAGTCTCGAACAGCAAAGGGAACCGGGATTCCGCGACTTCAATGCTGCCGAACTTGATCCCGCCGGCCGAATGCCATTCGCCAATCGTCGAATATCCGTCGCCCGCCGCCGATCCGCCGCCCCCCGGCCGCGCCTACCGGAGTCGTACATTTGCGGAACGATTAGCCAACCGCCAGCCGGCCAAGGTCGCGTCGAGACGGAGGAGCCCATGATGCATGGTCTTTGGTCCCGGTGGCCGGTA
>Ga0182012_10003952_pt1 | contig 15640 bp, 16 predicted proteins | sample 612S2SmetaG_FD_120486 | JGI IMG/M metagenome (GOLD analysis project Ga0182012, IMG submission 120486) | Permafrost microbial communities from Stordalen Mire, Sweden - 612S2S metaG | ecosystem: Environmental > Terrestrial > Soil > Wetlands > Permafrost | place: Sweden: Stordalen | collected...
AAAGCAACCGGCCGGCGTTATTCCGGCTGGTGCCAAAATACAAAATTATGGAAGTTAATTTCATCTCGGGTGCGGCTTCGGACATTCCCCTCAAACAGTCGGCCGCCCGGCCCACCGCGGCGGCGGCTCCAGCGGCAGCGGCGGATGCCAGCCCGGCGGATTTTGGCACTTCGAACTCGATTTCGGAATCATTCAGCCAGTCCGCCTCCACGCGTGCGGATAAAGTTGCCCGGGCCAATCAACTCCTGAGCGATCCCAGCTATCCGTCCGGCGCGGTGCTCAACCAACTCGCCGGTTTTCTCGCCAAGCGGCTCTAATTCATTTTCGCCATGCGCACCATGCAACCGCGGAATCCCTGGCAATCTTACCGCCAGATCGCGACCCAGACCGCGCCGCCGGGCCAGTTGGTGCTGATGCTGTTCGACGGCGCGCTGAAATCACTCGAACGTGCCCTGCTGGGTTTTGATTGCCTGGAAATCGGCGAACGGAACACCACGATTCACAATAATCTGCAACACGCGCTGGATGTGATCCGCGAGTTGAATTATTCCCTCGACTTGGAAGCCGGCGGTCAACTCGCCAAGACCCTGCGGAATCTCTACAACTATTTCGAAAATCAGATTCTCGAAAGCAACCTCAAAAAAAACAATCGCGGCATCAAGGAGATCCTCCCGATGCTCAGGCAGTTGCGCGACGCGTGGTATGGCATGTTGAATCAGCAGGATGCGGCGACGGTGCCGCTCCCGACGATCAACGACCGGATGCCACGAACTAATTTCGCCGACTTATGAGCGCGGAAAAGGAATTGTTCCAGACGTATCGTGAGTGGCACCGGCTGGCGCTCGCGGAAACGAAGGCGATTCAAACGCGCAACTGGAATCTGCTGGCGGACTGCCAGACGGCCATCAAGGATTTTCAGAAACTGGCCAGCCAGCTCACGCAGCAAGCCCGCGCGGAATGGGCGCAGGCCGGTTGTAATGTCGCGGAAAAAGAGCAGCACACCCGGGTGTATGTCAACAGCCTGATCGAAACCACGCGGCACAATCAGACCTTGCTGCAAACGGCCAAGGAAGTCGTGCGCGAACACCTCAATCAATTGGGAGCGACCGGCCGCACGCTCAAAAGTCTCCAGCGTTCTTACAGTCGGCCCCGCTCCACGTGGAGCCGCGCCGCCTAAACTTTGCGGGCGCGACCATGCAAAACTTGGATCACCTGCCGAATTCCACAGACCCGATCCTGGTCGTGGATGACGAAAAGATTTTTTTGTCCGCCCTCCGGCTCACGCTGCAGCGCGCCGGTTACGAAGCGGTCGCGTGCAGTTCGCCGCTCGCCGCGCTGGAAGAACTGGAAAAAAGAAAATTTTCCGTCATCATTTCCGACCAGTTAATGCCGGAGCTTTCCGGTTTGGAATTGCTCGGCAAGGCGCGGCTCATCCAGCCGTTCGCCACGCGCATCCTCGCCACGGCGGTGTTGAATCTCGACACCGTGATCGCGGCGATCAACAAAGGCGAAATTTTCCGGTTCATCATCAAGCCGTGGCTGCACGAGGAATTCATCGCCACGCTGCAAAACGGCATCCAGCGTTATCAACTCATCTGCCAGAACGCGCACCTGCAATCCGCCACGCAGGATATGAACGCGCAACTGGTGGAATTGAACCGTTCGCTCGAACAGCAGGTGCAGTTGACCGCGCAACAAAACAAACAGCTTGGTGAATTAAACACCGCGCTGGAAACCAATTTGCGCCGGTCCATCGAACTGTGCGTCCACACGATGCAGACGTTTTATCCGTCGCTCGGCAACCAGGCGCGGCGCGTCACGGAACTTTGCCGCGCGATGGGCCAGCTCGCCAAATTGCCGCCGGATGACCAGCGCATTCTCGAAAGCGCCGCGCTGCTGCATGACATCGGCCTCGTCGGCATTCCGCGCCATATCATCCGCCGCTGGCAGGAAAATCCCAACAGCTTGGCCGAACCGGAGCGCACGCTCATCGAGCAACATCCCATTCTCGGCCAGGAACTCGCCACGTTTGTGAGCCATCTCGACAAGGTCGGGCAAATCATCCGCGCCCATCACGAGCGCATTGATGGCCACGGTTATCCCGACCAATTGATGGGAGAAAATATTCCGTGGCTCGCGCGGCTGCTGGCGGTGCCGGTCGCCTTCGCCGCGTGCCGATTGAATGATCTCGACGCGATTGACCGGATCAAGTCGGGCATCGACACCGCGTTTGACCGCGATGCCGTGCGGATTTTTCTCCACGCGCAGGACATCGCCACCGTGCCGCGCCGCGAACGCCAAGTCACGCTGTCCGAATTGCGTCCGGGCATGGTGCTCGCCAAGGGAATTTTCACGCCGAACGGTTTGCTGCTCGTGCCGGAAGGCCAGCGGCTGAACGCGACCTACATCGAAAAAGTTTTGAACTACAATCGTGTCCAGCCGCTGGTGCTGACGCTGACGGTTTATTGCTGAAGAAAAAATTCGGCGATAAAATTCCCGCCGCTTCAATCGCGGGCCTCAAAACCGTCCATTTCAAATCTGCGCGAGCTGCCGGTGATCGCTTGCGCCTGGCGCATGAGATTAAAAACATCGGGCGCATGATTCACCGTGGTGGCGATCGTCAGTCGTGCCGCTTCAATTTCCGATACCAGTTTCTCCATGGCTGCTACGAGCTCGGCCAGGCTTTTGATGAAATCATCGGACCCGTAAGATTCGGGCGCCAGAAATTTTTTGCGCCGTGGCACCGTCTCGGTTTTTCCCAGCGGCAAAGTATTTTGAAAGCATGTCATCATGGGTTGGTTGCCGCTGATGATTTTTGCTCCGGCGGCATCGAAACTGGCGAGCACCAGTTGATTGGCCTTGATACAGGCGATGGCGGTCTTGACGGATTGCAGATCCTCCTCGGTCACAATCTTGGAAATGGCATGATATGTCATAAATAAATCTGGCCGATCCGTGGCAGCAATCAGCCAAGGAAATCCCTCTACTTAACAATACGGACGAGATCGGCGAATCTTTCAAAAAATCGAAATTATTTTTCCCCAAACAGAAAGAGCTTGTAAAATTGTCGCCAAAGCGTAACAAAAGGCCCTAAGTTTCTGGGAAAATCTCCAAGGAACCGCGCAACTGATGAAAGTTTTACGCTTGAAAAAAATCGCCCGGCAGATTTTCCGGGCCATTCCCATCGCGCTGTTCTTTGTGGCGACCGCCAGCCACGCCCAGGGAAATTTGCTGGTCAATGGCAGTTTTGAAGGCGGCGGCGGCAGTTTAAACGGCTGGACCACCCAGCCATTTAACAACATTCCCGGCGCATTTTTCCCCCGCTCAAGCGGCGCGGGCAATTTGGGCATCACCAATATTCCCGACGGAAGCAATTATGCTCTGTTCATTGACGCGCTCGGCAATGGCAATTACCTGAACGAAACCAGTTCGCTCAGCCAGACCGTCTCCACGACCCCGGGCCAATTTTACTCGTTGAATTTTTCGGCGATAATTTTTCAGGGCTCCAGCCAGTTCAACATCCGGGTGGGCGGCACTTTATTGTCTGCTTTGAATTTCACCAATTACACCTTCATCAACCCGACCTTGAACCTGCCGCTGAATCAAGCCTGGCAGTTTTTTAGTTTTACGTTTCAGGCCACCACGAATAACACCACCATCGCCATCGCCAACCAATCGGTGGATTATGATGTCGAGACTATCATTAACTCCCAGATTTATGACAATTGGTATTACAGCGAAAGCGGGCTGGATGCGGTTTCCGTGCTTGGCGTGCCGGAACCAAACGCGCTGACTTTGTTGGGCGTAAGTTTGACCGGCGGACTTGTGTTCACCCGGCGGATGCGGCGAAAAAATTGACCTGCTTCAATTGCAAGCCGCCATGAGCGCCGTCAAATTATCGCTGGTCATGATCGCCAAAAACGAGGCGCGTTGCCTCGCGCGCTGCCTGCAAAGTGTGCGCAACATCGTGGATGAAATCATCGTCACCGACACCGGCTCGACCGATGATACGGTAAAAATCGCCAGTAAAAACGGGGCTAAGATGTCGCATTACGCCTGGGCAAACGACTTTGCCGCCGCGCGCAATTTTGCGCTCGCGCAAGCGGCGGGCGACTGGATTCTGGTGCTCGATGCTGACGAATGGGCGAGCGAAAATCTCGCGAAAGAAATCAGAAATTTCATCCAAGGGCCGCCACAAATCGGCCGTTTGAAAATCGTCAGCGATTTCCGGCACCACGGCCAGACGCAGCAATCCAACACCTTCGTCTCGAGACTGTTTCCCGGCGGCGCAAAATTCGAAGGCCGCATCCACGAGCAAATTGTTTCCCCGTTGCCGCGCGTGAATTTGCACGGCGAGTTGTGGCACGATGGTTATCTCGAAACCAAAAAATCCGACCGCAACGTGAAAATGTTGTCAGCCGAAATCGCGCGCGAACCGAAAAGTGCTTATCTCCATTTTCAACTCGCGCTGGAATTCACCGCGCTCGGCCAGCCGCAAAACGCGTTTGCCAGTTTGCAAAAGGCCCGCGCCAATATGCGGCCGTCCGATCCGTTCGCGCCGAACGTGATCGTGGATTTTCTTTACGCCGCGATGGAACTGAAACAATTTGACGCCGGCCTCGAAGCCATCCGCACGTCCGAAAATGCGCTCGCGGACTTTCCGGATTTTCATCACGTGGCCGGCTTGTTCTACCTGAAATACGTCGGCAGCGATCCGGCCAAAAATATCGGCGACCTGCCGAAGATCGAGCAAAGTTTTCAGCGGTGCCTCGCGCTCGGCGAAACGGAGAAATACAAAAGCGTGCGCGGCTCCGGCAGTTTTTTGGCGAATTACAACCTCGGCATTTTCTATCACGTCTTCGGCGATGATGCGCGCGCGAAAATCTGCCTGGAAAATTCCGCACAGCAAAACTACGCGCCCGCCGCTTTGCTCCTGAAAAAATTGAAGCCGTGACGCGACGCCGCACGGCTTCATGGTTCAAGCTTGAAAATCAAACCCTTGCCGGCGTCGCCGCCTCGGCCAGCGCGGCCTGCAACATCTGCGCCGCCGACGGCAACGCGCGTGATAATTTTTCCAAGCGCTCGTTCACGCGCGCGGTCACGGCCGCCGCCCGGACGGCGATCAGCCGTTGATACCACGCGATGAATGCGAGGCTGGTGGCGCGTTCGTCCTCGCTATTATTTGGTGAGTGCGCGGTTTTTGCACCGATGGTTTCGCAAAGAATCATTGCGGCCAGCGGCCGCGCATCGGGTTCGCTGCGCCAGATATTTTCCCAGATTTCAGCGGCACCCACCGCGTCGCCATTTAACATCAGCGCCTCCGCCCGCTGCGCGGCGATGACCGGATTGGCCGGCAAAATCCGAAAGGCCTCGCCCGTCCAATCGGCCGCGAACTCCAAAAATTCCGCGCGGCTCAAGGCGATTTCGCCGCCCAGCCGCCATGCTGGCAAGCATTGGGCGTCCGCCGTGATGGCCGCGTGCAAGGTTTGCAACGCCTCCGTCGGCCGCTGCTGCTCCACGAGAAATTTTGCGAAATCCACCCGCGCTTCATTCGCCCGGCTGGGCATAGCGACAGCTTCGGAAAAATATTTTTCCGCGCCCGCCGCGTCGCCCAAACGCGCGTGGCACAACGCCAGACAATGCAGCGGCGCGGCGCTGTGGATTTCCAGATTGATCGGCGTCAGCGCCGTTTGATTCCGTTTCGCGAGCACGTGGCGCATCTGGTCGGCGGCGGCGGAATAATTTTTCAGTTCAAACTGCGACAGCCCGAACGACAAGTGCAGCGACGCCGTCAGCCCGCCGTTTTTGGCGAGCGGCGACGCCAGCACGCGCAGCACTTCCTCATGGCCGCTCACTTTGTAGAGTTGACACACAAACTGCGTGAGCAACGCCTCGCGCAATTCCGGCACGATATCGGACGCCGGCTGCGCCGACATCAGCGCGAACGCCGCCCGATATTTTTCGATGCCGCCGGGCAGGTCGCCGGAGCGCACCAGTTCCATGCCGAAATTCATCACCAGATTCGCGTCCTCGGGATTTTCCGCGACGGCCGTGCGGAGCAATTTCAAATTGCGTTCCACCTTGTTGCGGTCGCGCACCATCTCCTGCGTGTAACCGTGATGCAAAATTTCCGCCGTGCCGAGCGCCGTGCGCAAACCCCATTTTTTGGCCGCCGGCAACAGGCTGGCAAAAACCTGTTCGTGAATGCGCCCGTGAAAAAACACGCCGGGCAGATTGCGGAACAAACGCGGGACAAAACTGCGGCCTTCGTCTTCCTGGCCGCGATTCACCAGCGGCAGGCGCAGGGCGATGACGCCGGAATTTTTTAGATCCGCCAGCAGCTTCGGATGTTGTTCGGTGGGCAGTTCTTCATCCGCGTCCAGCATCAAAATCCAGTCGCCGGTCGCGTGGGCCAGCGCCGCGTTGCGCGCCGCGCTGAAATCATCCGCCCACGCGAGCGAATGCACTTCCGCGCCGTATTCACGGGCGATTTCGATGGTGCGGTCCGTCGAGCCGGTGTCCAGCACGACGATTTGCGCCGCGAGTCCGCAAACGGATTGCAGGCATTGCGCCAAAAATTTCTCCTCGTTTTTGGCGATGAGACAGACGGACAATTTATTTCCGCTTTGGTTCGGCAAAACGAGCCATTCTGGTTTCGCCTTTGCATTGAGCGGTTTGCTCAAAAATTGTTTCGGCGCATTCCAGCCCGGCGCGAGATCGCGGGCGCGTTGCGCGCAAATTTTTGCGACGTCGCCCGCGCCGGCGGCGAGCGAAATTTCGGCGAGCAACAAAAACGCTTCGGGGTGAAACGGGCGTTGCGCCAGTGCGCTGAGAACGGCCGACCAGGCGGCTTGAAAATTTTTCGTCGCGAGCAATTCGCGTGCTTCGCCCAATTGTCCAATTTGCGCGACGGCGGGCAAAATTATTGCCTTGGCAGAAGTGATCGGTGGCTGAACTTGGGCCGGCGCGCTCGGGTTCGGCAGGGCCGGCAATTCAACATGCCCTGATTCAGCTTGCGGCACACTCTCTGCCATTTCGCGCAAGCGATGTTGCACCATCGCCGCGATGTCGTTCCAATCGTAACTTTTTTCCGCGATCTCGCGGCCCGCCGCGCCGCGTTTGCGGCATTCTTCCGGATGGCTCGCCGCATTTTTGAGGAGCGCGGCAAGATGCGACTTGCTCGGCTCGATTAGCCAACCCGATTTGACGAGCGGGATGTCGCCGACACGACCATTGAGGCGCAGGAAACGGCCGGGAATTTTCCAGCCGGCCGCCGCCGCAACAAAACTTTCCGTCGCGCCGCCGCCGGTGACGATGACCGGCAATCCGCACGCCATCGCTTCGAGCACCGGCATGCCGAAACCTTCGCCGCGATACGGATGCACGAGGCAATCGCACGCCGCATACAGCGCGGGCATTTGCTCCTGCGAAAGATCGTTGGTGAGATGCATAATTTCCGGCGCGTGCGGATTTTTTTGGATCGAGCGGATGAGCTCGGCCGCCGTCTGGCCCTGATAAAAACTGTCGCCGCCGAAATCTTTGATCACGAGACAGACATCATCATTCGCCGTGAACGCGTTCAAAAAAGCGTCGAGCAAAACGTCCGGGCCTTTGCGATGAATGGTGCCGCCGACAAATAAAAATTTAAATTTTTTGCGCGTGGCCAGCTTGAGCGGACGGACGCCGGGACAGAATTTTTTCGTGTCCACGCCGTTCGGCACGACGCGCACTTTTTCGGGCGCGATGCCGGAATCAAGATACATCGAACGCACGATCGGCGACGGCACCCAGAATTCATCCACATTTTTCGCGGCTTCCACCCACGCGAGCGGCAGCGAGCCGAATTCCCACGGCTGGATCACGACCAGCGCGCCGCTGGCCGGCCGCGACCAGTTCGGCGGCCATTGGTGCCGCACGGTGACAGTGGCGCGGGCGGGCGGCGTGGCGGAAATTTTTTTGGCGCAACGTTGCATCACCGGATCGGCCGCGACTTTCGCGGGCAAAACATTCGAGCCGACGCAAATGGGATTCAGCGTCGAAGCGAGGCGGTGGGTGAGCTCGCGGTTGATGTGCGAGAGGCTGCCGTAATCCAGAAACGAACCTTGCCACGCGATGACCGGCGCGGATTTTTTTTGCGTCGCGCTGCCGGGAATTTTTGCGATGCGCGCATCAAACTCCGCGCGGAACTGATCGAGCGAACGCAGCATTTTGATCGCCGGCCACGGCTCGATAAAAATCCAGTCCGACGCGTCTTTCCATGTAATAAGATCGGCGCTTTTCAGCGGTTCGAACACGAGCGTGGGAATTTCGGCGAGCGCGGAAAAAGATTTCGCCCACGAATCCGCGCCGACGAGTCCGGCGCATTGGCCGATGCGCTGCATCTGGCCCGTGAAAGTTTCTTTGCGCGCATCCACGCAGCCGGGCAGCGCCGGATATTCCTTCGCCTCGGCGGGCATACCGAGAATCACCGGCTCGAAACCGCGCGACTGGATGTGCGCGATGACCTGCGGCCAGATTTCCGGCGCGATGATGTTGCGCTTGGAGCCGACCATGCCGGAGAGACTGCCCTTGGGCGCGACGGCGATTTGGCGCGAGTCCGTATTTTTGCGAAACGCGGCGGCCCAGCGCGGCGCTTTTTTGATGCGATATTTTTTTTCGAGATCGAGGCCGGCTTTCCATTCAACAATATAATCATCCTTCGGCGTCGTGCCCGCGCCCAGACAATTGCGCAGCGTGCAAACCAAGTAGCGCAGCGAGATGTGAAAATACGGCTCGCTGTGCTGGGGCAGAAAATAAATTTTTTGCAGTCCGGGGAACGCGTCGAAAAACGCCTTCGCCGCCGGCACGCCGTTGGGATGGCTGAACACCACGCTGTTCGGTTTCGCATCGTAAAACGAGGCGAGCAGCAGCAGCGCGTCGCCCGCGCCGCCGAGATGCGCGTAAAACGGCGGCAGCGCCATCATCAGCTCGACCAGTTTTTTGCCGGCGTTTTGCAATTCCTCCGACGTGTAGCGCAGACCCGCGGGCCGCGGAAAAAAATCTTCGCTTAAATACACGTGGCGGCCGTCGATGCGCGTGATCCACGGCTGCAAAACTTTTGGTTCGCGCGCGAGTTGTTCGGCGGTCGGACGATCGGAAAATTCCGTCGGGCGATACACCGGACCGAGCCGCGTGTGCTTGACCACCGGCGAATAAGTGCCTTCGCCCAGTTTAAAGTTAGCGATCCACTCGCGCATTTTTGGCCAGCGCGCGACCAGCTCCGCTTCATGTTGCGCGAGGCGATTCAATTTGGCGCTCAGCGCGATCAAGTGGGTGCCGGCGGCGAGATTTTCCGGATCAAGCTTGAGCGCGGCATGAAAACAGCCGAACGCAAAATCCGCGTGCTCGAACGTCTGATCTTCCCACGGCACCTTGATTTTGGTCGCGCTGATGCCGAGCATCGCGAACGCGTCGGCGACGGAAGTCGGACGGTTCGGTTCGACTTCAAAAATTTCGGTGATGTCCAAGTTCGCGCGGTAACGGTTGGTGAGCAGCGCGTGTTCTTCCGCCGAGCGATTGGTGCTTTGCGAGATGCCGCCGGTGTTTTGGTAAAACAACGTCAGCACTTCCGGCACGTGGACAACGTTCATCCGCGCCGTGACCATTTTCAAAATCACTTCGTAGTCGGCGGCGCAAAAGAGCGCAGGGTCAAACCCGCCGACTTGGCGCAAGGCGGACGTGCGGAAAAATTGCACGCAGCCGGTGAGACAATAATACATCGTCTCAAGCGGCGTGTAATCGGGATACTTCACGGTGCGCAGCAGGTTCGCGCACGGAAACGTGTCGTTGGGCTGGCTCGTCCAGCCGACGTCGCCGTAAACCAAACCGCAATCTTGATGCCGTTCGAGCGCGGCGGCCATCACGGCGAGGCCGTCATCACGAATCGTGTCGTCGGCGCTCAAGCTGGCAAAATAGGGGGCGCGCGCGAGCGCCAGCCCGCGATTCCACGCCTCGGCGACTTTTTCGCGCGCGGTGCGAACGTAGCGGATGTTTGAAAATTTTTCCTGAAATTCTAGGACGATGGCGCGTTCGTTGGTCGGCGAACCGCTGTCCACGATGATGATTTCGCACTGATCAAAAATCGTCTGGCGTGTGAGATTTGTCAGGCACGCGCGCATGTATTTTTCCGAGTTGTAAGCGGAAATGACTAATGAAACCAAGGGGTTGGCGAGGCCTTCGCCGATGATTTCAACCGCTGCGACGGGCGCTTCGGGCATGGCTGGCTGCGGTGAAGTTTGCACCGAAACCAATTTTGAAAAACAGCAGACATTGGCATTGAGCCAGGTGGCATGAAGCCGTTTTCCGAGGCGAGCATGAACATGGATTTCAGCGTATGCAACGTGCAATGCCCGATGGCCGGGTCAAGATAATCCCACTCCGCGAGATTTTTTTTGTCCGCAAAACTGCTTTCCATGTAAACCACGCCGCCCGTTTTGAGGATGCGGTTGAACTCTTGAAAAATGGTGCGCGGATCGAACAGATGCTCGATGACTTCCACCATCATGATGCCGTCCACCGACGCATCGGCGAGGTCTTTCAATTGCACCGGCGTGTTCTGGTCAATGCCGATGGTGTTGACGCCGTGCGCCTGCAAAAACCGGGTGGTCTCGCCCTGGCCACAGCCAAAATCAATGACGAGTCCCGGCGCGCGGCCGAGTTTGTCCACGAGCCGTTTGAGTCGGGTCGCATCCTGATTTTGATCGTGCCGGCCGGAGTGGCCGTTGTTTTCAGTGACAATGATTTCCGAAACCAGCTTCGGCGTGAAAACGCAGTCGCACTTGGGGCAGGCGTGATAGTGGTGATTTTTTTTGACGATCACCACGGGCGCGGCGGTTTTGCACGCCGGACAAGTCGCGCGTTCGGAGTCGTCGGAAATGGGAATGGTCATATCACCTCGGGATCATTGGATTTGGTCAAAAAACCTTCTCCATTCCGGGCGGACCGGAAGCGATCCGATCCGCCCGGGGAAGGAGCCAGTGGTCCGCTGTCATGGTTAGTGAGCAACGTAATCACTGACATTGGTCAGCAGCCTCGCCGCGAGCGGCGGCGGGCGCTTAAATTTTCACGGCCGCAGTTTTCTTGGCGGCGGCCAGCTTCGGCATTTTCGGCAGCGGCGCATTTTGTTTGGTCAGCGCCTGCTGGTTGCTGCGCTGGATCTCTTCGTAAACTTCTTTGCGATGCACCGGCACTTCCATCGGCGCCGCGATGCCGAGCTTCACCACTTCACCGTCCACCCGCATGACCGTCACGTGAATGTGGCCGTCAATGACGATCGTTTCTCCGACCTTGCGCGACAAAATTAGCATAGCCCCAGTTTAGTCCGAACTCTCTGCGGCCGGCAATGGATGCGTGACCGAATAATTATTCGCGTTGGCGATGATCACCTGGCGGCCCACCAGCGTGTGCCGGTTGATCACGACCGGGCCTTTCAAATTCATCGTCGCGCGGCCCGCTTCGTGAATCGTCACGATGCCCAGCAACATGGCGTCCGACGGCGCTTTCAATTTCAAAAATTCCACGTCCGGCTTCGGGATGTCCGGCGAATAATCCGGCAGCACCAGAAACGGATCAATCACCACGAACGCCAGCGCCGAATTGTCCTGCACCCGCAGCCAGCGGAACGGCGCCTCGTCCAGGTTGGACAACAACACATATTCCTTGAACTGCTCGAAGCCAAGCAGTCCCATCGGAAGCCGCACTACCTGGCGGTTGTCCACCGCCACGACCGGGTCGGTTTCGATTTCAGTTTCGATCATTTCAGCGCATTTCATTGCAATCCTTCCTTAAGCAGCGGTTGTGCCATCGTGTTTTTTGCCGGGTTAAACCGATGAAATCCGCCAAAATCGGGCAAATATTGCGATTTTTGCAGAAAATTTTCTTTTGCCAACGGGCCGTGGCCCGATTGGCCCGGCAAAAAAGTCGCGGACTGGGTCAAATTTTCCCCGTCCAAAACCAGTTGCGAACGAAAATCAAAGCGCGTTTTCATTGGATGTAATTGAGCAGCGACAACTGCATGATCTTCGCCCCGCTTTGCAGCGCGGCCTGATACGAGGTCTGCGCCTGATTCAACTGCACCATCGTGTTCATCAAATCCGCGCTCGACGAGTTGGAAATCATCTGGCTCAACGACGTCGAATTGCTCGACGCGAAGGACGCCGCCGTCGTCAATTGATTTTGAATCACGCCGTTGTTCGCGACCTGATACGCGATGTTGTTTTCGTCCTTTTGCAAATTCGCGCTGTCCGTGTTCGTGATCGCCGTCGTGTTGCCCGAAGTTAAATTATCCCGCAGCGAAATCAAATGATTCAAAAAATCCGCGCCCGACGCGCTGTCGGTGATCAGCCCGCGCGGCCCCGTGCCACTCGTGTTCGCGCCCGGAATATCCGCCGACGCCGTCAGCCCCGCGCCGATCTGCGCCTGGTTCACCGAACTGTTGCCGTTGTAAGTCACGCCCGTCACATCGCCGTTCGCATCCGTCGTCGTCGTGAACGGCGCGGAGCCGGACGCCGTGCCGCCGAACAAATATTTTCCGGTGGAAGGATCTTTTGTGTTCGCCGCGTTCACGACTTGGTTGATCAACTGGTTCACCTCGTCGGCGTAATTGTTCAAATCCGACTGCGAATTCGTGGGGCTGCCCGCCGACGTGGCGATTTCCCCGGCGCGGCTGGAAATGGTCTGGAGCGACTGCAACACGCTGTCCACGTTCGTCGCGCGCGTCTGCAACGTGGTGATGTTCGCGGTGTATTGCGTCTGCGTTGATTGATTGGAAAGATAATTAAGCGTGTTCGCCATCGCCGTCGGATTGTCGGATGGCGCCTGGACGCTCAACCCGGTGGAAACCTGGTTTTGCAACGTGTATTGTTGCGAGGCCAGGGAATTGAACTGGCTCAACATCGAGTCCGTGTAGGCATTGGTGGCTATGCGCATAAAATAAAATCAGGAAGTCTTCATCGCCAGCGTGTCGCCCATCATCGTGTTGAGCGTCGTCACGACCTGGGCGGAGGCCTCGTAAGCCCGCTGGAACATCATCAAATTCGTCATCTCCTCGTCCGTGTTCACGCCGCTGACGGAACCGAGCTGCGTCTGCAACATGTTGGACACGGTCGTCTGGTTCGTCACCTGCGTGTTCGCATTGGACAACGCGTTGCCGAGGCCGGCGACCGTCGCGTCGTAATAACTGCCGAAGGTCTGGCTGTTCAGCGCCGTCTGCGTCGTGCCCGCCAGTTGCGACAGCTGCAACGCCAGCGACGTGTCGCCGCCGTTCGTCGGGCTGCTGGAAATCTGGATCAACCCTGGATTGTTCGCGAGCGCCGAATTCACGCCGATGGTCGCCGCGTTCGTGCCCGTGAAAAAATTATTGCCGTTGCCGCCGGCGGAATTGTAGCCGCTGTCGTGCACCGTGTTCACGGCGGAAATCAAATTCGACGCGAACGCATCCACCTGATTTTGCATCGTCGTCAACTCGCCATCACGCGCATCAATGGTTCCTTGAATTGAACCGCTCGTGAGCGTCAGGTCCGCGCCGCCGCCCGCCGTCTGCACCAACAAGTTGCCGTTCGCACCGGTGTAGGTTTGCAACGTGTCAGTCAGCGTGTTGCCCGTGATCAGCGTCTGCCCATTGATGTTCACGTTCACCGCGCCGTTCGCGCCGGTGCTGGTTGTGATATTGGTGAGCGCCGACAAACTTTCCAACGCCTGTTCGCGCTGATCCAACAAGTCGTTGGCGGTGCCGCCGGAAAATTGTGCCGTGGCGATCTGCTTGTTCAGGCTCGCAATGCTGGTGAGTAATTTGTTCGCCGAAGCCACATCCGTGGACACCGTCGTGTTCGCGGCCGTTTGCGCCGCGCCAAGCTGGCCGCTGATCTGATTGAACGTCGTCGCGAGTTGCTGCGCGGCGCCGATCACCGCCTGCTGGCTGCTCGTGGACGGCGACGCGGCGAGACTGCTGAACGCGTTGAACAACGAAGTCAACTGCCCGGACAAACCGGAATCCGTCGTGCTCGAACTCGTCGTGGACGCGCTCGGCGTCGCGCCCGAACCATTGAGAAATTCGTCCAAGCCGTTCTGCGCATTCTGTAAAATTGTCTGCTGCGCATTCCAATAACCACTCGTGCCGCCCTGCGTCTGGATCTGCGCGTTCAGCAAGCTGCTTACGATTTGCTGGATGCCCGTCACGCTCGCGCCCGTGCCTTCGGCCCCGACCGTCGTGCCGATGTCCGCGCTGGCGGCGATTTTCACCACCTGCCGCGAATAGCCCGGCGTATTGACGTTCGCCAGATTTTGGCCCGCGACTTCCACGCCGGTCATCTGCGTTTGCAGCGACCGGGCGGCCATATTCAACGTGCCAAAAAGTCCGAGCATAAATAAATTAGCCGACCGCCTGGTAAAGCGAGCGCGTGTTGGTTTCTCCGACCGGCAAACGACCGGACTCATTATAAGTGACCGGATGCGACGCCGGAAAAATCGAGTGGATGAGCTGCTGCATCAGCTCGACGCAGTGGCTCAACAGCAGATGATTCTGCCGCGCCCGGTTTTGCACGCGCGTGAGCAACTCATTATTTTCCGAGACGAGCGCGCCGATGAGCGGCTGATAATCCGCCGGCAATTGCGGCAACAAAACGAGCAGGCCCGCCGTTTCGGGCGCAGCCAGCGCGCGGGCAATCTGCCGCTGCCGTTCTTCGCGGGCGTGCCGCGCCACCGCGAGCACCGCGGCCTGCGCGTTGACGTGGTTCACATTCTCCGGCAGCTCCGTCGTCTGCCGGCGCGTCACCAAGGCCTGCTGTTGGTCCAGCAACGCCAGCATTTCGCCGTATTGTTTCAACTCTTCCCGCAGGGCTTCGATCAAATCGGATATTAATTCTTTCATGGTTGCGAAAATTTCCCGGGCACGCCGTGGTTTTTCAGCGGGTGCGAAAGTTGTTGTTCAAAGGTTTTGGCGAGTCCAATCCCGCCGGAATGCGAAATACTGTTCGCGAGCTGGTCCGTCACAAAATCCTTGTAAATGCTGGACGCCGTCGAGTTGTCCGTGAACTCGGTCTTGATCGAGGATTTCTGCGCCTCGGCCAGGATCTGCCGCAGCATGATCGCCTCGAACTGCTTGCTCGCCTCGGTGATTTTTTGCGCCTTCGTCAAATGCTTGTCGTTCGCCAGTTGCTCGGGCGTCAGATGCGACGTGTCAATTTTGGATTGGAGAGCGGCGACGAGCATGTCAGCGGATAATCAATTCGGCCTGCAACGCGCCGGCCTGTTTCATCGCCTGGAAAATCGCCATCATGTCGCGCGGCGTCGCGCCGAGCGCGCTCAAGGCGGACGCCACTTTTTCCACCGTCGGCAGTTCCGGCAGCGGCACCAGCAGCGATTTGTTTTCCGTCACCTGCGTCGTCGTGCGCTTCGTCACTTCCGTCGTGCCGCTGCTCAACGCGTTCGGCTGCGAGACATCTTGCGCTGAAGCCACATTGATCGTGATGTTGCCGCTCGCGACCGCGCAGCTTGAAATATGAATCGCCGCCGTCGCCACGATCGTGCCCGTGCGCTCGTTGATGATGATGCGCGCCGGAATGTCCGGCGTCAGCTCCACCTCTTCGAGACGCGCGATAAAATC
>Ga0182012_10003953_pt1 | contig 15640 bp, 9 predicted proteins | sample 612S2SmetaG_FD_120486 | JGI IMG/M metagenome (GOLD analysis project Ga0182012, IMG submission 120486) | Permafrost microbial communities from Stordalen Mire, Sweden - 612S2S metaG | ecosystem: Environmental > Terrestrial > Soil > Wetlands > Permafrost | place: Sweden: Stordalen | collected...
AGCGACGATTGGCAGCGCCCTAGTGGAGAGGCGTCGCGAACTTGGGCTCGAGAAGGGTCAGGCGGCCGACAAGATTGGCATGAGTCGCACGACATACAGCTCCTACGAACAGGACGCGCAGCGTCCGTCGGTCGACGTCTTTCCCGCCCTCGCAGGATTCTTGGATGTCTCGATGGAAGTGCTCCTGACGCTCTACGGCGCGACCTGCGTGGCCGCGGTGCGCCCGATGTTAAACAAGGTCCTCTCCAATCACGACGACGAGGTTAAAGAAGAAACCAACGGTGGAGAGCCACCGCCGGAGATCGAGGAACTCGCTCCGGTATTGCCGGGGGAGCTGAAGGAAGTTGATTCAGACGGCGTTCAAGATTCGCCCGACGAGGTTGCTCTCGAACGATTGTCAACCGCGAGTAATCGGCATCTTCATGAACACGAGTCGACCGAGGTACCGGGATCGGAGGGCGCCGCCGAGCCCGCAGAGACAGTTGTTTCGTCCGATTTTTACAGTCAAGGGACTTCGGAGATCGAACGGTCCTCTCAACCAGAGGAGCCGCCGGTGACGCGAAAGACTGTCCGAACCACTGCATTTGAGCCTTCTACATCGATTTTCAAGCGGGAACTTTCCGACGGCAGTGAGACATACCCCGACGTCAAGAAGAAGAAAAAGAAGAAGAAAAAGAAGAAAAATTAGGGTCACGTCGCCTGGAGTACCTTGTTCTCTATGCGCGTAGGGGTGCGAGAGGCAGTGGGGCGGCAATTATCGCCGTGGAACGCCCTTGCTCTGTTCAAAACTCGGCTCGCCGTCAGCGGGCTCGCCGCGCTGACGGTCGTCTGTCTAGCCGTTGCGCCGTTGGCTGATAGCACGGTCGCAAGAGCGAATACGTTGCAAATGTCCTCCGACAATTCGGTGACGGGCTGGTATCCCAATGAACCTGCACTCTCACCTTCCAGCGTCAGCGGCGGTGACTTTGGGCAACTATTCGATACTCAACTCAATGGCCAGGTTTACGCACAGCCCTTGGTCGTGCAGCCGACCGTCCTCGCCGTCACCGAGAACGACTACGCCTACGGCCTCAACTCCACGACGGGCGCGATCCAATGGCAGGACAATTTCGGTCCAGCGGCAGATCCCTTGAGCGCGATCGGTTGTGGCGACGTGGGATCGCAGTTGGGCATCACCAGTACACCCGTGATTGACCCGTTGACAAACGTGGCCTATTTCGTCGCGGCGAACGCCAACGCCCAGTCCGGTGCCACCGAGTGGTTCATGCATGCGGTGAACGTCTTAACGGGCACCACGGCGCCGGGTTGGACCACCACCGGTGTACCCATCGAGGGCCATTCGGACGGCGATCCCAACACCGTCTTTAATGGGAACTACGAGACAAATCGACCGGGCCTCGTGCTCGTCAACGGTGTGGTGTACGCCACTTTCGGATCTCAGTGTGATTTCGGTAACTGGGAAGGTTGGATTGTTGGTGTATCTGAAGATACGACACAATCCCCGCCGCAAATCACCACAATGTGGTCAACCGAAGAGGACGTCTCCGTTACGGGCGTCGAGCAACCGGGTGCTGGCATCTGGCAGTCGGGATCGGCACCGGTTGTTGATAGCAACGGCGACATCTTCGTGGCGACGGGCAATGGGGACATCCCCTCCGGTCCAGAACTAGGCACCCCTACGTCGAACACTACATATGGCGAAGCGGTGATCGAACTCCATACTCCAGCTAATGATCCAACGGGCCAACTCCAAGTCGTGGATTGGTTTATTCCTTACAATGCGGCCCAACTCAACGTTCAAGACGGCGACCTCGGCTCGGGCGGTCCCGTGGCCTTGCCAGCGAGCATGGGATCCAATCAGGAACGGAACGTGATGCTGGAGGTGGGTAAACAGGGCCTTTTGTATGTGCTTGACGCGAGCAATTTGGGTGGTTATCAACAGGGTATCAATGGCACAGATGATGTGCCAGCCGAGGTGAATCTCAGTGGTGGTGTCTGGTCGAGGCCGGCCGTCTGGCCTGGCAATGGCGGATACATCTACGTTCCAACCGCGGGGACCGCGGGCTTCGCTACCAACGGAGGTTCACTGGATGTCCTGCAACGAAGTGTCAACGGCTCGGGCAACGTCACGTTCCAATTGGTGGGCCAGACCGTCAACTCTGGCGACACCTTCGGCTACGGCTCGGGCCAACCTCTCGTTACCTCGAATGGCACGACGTCGGGATCGGCCGTAGTGTGGATCATTCACGCCAACAACTCGAGCGGTGCCGACTCCCAACTTGAAGCTTTCAACGCCGTGCCCGTGAACCCCGGATCGAGTGGCACGATGGAAGAGATTTGGCAGTCGGGTACATTTACGTCGACAGTGTTCTCGGAACCGGGAGTTGACAACGGGATCGTGTACGTGGGGACCAAAGACGGCACCTTGCTGGGTTTCGGTGCCCTGCCTTCGACCACGCCCGCACTGTCAGGTTCGAACGTGAACTTTGCTTCGACGATCGTCTCCCAGTCAACGGGCGGAACGGCTACCTTCACGGCCACCGCGCCGACGACGGTGACATCTTTGGAGGTAGCGGGGTCGGCCTTCACTATAGGAAGTTCCACCCCCTCTCTTCCGGCCTCACTTTCCACCGGTCAGTCCATTACGGTGCCTGTCACTTTCACGCCTACCGCTTTCGGGGACAACTCCGGTCAGGTGACGGCTAACTACTCCGGGGCCACGTCCACGATTTCATTAGATGGCCAAGGAGTGACGTCATCGGCAACTATCAGTATGTCGCCGAGTGAGGTGAACTTTGGCCTGCAGCCCATCGCCGGTAGCACCGTCACCATCCCGGTGACCTTCACGAATATGTCGGCGAACCCTATTACTTGGACTGGCATCAAACTGCCGATACTTCCGTTCACTGCGACGAACTTACCGTCTACTCCGCTCACATTGGAACCCAACGGTCAGGCGAATGACTCATGGACCATCGACGTGAGCTTCGCTCCCCCCAGCTCATCTGGGGACTTTGTGCACGTGTTTAACAGTGTGTTCACGCTGAACGTTTCGGGCTCCGGAGCTTTCGGATTGGCGATCCAAGGCACGGCCGCGCCGCCCGCACAGATCACCACGATTCCTAACTCGGTGGCCTTCGGAAACGTGGACGTGGGTTCCAGTGCCACGATGACCTTTGAGTTGGGCGACCAGGGTGGTTTTCCGCTCACCATTATCTCATCGACACCACCGGCAACGGGAGGCTTTGGGGCGCTGAGCAATCCCTTGAATGACGTCATCGCCGCGGACACGTCGATAGTCGAGACCGTGCGGTTCGCCCCGACGACGACCGGTCCCGCGTCGTCCACGTGGCTCTTGGAAGGCAACGACGGCAACGGCGTGCAGACGGTCACCATTACGGGCACTGGTGTCATCGCGTCCCCGTCACCCTCGACGCCTCCGCCGACTGTGCCACCATCAACTCCCACGCCCGTTACCTTGATCATTACGACGATGTCGGGTCGAGTTGGCACTCCCCTCACGCTCAGCACCAGTGGTGACCCAGACGGCGGATCTCTCAGTTACAGCGTGCGTAATGGCACCGCGACTGGCTGTGCAGTTTCGAGCGATGTTCTCAGAGCCACGAGCGCGGGCACCTGCGTCGTCCTGGCAACCAGATCCGCAAACGGTTCCAACGTTGCAGTTTCGTCGCAGCCGACGACAATTACTTTTCTGCGTGAAACGGTTAGGCAACCGACGTCGGTCACGATCGAGTTCGTTGGTACGAGTTCCACCTTGAGCGGTCTTGACGAGCAAACGCTCACGGGCTTTGCTCGCAAACTTAAACCGACTGACCTCGTCACCTGCGCTGGCTACGCAAGTCACAACGCGGGACTTGCGCTGCGCCGTGCGAGTGCGGTGGCGAGCTTTCTAACGAGTCACGTCAATGTGCACGTAAAATTGAAGAAGGTGACCGCCACTCTTGCCAACAAGGCGATTGTCTCAAGCGCTGGATGATGCCCGATTGTCGGGATTGTTCGAGTGCCACGGTGGTCGCCAAGAATTGGCTTCCGGATGCGGTTCGCTTGATCGTTGTTGTCGGTTCGGCGCCTTCCGAGGATCCAACTCTTAAACGGTCCTAGATGGTCTCGTCGGAAAAATACTGTTGGGATTAGGCTCTCGACACGATGTTTCGGGAATCGTGTGTGAGTTAGCCGTCCGCCGACTGCCGATCGGTGGCCAGTTGTAAACTTCGAGGGTCCTCACGTTAGAAGTTCAATAACGGCTGAAACTGCGCGAAATCTGCTGCAGACGAGTTTTCGCACCAATCGCTACGTTCTAGGAATAGTCATCAATTACAGCCGAAACCAACGCAGGATGTGTTACTTGTGGTTACGGCGAGCGGCTGTGACTGCGGTCGTGACTGGTGTGCTCGCAACAGTTGTCGCAGCACCTATATCAAGTGGAGCAGTAGGGGTCGGATCTTCGACGAGGTCGGTCTCCCTCTCATCGACCGCCACCACTACGACGACCACCACCGCTACAACCACTACAACGCTCGGACCATCGAAAGTAGGAGCTCAAGCTCCCATTGCTGCTGGTCCTTCACGAAGTGAATGTCTCGAGCCGAATTTCACGGATAGCGGCCTCGTGTCACTACAATTCGCGATCACAAAATTTGATCAAACGACGGATTCTTCCGTGACGTGCGTTTCAACGTATCTCAATAGTTCGGAGGATTGGACTGAGTGGGTACATCCGTGGGTCGTCGAATCTCAGTACGGTTACACCTCGTGGGTCGCAGAAGATCCGCTTGTTCGCCAACTGGTGCTGGCCGTGAACTTGGTTCCCCTGGGCCTGGACAACTTGAAGAACCCTTTGCATTGGGAGCGGTCTTGCGCTGGCGGGAAGTTCGACTCCTACGCAACTCAACTCGGCAAGAACTTGGTCGCCGCTGGACTTGGGAACTCAGTAATTCGCCTGGGCGCTGAAATGAACGGCATATGGGAGGGTGACTTCATTGGTACTACAAAGCACGAACAGAATCTCTGGGCTGAGTGCTTTGCCAACGAAGTTACCGGTCTTCGTCAAGCGCCCAGAGAAGCATTTCTTATTGATTGGAACCCGAACGCGTGCAAAGGAAACTATCCCTACGCAAACTTTTACCCAGGAAATGCATACGTGAATATCGTCGGACTGGACCTATACGACGTGGACTGCGAATACCCAAAAACCGCGGTTACGTTTTCGCAACTTGCGAACGAGCCCGCCGGACTAACGAAGTTCGAAGCGTTCGCTTCCGCGAAGGGAAAGCCGATGAGTTTTCCGGAGTGGGGACTGACGCCCTTTCCCTCAGGCGATGACCCCTTATATGTCGACGGGATGGCGTCGACAATCGCGGGTGGTGATTTTGCTTTCGAGTCCTACTTTGACGCAAATCTGGAGATTAGAGCGTACTTACAGATGGGATTGAGCGCACCGCAAGCCCTTGCGGAGTTTCAAAAGTGGTTCGGCGACGGCTCCTAGAAGCAACGGCCAAGAATAACTTTGGCCCTTTCAAGGACCGAATGCTTCGACAATGTGCTGATCGAGAAGCGCCACGGCGCGACCTCTGCCGACTGTGCTCAGGAAAGCATGATCCAAACCCGGAACGATTTCCACATCGAAGTGATCAGATGAGGCGAGCCGACGTCGAAGGAAGGAACCAATGATGGGAATCCGTCGAAAGGAAGAAAGATCCTCGGGACTTACAAGAAGGAGTATCTCAGTGTGATTTCGCACGAGCGCCGAACGCACTTTTGGAGGGCAGGGCGACGAGAGCTTCAAGGTATTGAACACAAGTTTTTCGCTCACCTTCGAAGTAAGTACTACACGCGCGATGGGGCGAATGACCTTTTTGATCCGCTGGTGGTTTTCTAAAAGGCCCTCGACGCGGCGAGCCACCGATCGAATCGATTTCCCTTCAGTCTGATCCAGTCGATCCACGTTCAGAAATACTCCCGAACCAACTTGGGGGTTGATCGCGCAAACCCCGCGGGTCTTGAGTTCAAGGGCAACCTCAAATGCCAAAATTGCTCCGGAACAGTATCCAATAAGTACTGCCTCCGAAGAATGTTCAGGTAGAAGTTCCCTCACCGCATCGCTCACGTCCTGGGATCGCGTCTTGTCGAAGATGGGACGATCAGGTTGACCAGGTAGCCAAGGACTTTCGCCGAGTTCGCTCAGATCGAATCGCACGCACCGAAGGCCCATGCTGGCCCATCGACGCGATAGCTCTACCCAAAGTCGGGCTGGTCCGACGTGATCCTCATTCACGCCATTGATCATTGCGATCAGGGGCCCATGGGTATCGCCCACAGGTTCGGCAACGATTCCGAACATTTGGTGTGGTCCTAACTCGGTAATGGTTTCACGAATCGCAAAACTATTAGAACCTTTCTTCACGACAACGTCGCGAGGGAGACTAGGCATTGAGAACGGCGTCGGGACGACGGGCGCGGCAGTGATCCACGTTCTAATTTGTTCGATGGTCGTCGCGGGCTGGACTGTCGAATGAAGAAGGGTTTCCAACATTGGACCTTGTTCCGAAGTGGATGCCCACTCGACGTGCTGTGAATCCCACCGTGTCTGAAACTCGCTAGAGACAGATCGGTCACTGCGACTCACGATCAAGACTCTCTCCGCCAGCGGTCGTGAAGGGGGCTCAAGCAAACTGAATTTTTTAAGGCGACTCGCGGCCTCGTCGTTTAAGGCGTATTCCTCCATTTTGGTGGTCTCGCCGGTTCCCGTTGCGAGAGCATTTCGGCTTATCGCTCCGAGCGCGCGCATTTCTCGAAGATAAGAGCGTCCGGATTCACATGGATCCCACATGACAAAAGACGAGAGCCTCAAGTCGTGCTGAGAGGCCGCAGCACCAATCATTGTCGCGCCCAATCGCATACCAACGGCCGAGACCGACGCGAGTCCGAGTGACCGTAGAAGCTCCGAACCTTGAGTTATTCCTTCTATCCACGCGTGATCGAACTCATCCTCGTCAAGGGAGCCGCTCGAATCTCCGGTACCAAAGTGGTCAAAACGAAGGGATACGTAACCGTCTGCAGCCAGATAAAGCGCGAGGCTGCGTAGCGCGCGTCTCGCTTGTCGCGATTCTTGGCCGATGGGCGAAGAGATCAGAACCCCGCCAGACGCCACTCCTCCGATGGGGGCCGCGATTCGGCCAAATAATGGACGGGCAGAATCGCCAAACCAGAAGCTCTCCTCTTGAACGCTCCTGTCTTGGTCCAACGCTGTCAACGGAACCCCAAGTACGAAGGACATTCCCTTGCGAAGGTTTGCAGCGAATGCGTGCTACAGAACACGGCTGGATTGGCCCTGGGCCTATCCCCTTTCATTTGGAACAGATTGGCGATCAACGGGCGCCAACCGAGTCACGTCGTGCCGCCCCTTCGCGAATCAAAGGGATCAGGCGATCGCCAAAAATTACTGCATCGGCGAGTGGATCAAATCCTTTGAGCAGCAAAGTGGTAATGCCAAGATCGTAGTAACGCAGCAGCGCTTCGGCGACCTGCTCGGGCGTTCCAACAAGCGCCGTTGAGTTTCCCGCTGCGCCAGTGAGGTTCGCCACCTTCATCCATAGTCGCTCGTCGTACACGTCATGGTCGGCGGACATTTCAATGAGTCGCCTTCGACCAACTGACGTGGTGACAGTGGTGTTGCGTTCGACCGAATAGGTCGCGTTGCGTTGGCCACCCAGGCCCTTATAAGTGTCTTCTCGACCCCTCATTCGTTCTTTCGCCAGCTCAATTCGAGCCGCGGTCTCAGCGGCAATCCACTCCGCTCTGTCCCACGCTTCTTCCTCGGAGTCAGCGATAATCGGCCTGAGCGAGATGCTGTAGCGCACCGAGCGACTCGCCTTCGAGGCGGCGGCATTAATCACGTTCATGCGGGCCGCTACCTGATCTCGAGGTTCCCCCCAAAAGGCGTACACGTCAGCCTCGGAGGCTCCTACGTCAATTGCCGGTGCTGACGCGCCGGCGAAAAAGAAGGGGATACCGCTGGGGGTTACTGGTTTTACCGAGCTAAACGCGCCCTCGTAGTGGTAGAACTCTCCATCAAAGTCGAAGGGCTTGTCTTCATTCCAGACGCGTCGGGCAATTGCCATCATTTCGCGCGTTCGTCTGTAGCGGGTGTCGTGGGGGACAAAGTCGCCTTCTCGACGTTGGTCTGCCTCATCTCCGCCCGTTATGAAATGTATTGCGATTCTCCCGCCCCCCGTGAGGTGATCGAGAGTGGCTGCCATTCGTGCGAGCACAACGGGCTGAATAAAGCCTGGTCGCTGGGCCACCAGGACCTTTAGAGTCTTCGTAGAATTCAACACTGCACTTGCCACGGCCCAACCTTCGGGCGCCACAGCCCCGTATCCCACCAGAACGCGATCAAACCCGGACCGTTCGTGCGCGAGGGAGATCGAGGCCAAATAGTCGGCGTCAATCACCGGACCGTCCATCCAGTCAACGACAGGGCCGTCGACCAAAGGCCCCTTAATTTCGGAGGCGTCCCTCGTCCCTACCATTCCGATGATCTCGACTGGCATTGTCTTGTACCCCAATCTCTGCCGCTAAAAACGGGCTCTTCATGCCCCGCGACCAGCTAACCGTCCAAAATCGAATGCCCAGTTCAACGCTAACATCCGGTTCATGCCTCGTGACACGCTCGAAACGGCTCGCGAAACACGGCCCCTTGTCGCGATAGGTTACGGCCCGCGTTGTGTTCCGGTGATGCAATTGACGGAGGCGGCGGCCGATGTCTGCGAGTTGCTGTGGATGATTGACGGAACACTGCCCGAAATGCGGGAGATGACCGAACTTTTACACCGTTTTGGGGCTGTCGTGGACATCAGTGGGTTACGCGTCGATCAGATTATTGAGGAGTTATCACCGCCGTACAAGCCCGACGGAATTGTGACGTACCTGGACGCCAATATGGTGACATTTGCCCAAGTGGCCGAAAAACTGGGCCTCCCGTTCCACTCTTTACCCACAGCCGTCGCTTTGACCGACAAAGCCGAACAACGTAAGGTCTTAAAAAATGCAGGCCTGTCGACGCCGTCTTGGTCTGTTATTGGACCTGATCCGGTGGAGGAAATTGACGGCGTTGGGTCGGAAGTCGGTTGGCCAGCAGTTCTGAAGCCTCGATCAGCGCAAGGCAGTCGTTTCACCTTTTTTGTCAAGGACCAGTCGGCGCTAGTCGAGTATCTCCGACAGTTGGGCCCGGAACGACCGGACATGATTCTCGAGGGATATCTCGTAGACGACCCGGCGCGTCAGGGCGAGCCTTACGCCGACTACGTCTCAGTCGAGAGCGTTGTCTCCAGGGGAATTGTCAGTCACCTCGCGGTTACCGGTCGATTCCCCCTCGCGGAGAACTTTCGTGAAACGGGCTTCTTCATTCCAGCGGCTCTCGATCCCATAGACGAGGCTGAAGTCCTAGGTCTCGCCTCGTCAGCAATTGAGGCTCTGGGTGTTACGACGGGTTGCCTCCACTCGGAGATCAAGTTCACGCCAAGCGGCCCTCGAATCATCGAGGTCAACGGCCGTGTCGGTGGTGGCGTCCCAGAGATGCTCACTCGTGCCGCAGGCGTGGCTCTGGTGGAGCTAACACTTCGGTTGGCTCTGGGAGAGTCAATACGGATTGAAGGTCCGATCGAAACTGAGCGCATCGGTTACAGATTCTTCTTACAGCCACCTTCCGTCTCTGCGACGGTGGCTGCAATTAACGGCATTGACGCTATTAGCGAGTATCCGGGGGTGGACGCCATTACTGTTCATCAAGGTCCTGGAGCGGTGCTCGATTGGAAGGACGGATCCCGTAATCACATTGTTGCGGTCGTTGGGTCGGCGAAAAACTACAGCGAACTGTTGGATGTCAATAGATTGCTTCATCATGAGGTGATGGTTACCTACGCCAACGTGAGTCCCGACGAGTGACGCTTCGCCTAGCCGACGCCACAGCGCCAACCGACTCTTCAGCTCAGCAGCTCGATGGTTCACATTTTTTGACATGCGCCCTGGTCAACAACATGCCCGATGGTGCGTTTGACGCGACCGAGCGCCAATATCTCGATCTACTCGATAGTGCTTCGGGCCCACTCGAAGTTGTGGTGCGCCGATACACGATGGCCGGGGTGCCCCGTGGCCCACAAACCGCACAGCGCATTTCCAGGGAGTACTCCTCGCTGACGGACATATATCTAGATCCACCAGACTGTCTCATCATTACCGGATCGAACCCGATCGAGATTCACCTCGAAGACGAGCCCTACTGGGACGATCTCGAGGAGCTGCTTGTTTGGGCCCGAAACCATGTTGGGTCGATGCTGCTGTCGTGTCTCTCGGCGCATGCGGCACTGACGGTCTATGACAGTATCAAGCGAGTCCGCCTTCCTTCGAAGTGCACCGGCGTCTTTCAGCAGACAGTTGAGGTCGGACATTCACTTTCGGCGGGTTTCGACACAGAGATTCTGCTCCCGCACTCTCGATGGAATTCGGTGCCTCAGGAATATCTCGCGCAGGCCGGGTACGACATTGTCATTCACTCCGACACGACGGGCTGGAGCGTGGCGTCGCGTCAAGAAGGCACGTGCCAACTGGTTCTCGTTCAAGGTCATCCCGAATACGATCCTTCAAGTTTGCTTCGTGAATATCGTCGCGACGCGGAAAGGTACGTTAATCACGAACGAGATGATTTACCGTTCCTCCCCTTTCACTGTGTGTCGTCCGAAGACTGGGAGGAGCTCGACCGTTTGCACCACGAGATCGTGCGAGGTGCGCGCGAACCTCGATTAATCGACGAGTACCCCTTCGAGGAGGTAGGAGGCCGAGCTCCATGGCCGTGGCGCACAATGGCCCAGACTTTTTATGCCAACTGGTTGACTAGCGTCGGACAAGAGAGGGAGTGACGATGCGCGACGAAACGATTGCGATACACGCTGGCTACCAGGCTGACGGTACTCGCGCAGTGGCGGTGCCCATCTACATGACGGTGGCCAACGATTTCATTGATGCAGAGCACGCCAATTCGATCATGGACTTGGCTATCCCCGGGTTTCACTACAACCGGATTAATAATCCGACGAACGATGTTCTAGAGAAGCGTATCGCTGCTCTCGAAGATGGATCGGCAGCGCTCGTCGTGGCGTCAGGAATGGCCGCAGTCAGTTACGCCATCCTCACTGTTGCCACTGCTGGTTCAAACTTTGTCGTCGCGCCGCAACTGTACGGGGCGACGTACACGTATTTTGCTCACGTTCTTTCGACCCTCGGAATCGAAGCGCGCTTTGCCCAAGACGACAAAGCCGGGTCGATACGAAGATTGATCGATGAGAGGACATGCTGCGTTTTTGTCGAGTCGATTGGCAATCCGGCAGGCAATATCGTCGATCTCGAAGCGGTTGCGGGAGTAGCGCACCGCGAAGGTGTTCCCCTCATAGTGGATAACACCGTTGCGACACCGCTGATGCTCAAGCCTCTTCGCTATGGCGCCGATGTGGTTGTCCACTCCCTTACCAAGTTCATAGGCGGACATGGCACGACTCTGGGCGGAGCCATAGTTGACGGCGGAAGTTTTCCTTGGGCCGAGCACCCCGAACGATTCCCTACCTTTAACGAACCAGAAGTTGCCTTTCACGATGTCGTATTCGCTCGCGACTTTCCCGAACGACCCTTCGTTGTTCGAGCCCGATCCATTCAGCTGCGAAATACTGGCGCCACGCTCTCGCCATTTAATGCTTTCCAACTTCTTCAAGGACTAGAGACCTTGGCTCTACGGTTGGATCGACATGAGGCGAACGCGCGCGCTATTGCGGAGTATCTAGTCAATGATCCTCGCGTCGAATGGGTGAGTTTCGCTGGATTCCCGAACAGTCCTTATTACTCCCTCGTCGAGAAGTATCTGAAAGGACGAGTGCCATCGATAATCACGTTTGGCGTCTCTGGCGGATACGACGCCGGCTTGGCGTTCTTCGACTCCGTTCAACTGTTTAAGCGACTGTTAAACCTAGGCGATGCCAAGTCTCTGGTGATCCACCCTGCCTCAACGACGCACCGTCAACTCAGTGAGACTGAATTAATGGCGGCAGGAATACGACCAGAAGCGATCCGACTCTCGATCGGCCTCGAGCATGTGGACGATCTTATTGAGGACATTGATCAAGCTCTGAGCCGTGCGACCTCACCCGAAGCCGTTATCCGATGATCGATTCCACCGTCGCTTGTGCGTCATAGACGGCACGGAGGCGACTACGCGGAGAAGGAAGATAGTGCGTAAAGTACCGAACTCCTTCGGTGAGTACTCCGAGCAGCGAGAGGCTGGATTGAAGACGGCCTTCAGCGTCGTAAGGATGGAAGTTTTCGCTGATCGCCACGCTACCGACCGTTGTGTCCCCATAGCTGAACTGCGTTAAGCGGCCTTTGGAGTAAAGACGAGTGAGCAGGAGCGAACTCGATCTCGCCAACGATGGAAGATCGAGATGGCCCCGTATCACGTGGTTCACCGTTGCCTCCATGGACTCACTGAACATCGTCGAACGGATGAGCGTCTTGCCACCATCAGTGGCCGCAACTTCTGGGTGAGGACCAAAGGGCATTTGAACCACGCCCGCGTCCAACAGACCCAACAGTTCCTGTGATCGAAGTGGAGGGGGCCCCGCTTCGATTCGGTTAATGCGACCGCGAATGTTGGATTGGAAGTCGATGAAGGAACGCATGGAAAGGCCCCCGTACTCTATGACCGCGCGCATTTGATCCCGCAGAATTCTGGTGACTTCTTGGGCCGCCTTGACTGGACTTCCACCTTCCATCAGGGCATCGTTGAGGTCCGATTCAATCATCTGGTATACGTGCGACTCGTATGTTGATCTCGACGTGAATCGAGATCCGTCGTCGGCGAATACGACGCTGGCAGGATCGAAGGGCCCGTAAATGGACTCGAGTCGATCAATCGCTCGAGGGAACGTCCCCGCCACCCAACTCGTTTGGAGTTGGTCCCTTATAAGCAAGGATGCCGAGACGCCACTGCGACGCAGCGCGGAGTGAACGTAGTAGCGAACCTGCATTTCAGCGAAAAGCAAAGGAAGCAGGTCGTTTCGAAAGTCAACCCGTCGTCGCAACGGCGAACCGGAAGGGTTTGTCATCTCCTTAAAAGCCTCTGGAGTGCACACGATCGGCTGATAATCGCCGGTGGGGTCAACACCGTGCGCTGACTTTGCGCAGTAGGGCACACCTGATCGCGAATACAAGAAAATTTCCGGCTCGCGACCACTCGGTACGTAGCGCTTTCGGTCTCCCACGTCGGCGTACTTGCCGCCGCGTCCTATGGTCAATGCTGTGATGAGGTCGTAGCCAACGAGGCCCACGCCGGCAATGGCAACCGGTTCGCCCGCCGAGATGGCATCGTCGAAATACTCCACCGGGTACGGCCGGAGATAATGTACCTCGCTTGAACTCCCGGGTCGCTCTTCGTTGAAGGTATGTCCCGACGTGAGGACGACGTGATCGACCGTCAGCTTCGAACCATCACTAAGTGATACCGACTCCCGACCGCCGAGTTCGGAAGATATGTCTGTGGCGGCCACGTAATGACGCACAACCTCAAGATTTGAGGGAGCGTCGGAAATGAGTGCCTCGTAGAACCAGGCGAGGTATTCGCCCATCAGGCGACGCGGCAAGTAGTCGGTGGCCAAAATCGTTTCGCCGACGGTGCCGATCTTGTATTCGTAGCCCACTCGCCGGTAACCCTGTTGAAGTGCCCAATCGTACAGGCCAAGGGCATATCGAGGATCCTCGCTACCGTCGGGAGCGGCGTAAAGCGAAAGTTGACCGCACGGATTGTTCAAGAGCAAATAGTCGGGCTGCGCGGCGGAATAAACCCCGCCGCCTAGTTGGCCCGGCTCTATGACGTGCACTCGAACGGGCGTCCCAAGGTGTCGCGCTCGACTTACGGTGCGCTCAAGAACACAAAGCCCCCAGGAGCCCAGACCGACGATGGCGAATTCGTTCATTGTCGCTTGCTGGACCCAGGCATGAAGACCCTCACACGAGAAGGCGCGGCGCACGCCCGGGCCACTCGATACCGAAACTCCATGGATCGGGTGGTCCCTTCTTTACTCACGCAGTAGAAACTAGGTTATGGCTTCGTTACACGGTCGGATCAGGGTGAAGGTTTCTCTTGGGCGAGAGGTACGATGACAACACTCGGACGCCCCCATTGACCGAAAAAAGTGCCCGCGAAACCTGTCCGAAAGGAGAAACGCTCATGGTAGTGAACGAGATGACTGATTTGGGCGTTCTCCACGTGCGGCGTCTTGGCTATGGGACGATGCAGCTCACGGGCGCTGGCGTGTGGGGTCCGCCGAACGACCATGATGGAGCCATCGCGGTGCTTCGCAGAAGTATCGAGCTTGGCGTCAACCTCATAGACACCGCCGATTCCTACGGCCCGGATATTGCCGAAGAACTCGTACGTGAAGCTCTTCACCCGTATCCGGCGGATTTGACGATTGCTACGAAAGCCGGATTCATGCGGCCGGGTCCCAACCGGTGGGAAGAGAACGGACGGCCCGAGTACTTGCGGGCGCAGTGTGAAGGAAGTCTTCGGCGACTGGGTGTTGAGCAAATTGATCTTTTCCAGTTACACCGAATAGACCCCCGCGTCGACGCCGACGAGCAGTTCGGTCTTCTGAGGGCTTTGCGAGATGAAGGCAAGGTTCGTGAAGTGGGGCTTTCTCAGGTGAGCGTCGAACAGATCGAGGCGGCCCGCAAAATCGTTCCCTTGGTCAGCGTGCAAAATCTTTACAACCTTGCTCAGCGCGAGGGAGACGACGTCGTTGATTACTGCGAGCAACATCAGATTGGTTTCCTTCCTTGGTTTCCACTCGGCGACGGAAAACTCTCCGCTCCCGACGGCCCCCTAACTCAAGTTGCCTCTGATCTGGGTGCGACGCTGTCGCAGGTTTCCCTGGCGTGGCTCCTTCAACGATCACCCATCATGTTGCCCATTCCCGGCACATCCTCTCTTGAACACCTTGAAGAGAACTGTCGAGCGTCAAGCGTGATACTTCCCGATTCTGTGTATCAAGAATTGACTGAGTCACGTAAAGCCATTCGACGCTGGGCAACGAAGAGCTAAGTGAAATGCGGCTTCCGTGAGTTCTGATCTCGTCATCAGAAATGGCCTGATCGTTGACGGATCTGGTGACGTGGCCTGGCGCGCCGACGTGGCGATCAAAGATGAACGCATCGTTGCGGTTGGGGATGAAGTGGGTCGCGGTCGACGTGAGATCAACGCCGAAGGAAAGATCGTGACTCCAGGATTCATCGACCCACACACGCACTATGACGGTCAAGCAACGTGGGATCCGTGGCTCGCGCCTTCGTCGCATCACGGGGTTACGACGGTGGCCATGGGCAACTGCGGCGTGGGCTTTGCGCCCGTCGCCCCTGGATTTCACGACGGACTCATCGAGATGATGGAGGGCGTTGAGGATATTCCCGGAACGGCTCTACACGAAGGCCTCCGCTGGGACTGGGAGTCATTCCCCGAATACTTTGATGCGCTCCAGCGACAAGAGCGGACGATTGACGTAGCTACACATGTTCCGCATGC
>Ga0182012_10003956_pt1 | contig 15629 bp, 13 predicted proteins | sample 612S2SmetaG_FD_120486 | JGI IMG/M metagenome (GOLD analysis project Ga0182012, IMG submission 120486) | Permafrost microbial communities from Stordalen Mire, Sweden - 612S2S metaG | ecosystem: Environmental > Terrestrial > Soil > Wetlands > Permafrost | place: Sweden: Stordalen | collected...
GGGCCGCGACGATCTGGCTGGTCGGCAACGGCGCGGGCGGCATATTCCAAGGTTCCAACTCAATACTCTTTGGGTGGCCCGGCGCCGCCCTGTTGTATATCGTCGCGGGCCTCTGGCTCGTGGTACCCGTTCGCACGTTCAGCGACCGATTCTCGCGCTACACGCTTCGTGGGCTCAGCGTCCTACTCGTACTTGGTGCGGTGTTACAGGTTCTGCCGTCGCGCAACTTCTGGAAGGGCGGGAACGCGAACGCACTGACCGCCATGGCGAAAACCATGACCGAGACACCACAGCCTCATGCTCTGGCCTGGATCGTGACGAGATTTGGTGATGTTGCCGGGACCCTGGGTGGAGGCACCAACATCATCGTGATCCTCTGGCTCCTCGCCTGCGCCGGTGGTCTATGGGTGGCCAGTGAGCGCGGACTTCGCTGGCCCACGCGAACCTTCGTCACTGGTTGCCTGTTCTTGTGGGTGGTGGTCCAAGACGTGCCGCTGTGGGGCGGGCTCGCCACCGACGTCAACTCAATGCTCCCCTTGGCCGTCCTGGCGTGGTGCGCCAGTCCAGCGCGCGCGTCGACGGCACCGCTGCGGCGCCACTTGCCAGTTGAGATGCGATCAAGCTCCAGCGCGGTGCTGGCCTCCTTCGCATCGGCGATGGTCCTCTTCGCGGCCGTGTCGATGGGGTGGGCGACCGTCGCCTCCGCGGAGAGCACGCTCTACTTGGCCCAGAACGGGCCCGCGTCGTCGGTGGACACCGCGGCGCCAAGTTTCACGCTCACCGACCAACACGGCGTGACTTACGCACTGGGCGAACACGCGGGCACGACCACCCTGTTGACGTTCCTCGACCCCGAATGCTGGACCGACTGTCCACTGTTGGCGGCACAACTGAAACAGGTCCGTTCCGAACTCTCACCGGGTGCCAAGATCGACATCGTCGCGGTGGCGGCTGACCCGTACCACGAGACCCTGGCGAACGTGAATCATTTCATCTCGCTCCATCGTCTTTCGGAGGTGAAGGGCTTCTACTTCGTCACCGGCACACTCGCGTCGGTCCGAAATGTCTGGCACTCGTACGGCATTGGCGTGACCATGGCGCCGAGCGCCAAAATGAGTATCCACTCGGACTACATGTTCATCATCAATTCGCGTGGACGGCTCAAGTGGATCGTCCCCGACGATCCGCTCGCCAACTGGGCCGGACAACATTCAGCGGAAAGCGAGTTGCTCACCTTGCTGCACGAGTCAGGTGTGCACTGATCGTTTGCGCTCAGCCACTCGCCGTGCGCGATCAGTCCTCGCGGTCGTCGGGCTCCGTGGGCTGATCGTGTTGATGAACGCTGGCGAGATAGGCGTTCCACGCGTCGAGTTCCGGGTCCTGCTCGTCGAAAATGACGGGCGGGCGCGTTCGCTCTCCTCGCTCATCTTGGAGCAGCTTCCTCCACATGTACACGGCGTATCCGCCGAGCAAGGGCCATTCAAAGACGTACGCCCACGAGAGCGTATTGCCGCCGAGCGCGCGTCGTATCTCGAACACGAACGCAGGGATGCAAATGAGTTCGGCCAGAAACAACCCGACGTGGATTTTGAACGCGCTCCTGGTATCGCTTCCCATGACAGGGAATTTACCCGTGATTGACCTTGCCTCCACTGGCAACGCCTCGCACCGTCAGGCATGTCACCGTCGAGTGGCGCCGGCTCGCGCCATCATCTGCATATTCTCGAGCGTCGGGCACTCTTCAGTCATCGTTGGTTCGCGAACGGCTACAATTGATTCGATCCACTAATACCGCACGACTTTTCTGCGCCCTCGGGCGAAGTAAGTCGGTCGTGAAGCGAGTCCCGTGAGGCTCGTACGACGGGAGAACGATGAGTAGTACGAACGAAGGCCAGGCCCGCGCACGCGGCCTGGCATTTTTTGCGAAGAGCCAACTCATGAGCGCCGATGACGTTGCGCGGGCGCTACGACGAATGGCGCACGAGGTCGTCGAGCGAAATCACTCGACGGAGTCGCTGTCAATCATCGGACTCCAGAGCGGTGGCGCGCCGATTGCGCTCGCGCTTGCGGGGTACCTCACGGAGATCTCGAACGCTCCGATCACCGCGAGCCTGCTCGACGTCTCCTTCTACCGCGACGACCTCTCGCACAATCCCGTGCCCGTGTCATCACAGACGAGCATCGATCACGACCTCACCGATCGAACGGTCGTCCTCGTCGACGACGTACTGTTCACCGGCCGGACGATCCGCGCGGCGCTCAACGCCCTCTCAGACTGGGGGCGGCCGCGGGCCGTCCAACTGTGCGTCCTCGTCGATCGGGGTCACCGCGAGCTGCCAATCCGGCCCGACTTCGTGGGCAAGAATCTCCCGACCGCCATCGATGAAGCCATCGTGGCTTCGCTGGACGGTGTTTGGATTGGCACGAGGGAGGCGACGTGATCACCTCCATCCGCGGTCAGAGCCTGCTGTCGCTCAACGAGATCAGTCGCGAAGCGATCCTCGAGGTCCTCAACACGGCCGAGTCCTTCGTGGAAGTGAATCGCCGCACGATCAAGAAAGTGCCGGCCCTCAAGGGTCGCGTCGTCGCGTCACTGTTCTTCGAAGAGTCGACGCGTACGCGACTCAGTTTCGAGACCGCGGCCAAGCGCCTGAGTGCCGATGTCCTCTCGCTGGCCGTGGCCTCGAGCAGCGTGAAGAAGGGCGAGTCACTACGCGACACCATCGCCACGATCGACGCGCTCGGCATCGACGCCGTCGTGCTGCGCCATCGTTCCAGTGGCGTCGCGCTCCAGGTGAGTCGCTACGTACCCCACGTGCGCGTCATCAACGCCGGTGACGGACAACACCAACACCCGACCCAGGGACTGCTGGACGCGTTCACGATCCGCCAGGTCCTCAGTGAGCGCCGAGGCACCACCGGTCTCGAGTCGGGTGGAGAACTGTTCGAAGGCCTGCGCATACTGATCGTCGGGGACATTCGCCACAGTCGCGTCGCGCGCAGTGATATCGCGGCGTACAGCACCCTCGGCGCCGAGGTGCGCGTCTGTGCCCCGGGCACGCTGTTGCCCGACGACATCGAGCGCTGGCCCGTCACCGTCGCCACCAACTTCGACGAGTCACTCGAGTGGGCTGACGTCGTGGGACTGCTCCGACTGCAGGCGGAGCGGGGATCGGGCGCGTTCGTGCCGAGCCTTGACGAGTTCACCTTCACGCACGGCTTGACGGTGGAGCGATTCGCTCGAATGCGACCTGAAACGCTCATCATGCATCCCGGGCCCATGAACCGTGGAGTAGAGGTCGACTCGCGCGTCGTCGATGCTCCCGCGGCGATCGTGGAGCAACAGGTCGCCAACGGCGTGCCGATTCGCATGGCGGTGCTGTATCTGAGCGTGGCCGGATCGGGGGAGTCGTTATGAGTATTGTCCTGCGCCAAGGTCTCATCATTGGACCGACGTCGAGCGTCATCGGTGACGTCCTCATCCTCGATGGCGTCATCGCCGAAGTCGGAGCGACAGTTGACGCGCCGAGTGACGCCTTCGAGGTTGACGCCCGTGACTGTTGGGTCGGACCGGGTTTCGTCGACCTGCACACCCACCTTCGAGAGCCCGGCCGCGAAGCGGCTGAGACCATCGAGAGTGGGGCACGCGCGGGAGCCCTCGGGGGCTACTGCGCGCTCGTGGCGATGCCCAACACCGAGCCCTGTCTCGACAACGTCGCGACCGTCTCGTATGTGCTCGCGCGAGGTGCGACGACACCGCTCGACATATGCGTGGCCGGTGCCATCACCCAGGGTCGACGCGGCGAGGCGCTGGCGCCGATGGCGGAGATGGCGGCGCTCGGGGTGCGACTCTTCACGGACGACGGCATCGGGGTGCAGGACCCTTCGGTGATGCGACGGGCCCTCCTCTACGCCGACCCGCTCGGTGTGCGGTTGGCGCAACACTGCGAGGACGAGCGTCTCGCGGATGGCGGGACGATGAACGAAGGGGCGCTGAGCGGCCGACTCGGTCTCACGGGTCGACCGGCGCTCGCCGAGGAACTGATGGTCATGCGTGACATCGAGTTGGTGCGCGCGACCGGCGCGGCGATGCACTTCCTTCATCTCTCAACGGCGCGTTCGGTGGACCTCGTGGTCGCGGCGCGCGCTCAGGGCCTGCGCGTCACCTTCGAGATCGCGCCACATCACTTCACACTCGACGAGCAGTGTTGTGAGGGCTTTGACCCGGCGTTCAAGGTGCATCCGCCGCTTCGCACGAAGGACGACGTGGCCGCGCTGGTGGGCGCGCTACGACGTGGCGACGTCAACGCCGTGGCGACCGATCACGCTCCGCACGCGCCGGAGCTGAAGGACCTGCCCTTCGACGAGGCACCCGCGGGGATGCTGGGACTGGAGCACGCAGCGTCGCTCACGTACGAGGCCCTGGGTGGGGCGCAGTGCGACCCCGCCGTGTTTTTCCACGTGCTGAGTCGTGGACCGTCCGCGATCGCGCAACTTCGAAGAGAAGATGCTCCGCCACGTCACAGCGCCCACGGTGGTGCGGTGGTGGCGGGCGAAGACGCCAACCTCACCGTCTTCTCTCCGAGCACACGCTGGAGCGTGGACCGGTCCACGCTGACGAGCAGATCCATGAACACGCCCTACGACGGACGCGAACTCCTGGGACGGGTGCGCGCGACCATCGCCAAGGGCCGACTCGTCGTTGACCAAGGCGTCCTGACGTGAAGAGCGTCCCTTCCGTCCTCGTCCTCGCCGACGGCACCACGTTCGAGGGCTACGCCGCGGGGTACCTGAGCGACGAGGGGGTCACCAGCGGCGAGTTCGTCTTCAACACCGCCCAGAGCGGGTATCAGGAGGTCATCACGGACCCCAGTTACGCCGGTCAGATCATCAACTTCACCTACCCGCACATTGGCAACTACGGTGTGACTCCACTCGACGACGAGTCACTTCATCCCTGGTGCGCGGGCATTGTCGTGCGCGAACTCTCTCACCTCCCATCAAACTGGCGTTCGGTCGGGCCGCTCGAAGGGTTCCTGCGCCAGCACCACGTGCCGGCCATCGTCGGCATCGATACGAGGCGACTCACGAAACACCTGCGAGCGCACGGCGCCCTGCCGGGCGCCTTCGGTCACACTGAGCGCGCAGTGGTGCAGGCCGCCGCCGCTCGGGCCGTGGGCACCGACAACACCGACCTCGTCTCCATGGTCTCGACGCCGCGCGCTTATACGCGCGGCGACGGCGCGCTGCACGTCGTCGCGTTCGATTACGGCATCAAGACCACCATGGTCCACCATCTCGCCCAACGATTCCGCGTCACGGTCGTGCCCTCGTCGACCAGCGCCGAGGGCGTGCGTGCCCTCAATCCGGACGGCGTCTTCCTCTCGAATGGTCCGGGCGACCCCGCCGCGTTGGGCGCGCAGATCGGCGTGATCGGGGAGCTCCTGGGGACGGTACCAATCTTTGGCATCTGCCTCGGGCATCAACTCCTCGCGGCCGCCCTCGGGGGACGGACCTTCAAGCTGCCCTTCGGTCACCACGGCAGTAATCATCCGGTGAGTGACCTCGCGACGGGACGCGTGGAGATCACGGCGCAGAACCACAACTACGCGGTGGTGCCCGACTCGCTCGCTCGTGGTGTCATCAGCCACGTGAATCTCAATGACGGAGTGATCGAGGGCATTGCCTCGGTCGAGGATCGTTGCTTCTCCGTGCAGTACCACCCCGAAGCGGGACCGGGGCCCCACGACGCGTGGTACCTCTTCGATCGTTTCGACGCGTTGCTCACCTCGGGCGGTGTGCGCTAATGCCACGGCGCGACGATATCCATTCGATCATGGTCATCGGCTCGGGGCCGATCGTCATTGGTCAGGCCTGTGAGTTCGACTACTCGGGAACGCAGGCCTGCCAGGTTCTTCGAGCCGAAGGGTTCAAAGTCATCCTCGTCAACTCCAATCCGGCGACGATCATGACCGACCCGGCGACCGCCGACGTGACCTACATCGAACCGCTCGACGCCGACGTGCTGACCGACATCATCGAGCGTGAACGTCCCGACGCGCTCTTGCCCACGCTCGGGGGTCAGACGGCGCTGAACCTGACCATGGAGCTCGTGCGACGAGGCGTGACCACGCGACTCGGCGTGGAAGTGATCGGCGCGCGACCCGAGGCGATCGCCACCGCCGAAGACCGCGAACTCTTCAAGGCGGCGATGGCCGACATCGGACTCGCCGTCCCCGAATCGGGTTTTGCGCGTTCGGTGGAGGAAGCCGTCGTCATCGCGACGCAGATCGGTTGGCCGATCATCATCCGTCCGAGTTTCATCCTCGGGGGCGCCGGCACCGGTATTGCCCACGACGAGGAGCACCTCCGCGGCCTCGCGACGGAGGGCATCGCCGCGTCGCCGGTGGGCGAGATACTCGTCGAGAAGTCGATCGCGGGCTGGAAGGAGTTCGAACTCGAGGTCATGCGTGACGTTGCGGACAACTGCGTCGTCATCTGCAGTATCGAAAACTTCGATCCGATGGGCGTGCACACCGGCGACTCGATCACCGTCGCACCGATTCAAACCCTGTCGGACGTCGAGTATCAGGCCATGCGCGATGACGCCTTCGCGGTGCTGCGCCGCGTCGGGGTCGAGACGGGCGGCTCGAACGTCCAATTCGCGGTCAACCCAGACACCGGCGAGCGTCTCGTGATCGAAATGAATCCCCGCGTCAGCCGCTCGAGCGCGCTCGCGTCCAAGGCGACCGGCTTCCCCATTGCGAAGATCGCCGCGCGCCTCGCGGTGGGGTACACGCTCGACGAGATCCGCAATGACATCACCAAGGTCACGCCGTCGAGCTTTGAACCGGTCATCGACTACGTCGTGACCAAGATCCCGCGGTGGGCCTTCGAGAAATTGCCCGGCGCGGCCCCCGAGCTCGGCACGCGGATGCAGTCGGTGGGCGAGGTCATGGCGATCGGTCGCAACTTCGCGGAGTCACTGCAAAAAGCCGTACGCTCGCTCGAGCAGGGACGCTCGGGATTCGCGCTAGGGCGTGAATCAGAGTTCATCGACTTCGACCTCGACAGGCTCTGGCACAGTTGCGTCGTGGCGACGCCCGAACGCCTCTTCGCCCTGCACGAACTGCTCTGGCGCGGTGCGTCGATCGACGACGTCGTCGCGCGTACGAGGATCGACGCGTGGTTCATCCACCAACTCTCCGAGATCGTCGAACGTGAACGCGAGCTCGCCAATGGTGTTGACGTGGACTCGCTCGACGCCCGGGGCTGGCGCCGATACAAGCAGTGGGGATTCTCGGACTCTCAGATCGGTGACCTGACTGGTCGAACCGCCGTCGACGTCACGGCGCGTCGTCGAAGGGCGGGCGTCGTGACGACGTTCAAGACCGTCGACACCTGTGCGGCCGAATTTGCGGCCACCACGCCGTATCACTACAGCACCTACGAGGACAACAGCGAAGTGCTTCCTTCGCCGCGCGACCGGGTCATCATCCTCGGCTCCGGTCCCAATCGAATTGGTCAGGGCATCGAGTTCGACTACTGCTGCGTGCACGCCGCCATCGTCCTTCGCGAGATGGGGTACGAGACGGTGATGGTGAACTGCAATCCCGAGACGGTCTCGACTGACTACTCGACCTCGGACCGCCTCTACTTCGAGCCACTCACCCCCGACGACGTGGCCGAAGTGATCGCCGCCGAGCAGGCCGCCTGTACGGATGGCGCACGGGTACTGGGCGTCATTGTCTCGCTGGGCGGTCAGACGCCACTCAAACTCTCGCACTCGCTCAGTCCGGAACTCGTGCTCGGTACGCCCGTCGCCGCGATCGACTCGGCCGAGGACCGAGAACAGTGGTCGTCAATCTGTCGATCCCTCGGACTACGTCAGCCCCCGGGCGACGTGGCCCTCTCCCTCGCCGAGGCCAAGGCCATCGTCCGCACCATTGGCTACCCGGTGCTTGTTCGCCCGAGCTACGTCCTCGGTGGTCGTGCCATGGAGATTGTCTACGACGAGGCGTCACTGACGCGAGTCATGAACGACCTCACGAGCGCGCACGGATCGATGGCCCGAGAAGGTGGCGTCTCGGCGAGTCGGCCCATCCTGCTCGACCGTTTCCTCGAGGACGCGATCGAGGTCGACGTGGACGCGGTGCGCGACACGGACGGTGAGGTCTTCGTGGCCGGCGTGATGGAACACGTCGAGGAGGCCGGCGTGCACTCGGGCGACTCGGCGTGCGCGCTGCCTCCCCAGACACTGAGCGACGCGGTCATTACGACGTTGCACGCCTATACCCACAAGATCGCCGAGGCGCTCGGCGTCATTGGCCTGATCAACGTGCAGTACGCCGTGAAGGACGAGGAGGTCTTCGTCTTAGAGGCGAACCCCCGCGCCAGTCGCACGGTGCCCTTCGTGGCCAAGGCCACGGGCGTGGCGCTGGCCCAGGTCGCCGTGCGCGTGATGATGGGCCAGTCCCTGGCAACGTTGCGCGACGACGGCGTCGTGCCGCGCGCGACGCCGGTGCCGTCGTTCGTCTCGGTGAAGGAGGCCGTCCTACCCTTCAGTCGTTTCCCGGGAGTGGACACGATTCTCGGTCCGGAGATGCGTTCGACCGGAGAGGTCATGGGCATGGGGGAGAGTTTTGGCATCGCGTTCGCCAAGGCGCAACTGGCGGCCGGGACGCGCTTGCCCGATACCGGCCAGGTGTTCATGTCGCTCGCCGATCGCGACAAGGTCGCGGGCCTCGACCTCGCACGGCTCTTGAGTGGACTCGGTTTCACCCTGGCCGCCACGGTCGGCACCGCTGGTTACTTGCGGGCGCACGACGTCCCCGTCGCCACACTCGTGGGCAAGGTCGGACTGGCGGACATGGGTGTGGACGCCGTCTCGATGATCGCCTCGGGTGACGTTCAACTCGTGGTCAACACACCGTCGGGCAGTGGCGCCCACGAGGACGGGGCACTCATCCGTGGCGCCAGCGTCGTGCACGGGGTCTCGTGTCTCACGACGCTCGCGGCCGGCTTCGCCGCGGCCAAGGGCATCGCCGATACCCGCGCGCACGGTTGGCGTGTGGTGTCGCTCCAGGAGTTGCACCAGTGACCGACCTCGCGACGACGGTCGGGTCCGTGTCGTTACCATCACCGATCATGACGGCAGCCGGCACGTCGGGCTACGGTGACGAACTGGCCGGCTACGGAGATCTCGCGACGTTGGGCGCGGTGGTGACGAAGTCGCTGGCCGCCTTCGCCTGGGAGGGTAACGCGCCACCGCGGGTCGCCGCGATGGGCGCGCACATGGTGAACGCCGTCGGACTGGCCGGTCCCGGTGTCGGTGCGTGGCGCGACGAGTACCTACCGGCTCTCGAGCAACGCGGGGCGCGCGTGGTTGGCTCGATCTGGGGGCGCACCGTTGGGGAGTTCGCGGACGCGGCCAGTGCCATGAGCGGCGCCCACGTCGTCGCGCTCGAAGTGAACGCCAGCTGTCCCAACGTGGAAAGCCGCTCGTCGATGTTCGCGCATTCGGCGCTCGCCACCGCGAGCGTCGTTCGAGCGGCGAAGGTGGCGGGCCTTCCCCTCTGGGTGAAGTTGAGTCCCAACACACCGGACCTCATCGAGATCGCTGGCGCGGCACTCGATGCGGGAGCCGACGCGCTCGTGCTGGTGAACACCCTGCTCGGTCTGGCGATCGACGTCGAACTGCGACGACCGACCCTGGGCAACGTGGGTGGCGGGGTCAGTGGTCCGGGCATCCTGCCCGTGGCACTGCGTTGCGTTTTTGACTGTCGCGCGGCCTTTCCCGATACCGCGATCATTGGTGTGGGGGGCGTGAGCAGTGGCGAGGACGCGGTCGCGATGCTGATGGCCGGAGCGAACGCCGTGCAAGTTGGCACCGCCTCGTTCGCCAACCCCCACGCGCCCTGGCTCGTGCAGAGCGGTCTCGAATCGTGGATGTCGCGTCATGGGGTACGCACCGTCCGCGAACTACAAGGAGTGGCCCATGACTGATACCTTCGGCGTTCGACTACAGGAGCGCATTCGATCGCTCGGACCACTGTGCGTGGGTGTCGATCCCAGTCGGGCGTTGCTCGAGTCGTGGGGTCGAAGCGACAACGTGGACGGGCTCGAATTTTGTGCCCTCAGCGTGCTCGAGGCGACGCGCGGCGTCGCGGTCGCACTGAAACCGCAGGTGGCATTTTTCGAGCGATTCGGGTCCGAGGGTTACCGGGTGTTGGAGCGACTGATCGCCGAGTGCCGCGACGCCGACGTGCTCGTGGTCGCTGACGCCAAGCGCGGTGACTTTCGACCGACGAACGAGGGGTACGCCGAAGCATGGCTCGCTGAGCGATCTCCCTTGCGAGTGGACGCCGTGACCGTCAGTCCCTACGTGGGCTTCGACGCGCTCTCACCGTTCTTCTCCCTGGCGCACGAGACCGGGCGTGGCGTGTTCGTCCTCGCGGCGACGTCCAATGACGAGGGACGCGCCATTCAGAGTGCGCGCACGAGCAACGATGAGCCGGTCGAGACGATGGTGCTACGGACCGTCGCGGAGATGAATCGGCGCGGTGAAGGACTCGGTTCTGTCGGGGCGGTCCTCGGCGCGACGCGCGACGCGCCCTCTTTCGACCTCGCGACGCTCGACGGTCCGTACCTGGTTCCGGGTGTGGGCGCGCAGGGTGCGACGTCCCAGCACGTCGCACGGCTCTTTGAACGCTGCCCCGCGGGCACGGTGCTTGTGAATGTTGCACGATCCGTACTTAACGCCGGGCCGGAGCGTTCAGCGTTACGTGACAGTGCGCAGAGATGGCGCGATGATCTCGCTTCCGCGCTCGCCTGAACAGTCGCGACGAGAGGTGAGTAATCTGAGTGTGTGCCACCAACGCCACCGACTCTCTCGCAAGAACAGCGGGTCGAGGCGTCGCGCCTGGCGGTCGCGAACCGGCGCCGACGTGCCGAGGTGAAGCGAATGGTCAAGTCCGGCGAACTCTCACTCGATGAACTCTTTGAACTCGCCGCTCGTGAGGAGTGCGTCGCCCAGATGCGCGCGTACGACCTCATCAGCGCACTTCCAGCAATCGGTGAGGTGAAGGCCGAACGGATCATGAACAACGCGTCCATTGCCAAGACCCGGCGCATCCGCGGACTTGGCCCCAAGCAGCGCGCGGAACTTTTTCGGGCTCTTGTCCGCTGAGCCCTTCATCGCTGTACTCATTGGTCCCGGTGGTGTGGGCAAGGGCACGCTCGCACGTCAGTTAGTCGCCGACGACCCCGCACTGTGGCTGAGCAAGAGTTGGACGACGCGACCAGTACGGGCCAACGAAGACGGAAGTGAGTATCACTTCGTCGATCGCGAGACCTTCGAGCGCGCCATCGATGACGACACGTTCCTTGAATGGGCGGAGTTCCACGGCAATCTCTATGGGACGCCAAGGCCACGGGCGCCCGAGGGCGCGGAGGTGCTGCTCGAAATTGAGGTGCAGGGCGCCGAACAGGTCCTAGAGCGGGTTCCTTCGTCCGTCGTGTTCCTCATCGTCGCTCCCTCGATCGAACAGCTCGAAGGGCGTCTTCGTGGTCGAGGCGATAGCGACGAACACGTCACGAAGCGCCTCGCCAGTGCCCCCGGCGAGATGGCGAGGGGCCAGAAGATCGCCCGATACGTGATTGTCAACGATGACGTGCGGCAGGCAAGCGGGGAAATCCTCTCTATACTGGAAGAACTCCGCCAGCAACGGCGAACCCCCTCCATAAAGGACTGAAAACCATGGCCGAACGCCCCACCCTCGTCGATCCGCCGATCGAAACCCTTCTGCACAAGGTCGGCGACTCAAAGTTCACCCTGGTTGCCGTCTCGGCCATTCGCGCCCGTGAGATCAACGAGTACTACAACGGCCTGGGTTCCGGTCACGGCGCGCTGATTCCGCCGCAGGTGACGAGCCTCTCGAACAAGTCGCTCTCGCTCGCCATGGAAGAGCTCTACCAGGGCAAACTGGAGTTTCACCGCCCGACCGCCGAGGAACTTGAGGACGAGCGTCTCCAGGCCGTGGCACTGGAAGAGGCACGCCAGGACGCCAACAACGACCTGGACGCCTTCACCGATGCGCTCCGCGACGCCTAATCCGCTCGCTCCCCGCATTGTCCTAGGCGTCGCCGGCGGTATCGCCGCCTACAAGTCCGTTGAACTACTTCGGCTCCTTCGCGACGCCGACTACTTCGTCTCACCGGTCCTCACCCCCGACGCCACCCGTTTTGTGGGGGAGGTGACGTTTTCGGCGCTGGCCAGTGAGCCCACGCGAACGTCGCTCTACGGCGATCCCACGACGCCGATTCCTCACACGTACCTCGGACGGTCGGCCGACCTGATCGTGGTGGCGCCTGCGACCGCGCACTTGATCGCGCGCTACGCCATCGGGCTCGCTGACGACTTACTCACGGCCACCTTGCTGGCGACCGACGCGCCGGTCCTGCTGTGCGCGGCGATGCACACCGAGATGTGGCGACAGCCGTCGGTCCAAGAAAATCTTGCGACGCTTCGCCGCCGTGGTGTCCTCGTGCTCGAACCAGAGTCCGGGCACCTCGCGGGCGGCGACGTCGGCGTCGGGCGTATGGCCGAACCGGCCGCGATCTTTGAGCTGGTCCAACGGATCCTGCGTGGTTACCGTGGACCGCTCTCGGGTCGACGGGTGCTCATCAGCGCCGGTGGGACTCGTGAAGCCATCGACCCCGTGCGGGTCATCGCGAACCGGTCGTCGGGTCGACAGGGCTACGCCCTCGCCGAGGTGGCGAGACGCCTGGGAGCTGACGTCACGCTGGTCACCACGCTCGAGCGGCCGCTGGCCCTCGACGTCGCGTCGTCAATTGAGGTGTTGCGCGTTGAGAGTGCGCAACAACTTCATGACACGATGATTGATCGTGCCTCTGACAGCGACTGCATCATCATGGCTGCGGCGGTCACGGATTTCACGGTGGAGCCGTCCAGCGTGAAATTGAAGAAGGACGCCGGGGTGCCGACGCTGCACCTCGAGTTGACGCCGGACATCCTCAGCGAACTCGTCACGAGTCGTCGAGACGGCCAGATCGTCGTTGGTTTCGCGGCCGAGACCAACAACGTGGCGGAGAACGCGCTCAAGAAACTCCGGGCAAAAGGCGTGGATCTGCTGGTCGTCAACGACGTCTCCGCACCGGGTGTGGGCTTCGAGCACACCACCAATGAAGTCGTCCTCTTGGGTCGCGACGAGGTCGCCGAGACCGTTTCACTTCGCTCGAAAGAAGACGTTTCGATGGCCATCTTGGCTAGGGTGGCTTCATTGCTATCGCAAGGAGCCCCATGAGCGACCGCACCCTCTTCACCTCGGAGTCGGTGACCGAAGGACACCCCGACAAGGTCGCCGACCAGGTCTCTGACGCAGTGCTGGACGCGATTCTCGCGCAGGACCCCATGGCGCGCGTCGCGTGCGAGACGCTGCTGACCACGGGTCTGTGCGTCGTCGCCGGCGAGATCACGACGAGTGCCTACGTGGACATCAACCAAGTGGCCCGTCAAACCATCACTGACATTGGCTACAACGACGGCGACATGGGCTTTGACGGACGCAGTTGTGGCATCCTCGTGTCGCTCGACAAGCAGAGCCCCGACATCGCCGACGGTGTCGACGTCGCACTCGAGCAGCGCTCGGGCGCCGGTGACGAGGACGCGCTCAACTCGCTCGGCGCGGGCGACCAGGGAATGATGTTCGGCTACGCCTGCAGTGACAACGACGACTTCATGCCACTGCCCATCTGGCTGGCGCACCGACTCGCGATGCGTTTGGCGCAGGTTCGTCGCTCGGGACTGGTGCCGTATCTTCGACCGGATGGCAAGACGCAGGTCACCGTGGCGTACGAAGAGGGTCGACCCGTCGCGATCGACACGGTCCTCATCTCGACCCAGCATGAGGACGGCATCGACTCGCTCACGACGATCAAGGACGACGTGATCGAACACGTCATCAAGCCCATGCTGCCCTCGGACCTCGACACCACGTCGATGCGCGTCTTCGTCAACCCCTCGGGCAAGTTCGTCCTCGGTGGCCCACACGCCGACACCGGATTGACCGGTCGAAAGATCATCGTCGATACGTACGGCGGCATGGCCCGACACGGGGGCGGTGCGTTCTCGGGCAAGGATCCTTCGAAGGTCGATCGCTCCGGTGCTTACGCCGCGCGCTGGGTCGCCAAACATGTGGTCGCCTCGGGTGCGGCGGAGCGCTGCGAAGTACAGGTGGCGTACGCCATCGGTGTCGCGCGTCCCGTGTCGGTGCTCGTCGATACCTTTGGCACGGAGCGCGTGGACCGTGCGACCATCGCCAAGGCCGTCGATGCCCTGTTCGACCTGCGACCGGCCGCCATCATCCGCGACCTGGACCTACGTCGTCCGCTGTACCAGCGCACCGCCGCCTACGGTCACTTCGGCCGAAGCGACCAGGGTTTCACCTGGGAGCAAACGCCCCGCGTTGACGACCTTCGCCGAGAACTGTCGCTGTAAGCGTGAGCGCCGAGCGCGCGGTCCGCATCGTCACCGAGGTGGCCGCGGTCGATCGGCCTTTCGACTATCTCGTCACGGAGAAGACCGCCAAGGTGGGCGTCGGCGACCGAGTGCGGGTCGACTTCAATCACCGTTCGGTGCGCGGGTGGGTGACCGGTGACGTCGATGCGTCGGGTGACCTGAAGCCACTGACGAAGTGGCTCGGCTTCGGACCGCCGCCGTCCCTGTTGGCCCTGCTCACGTGGGCGAGCGAACGATGGTACAGCCCCCTCAGCCGTTTTCTCCTCGCGAGCTCACCAAAACATCTCGTCACGACACTGCCCGATGCGCCGAGGGCCGAGACTCTGGCGCGGTCCACCCTCGTCGACGTCACCGACGTCGCGCCCGGTGTACTCGAGGTCGCCCCCACGACGGATCCGTTGCCGCTCATTTTGAGCGCCTACGAGACCTGCCGTGAGCGTGAGGGATCGCTCCTCGTGCTCGTACCCACCGAATCGTGGGCGCAGCGCCTTCGAGGCCGACTCGAGCAGCGCGGCTGCGCCGTGGCGTTCGGGGAGTCGCAGTGGGACCGGATGCGCGCCGGCTGGCCCGTCGTGGTGGGTGCTCGTGGTACGGCGCTCGCGCCCGTCGCGAAGGTCAGTGGCGCGATCGTCATCGACGCCGATGACGAGTCGTATCGCTCGCAAGGGGCTCCGACGTGGGACGCGGTCACGATGTTGCGAGAACGGTGTCGACGAGACGGTGCGCCGTTGTGGTGCACGTCGAGTCTGCCGTCTCCAGCGCTGCTCGACGACGAACCGTATCGTCAGTGGGGACCGACGAGTGTGGGTTGGCCCCGCGTGGACGTGGTCGATCGACGACTGAGCGACCCGCACGACGGCGTCCTCTCGCGCGAGGCACTCCTCGCGGCCCATCGAGCGTTGGAGGGTCCCGAACGCGTCGCCGCCGTCGTCGTCCTGCAGCGACTCGGCACGGGCCGTCTGGTGGCCTGTCAGAAGTGCGGAGAGTTGGCGCGATGCGCCGTGTGCGGCCAGGGTGAAGAAGTGGTCGACGGTCAGCTCACGTGCCGTGATCGACACGAGCTTCGTGCCAACTTCTGTCGCGCGTGCAC
>Ga0182012_10003958_pt1 | contig 15626 bp, 15 predicted proteins | sample 612S2SmetaG_FD_120486 | JGI IMG/M metagenome (GOLD analysis project Ga0182012, IMG submission 120486) | Permafrost microbial communities from Stordalen Mire, Sweden - 612S2S metaG | ecosystem: Environmental > Terrestrial > Soil > Wetlands > Permafrost | place: Sweden: Stordalen | collected...
CGGCACAACTGGGGGAGACACTTACATCACTAAGTGTTCAAAACACCTCGCTTGACGACGTGTTTGTGCACTACACGGGCCGTCAGCTTCGCGATGAGCAAGTCAAGGCTCACGCCTTTACCATGCCGCCCCGTCCGGGAGATCAGCAATGAACAGGATGTTCGCCATTTTCGAGCGCGAGATGCGCAAGTTCTTCCGCTCGCCGGTTCTGATGATCATGTCGATGATGCTGCCGATTGTGCAGTTGATCATCCTGGGGAACGCGTACGGCGGCAAGATTCGCGGGGCGAAGGTTGCCATCGTGGATTACGATCACGGGCCGCAGGCAGTGAGGATACGCGAGGCCTGCGCGGCAATTGCCGTGAATATCGCCACGTTCACAACGGTCAATTACAGCGATGAAGGGAGTGCGCGCAAGGACGTGCAGACCGGCAAGATCGATGCCGCGATTATCATCCCCGCGCAATACTCACGGCGCGTGTACGCGCAGGATGCGCCGAAGCTGGGTTTGGTAGTGGATAACTCCGATCAGTTCACCAGCTCGAGCATCGAGGCCGAGATGCAATCGCTGGTGGAGGCGCTGAATGCTCCCGTGATTCAGCCGCGGTTGATTACGAGTATCGCGCTGCAGTTTGTGGAACTTTATCCTTATGTCTCCTATATGAAGTTTCTTCTCGCCGGGACAATCTCCCTGGCCATGTATATCTCGGTGATGATCGGCGGCGGGATGTTATACATCGACGACAAGGCACGGGGCGTGCATGAGGGCTACCTTGTAACTCCGATTACCAAGCTCGAGTTAGTGATGGGGCTGAACCTGGCGGGAGCCGCGAAGGCGGTGCTGGCGGGTATCAGCCTGACGGTGATCGGGTCGCTGATTGCGGGACTGGGCGTGATTTTCAATCCGATGGCGGACCTGGAACTTTTCCTGATGATCGTGGCGACTTCACTGGCGTTCAACGGGATGATGTTTCTGATGATGGTGCGAGTGGACGACCCGCTGGTGCCGCGCGCGATGTTCGGCGTTCTGAACACGCTGCTGTTTTTCCCTTCAGGCGCCGTGTTTCCGGTTTCAGCATTTCCCAAGTGGCTGCAGGCGATTGCGGTAGTGGATCCATTCACCTACTGCGTTCACGGGTTCAAGGCGGTGCTTCTGAAGGACGGCGGCTTTGTGGCGATTCGATTCGACCTGCTTTACCTGTTCACCTTCGGCATTGCCACGCTGCTGCTGGCGACACCGCTCTTCAAGCGAACTTTGTAACTGCATCGCGCTGGATGCGATGAAGGATTTCCGGGAGGGGATGCAAAAGACTCCGGAATGCAAACGGGCGGTCCACTCCTTGTGGGAGGGTGGGCCGCCCCGTTGCGTGAGGTCACATTCTGAACGCGTTGGAATTGCAGGCCTTCATTGACTCATGAGGGCCGCCGGGAGACAATCGACCCTGTTGAGAATTCCCCCCGCCGAGGACCAGGTTCAATGAATGCTGAACAGGCGTCTTCCAATCCTGACCGGTCCGCTTTTCTCAAGCCGTTCTGGACCCGCACGGTCGGCCCGCCCTGGGTTGTTTCGTTGTTGCTCATGGCATTGCTCGGTGGCGTTCGCTACGTTGCGGTATTCAGCCCCTATCCAGCGCAGGCAATTTTCTTTTTGCAGTATGCAGCGGTGTGGGTTGCTCCGTTTGCGTTGCTTACAACCAACGGGCGCTACCAGATTGGACTCCGCGAGCGGGGCGCGACGACGGTGAACATGGCGTCCGCAGTGCTGATGGGGGCCGTTTATGGCTTGATCGCCTTTGGACTGGGCATGGCGCTCTATCGCGACTCGCCGGAAAACTGGTGCGTGACCCTCCGCGACTATCTGCGGCTGATCGAACTGCGCGGTGTGCTGCCCCCGGTTGCAGTTTTTGGGCTTTATGCAATGCCGGCCATCCTGTTTGCGCCGGTCGCCGACGAGATTCTCTTTCGGGGGTTGATTCAAACGGCATTTACACGCCGCTGGAATGTGTATGTGGCGACCGTGGTGAACTGCGTGTCTTACGCAATCACTTATCTCTATTTCCACGCAATCTGGACGGATGCGGCGGGAATTCATGTTCGCCTGGTTTCCGGGGGAATTACGCTGGCGCTTTTTTGCGGGCTCGGGCTGCTTTTTACGTTGATTCGGCTCTACACGGGCAGTCTTTGGACCGCTGTGGCGGCTCATGCAGGTTTCAACCTGGCAATGGTTGGGGCAGCGATCTTTGTTTACATGCGCTAACGGGAGCAAGACATTGGACACCGGATCCGCCGCCTAATCAATGGTTTGCAAGCGCAGGAATGAGCCAGCGATTGCTTGCTTCCGGAGTCGAATCGAATCATTGCGATCTTTCCTGGAAAGCCTTCGCACTAAGCTTTTCCCATGTCAAGAAGATTTCCACTTAAATGGTATGATTTCCACAAAATTAACAATTGACATCGAGAAACGAGAAAGAGCATAGTTACTTTCATTCCGGGTTGCTAAGTAAGTTTGAGCTTCTTCACTTCGTGGATTTGAACGAACTTACTACTGGCCCCAAAGGGAAGCACTCAGTGTTGTGATCGGAGCAATCCGAGTGCAACACGGGACGCTAAGTAACTAACATGGAGCAATCCGCGTGAGTTATGTAAACGTCAAGTGTCGATCACGGAGTAATCTGTGAACGGTGCGAGCTATTCTTGCCGGAGATGGAGCAATCCATGACAGGCAGGGAGAGCCAAGCGATGAGCGCCGAGCAATCGGCGGGCAAAGCAGGACGGGAAGTCAAAGGCGCGGAGCAATCTGAGCTGGAGACGGAAGGTCAAGTGTCGTATACGAAGTAATTCGTGTACGGTGCGAAGCGCATAGGGTTGCGCACCGAGCAATCGGCGAGCAGCTCAGGGCAAACGTCAAGAGCACGGAGCGCTCCGGGCGGGAGACGAAAGCCAAGCAACGATCGCAGAGCAATTTGCGAACGGGGCGAAACGCGAAGGGAAGGGCGCGGAGCAATCCGGGCCTGGGACTGAGCGGGAGGGTTGGATGCGGAGCAATCCGGGTTCAACGCAGGGCAAGAAGCGAAGAGCCGGGAGCAATCCAGGCGCGGAGCGGAAGGCCAAGTGTCGAGCACGAAGCAATTCGTGAGCGGGGCAAAGCGCTAAAGGGTTGATCGCGGAGCAATCCGCGGGCAACGCAGGCATTCGGTGTCGACCACGGAGTACTCCGTGTATAGCACAGGATGCAAGTGTCGAGTGGGGAGCAATCCCCGAGCGGTGCGAAGTGCTGAAGGTTGGGACCAGCAACTCGGGACGTGATCTTTTAGCGAGTTACGACCTCACTTAGCGATAAGTGGGGTTTGCTGTTGTTTGGGGGCAATTTGAGAAGTTGACAAGTCTCCGGAGTTATTCAAGCGGACCCGGCAAGTGGTGCTTTAGTTTATTTGCTGCCCTTTCTCATTTGTTCGCGGATCGGTTCGTTGTCGGCATAAACACGCCATTCGGCAACCCGGCCTCCCTGAACGAGGACGCGGAAGGCTGCGGGGGTTTTCCACGCAAATTCGGGGTTCAGTTCCGGAACGGGCGCAGGTTTGAGTTTAGGTAGCGCTGCGGGGAGGTAGGACAACTCATCCGGCGGCGGCGCGGGGGGGGCGAAGGTGCCTTTTGCCGTACCAAGCATGATGACAACAGGTCCAGCGCTGTAGGTTTCCAGGACCGTTATTGAATAATCGGGAACAATTGCGAAGTAGCCGGCCCATCCGCGGCGGGCTTCATGCTGGCCTACGACGACATTTCCCAGGGAATCGATAAAACGGTGTTCGCTTGTCAACAAGTCCGCAAGCGCCGAGACGTCCTGCCTGTTGATGGCCCGCACGAACTGGTGCGCAACCCCTTCCGCCATGTTTTCCATGCCGACATTGTAGACGATGGCGGCAGCTAATTTCTGCGCTGGTTGAACAGCCCAACGTGCCGCTCTCACGATTCAAAGGGTGCAGTTGAACTCGTCACCTGCCCGGCTTTCCCCACCGCAACCCCAGCGCCTACAATGGACGAGAAGTTCAAAGACCGAGGAAACCCATGCCGCTGTCCGGAGAAGCTATCCGCCTGATGAACTACATTGACGACGTTGCTGTGACCCTGCGCCGGGTGCTGGCGACGATTCCGACCCTGAACGCAGACGAGCGGGCACGCGTGGCCGAGCACCTGTTGCAGGCCCGTCCAAATGCCGAAGATGTGGCACGCGCCCTGGCGCCGGAATAAGCCGCACCGTTGACCACAGTTGCCATCATCGGAGCCGGTCCTCTGGGCCGGTGGCTCGCGCTGAGCGCAGCCCGCGCGGGGTTCCGCGTGCTGCTGGAGGACGTGATGCCGACCAATCTGCATCACGCGCGAGAGGCGCTGCGTGCCGAGCTTGGCGCTGAAGCGCTGCCGAACGTGACCTTCGTCTCCACCATCGAGGACGCGGTGCGCGAGGCGGACCTGGCGATTGACTGCGTGCCGGACGAGCTGGAATCGAAGCTGGAGATTTTCTGTCTGCTTGACCGGATGGCTCCGCCGCGGACGGTGCTGGCGACGCCGACGATGCGGCTATCGATTGCGGACCTGGCGGCCTGCACCTATCGCGCGGACAAGTGCATTGCGATTGCCGCGGAGGCAAGCAGTTTGGCGGGAAATCCAGGGGCGGAGATCCTGCTGCGCACCACGTCCCGAACCGCGCCGGAAACGGTGACGGTGGTGGAGGATTTCTGGCGGCGCCTGGGGTATAGCCCGAGTTTTGAAGCCGATGCGGCTGAGGCAGTCGCGGACAGCGCGGCTTGAGGGGGAGCGAGGAATCTCCGCGACTCTCCTGAATTCGCTATATTGGCAACAGTTGGTCCCGCGATGACTCCTGCCCTTCTAAACCCGACGCTGAACTATACCGACGCCGACGGGGACCACTCCTTCGTTCTGGATCGTGACTCCACATCGATTGGCCGCTCGGCCGGTCAAGACCTGGTGCTGCACGACCCGCGCATCTCGCGAAAGCACGTGGTGATTTTGCGAGAAAACGGTGTGTACCAGGTGTTGGACCAGGGCAGCACGCACGGAAGCTTCGTGAATGGAGCGCGCATTGAAAAAGCGGCTCTGAAGGACGGCGACGTGTTGCAACTGGGCTCCCTGGTGGGATTGAAGGTGCATTTTCGATCGACATCCGGGAAGCGGGAAAGCACAGACCACAAGACCATTGTGAGCGAGCTGCTTTCTTCGTTCCACGAGTTGACGCCGGTACCGGACGGCGGACACCCAACGACCGGCGAGATTGGGAAGTTGAGCTGGCTGCTGAGTGCGGCGCGGCAATTGAATGCGGGCGGGGCGATTGGCGAGATTCTGACGACGCTTTTGCAACTGACGCTGCAGATTACCGGGGTGGAGCGGGGATTTGTCTTCCTGTTGGAAGGCGAGGAGATGAAGCTGGCACGGGGGTTGAATGCCGGGGGACACCTGATTGAAGAGGATGGGACGGTATCGCGGCGGGCTATGCAGGCAGCCATCGAGAGCGGTTCGAAGTTCTCCATTCGCGACACGCTAAGGGACGAGGCTGCGTCGGCGTGGGCCAGCGTGATATCGAACAGCATCCGGAGCGTGTATTGCATTCCGCTGCGCAAGCGCGACATGGGAAGCGGGAAAAGCACGCTGATGGGCCTGCTGTACCTGGATAGCCAGATTGGCCCCGGCTACCTGAGCGAAGTGGATCACCAACTGCTGGATACGATTGCGACCGAGGCGGCCGCGCTGCTGCATAACGCTCTGCTGGCGGAGGCGGAGAACCAGGCTCGGCGGGCGCGTGAAGAAATGGCCGTGGCGGCAAAGATTCAAAGCGGGTTGATGAGCATTGCGCTGCCCGTTCTGCCCTGGGCGGCATTGCAGGCCAAGATGATTCCGTGCCTGGAGGTGGGCGGAGACTTTTTCAATGCAGTGGCGCTGGACGATTGTTTATGCGCGGGGATTGCGGACGTGTCCGGCAAAGGGGTTGCGGCGGCCATTGTGGCGGCCACGCTGCAAGGGATTATTCACGCGCAGTTGGCTTCACGGCAAGGCTTGCCGGAGATTGCCGCGCAGTTGAACCAGTTTCTGTTTAAGCGGAGCGTGGGAAAATATGCAACGCTGGTGCTGCTGAAGCTCTACAAAGACGGGCGCGTGGAGTATTTGAACTGCGGACATATTGCGCCGGTGCTGGTGCGGGGCGACCAACGGGAGCGGCTCTGTGAGAGCAACACGGTGGTTGGATTGCTGCCGGATGTGACGTATTGCTCAGGGCACTTCACGCTACAGGCCGGGGACCGGCTATTGCTGGTGACCGACGGCCTGGTGGAAGCCGAGAACGAGGCCGGCGAAGCGTTCGGCGACGATGGATTGGACCGAATTGCGCATTTGCCGGAGATCGAGGACATTCTGGAACATGTGGCTCGATTCCAGGCGCATAACCACGCGCAGGACGACTGTACGGCGCTGCAGGTGCAGTATCTGGGACTGAATGAGGTCGATGTTTGATCGGTACTTATTGGGCAAAGCTGGACAGGGCTCAGTTTTCCGAAGGCTTTTCAATACGATCGATAACATAAACATCGATCGGCGCCTTGCGCTTTTCCAGTTTCAGCCCGAGTGCATCAAGGGACCGCGTCAGCACTCCACCGTCTTGCGGGTCGGACGGAATGGCATCCGAAATATCTCCGCCGGCCGCCGGTATCTTTGGTCGGCTAAAGTCAGGAAGCGGGTAATCGATCGCAACCTGGTAAGTACCTTTGAGCCCGGTCTCATCGACCACTGTGTATTTCTCCAACGAACCTGCCCCCATAAAACCAGGCAACCGCCCCGCAAGTTCTTGCATGGTCATCTTGCTGGTTTCTATGTGCATCGTCCTGCTTTCAATGTCGGACTTCACCGTCTGGGTTCCCCTTTTACCCATAAAGATAGTGCTGGAACCATCCGTGTTCCTGACCATCTTCGATTTCGTGTTTCCGTCTCCTACGTAGGTCTCTCCAGCTTTTAGCGGTTCATTCACGTCTATCTCTGCCGGATCGGGAGGGGACGGCTTCAGATTTGCTCCATTCTTGCCAACCACAAGGGCATAGGTCTCCGCATCCCTCTTCTCGATATGGAAAGTCAGTTTGAAGCGATCCTTAAGAAGAGCCTGTAGCATCTTGTCCACATCGTCTCTTGCCGCGCCCTCGGGGATCGTTGCCACGATGTCGAATTGATCGGAGTCGATCCATTTCGGTCCCGAGACCTGCGGCAAACGGACATGGTAGGCATTTGCGATGAGGAGCCGCAGAGTCTCATCGGTGTAGGAAGCACGCGTCGCACTGATGCGCGGGCCGAACTTTGTTGGATCGAACGGAGCCGCCGGCTTGATGGTTGCCACTTCAAAAGCCGGGGTGGCGGGTGTGTCCTGTTTGCTGGGTGCGTCCTGCGCGCTCCCCCGGGCCCCCATACCAAACAGTGTGAACCCAATCGCGCATACAAGGCAGCACAACCTGGAAGAATGCCTGAAAGCATGTTTCATGAAAGTCCCTCTTTCTTTGTTGGGCGGCAATTCAATTCACCCACTCGAGTCCAAATACAGGCCGAGAAGAGAATTGAGAACTGCATGAAATGAGTAGTCGTCAACATACTTGACGCTCATCAACTCCTTTCCGCTCCCGGGGTTGAGTGGCTAAAGATTGATTTCTACTGGTATCAGCAGTTTAATTTCGGACAAGCCTATCCATCGAAGGTCACTCGCGAGTGGACAGCCATGGCAGTGCGGCACCGCGCCGCAGTGCGACTTCCCAACGGCGACGGCGAGGGCGTGAAACTCATTGAAGAGGGCGGCGTTTGCGGCTGAAGAAGCTGATGGATCCGCTGCGAAGGCCTTGCGCGTCAATTCGGCCAATGCTTCGTAGCCCTTGCGATTGCGGCCCGGCGGGGGAACGATGAGCTGATGGCGATCGGCAATGCGGCGAAGATACTCGTCTGCAACGGGGACGGGGTGGTGAAGCGCATAGAGGAGAATGGCATCCGCTGTCTCAGGGCCGGCGCCAGGAAGTGCGAGAAGGCGCGGGCGGAGGATGGCAGTTGGAGTGGCCGCGAGAACGTCCAGCGAGCCGGAAAATTCTTCGTCGAGCATGGCGACGAATGCTTTGAGTGCGGGGGCTTTGCGGGTGGGAAAGCCGGATGGGCTAATGAGGGCCTGCAAATCCGCAGTTGGGAGTGCGCGCAGTCCGTCGAGGGTGAGTGCGCCGGCATTGCGAAGGTTGGCGAGAGAGCGCTCCACGGCTTTCCAAGCTGTGTTCTGCGTGAGATAGGCGCCCAAAATGACTTCAAAAGGGGGTTTCGGCCGGCCACCAGTGCTGCGGGCCGTAGGCTGTGACGAGCAGATCGTGCATCGAACGCAGGCGCTCACTCGGGCTGGGCCGGGCGGGGCTTGGTCGGGCCTTCACTGCAGGGAGTCCTCAGCAGGCGGAGACTGGAGATGCTGCTTCCACTCAAGGATCCGGGCCCGTGCGGCGGCAGCCTCAGCCTGCGGCACGTGGCCGGCGCGCTGCAGGGAGATGGAGAGCGCGGTGTGGGCCAGCGGGTCGGCGGGTGCGATGGCGGTGAGCGCCAGGGCCGCGGCGATGGATTGCTCGAGCAGGCCGGCGTCGCGGAGGGAGCGAACGAGGCCGTGATGGGCTTCGGTGTACGCTTCGGTGTTTTCCGGTCCTGTGGCAATTGCCGCTCGGAAGGCACTTGCTGCCTCGGCCGGTTGCCCGGCGGCGAGGAGATCGAGGGCGCGCTGGTTGAGCAATTCGGCGGTGGGGGCGTTGGATTCGGTCACGGCTGTTATTAGGATAAGGGAACGCGGGTCGCTCACCGGTTGCGCGTAAAGAGGGGATTCGATGAAGAGTTTTACGGAGTACCTGGTTTTCGAAACCAGGAAGCGGCGCGAGATGGTCCACATAACCGACCAGGTGGAACAGATTGTGCGGCGAAGTGGGGTGAAGGATGGGCTGTGCTTTGTTTCGCCCATGCATATTACAGCGGCTGTCTACGTGAACGATTTGGAGAGCGGATTGATTGAGGACATTGGAAAGTGGCTGGAGGAACTAGCGCCGGCGCGGCCGGATTACAAGCACCACCAGACCGGCGAGGACAACGGGGATGCGCACCTGAAGGCTCTGCTCTTGCATCATGAGACTACGCTGCCGGTGACCAACGGCAAGCTCGATTTGGGGACATGGCAGAGGGTGTTCTATGCCGAGTTCGACGGGCAGCGGCGAAAGCGGGTAATTGTGAAGGTGCTGGGCGTGGAGTAGGCACCTGCGGTGCGGCAGTCGCTCGCGGGAGGCTCGCACGGGCGTACTGCTTCCCGCCCTTGCGCCAGAAAAAAGGCGCAAGAACGGGGCACGGGGCTTTCTTACTCTCAATCGCAAAAACATATTGCCGCAGCGGCTGGAAAGCGAAGACACCGGACTGACTGGAAGCATCTGAACAGATGAGTACCGCGAACACAGTTTCGAGCGTGCCCGATATTTCATGTTCGCTGAGGTGCCAATGAACCGTCATTTTGACTCCATCATCATCGGCGCGGGACAGGCGGGTCCGCCGCTGGCGGGACGCTTGACGCAGGCTGGCCATACCGTGGCGCTTATCGAACGAAAACTGTTCGGAGGCACTTGTGTGAACACCGGATGCATTCCGACTAAGACTATGGTGGCCAGCGCGTACGCGGCGCACATGGCGCGGCGTGCCGCCGAATTCGGGGTGAACATCGACGGATCGATCCAGGTGGATCTGAGGGCAGTGAAGGCGCGCAAGGAATCTATCCTGGCAAAGTCACGCGATGGGATTGAGAAGTGGTTGCGCGGAATGGACAAGTGCATGGTCTTCCATGCTCCGGCACGGTTTGTTTCGAGCCATGAGATCGAGGTGGATTCGGAGATCGTTGGCGCTGACCGGATCTTCATTAACGTGGGTGGCCGTGCGGCTATACCGGATATGCCTGGAGTGAACGAGATTCCGTACCTGACCAATACCTCGATGCTGGAACTGGAGGAACTGCCGGAGCACCTGGTGGTGGTGGGAGGCAGCTATGTGGGGCTCGAGTTCGCGCAGATGTTTCGCCGGTTCGGAAGCGAAGTAACGGTCGTCGAGAAGAGCTCGCGGCTCATTCTGCATGAGGATGAGGATATTTCTGCAGCAGTGAAAGAGATTCTGGAGTCGGAAGGAATTGATGTCCGGCTTGGCGCGGAGTGTATCTCATTCGAGCGAAGCGACAAGGGCGCGTTCGTTCATATGAATTGCGACGCGGGCGATCCCAAGGTGTGTGGGTCTCATGTGCTGTTGGCCGTAGGGCGGAGGCCGAACACCGACGATCTTGGCCTGGATAAAGCGGGAGTGCAAACGGATGAGCGCGGATACATTGTTGTCGACGATCAATTGCGGACGAACGTTCCCGGCATCTGGGCGATGGGTGACTGTAATGGCAAAGGCGCTTTCACCCATACGGCGTACAACGACTTCGAGATTGTGGCAGCCAATCTTCTGGATAACGATCTTCGGCGAGAGAGCGATCGGATTCAGGCGCACGCGCTCTATATCGATCCTCCGCTGGGACAGATTGGAATGACGGAGGCTGAAGTGCGGCGGACGGGCAGACCGGCTTTGATTGGGACCCGGCCCATGACCAAAGTCGGAAGAGCCGTTGAGAAGGGCGAGAGCAGTGGCTTTATGAAGGTGCTTGTTGATGCCGCGAGCAAGAAGATTCTAGGGGCTGCCATATTGGGAACGGGCGGCGACGAAGCGATTCACTGCATCCTGGACATCATGTATTCAGGAAGTCCTTACACAACGTTGCAGCGCGCCATGCATATTCATCCAACCGTGTCGGAACTCATTCCGACGATGCTTGGCGATCTAAAGCCGCTGGCATGAGGGCAGGAATGATCTTTCGTGGATACCGAACTAGTTGTCGTCGGTGATCTTGCGCCAGTCGCCGGTTGAATGGGGAAGCCTGGGCGCGGCAGTGATGGGCGCGGAGAGATTGATGCTGGAGCGTGGCAACACTACCAGGTCGACGCGGCGGTTTTCGGCGCGACCCTCCGGAGTTTCATTGCTGGCGACGGGGTGAAACTCCGCATAGCCGGCAGCGGAAAGACGATCGGGAGGCAGGACGTTCAGTTCGAGAAGGGCGCGTGCTATCCGGATAGCGCGGGCGGTGGAGAGTTCCCAATTGGAATCGAATTCAGGGGTGCGAATGGGAATGTTGTCGGTGTGTCCTTCAATGCGCAGATCGTAAGGCGTTTGGGAAAGCGTCGCGCCAATCTGGCGCAGTGTGGCGAGGGTTTCTGGCTGAGGGATTGCGGAGCCGGAGTTGAAGAACCCGGCTTCGCGCAGGCTGATAACCAGTCCGTCGCGCCCCATTTGAATGGCCACAGTGTGCTGAGCGATCTGGTTGGAAAGTTTCTGCTGCAATTCGCGATGAATTCGTTCGAGATCGTCCTTGACCCTGGCGGGGGCGAGCACATCTTCGCCCATCACGATGTTCATCGGGATTGCGGGTTTGTCTGCGCCTTCGGATTCGGCGGCCGGGCCTTGGGGCTTACGGCGAGTGTCGGCAAAAATGCCAAGCGAGCGAAAGGCGGACTCGATGGAGTGAGCTGCTTGCGCCTGCTTTTTTTCATCGGCCTTCGAAGAGGCGTAGAGAACGACGAAGAAGGCGAAAAGAAGAGTGATGAAATCGGCGTAGGAGACCAGCCAGCGATCATGACTGAGTTGACTCTTGCGCGCGCGTCGAGTCATGCCACGCGGTCCTGTTTGGCGGGCCTTGAGTTATCGATGAAGCCTGCCAGTTTTACCTCAAGCATGCGCGGATTCATGCCTTCGAGGATGGAGATAACTCCCTCGAGCATCATTTCGCGCGTCTGATGCACTTCGTGCAGGCGGATGCGCATTTTGCCGGCAAAGGGGAGAAAGAAGAGATTGGCGGCGCCGACGCCGTAGATGGTGGCGACGAAAGCCACGGCGATGCCGCGGCCCACTTCCTGGATGTTGTCGAGATGCTGCATGACCTGGATGAGCCCGAGCACGGCGCCGAGGATGCCGATGGTAGGGGAGAAGCCTCCGGCGGACTCGAAGACCATGGGGAGCCGTTCTTCAGTCTCCATGGTGGAGTCGAGGCTGACGCGCATGATGTTGCGCAGTTCCGTGGGCTCGGTGCCGTCGATGGCCAGCATGAGGGATTGTTTCAGGAACGGGTCCTCGATGGTTTGCAGGTCGTGGTCGAGGGAGACGACTCCGCTGCGGCGCGCTTTGTTGGCGAAAGCGATGAGCGTACGGATGAGTTGATCGTTGTGTTTGCGAGGCCCGGTAAAGACATTTGCCAGGCTGCGAAACGCGGCGACGACAGTGGTAAGCGGATACTGGAGAAGCACAGCGCCCATGGTGCCTCCAAAGACGATGAGCGCCGCGGTGGGCTGCAGAATCTGGCCCAGGTTGCCGCCTTCCAGCAGCAGGCCGGCAACAATGCCGGCTACCGCCAGAGAGACTCCGCCGATGCTTGCTTTATCCATGAGCTTCTCCAGTGCGAGTTGGAAGCGGAGATGCCAATGACATGGTTCAGTGGTCCAGATTCGGATCGCGTCGCGGTGGCATGGCGTTGCACTGACCCGAACTATTGAAGCTGGAGATGGAAGCGGCCAACTGCAAATCAGCTAAGGAAGGCAGGCGGCCGGCCACGGCGGCGAGCAGGGATGCGCGATAGGCAAGCACCTTCTCTGTTACCACGGCGCAGCTCTCGCGCACAATCAGCTTTTCGCCATTAATAAGTGTGAGCATGGTGTCAGGGGATGCTTCGGCCGTCTTGATGAGATCGCTGTTCAGGACGATGGGATTTCCATTGAGTCGAGTAAGTTCGATCATCGCCGTTCACATCCTTTGTGGGAGTTATCGACGAGCATGGGGAAAGGTTAAAAATCTAATCAATACAGGACAAAAGTGTACAAGGCTGGACACAATTGACGAAACGATAAAGTCCAGCACCCCAGCGCCGAAGAACGGGCCAGATGCGACGGTTCCCGATCCGCAAACAGTCACCCAGGGTAAGTAAAAAATGGGGGCGCTTGCGGGAAAGGGCCGTAAATCCACGCATCCAACAAGGAGTACCCCATGTCCCTGGGTGTGTTGAATAATCTCTCCGCAATGTATGCGGAAAACAACCTGAATAACACCACTAACAGCCTGAATACCGTGCTGCAGCAGTTGTCTTCCGGATCGAAGATCAACTCTGGCGCGGATGACGCTGCCGGCCTTTCGCTGGTGGATGGTCTTCAGGCCAATTCAATGGCCCTTGCGCAGTCGCAGACCAACGCCAAAGAGGGTGTCGGTTTGCTTCAAGTGGCCGACGGTGCATTATCGCAAGTGACAAGCCTGCTTAACCGGGCCGTGACGCTGGCTACCGAAGCCTCGAACGGCACCCTCAACTCTTCGCAGGATACGGCTGCGAACCAGGAATATCAGTCGATTCTGTCGGAAATCAATAACATCGGCACCACGACCACTTACAACGATACGTCGGTCTTTGGCCAGACGAGCACGAACATCTACACGGGCGACTCCTCGACCGCGGGCGCGTCCATCGACTCCCTGAATATCAGCTCGCTCTCCTCGTCCAACGTGGGCGATTCGGGCGGCGTTATGGCCTACAGCAGCGGCCAGAGCAGCGTCTTCCTGAATCTCTCCACGGCCACGCAGAACGCGCAATCGACAGATACCCTGAACGTCAATGGCAGTTCCACACTCGACGTGAACTACCTGGTGAAGGGCGCCGACGGCGTTGAGTCCCCGGCCAGCACCACGATCACCGTGGGAGGCACGGGCAACGCTCAGCCCAATACCGCCCAGGGCATGATCAATGCAATCAACAACGCGGGCCTTGGCCTGACAGCCACATTCTCCACGGCGGCCCAATCGGGAGTTGCGAACGGCGGCACGGAGACTGGCATCCAGATCAGCGGCGGCATCATCTCCGCGGGCGTCGATCCCAGCGCCAGCACCACCAGCGGCACACTGAACCCCAGCGAAATTACCAATGGCGATCTGGCCCTGGGGCAGACGATCACCGTCAATTCCGGCAGCACCAATGTGGCCACTTTCCAGGTGACATCGACGAACGACACGCTGGAGCAGGTTGCCGCGCAGATCAACGCCGGCACCGGCACCACCAGTGGCGGGAACACCGCTGGAATGGTCACCGCCAATCTCGTCACCAACAGCGCCAATCAGCAAACCAGCCTGCAGTTGGCCGACGCCGCCAACGGCGGTGCGCTGTCAGTCACCGTCACGCCCGGAACCATCGCGCCCAACGCGTTGACAGCGGGAACCGTGGTCACGGCCGCCAATAGTCCTGTCAATGTGCAGTTCACCCAGACCGGCACGGGAAACACCGGCGGGTTTGCGACAGCCACCCTGGCAATTCCGGGCGGGGTTGCCGACAACAATACCACCGCAAGCAACCTCACCGGCAGCATCACGCTGACCAACGGCACAGCCACCAAGACGTTCAGCGCCGGCACGGGCAGCACGGCTGGAGTTATTTACCTGGGCGCCAGCGGAGATAACACGAACTCGCTTGAGAACCTGGCTACGGCGATCACCAACAACCTGGGAGCGACGGCCGCGGCCACTACAGCCGGCATCGCGATAACCTCGAACACGACCGGCACGGGCACAATCGCAGAAAGCGGGACCACCACATTGGCGGCCACGCTGAACGATAGTGTGACCAGCAACGTTGCCGGCCTCGCCGCCACGCAGGGCTCGGATGGCAGCACGGTGATCTCCATGACCGGCGATGGAATGGGAATCGCTAACAACGGTAGCACCGCACTCACTGCAGGCACGCACATCACCCTGCAAAACGGCAGCGGCACGGCCGTCACCATCACCATGGGCACCAACGCTGGCGATGTGATTGGCGCCAACGGCAACACCACCGCCGCCATTACAACCACGGCGAACACGGCCCAGGGACTGGCGAATGCGATCAACGACAACACCACCCAACTCGGCATGACGGCAGCCATCGCCAACGGCGTCCTTACCGTGAGTTCAACCGCGGTGGGCACCAGCATTGTTGCTTCTGCCGTTAACCTGGCCGGCACGCAGGCCCTGACCGAAACACCGGTCAACGGCGGCGATCCCACCACCGCCAACCACAGTTCGGGCAACTTCACCATCGACACCGGCAATCCGGTCGATGGCAGCCTGACCACCTACGGCGATACGCTGTCCGGCAGCATGACGGTTACCAACAACGGCATCACCGACACCTTCGCCATGGGCACCGTGGGCGGGCCCGCGGGCGCCATCTACACCGGCGCAACCACCCTGGCGTCGTTGCAGCAGGCTATCAGCGGCGCCTCGGGGCTGGACGTCAACGCGACCCTGGATAACGCAGCCGGCGCCCCCTTCACCGGGTTGCATCTGCAATCCACCAACTACACAACCACCATCGCCACAGGCGGCACGGGAATCGTGGATACCGCGACGGTGGGAACCGATGTGCAAAGCTCCTTAGCCGGCGGCGGCGGGCAGTATCTCACCGACACCCTGTCGTCTGATAACGGCGGCATACTGGATAG
>Ga0182012_10003959_pt1 | contig 15622 bp, 12 predicted proteins | sample 612S2SmetaG_FD_120486 | JGI IMG/M metagenome (GOLD analysis project Ga0182012, IMG submission 120486) | Permafrost microbial communities from Stordalen Mire, Sweden - 612S2S metaG | ecosystem: Environmental > Terrestrial > Soil > Wetlands > Permafrost | place: Sweden: Stordalen | collected...
CCGATGGAGACGGCGGCGGGGGCGGGCGTCGGCAGGGTGGAAAAGTCGAGGGTCGTCTCCACCCACTTCGTCGAGTGGGTGCCGTTGACGAAGTCCTCGCTGGAGAGGATCACGACGTCGGCGGGCAGGGTCGTGGAGACGCCTTCGATGACGGTCTCTTCGATGGCGCGCAGCATCTTGCGGCGCGCCTTCTCGCGAGTGGAGGACCACACCACTAACTTCGCGATGAGGTTGTCGTAGAACTGCGAAATCGTGTCGCCGGCGCCGTATCCGGCGTCGAGGCGCACGCCGGGGCCGCTCGGTTGGTCGAACCGCGTGATGGCGCCCGGCGAGGGGATGAACTTGCCCCCCGAGGGGTCTTCGGCGTTGATGCGCACCTCTATGGCGTGACCGTTTCGCCCGACCTCGTCCTGGGCGAAGTCGAGCGCTTCGCCCGAGGCGATGCGCAGTTGCCACTCGACGAGGTCGAGGCCGGTGACCAACTCGGTGACGGGGTGCTCGACTTGGAGTCGGGTGTTCATCTCTAAAAAGAAGAACTCACCGTCTTGGTAGAGGAACTCGACGGTGCCGGCGTTGACGTACCCGCAGGCCTTTGAGACCTTGACGGCCGCCTCGCCCATGGCTCGACGTACCTCGTCGGGGAAGTTGGGAGCCGGGGACTCCTCGATGAGTTTCTGGTGCCGGCGCTGCGCGGAGCAGTCGCGCTCACCGAGCCAGAGCGTCGTGCCGAAGGAGTCGGCTAAGACCTGCATCTCGATGTGGCGGGGCCAGGTCAGGTAGCGCTCGACGTAGCACTCGTCGCGACCGAAGTAACTGAGCGCTTCGCGCTTCGCGCTCTCTAGGGCGGCCTCAGCCTCGCCCGCTTCATTCACCACCTTCATGCCTCGCCCGCCACCGCCGTAGGCGGCCTTGATCGCGACGGGCCACCCAAACTCCGTGCCGAAGTCGATGACCTCTTGGGCGCTCACGAGCGCCTGGCTACGTCCGGGCACGCCGGCGACGCCGGCGGCTTCGGCGGCTAAACGCGAAGAGATCTTGTCGCCCATCACCTCGATGGCTTCGGGCGGGGGGCCAATGAAGGTGACCCCGCGCGAGGTGATGGCGCGGGCGAAATCGGTGTTCTCCGAGAAAAACCCGTATCCCGGGTGCACCCCATCGGCCCCGGAGCGTTCGATAACGTCCAAGATGGCCTCGGTGTTGAGGTAACTTTCGGCGGCGGTCTGGCCGCCGAGCGCGTAGGCCTCGTCCGCTAATCGAACGTGGAGCGCGTTGCGGTCGAGTTCGGAGTACACGGCGACGGTGGCGATGCCCATTTCGCGACAGGTCCTGATCACGCGCACCGCGATCTCACCTCGGTTGGCGATGAGGACTTTCTTTAACACGGCAACCTCCGTAAATGGCCTTCAATTTTCTAGCACCGGTTCCACAACCCTAATGTTTGACCGTGAACCCAATTATCTGGCGAGTCGAGCATTTTGAGGAGATTGACTCCACCAACACCTACCTCAAGGACCACGCCGAGGGTGCACCCGAGGGGCTCGTCGTCCTCGCCGACTTCCAGCAATCGGGTCGCGGCCGACTGGATCGAGCGTGGTCGTCACCACCGCGCGCGTCCTTGTTGTGCTCGGTGCTGTTGCGACCCGCGCTCGAGGCCGATCAGCTCCAACTCGTGGTCGTGGCGGTCGCACTCGCGCTGCGCACCGCGCTCGAGCGACTCAGCGGACTTCGCGCCGCCCTGAAGTGGCCCAACGACTTGGTCGTGGAGGGGCGAAAACTCGCGGGACTCCTGGCCGAGGTCGTCTCGTCCTCGATGGGCGTGGCGGTGGTCGTGGGCTTCGGCGTGAATCTGACCTACGAAGGTCCCGAGGGCGTGACCGCGACCTCGGTGCGTCGCGAAACGGGTCTGACGATTGCCCCGCGCGCGCTGCTCGACATCGTGCTCGAAGAGCTCGAGCCCCTGCGCGCGGCGCTCGACAGCGAAGAGGGCCGTGCGGGTCTTCGCGCGAACTACGAGCGAGCCCTCTCGACGCTCGGACTCGCGGTGCGCGTCGAACAGCACCACGGTGAGTTGCTCGGGACGGCCGTCGGGATCGATCGACGAGGTCAGCTCTTGGTGGACGTCGAGGGCGACGTGGTCACGGTAGAAGTCGGCGACGTCGTGCACCTACGCGCGATGGACGCTCAGTGAGCGCCACCCGCGTCCTCGTCACCGGTGCCAACGGGCAGGTCGGCGTCGACGTCGAGGACGTGCTGCGCGGACTCACCCCACTCGGTGGCGACGCCACCTTCCAACCCGACGGCGTCGCCGTCGGGGAAGACGAGTTCGAGGTGCTCGGACTCACCCACCACGAACTCGACGTCACCGACCGAGACGCGGTGGTGCGCGCGCTGCGCGCCACGCGTCCCTCGGTGGTCATCCACTTGGCCGCCTACACCGCGGTGGACCGGGCCGAGAGCGACGCCGATCGGTGTTTCCTGGTGAATGAGTACGGCACGGCCAACGTGTCGCTCGCCGCGAACGACGTCGGTGCCCACCTGATCGCGGTCTCGACCGACTACGTCTTTGACGGCACCAAGGGCGCCGCGTATCTGGAAACCGACGCCACCAACCCGCTCAACGTCTACGGCGCCTCCAAGCGCGCAGGTGAGATGTCCTGCGCCCCTACCGACACGATCGTGCGTACCTCGTGGGTGATGGGCGTGCGCGGGGCGAGCGTCATCCACACGATCGCCGATCGGGCGACGTCGGGGGCGAGCGTGCGCTTCGTGAACGACCAGACCGGCACGGTGACCGTCGCGAGCGACTTGGCGAGGTCCCTCGTGACCCTCGCGAGGGAGCGCCCGAGCGGCCTCTGGCACGTCGCTAACTGCGGGGCCACCACGTGGTTCGACGTCGCGGCCTACGTGGGTACGGTGCTCGGGCGAGACAGGGACTTCGCCACGCCCATCGAGTCGCGCGAACTCGCTCCCTTCCAGAGCGCCAAGCGGCCCACGCGCAGCGACCTCGACACCAGCAAGTTCGCCGAGCAGTGGCGACCCTTACCCGAGTGGCGTGAGGCGCTCACCCGGTTGATTGAAGGGCGAGACGCGCGCGAGGCGACCTCGTGAGTGACGTGGGCGAGAGGGTCGTCGCGGTCGTCGTTGACTATCACGCCGATCACGTTCTCGTTTCGTGCGTCGACTCGCTGTTCTCCAACGAACTTCGCCACGTGGTGGTGGTTGAAAATGGCGAGGCGGGGTCGGTGCCCCCTACGTTGCTCGAGCGCGGAGTTCTCGTCGTCTCGCCCGGCGTCAACCTCGGTTACGGCGGGGGAGTGAATCGCGGGGTGGCCGTCGCGGCGGCGAGTGAGTTCATCCTCGTCTCCAATCCCGACGTTGTCCTCCACGACGGTGCGGTAGGCGCCCTCGTCGCCTACCTCGACCTACACCCGGACGTCGCGCTGGTGGGCCCGGAGATTCGTCGGCCCGACGGGACGGTGTACCCCTCCCGACGCGATTTCCCCAACGTTCTCCTAGCCGGACTCCACGCGGTGCTCGAACCGATCTGGGCGAAGAACCCCGCGACCGCGCGGTACCGCTCGACGAGGGGCGACGGTGCCGTTGACTGGGTATCGGGTGCGTGTTTTCTCGTTCGGCGTGCTTCCTTCGAAGCCGTCGGTGGGTTCGATGAGCGCTACTTCATGTTCGCCGAGGACATGGCGCTCTGTTGGGCGTTGCGCGAGCACGGCGACCTCGTGGCGGCCACCAGCGACGCCGTGGTCACCCACTTAGAGGGCGTCTCTCGAGCGCGCGTCTCCCGCGCGATGCTGATCGCCCACCACCGCAGCGCCCTGCGCTTCGAGGTGCAAACGGCCCGGGGCTGGCGCCGCGCGTTGGTACCCGTGGCGGCGCTCGTCTTGAGCCTGCGGTTGGCGCTGGTCCTGCTCGCCCGACCACGCGGATAACTCACCGGTAGAATGTGCGCTGGGCTACGAGTGGTCTGTGGTTGAAAGTCGATGCCAGTCGCGGGCGAAACGACCCACGTAAGGCGTCTTGTCGACGCTGAGCATGGCGCGGTTTAGAAGTAAGTCCTGCCCCGGAGCGGCCACCTCGGTCACTTCGGGAGCCGGTGGGGCGAACCCGGTGAGCGCGAGCTCCTCGGGTCCGCGTCGCTCGCAGGCGAGTGTGGGGTCAAAGACCAGGTCAGCACTCGTAGCCCTATTGAGAACCGGTCACGACCGGTAGGGTGAAACACGGTATGAGCGTATTTCAGAAGATTTTGAAGGCCGGCGAGGGCAAGCGCGTGCGAGAGCTCGCGGGACTCGTCGGGCCCATTAACGACCTCGCCGAGGAGACCGCCGCCCTGAGCGACGCCGAACTGCGCGCCAAGACCGACGAGTTCCGCGCGCGCATCGCCGAGGGCGAGACCCTCGACGACCTGTTGATCGAGGCCTTTGCGGTGGTGCGCGAGGGCGCCACCCGCGTACTGGGCCAACGCCACTACGACGTGCAACTCATGGGCGGGATGGCCCTGCACTTTGGTTGGATCGCGGAAATGAAGACCGGCGAAGGCAAGACCCTCGTCTCGACTCTCCCGGTGTACTTGAACGCCCTCGGCGGTCAGGGCGTACACGTGGTGACCGTGAACGACTACCTCGCCACCCGTGACGCGAACTGGATGGGCGAACTGCACCGATTCCTCGGCATCAGCGTCGGGCGCGTCGGTCCGGACCTTCAGGAGTTCGAGGACAAGCGCGCCGCCTACGCCGCGGACGTGACCTACGGCACGAACACCGAGTTCGGCTTCGACTACCTGCGCGACAACATGGCGCGACGGGCCGAGCACATGGTCCAGCGCGGACATCACTTCGCGATCGTCGACGAGGTCGACTCGATCCTCATCGACGAAGCCCGCACGCCGCTGATCATCTCCGGCCCGGCGTCGGACGTGACCAAGCTCTACTACCAGTTCGCCTCCATCGCTCGTTCGCTCACCCGCGACGTCGACTACGAGGTCGACGAGGAGAAGAAGACCGTCGTCCCGACCGAGTCCGGCATCGAGAAGGTCGAACGCCAACTCGGGGTCACCAATCTCTACGACGCCGTCGCGACGAACTACGTCCACCAGCTCGGCCAGGCCCTGCGCGCGAAGGAGCTCTTCCATCGCGACAAGGACTACCTGGTCGACGCCGGCGAGGTGAAGATCGTCGACGAGTTCACGGGTCGTACCCTCGAGGGACGCCGCTGGAGCGACGGCTTGCACCAGGCCGTCGAGGCCAAAGAGCGCGTGCGCATCCAAGAAGAGAACCACACGTGGGCGACGGTCACCCTCCAGAACTACTTCCGCCTCTACGACAAGCTCTCGGGCATGACCGGCACCGCCGAGACCGAGGCGGCCGAGTTCGGCAACACATACGGCCTCTCGGTCGTGCCCATCCCGACGAATCAACCGGCGATCCGCATCGACCAACCGGACCTCATCTTCAAGACCGAGGCCGCCAAGTTCGCCGCCATCGTCGAGGACGTGCGCGAGCGCTCCGATCTCGGCCAGCCCATCCTGCTCGGCACGGCGTCGGTCGAAAAGTCCGAGCTGCTTTCGCGCGAGCTCTCCAAGGCCGGCATCGCGCACGAAGTCCTCAACGCCAAGCAGCACTTCCGCGAAGCCGAGATCGTGGCCCAGGCCGGTCGCAAGGGCGCGGTCACCGTGGCGACCAACATGGCCGGTCGAGGCGTCGACGTCATCTTGGGCGGCAACTTCGAAGGCCTCGCGCACCGCGAGGTCCTCGCCCAGGGCATCGCGGTCGACTCCGAGGAGTTCGCGCCGGCGTACGAGAAGGCGCTCGCCAAGTGGAAGCCCATCACCCAGGCCGACGGCGACCAGGTCCGCGAACTCGGTGGGCTCTACGTCTTGGGCACGGAGCGTCACGACTCTCGACGCATCGACAACCAGTTGCGCGGCCGCTCGGGGCGCCAGGGCGACCCGGGCGAAAGTCGGTTCTACCTCTCACTCGAGGACGAGTTGCTCCGCATCTTCGCGACCGGGGCAGTGTCGTGGGTCATGGACCGCACCATGCCCGATGACGAGGCGATCGAGGCGAAGATGGTCTCGCGCGCCATCGAGCGCGCGCAGAACACCGTCGAGGCCCGTAACGCGGAGATCCGCAAGGACGTCCTCAAGTACGACGAGGTCATGAACGAACAGCGCAAAGTCATCTACAAACGTCGCCAACAGGTGATCGACGGCGAGGACATTCACGACGCCACGATCGAACTGATCGAGGAGCGGCTCAGCGAGGTCGTCGACCAACAGATCGGCGGCGTGTTCGCCGAAGAGTGGGACCTCAACGCGCTGGTCCTCGAGCTGCAAGCGCACTATCCGACCACGCTGAGCGTCGAGAGTCTGAAGCCCTACGACGACGTCGAGGACGTGGTGGCCCTCGTGGTGGACGAAGCCGTAGCGCTCTACGAGGAGAAGTCCGAGAAGCTCCCCGGCGGACTCGACACCGCCAAGGAGATCGAACGTGACGTGATGCTCCAGATCCTCGACCAGCGTTGGCGCGACCATCTTTCGGAGATGGACTACCTGCGTGACGGCATTCACTTGCGCCAAGTCGCCCAGCAGGACCCCCTCACGGCGTGGCAAAAAGAGGGGTACTTGATGTTCGAACACCTCCTCGAGGCGGTCGACGACGACTACGTGCGGTACATCACCCACGTCGAGGCGACCGCGCCGGTGCTCGCCAGTGACGACGACGAGGGGCTCGAAGGGGCGCTCACCAACGTCGACCAGGTGGCGCCCGGCGCGACGGAGTTACCCGCGCACAGCGCGTCCGCTACGGGAATCGCCGCCGCGTCGGCCAAGCCCGCGCCGGTGCGCGAGAAGCTCGGACGCAACGACCCCTGCTGGTGTGGCTCCAAGCGCAAGTTCAAGCAGTGCCATGGCCGACCCTAGAGCGGAGAACGCCCTTCGCCTCGCCCTCGCCTCGATCGAAGAGCTCGAGGACCGCTGGGTGGCGGCGCGTGACTACCTCAAAATCGACGCCAGCCGCACCCGTCACGCCCTCTTGAGTGATCTCGCGGCCGACCCCAACCTCTGGGACGACCAGGACCACGCGCGCGAAGTCACGACCGAACTCGGGCGACTGACCAACGACCTCGAGTCCTTTGACGCGCTACGCAGTGCGCTCGACGACGCGGCGGTGCTCGCGGAGTTCGCGACCGAGTCACTCGGCGCCGGCGAAATCGACCAGTCAATCTTCGCGGAACTCGCGAGTGCGGTCGAGGACCTCGGTCACGCCATCGCCGCCCTCGAGACCCAGAGCCTCTTCAGCGGACCCTACGACGAGAACGACGCGATCGTCGAACTCCACGCGGGCGCGGGCGGCACCGACGCGCAGGACTGGACCGAGATGCTGCTTCGCATGTACTCGCGCTGGGCGGAGCGCCGAGGTTTCGGGGTGGAGGTCGATGAGGCCACCGAGGGCCAAGAGGCGGGCCTGCTCTCGGCGACGTTCATCGTCAAGGGACGCTTCGCCTACGGGTGGCTCTCGGTCGAGCGCGGCGTGCACCGACTGGTGCGGATCAGTCCCTTCGACTCCCAGGCGCGTCGCCAAACCAGCTTCGCCAGTCTCGAAGTGACGCCACTCCTGGAGGACAGTGCCGGCGAAGTGGAGATCGACGAGAAGGACCTACGCGTGGACACCTACCGTTCCTCGGGCGCCGGTGGTCAACACGTGAACAAGACCGACTCGGCGATACGCCTCACGCACCTGCCGAGCGGCATCGTGGTGAGCTGCCAGAACGAACGATCCCAACACCAAAACCGCGCCCGCGCAATGCAGATCCTCGAGGCCAAACTCGCCGAGCGCGCCCGGGCGCAGCGTCGCGCCGAGATGGACGCGTTGAGTGGTCAGCGCAGCGACAACGCCTGGGGTTCGCAGATTCGTAGTTACGTCCAAGCGCCCTACCAACTCGTCAAGGACCACCGCAGTGACTTCGAGACCGGCAACGTCGAAGCGGTGCTCGACGGTGACCTCGATGGATTCATGGAAGCCGAGCTTCGTCGTCAGCGTTCGGCATCATAAAAATCTGCTGAGACAGCAATCGCAGGACTTTGATGGACCGAATAGGCGAGACGCTCAAACTAGAATCAATACGTCACTGTGCCCGAAATCTGCACAACTACTGAGCGACCCGAGGGGGTGATGACGTGATTCGTTTCGAGAACGTGTCCAAGACGTACAAGAACGGCACGCCTGCGCTCATCGACATCTCCCTCGACATCGAGAAGGGCGAATTCGTCTTCTTAGTCGGCGCGTCGGGCTCGGGTAAGACCACGTTCTTGCGCCTGCTGCTGCGCGAAGAGCACCCCGACAAGGGGCGCATCCTCGAGGCGGGACGCGACATCGGCGAACTGCCCAAGTGGCGCGTGCCCTACCTGCGTCGAAACATCGGCTGCGTCTTCCAGGACTTTCGGCTCCTCCCCAACAAGACGGTCTTTGAGAACGTGGCCTTCGCGCTCGAGGTCATCGGTCGTCCCCGCGCGACCGTCGAGTCACAGGTTCCCCAGATCCTGGAACTGGTGGGGTTGAGCGATAAGTCCAAGAACCTGCCCCACGAACTCAGTGGCGGTGAACAACAGCGCGTCGCCGTGGCGCGCGCCTTCGTTAATCGCCCACTCATCCTTCTGGCCGATGAACCCACCGGCAACCTCGACCCGTCGAACTCCGAATCGATCATGGCGCTGCTCGAGCGGATCAATCGAACCGGGACGACGGTGGTGATGGCGACCCACGACAAGGCGCTCGTTGACCGTATGCGACGACGCGTGGTCGAATTGGATCGCGGCGAGATGATCCGCGACCAGGTCCGCGGGGTCTACGGCATCGACGAGGGGATCGCGATCTAATGCGCGTCTACTTTCGCTACGCCTTGAAGGAGACCTTCTCCAACCTCTGGCGCAATCGGATGATGACCATCGCGGCGATTCTCTGCGTGGCGGTGTCCCTCGCCCTCGTGGGTTCGGCGCTGCTGCTCAAGCAAAGTGCGGCCCAGGCCTCGGTGCTCTGGCAACAGGGCACGCGCGTGACCGTCTGGATGGAGCCCACCGCCTCGACCACGGAGATCAACGGTGTGCGCACTCAGCTCGCCGATCTGCCCATCGTCAAGAGCTGTGACTACTTTACGCAGACCCAGGACTACAACGAGGCGAAGAAACTCCTTCCCCCCAACGAGTGGGCGGTGCTGACCGTGTCGGCGATGCCCTCGTCCTTCCGTTGCATCCCGACCGTTCCCTCTGACGCGTTCTTGGTGCAAAACACATTTACCGGACAGCCCGGCATTTACCAGGTCACGACGCCAGGTTCTCAGATCCGCGAGATGAACAAGGTGATCAGAATCTTGCAGATCGTCTTCTTGGCGCTGGCGGCGGTGCTGCTGCTTTCGGCGTCGGTCTTGATCTTGAATACGATCCGGATGGCGATCTTCTCGCGTCGTCGCGAGGTGTCGGTGATGAAGCTGGTCGGCGCCACCAACTGGTTCATCCGGATTCCCTACATCTCTGAGGGCTTCGTGCAGGGTCTTCTGGGCTCGCTGGTCGCCATCGTGGCGGTGACCGCGTTGCACACCTGGTACCCACTACCCAATGAGTTCCATCTCGACACCGCGGCGCTGATCGGCACCAATATCGTCGTGCTGGTCGTCGGGATCGTGATTGGTTCGGTCGGCTCCGCGATTGCCATCCGGCGATTCCTCGACGTCTAGTCGGAGTTCTTGTCGAAGTCGATGGCGAGGGAGTTGACGCAGTAGCGCAGCCCCGTCGCGGTAGGCCCGTCGTTAAAGACGTGACCGAGGTGGCCGCCGCAACGAGAACAGAGGATCTCGGTGCGGCGACGAAAGAGCGACCGGTCTTCGCGTTCGATCACGGTGCCCGCTTCGCACTCGTCGAAGCTCGGCCACCCGCAGCCCGAGTCAAACTTCTGGGCGCTCGTGAACAGGCGCTGGCCGCACCCGCCACAGCGAAAGACGCCCTCGGCGTCGACGTGTAGCAGCGAACCCGAAAACGGTGCCTCCGTCGCGGCCTTACGCAAGACGGCGTAGCGGTCGCTTGAGAGTTCGGACTTCCACTCCTCGTCGGTCCTTTCGACCTCGTAGGGCACTAGTAGAAGTTCGGTCGCGGCGCTTCGGTCACGACCTGGGGACGTTCGGGCTCGTTGGCGAGTAGTCGGGCGAAGGATCCCGCGAGACCCTCGGGGTCGAGGCCCAACTCCGCCAAGATTTCGTCGGGCTTGTGTTGTTCGAGGTACGCGCGCGGCACGCCCAGGATTCGAGTGGTGGGGAAGGGATGACCGAGCTCTTGCGCGCGAGAGCGCACCGCGGAGACCATTAACGTCCCCGCTCCGCCGTGGCGCGTGCCGTCTTCGACGGTGATGATGCGCGAGTGCGAGAGCGCGTCGTCGATCATCTGGCGATCCGGCGGGAGGACGCGCACGTCGTAGAGCGTGACGCGTTGCGCGTCCTCACCAAGTAGTTCGAGCGCGCGATAGGCCGACGGGGCCATCTTGCCGAGGGCCAGGACGCACAACGATCCGTCGCCGCGAGCGATCTCGCGCGCCCGCAGGCCCTCTCCGACCTTTCCGTCGAAAGGACGCGGATCGGTCTTGGGGTAGCGAATGGCGGTGGGCGTGGTCATCGAGAGCGCCGTCTCGAGCATCACCGGTACTTCTTCGGCGGTGGCGGGTGCGAAGATCGTCATGTTCGGGATCGCCAGGCAGAGCGCGATGTCGAGGAGACCGTGGTGACTCGGGCCGTCGTCGCCCGTGACCCCGGCGCTCTTGAAGACGAAGACCACCGGGAGGTTTAACAGGCCCACGTCGAGGTTCGCCTGGTCGAAGGCCCGAGAGAAGAACGTCGAATAGACCGCGACGACCGGCTTGAGACCGCCCATGGCCATGCCCGCGGCCGCGGTCACCGCGTGCTGTTCGGCGATGCCCACGTCAAAGAAACGAGTGGGAAACTTCGTTTGGAAGTCGAGTAACCCGGTGGGGCCGGCCATCGCCGCGGTGATGGCGACGATGCGCTCGTCGCGGTCGGCCGCCTTGATCAACGCGTCGGAGAACGCCTCGGTGAATGTCGTGACGCTGGGGTTCGTCTCGTTGGCGGCCGGCAACTTGTAGTCGTGCATCTTGAGGTCGTCGCTCATCGCCGGCTCGTAGCCGCGTCCCTTTTGGGTCAACGTGTGTACGACGATGGGGCCGTCCCACTCCGCGGCGTTCTTAATGGCGCTCTCCAGCGCTTCGATGTTGTGGCCGTCGATGGGCCCCACGTAACGCACCCCGAGGTTCTCGAAGAACGCGTGCGGCGTGACGATCTCTCGCGCCACCGAGGTGACGCCGTGGATGCCGAGGTAGGCGGCCTGACCGACACGGGGCAGGCGCGGTACCCAGCGTCGCACGCGCTCGCGCATCGTGACGTAGGTCTTATTGAGTCGCAGCGAGGTGAGCGACTCAGAGAGCTTGGAGATCGTGGGCGCGTAACTACGGCCGTTGTCGTTGAGGACGATGACGACTCGCTGGTTGGAGTGGCCGAGGTTGTTCAGCGCCTCAAAGGCCATGCCACCCGTCAGCGACCCGTCGCCCACGACCGCGACGACGTGACGCTTACCGCCGTGTCCGATGAGTTCGTGTCGTTGTTCGAGCGCCACCGAAAGGCCGTGGGCGTAGGAGAGGGCGGTCGACGCGTGGCTGGATTCGATCCAGTCGTGCTGGCTCTCGGAGCGACTGGGATACCCCGAGAGGCCGCCACGTTGGCGAAGGTTCTTAAATCCGTAGCGGCGTCCGGTCAAGAGTTTGTGCACGTAGGCCTGATGACCGGTGTCCCAGAGCAGGATGTCCTTCGGTGATTCGAAGACCCGGTGCAGGGCAATGGTGAGTTCGACGACGCCCAGATTCGACCCGAGATGGCCACCCGTCTTCTTGACGTTGGTGATGATGAACTGGCGAATCTCCTGGCTGAGTTGGTCGAGTTGCTTAAAAGAAAGCGGTTGGAGATCGGCGGGGGTCTCGATCGACGGCAGGATCACGGAGTCCAGCCTAGTGTTGGCATCGCCCAGTAGTCGGGCCACGAAACTCTCACATTCGATGCCGTGACGAGGGTTCTCAGTCGGTGCTGGTGGAGGCGCTCGACGACGTCGAGGAGGTATTGGGAGTGGCCGTCGACGGTGCGGCGGGTGTCGTAGGAGTAGGGGACGCGGCGCCGTCACTCGAGGTCTTGCCGTCGCTCGAGGATGTGCTGTCACTCGACGATGCGGTCGACTCGCTCTTCGCGCTCGCGGCGCTCGATCCTCTCGAGTCGGTCTTATAAAAGCCGCTGCCCTTAAAGACGATGCCGACCGAGGAGAAGACCTTTCGTAACTCGCCGCCACAGAGTGGGCAGGTCGCAAGGGGTGGATCCGTGAACTTCTGGACGGCCTCTACGCGCTCGTGGCACGAGGTGCACTCGTATTCGTAGGTGGGCATCACTAACTCCGGAGGAAAACTGTATCGATACCCAATCTACCGGGCAAGGTCACTCGCTCGTTCGTGACGTAACATGACCCGGTGGACGACTTCCACCAACTACGACGCGGAGGCCCCGCCGGCGCGGCGTTTCCCCGTGAGGTTGGCCCGAGCGAGGTCAGCGCGCGCCGGGCGCTGGCGCGCTGTCGTGTCACGATGCTGGCCTCGACGACCGTCGCGGTCGCCGCGAACACGTTCAATAAGGGTGACGTGTTGGCCACGGCGCGCGTGGCGGGCATCCAGGCCGCGAAACGCGCGTCGGAGCTGTTGCCGATGGCCCACCCCGTGCTGGTCGGCAACGTCTACGTGAACTTCACGATCGCCGACGCCCACATCGACGTCGAAGCCGAGGTCGACACCATCGACCGAACGGGCGTCGAGATGGAAGCCCTGACTGCGGCGACCGTGGCGGCTCTGACGATCTACGACATGTGCAAGTCGAGTGACCGCACGATGACCATTGAGCGCGTGGCACTGTGGGAGAAGTCCGGCGGACGCTCGGGGACGTGGCGTCGCGAGGAGCCGTCCGACGAGTAGAAAGGCGCTCGACGCTGTGGACTCGCTCGCGCACCCGCTACCCTCGTTCCAGATGAGAACGGGAGAAGTATGAGCGCCATTCGTGGTGGGGTGGAGCAGAGCCGCGAGCGGCTCGTCGCGCTCGTTTTGTTGCTCCAGCGCGCCTGGCAATACGGGGCGCTCACCCAGGAAGAGATCCTGCGCGACCTCAAGATCGACGCCTACCCCGTCTCGGCCAAGGGTCCCCGAAAGATCCGCGCCTACGAGGGTACCGACAGCACCGTTCGCCAAAAGTTCGAACGCGACAAGGCTCGCATCCGAGACCTCGGCTTCGAGATCGTCACCCTGACGAACGACGACGGCTCGGTGGGCTACAAGATCGATCCGGCGAGTGGCTACGCGCCGCCGATCTACTTCACGCCCGAAGAAGAGCGGGTGGTTCGCCTCGCCCTGAAGTTCTGTGGGTTCGGACGATCGGGCGCCTTCAGTGTCTTTAACGACGTGCCCGCCAGCGACGGGGGTCTGGAGGCGTCCAACTACTACACCCCCGTGCTGCGCGCCCTCAACCTGCGCCGAGCCTTGACCTTTGACTATCTCTCAACGACGTCGAAGGCCCGCCTCGTCGAGCCCCTCGTGATCGACGTCTTTAACGGGGTCAGTTATCTGGTGGCGAGAGTGAAGGGCACCGAGGAGATCAAGGGATATCGACTCACCCGCATGACCTCGATGCCCGCGGTGTTGCCCGACAGTTTCACGGTGAGCGAAGAGACCTTAGAAGTGGCTCGCGCGTGGCGTCCGGAGTATGCGAGGACCCCGCGATCGATCGACGTCGAGGTGTCGACCAATGAGAACTACGCCGATCTGTTGGTGCGCCAGTACCCCGAAGCGATCGCCGCGACCAAGAGCAACGGCAAGGTTCAGGTACGGATCACCTTCGAGAGCCCCCGCCAGGCCCTGCGCTTCGTGCTGGAGGGCGCCGACCGACTTCGCCTCGAGTCACCCAAGTCGCTGCGCAGCGAGCTGCTCACCTGGTTGGGTGAGGTGAACCGCGGTGACGTGCCGGAGATCTCGGCGTCGTCCTTCGAGGTGGCGCCCGCGAACGACGTCCTTGGCCAGACCCTGCAACTCCTCCACGCCGTCTACGCGAGCGAGGACGGCCTGCGGGTGAGCGAACTCGCGACGCGTTTCTCCTTGACGCCCGATCACGTGCGACTGATCATGGACCGCCTGGTCTCTTTAGAGCCGATGGCCGAGGCGAGTGACGGGACGAATCGATTTCCGGCCCACGTCATCAAGGAGTGCGACGACTGGGACGACGAGGAGCACGATGACTCGACGTATCGCGCGGACTTCTCCGACCTGCCCGAAGGCGCCGAGGACCCTTCGCCGCTGATGTGGCGCGACGTGTTCGAGCTCAACATCGCACTGCGCGAAGCCTCGCGGATCTACGCCGACCCCGCGGTCTTCTCGGCGATCGAAAAGATCGAGAGTGCGATGAACGCGCCCGTGCAGGTCGAGATGACCTCGAACGAGGTGCTACTCGCCCAGGTCGAGAGCGCTATCGAGACTCACTCCCAGATCAAGATCGACTACACCTCGGGGGTGAGCGACGAGTCGCACTCGCGAGCCATCGAGCCGCGCGAGATGAAGGTTCTCAACGGCCATACGTACGTCCGGGCGTACTGCACGTCGCGAGAGGCCTGGCGAACGTTTCGCGTCGACCGGATCAACGCGGTTCTCGCCACGTCGCCCGTCACGGAGGAGCGACCCGAGGACGAGGTGGATAACTGGTTGACGCGAGTCGGCGACGAGGGTGAAGAGGTCGTGGTCGTCGTTGAAGCGGCCAACCGCTGGCTCTTCGAGCCGTTGCCGGGCGCGCAGTGGCTCGTGTTGAAGGACGGGCGACACGCGGTCAAGTTCCGCTCGTCGGACGAGACGTTCCTCGACTACCTCATGGTGCGCGCGGGTGCGGGAGCGGTGGTGGCGACGCCGAAGTTCGCCAAAGCCGGGCACGACCTCGCCCGACGGATCGCCGCGCAGCTCTAGGCGACCGTTGGGTCCCCAGAGAGGGGACCCGTGCTGCGCCTACTGCCTCGGCGATCGAACGACGTGACGTACTTCACGAACGACGCCGCCCACGAACTCGACGGCCTACGCGACGGCGGGCCGGGCTGGTGGCTGCGCGGGAGTGGGGACACCCGTGACCCCGCCGACGTGGCGCGCGTCCTCCAGACCAGTGAGCGTGCTCGCGTGTGCGGGTACGACGTCATCGTCGCCGCGCCCCGACCGATTTCCATTCTCCTCGCGCTCGACCCCGCACACGCGAGTGGCGTCCTCCAGGCGCATCGCAGCTCGGTTCGTTCGGCCATTGAGTACCTCGAAGAGAGAGCGCTCGTCGTTCGGGACCGTCGCGCTGGCGGCGACGAGGAGGCGCCGGCGCGCTGGGGCGCCGCCGTGAGCTTCACTCACGGACTGAACCGACACGGCGAGCCACACCTCCACGATCACGTCCTCGTGGGCGCGCGACCGGCGGGCCAACGAAGCGTGCTCGACTCGCGGGCGCTCTACGCGCA
>Ga0182012_10003961_pt1 | contig 15620 bp, 13 predicted proteins | sample 612S2SmetaG_FD_120486 | JGI IMG/M metagenome (GOLD analysis project Ga0182012, IMG submission 120486) | Permafrost microbial communities from Stordalen Mire, Sweden - 612S2S metaG | ecosystem: Environmental > Terrestrial > Soil > Wetlands > Permafrost | place: Sweden: Stordalen | collected...
CGGCGTCGAGGCCCTCTCGGTGCAGGCCGTCGCGCGCCGCCTCGGCGTGAGCAAGGGCGGTTTCTATCACCACTTCGCCGACCGGCGGGCGCTGCTCGCGGCGACGCTCGAGCTGTGGCTGGAGCGTTACGTGACTGGCCTGGCTGAGCGCTTTGACGCGATCGCCGACCCCCGTCAGCGCCTCACGAGACTGCTGCGCCACGCGACACTCGAGCTCGAACCGACGGTGATCCTCAAGCTGATGGCGGACGCCGAGGACCCCGACGTCGCGCGGGCGCTCGCCGCCGCCGCCGGCGGCAGGCTGGCGCTGCTCGAGCGGATCTTCTGCGAGCTCGGCCTGGCCCCGGCACTGGCGGGCCACCGGGCGATGCTCGCCTACAGCGCCTACCTGGGCCTCGCGGAGCTGCGCTCGCAGGTGCCCGGCGCGCTGGCAGACGCGGCCCGCGTCGAGGGTTACCTGCGCGACGTGGAGGCGGCCCTGCTGCACGACCTGTGAGCGCCCACTGCCCGGACGGCTGTGGTAAAAGCCTCCCGATGAGCAGCTCGCACGATCCCGCGGGGGCGCCGTCGCGCAGCTCACGGCCCTATGAGGAGATCCCGGTGGCGCACACTCCACCCGGCGGCTACGGCGAGCAGATGCCGCCGCCGGTGCTCGGTGGCTGCACAGACCCGCTCGTCAAGGGGGCGCCCGACCTGCGGGGGACCTGGCGCATCATCTCGATCACCAAGGACGGCCGGGAGGTGACCGAGGACCGCCTGATCGGTCACCTGCAGCGGATCGAGCAGTGCGGGCAGCGGCTCGTCGTGACCGCCGGGGGAGTGGTGCACGACATGCGCTGCGACGGGACGCCCGAGAACGGGGTCAACGACGTCGCCGAGTTCGACTTCACGACCCCGATCACGGTCGTCGCGACCTACGAGGACGCCGTCCACGTCCTGCGTCCCGTCGGGCTGCCGGGGATCGAGGTGACCCGGCGGCGCGAGGGCAAGCAGATGATCTGGAACTACATCGGCTTCGAGGCGCGCCTCGAGCGCGTCGGGCCCCCGGCATGAGGGTCCTCGCGATCCTGCGCCCGCCGGCCGGCACCGACGTCAGAGACGCGGTGATGCAGCGGGCGGAGGAGGAGATGCGCTCCCTGTGGGAGCTCTACCGGACGGGGCTCGTGCGCGAGATGTACTCGCCCGGCGGCCCCGGCGCGGTGCTCGTGCTGGAGGCCGACTCCCTGGAGGACGCGCGCGAGCGCCTGGCGCTGCCGCTGCTCGCCGAGGGGATCATGAGCCTCGAGCTGATCGAGCTGCATCCGTTCGCGGCGCTGCAGATGCTCTTCGCCTGACGGCCGGCCCGAGCGCCGCCCACGAGCCACATCGCCCGGGCCGCCGCGTCGGCGCCCGGGCCCTCGCTCAGGCGGCGCCGATCGGGCTGCCGAAGCGCTCGAGCATCGCCGCGACGATCTGCGGTCCCCGGTCCTCCTGCAGGAAATGCGCCGCGCCCTCGATCCGGACCTGCTCGCCGGCGGTGGGCAGCAGCTCGGTGAAGACCTCGCCGGCCTGCGGGTAGGGAAACACCGGGTCCGTGTCGGAGAAGGCCACCAGGGCCGGCTTCTGCCAATCCCCGAGCGCCCGCTGCACGGCCGCCATCTCGGCGGCGCCGGGGTCATCGGCGTTGAGCGGGACCAACAGCGGGAAGCGCTGGGCCCCGGCCTTGCTCTCCGGGGTGGGGAACGGGGCCTCGTAGGCGGCGACGATCTCGGCTGGCAGCTCGGTCGTGGTGGCGCCCTGCATGATCATCCCGATCGGCAGGTCCGGTGTCCGCTCGGCGAATTCCCTCCAGGCCATGAAGCCCTTGCTGACGCGGCCGGTGAACAGGCCGGTGTTGAGGATCACGAGGCGCCCGACCTGGTCGGCGTGCTCGACGGCCCAGCGCAGACCGATCGGCCCGCCCCAGTCCTGCACGACCACCGTGACGTCCTCGAGCTCGATCTGTGCGAGCTGGCGGCTCACGTACTCGACGTGGCGCTCGTAGGTGTACCAGTCCTGGTCGGTCGGCTTGTCCGAGCGCCCGAAGCCGGGCAGATCGGGGCAGACGACCCGGTGCCCGGTGGCGATGAGCTCCCGGGCCATGTGCCGGTAGAGGTAGCTCCAGTCAGGCTCGCCGTGGAAGCAGAGGACGGTCGGGCCCGAGCCCTCGTCGATGTGATGCAGGCGCAGCTCGCCGACCTCGACGTAGTGCGGCTCGAACGGGAAGGCGGGCAGGTTCTCGAAGCGCTCGTCAGGTGTTCGAAAGACTTCCATCAGGCGTTCTCCTCGGTGGTTGCGCGACGTTACGCGAGCCTGACCCGCATCGGGCGGGTCGCGTGATCGATCTGCGGCTGATCGCCGCTGGCGAAGGTCGCCCACTCTAATGCCATGCCGGGCTCCACGAGCTCGCCGGGCGCTCAACGCTCGACGCGGGGCGCCGCGCGAATTGCTCGCAAACGGGCACTCAAACCACTACGATCCGTCGGTCAGAGCGCCCGCCGACGGCGGGAGCCGAACACCAGGGAGGGGAAACAGATGCATCGAGTCAATGTCTCGCGATCGGCGCTTGCAGCGCTCCTTGCGCTGGGCGTCGGCGCCCTCGCGCCGGGTATCGCCCAGGCGCGGCTGGCCGCGCGCGCACCCGGCGCGTCGCGGGCCGAGGTCCACGCGGGTGTCAAGGTCTACGAGTACTGCACGACCACGAGCAAATGCTGGACGGCCATGTTCCTGTACCCGAAATCAAACGAATTCGAAGTGCCGGAAGCCAGCATCCCGGGTGGCAAAATCACGATCAAGAAGGAAAAAGGCAAGCCGAAGGAGTCGATCTTCACCTCCGTCGTAGTGGAAGGCAACCAGTGTGTGATCACCGCGACGAAGACCTCCACGGGCTACAGCTCGGAAGCGGCGCCCGGCAAAATCGTGTGCGGCGAAGCCGGCCAGACGCCCTATATCGAAGAAGGCTGGTGGGCCATCAAGGTCTAGCCGGCCGCGGGCGCACAGGCGCCTGAACAGGATCGCTGCTGCCGAGGGCTCCGTGCGTCGCGCGGAGCCCTCGTGCCGGGCGGATCGGGGCGAGAACGCGATCGCGCGGCGTAGAATCTGCCGGGTGATGCAACGCTGAACGGTTCACCCGGTCCGCTCTCAGAGGAGGAACTGGGTGCCCTGCACTCCTACTGGAGCGCGGCCAACTACCTGTCGGTCGGGCAGATCTACCTGCTCGAGAACCCGCTCCTGCGTGAGCCGCTCGCCATCGAGCACGTCAAGCCGCGTCTGCTGGGGCACTGGGGGACGACGCCTGGGCTGAACTTCGTCTACGCCCATCTCAATCGGCTGATCAGGGCCCGCGGGCTGGACGTCCTCTACGTCACGGGGCCCGGCCACGGCGGCCCAGGGCTGGTGGCGAACACCTATCTCGAGGGCACCTACAGCGAGGTCTACCCGCACATTGGCCGCGACGAGGAGGGCCTGCGGCGCCTGTTCCGCCAGTTCTCCTTCCCCGGAGGCATCCCGAGCCACGTGGCGCCCGAGACACCGGGCTCGATCAACGAGGGCGGCGAGCTCGGCTACGCGCTGCTGCACGCCCACGGCGCGGTCTTCGACAACCCCGGACTGCTCGCCTGCTGCGTGATCGGGGACGGGGAGGCCGAGACCGGTCCGCTGGCCGCCAGCTGGCATTCGAACAAGTTCCTCAATCCCGTCCGCGACGGGGCGGTGCTCCCGGTCCTGCACCTCAACGGCTACAAGATCGCCAACCCGACGATCCTCGCGAGGATCCCCGAGCAGGAGCTGCGCTCGCTGCTCGAGGGCTACGGCTATGCGCCTCGCTTCGTGTCGGGCTCCGACCCGGCCGTGATGCATCAGCTGATGGCCGCGACGCTCGACGAGGTCGCAGATGAGATCGCCCGGCTCCAGCAGGCGGCGCGCCAGCACGGCGAGCTCGGCCGGCCGCGCTGGCCGATGATCGTGCTGCGCACACCGAAGGGCTGGACGTGGCCCAAGGTGGTGGACGGCCTGCCGGCCGAGGGCTCCTTCCGCTCCCATCAGGTGCCGCTGGCGGACCTCGCCGCCAGGCCCGAGCATCTACGCCAGCTGGAGCAGTGGCTGCGCTCCTACCGGCCGCAGGAGCTGTTCGGGGCTGACGGCGCATTGAGGCCCGAGCTGGCGGCGCTTGCGCCGGAGGGGAACAGGCGCATGGGCTCCAACCCCCATGCCAACGGCGGCCTTCTGCTGCGCGAGCTGGCGATGCCCGATTTTCGCGAGCACGCCGTCGAGGTCGCCCGGCCGGGCGCCGGCTCCAGCGAGGCGACGCGCCTGCTCGGAGGGCTGCTGCGCGAGGTGATCAGGCTGAACCCCGACAGCTTCCGCCTGATGGGGCCCGACGAGACCGCCTCCAACCGGCTCGGCGCGGTCTTCGAGGTCACCGACCGCGTCTGGGAGGCCGAGACGCTGGCGAGCGATGACCATCTCTCGACCGACGGCCGTGTGATGGAGGTGCTCTCGGAGCACCTCTGCCAGGGTTGGCTCGAGGGGTATCTGCTGACCGGCCGCCACGGCCTGTTCAACTGCTACGAGGCCTTCACCCACATCGTCGACTCGATGTTCAACCAGCATGCCAAGTGGCTGAAGGTGTCCCATGACATCCCGTGGCGCAGGCCGATCGCATCGCTCAACTACCTGCTCTCCTCGCACGTCTGGCGCCAGGATCACAACGGCTTCTCCCACCAGGACCCTGGCTTCATCGACCACGTCGTCAACAAGAAGGCAGAGATCGTGCGCGTCTATCTGCCGCCCGATGCCAACTGCCTGCTGTCGGTCGCCGACCACTGCCTGCGCAGCCGCGACTACGTCAACGTGATCGTGGCCGGCAAGCAGCCGTCGCTCGACTACCTCGCGATGGACGAGGCGATCGCGCACTGCACGCGGGGCATCGGGGTCTGGGACTGGGCGAGCAGTGACGAGGGCGCCGAGCCCGACGTCGTGCTCGCCTGTGCCGGCGATGTGCCCACGCTCGAGACGCTCGCGGCGAGCGCGATTCTGCGGCGCGAGCTGCCGGAGCTCAAGGTGCGAGTCATCAACGTGGTCGACCTGATGCGCCTGGAGCCCGCGAGCGAGCACCCACACGGCCTGCCCGAGGAGGACTTCGACGCGCTGTTCACCTCCGCTCGGCCGGTGATCTTCGCCTTCCATGGCTATCCGTCGCTGATCCACCGACTCACATACCGCCGCACCAACCACCACAACATCCATGTGCGGGGCTACAAGGAGGAGGGGACGACGACGACGCCTTTCGACATGGTGATGCTCAACGACCTCGACCGCTTTCACCTGGTGATCGACGTGATCGACCGGGTGCCGGGGCTGAGCGAGCGGGCCGAGCACCTGCGCCAGCGGATGAGCGACGAGCGGCTGCGCCACCGGGCCTACACGCGCGAACACGGCGAGGACCCGCCCGAGCTGCGCAACTGGACTTGGCCGCTCGCGCAGGACGGGCCTGAGCCGCAACGCGAGCCGGCTCCCGGGCCGGGAGGCTAGAGACCTCTGCGGATCCTGGTCGTCAACGCCGGCTCGAGCAGCCTCAAGCTGACGCTGCTCGGGAGCGAGGACACGACACTGCAGGAGTGCGAGCTCGCCGCTCCCGGCGCGCGGGTCGACCCGGGTGATCTGCGCGAGGCGCTCGGCTCGGGTTTCGCCGAGGCCGATGCCGTAGGCCATCGGATCGTTCACGGGGGCGAGCGCTTTCGCGATGCGGTCAGGATCACGCCCGAGGTCGAGCAGGCACTGCGCGGCCTGAGCGACCTGGCCCCGCTACATCAGCCGAACTCGCTCGCGGCCCTCGACGCGGTCACGGCGCTGCTCCCCGCGGTGCCTGCGGTCGCCTGCTTCGACACCGCCTTCCACGCCACGATCCCGCCCGCGGCCGCCACCTACGCGCTGCCGGCTGAGTGGCGCGAGCGCTGGAGCCTGCGCCGTTACGGCTTTCATGGTCTGTCCCACGCGTGGGTCGCACGGCGGGCCCCCGAGCTCCTCGGACGCCAGGCGGGGGAGCTGCGGATCGTCAGCTGCCACCTGGGCGCCGGCGCGTCGCTCTGTGCGATCGTCGGCGGGCGCTCGGTCGATACGACAATGGGCTTCACCCCGCTCGAGGGACTCGTGATGGCGACACGCTCGGGCAGCGTCGACCCGGGGATGCTGCTGTGGCTGCTCGAGCACGAGGAGCTGTCTGCGGCTGAGCTGGCCGAGGCGCTCGAGTTCCGTTCGGGCCTGCTCGGGCTCGCCGGCAGCGCCGACATGCGCGAGATCCTCGGCGGCGCGGCTGCGCACGAGGCGTTCGCACTGGCGCGGGATGTCTACGTCCACCGGCTGCGGGCCGGTGTCGCCGCGATGGCCGCGGCGCTCGGCGGCATCGACGCACTCGCCTTTACCGGCGGTGTCGGAGAGCGCTCCGCCGAGGTGCGCCAGCGGGCGGCGGACGGGCTGGCCTTTGTCGGTGTGTCGCTTGACCGGGCGCGCAATCACGAGCCGCCCGCGGACGGGGAGATCAGCGCCGCCGGTGCCGGCGTCCGGACGCTGGTCCTCGCCGCGCGGGAGGACCTCGAGATCGCGCGCCAGGTCAGGGGTGTGCTGGATGGTTGAGCGTGACCGGGTAGGCCGGCGAGCTCACGCGGAGGGCGGCACGACGAGCACCGCGCAGGGCGCCTCGTAGACCGCTCGCCGGCTCACGCTGCCCAGCGCCCGCAGCCCGGCGAGCCGCCGGCTGGCGAGGATGATCAGGGCTGCATCGCTGCCGGCGGCGGCGCCGGCGATCACCTCCCACGGCCTGCCCGGTTCGATGTGCGGCTCGCCCGCATCGGGCACGGCGCGCGCCAGCGCCTGCGCCTGCGCGCGGATGGCACGTGGATTGGTCGTCGACTCCGAGCCGAGGGCATTGACCAGTCTCACGCGAGCGTCCTGGCTGCGCGCGATCCTCGCGCCCAGCTCGATGAGGCGATCCGAGCCCTCGCCACCGTCGCTGGCGATCAGGATCTGGCGCCGGTGCAGGGAGTCGACGTAGGGCTGGCGGACGACGAGCATGGGCGTCGTGAACCGGCTGAGCATCGTCTTCGCGGTGCCGCCGACGATCATCTCGCTCAGCCATGTGCCGGGTGGGCCGATCGCGAGCAGCTCGTGCTCGGCGGCGCGCTCGAGGATCACCTCGGCGGCCGGGCTGCGGGGGTCGATGACGGCGCTCGCCCGCACGCCGGCTTCGGCGGCGATCCTCTTGTCGCTGCTCAGCAGCCGCTCGGCACGGCTGGGGCTGATGTCGGCTGTCTCGTAGTCGCCGGAGCCCGCGACGGCGGTCACGGCCAGCAGCGTGAGGTGACCGTCCGGGGCTGCGAGCGAGGCGGCCAGCCTGACGGCGGCGGTGCTTCCGAGCGTGCCGTCGACGGCACAGATTATGTCGCGGAAGGCGCTCGTCTCGCCGGCGGCGCCGCCTGCGTCAGGGCCCGCATGCGGGCTCGGGTCCTGTCCGGGGGATGGGTGGTCGGTCTCGGTGGTGGGCATGCCTGCAGGCTATTGCGCCCTCCTTGCAGGGGCATCCGCAGCTTCCACATCGGATGTCGGGGAAACACCGCAAGACCCGGGGCAGCTGCTGCCGTCAGCTCCGCGCCCGGGCCGCGGTCAGGGTGGCCGATCCCGCGGTCAGGACGATCAGCACCGCGGTGACGATCGCGGTCGACGTGCGCAGGCCGAGCGCGCCGCTGGAAAGCCCGACGGCGAGGGCCGCGACCGCCGCGGCCATGTAGAGGACGAGGAAGAAGGCCGACATCACGCCGCCGCGCTGCGCCGGGGGTACGACGCCGTCGAGCAGCGACTGGGCACCGAGGTAGGTCAGCCCCTGCCCGGCTCCGGCCGCCGTGATGCCGATCAGGAAGGGCGCCAGCGACCCCGCGACGACGCCCGCAAGGAGCACCGCGAGGCCCGCACCGAGGAACATCGCGCCGCGGATCAGCTGGACGCGCGAGCGCCACTGCCTTGCCGCCAGCTGAGCGCCGGCCGAGGCGGCGAGCATCGCGAAGACGACTGCGCCGCCGACGGCGAGGTTGTGGACCCCGAGCAGGGCCGCGACGAACTTGGGGCCGAGCGCCGCCACCAGGCCGAGCGCGCCGAAGGAGGCGACGACGGCGAGCGCCGCGACGAGGAACGGCGTGCGGATCTCGGCCGGCACGCCGAGCAGATGAGCGCTCCGGGCCGGGGCGTCGCGCTCGCGAGTGACGGTCTCGGGCACGAGCGCGAGCCCGGCGAGGGCTGCGAGGAGCAGGCCGGCCAGCACGAAGAAGGTGAGCCGAGCGGGGTCGGGGGCGTACTGGGCGAGCAGGCCGGCCGCCAGCGGCGCGATCGCCTGGCTCGCGACGACGGTCACGGTCGCGACCAGTGTCGCCCGCACATGGTCGCCCGCCGGCTCCAGCTCGACGAGCGCGGCGACGGCGGTGCCGGAAAGGGCGCCGAACGAGACGCCCTGCAGGGCGCGCGCGAGCAGCAGCGAGCCGAGCCCGCCGGCAACCGTGAAACCGATCGCCCCGAGCAGCGCGGCGCTCAGCGCGAGCGCGAGCAGCGGCCGGCGGCCCACTCGATCGGACGCCGGCCCGAGGAACAGCAGCGATGGGATCACGCCGGCGACTACCGCCGCGAAGACGAGCGTCAGCTCGCCCGTCGAGAGCCCGAAGCGCTGCTGGAAGATCGGGTAGATCGGGCTCGGCGCGTTGTTGCCCATGATCGCGACCGACAGCGCGAAGGCGACCAGCCAGAACGCCCGCGGGGAGCGAGCGCGCGACTGCGTGGGCGCGGTCGGCGCGCGCAGGCGCGCGATGACCGCGTGCTCCATCAGCTCTCCGCAGCAGCGATCGCCGCGACGGTGAAGGGGAGGGTTGGCCCAGAGCCCATCTTGTCGAGCTGGCCGTTGACGACCAGCAGCTCCCGGTCACGCAACGCGACAGCCGTGGGGAACGCGAAGGCGTCGCTTGTCAGGATCCGTCGAACCTGTGCCGTCGAGCCGTCGGGCGAGAGCTCGGCGAGGTGGATCTCGCCGAGCGCGTTGACGGCCACGTAGACGGTCGAGCCCGATATGGCGAGGCCGTCGCAGTGCTCGAGCGGGCCTCCCTCGAGCTCGACCTCATCGACCTGCCCGGAGGCGAGCGAGATCCGCCAGAAGCGACCGAGGTTCGTCTGGCAGCTGATGAGGTGCTCGCCGTCGGGCGTCAGGACGATCCCGTTGAGGTTCAGGCCCTCGGGCCACGGCACGCCCTGCTCGGCGAGGTCCACCCAGGGCTCCAGCTCGAGCGAGTGGGGGTCCACGCGAAAGAGCGTCGGCTGAAAGGAGTCGGTGACGTAAGCGGTGGCGTCCGGGCCGAACGCGATGTCGTTGACGCACGAGGGCCGCGCGCCGACGTCGCTCCTGCCCAGCAGCGACCCGCTCGCGAGCTCGTAGACATCGAGGGTGCCGTCATACCCCCCAGCCGTCCAGAGCCTGCCGGCGTCATCGAGCTTGACCCCCGCAACCGATGTGCGCCCCCCGGCGCCGGCGGGGGAGAAGACCGATACTCCACCCGCCCGGTCGATGCGATAGATCGTGCCGTCGGCGAGGCTACCCACATAGGCATCGCCGCTGGTCAGGTGCACGCCGACGCTCTCGGGGAACACCGCGTCACCGGGCAGCTCAAATACCTCGATCGCCTGGACTCTCTCACGCACAGGGGCCTCCTCGGAGTTCGGTCACGAGCGGGGATTCTGCGGTGCGCGGAGGGCAAAGTCCAAGACCGATCACCCCCCGATCAGTAGGCTGTGTCTATCGAACAGCTCGATCTGAGGTTGGTGCGGTACTTCGTGACGGTCGCCGAGGAGCTCCACTTCGGGCGGGCGGCGGCGCGTCTGCGGATCGCCCAGCCGTCACTGAGTCACCAGATCCGCAGGCTCGAGCAACAGCTGGGCGTGGTGCTGTTGACCCGCACCAGCCGCCGCGTCGAGCTGACGAGGGCAGGGGAGCAGCTGCTGCGCGACGGACGCAGCCTGCTCGCGCACGCCTCGCGCGTCCTCGAGAATGCCCGCAGCGTGTCCGCCGAGCGGCTGCTCGTCGGCTTCTCCGGCTCGGCCGGCGCGGCCCTCCTACCGGCGGTCCTGCGCGCCTTCAAAGACCAGCATCCGGCGGCCGAGGTGACGCTTCAGGAGCTTCTGCTCGATCAGCTCGGAGATATCGGGGAGGGGGGACTCGACGTCGCGTTCACACGGCTCCTGCCCGGCCAGCTCGATGACGAGCGGATCGAGGTCGAGCTGCTCGGCGAGGACCCGCGGATGCTCGTCGTCCCGGTCGGGCACCGGCTCGCAGGGCGGGCGAGCGTGCGCATGGCCGAACTCGACGCGGAGTCGTTCGTCGTCAATCCTGCGAGCGCCTCGGGGAGCCCCGCACGCTGGCTCGCCGAGCAGCACCGCCACGGGCTGAGGGGTCGCGTGGCGGCGGAGGCGGCGAGCGTCCAGGAGCTGTTGACGCTGGTCGCCGCGGGTCAGGGAGTGAGCCTCGTCCCGGCCCCTGTCGCAAGCCGCTTCCCCCGCGAGGACATCCGCTACTTGGCGGTCAGCGACGCCGAGCCGGCGGCCGTCTCGATCGCCCGCCCCGCCGCCGGGATGCGCCCGATCACCCAGGCGTTCATCGAGATCGCGCGCCGTCTCAGCGCAGAGACGACCGCGCGGTGAGCCGCCCCGCAGCCTGGCGGGACGGTGGCGCTAACCGATGCCGCAGAGCGCGCAGCCGAAGCCTTTGACGGCGTCCTGGACGAGCGCAAGGCCCGCCGGGTAGCCGGCAAACCATTCTTCGTTCATGAACCCCATCGCGAACACCCGCAGGGCGCCCAGCCGTTCCAGAAAGCTGCGTGCGAGCACCGCTTGAAGGTGCGTGAGCGTGACGCTCGAGCCGCCTTCGGGTGGACGATAGTAGGCCAGCATGACCGGTCCGTAGTGGCGCAGCTCGCCGGCCATGCCGAGGATGTCGCTCGTGTCGGTTGCCGAGTTGATGACCTCGAAGCTCTCGAAGTCCGAGTCCCGCATCACGTCCGCGAAGTGTTTGAAGAGCGACCGTCCGGCGCCCGTCGCCGGGCCGTTCCAGCGCGCCTGCCAGCCGCCCCAGCCGAGCGAGACCTTGCTGCCGGGTGCCAGCCGGTGGAAGATCTTCAGCGCCGCCAGGTATTGCGCCTTGAGCGCTTCGTAGTAGGCGGTGGTCTGGGGGTTGCCCGACCATTCGTTGCCGTCGCAGGCGTAGGTCTGGAACTCCGAGAACAGCGTGACGTAGAGCGTCCGGTTGGCCGGCGGGCGGAAGATCCTGGCGAGGCGTTCCATGTTCGCGAGGAATTCCGCCGAGATCGCGTATGGCTGGCCGCAGGCCGTGCCGTAGGGGGTCGACTGCGTCACCTTCGCTTCGCTCGAATAGACGATCAGGTGCATCTCGTAGCCGGCCGCGTAGTCGTGCGGGACCTCGGTCGTTTCCCAGCCCGACATCCAGCTCAGGTCCGACGGGCCGTTGTACCAGCTGCTGAGCATCCCGAGCGGCGCGGAGTTCGCCAGCGTCCCGGCGCGGTCGCCGTTCGCCTCGGTGCCGACCGAGAACAGGATCTTCGCGGCGGCCGTCGTCGTCGTGACCCCCAGCCCCAGGGTGAGTGCGCAGGCGCCGAGCAGCAGGGCCAGGGTCCTCAGCGCCCGCCGCAGCGCGCGCGCGCCGCCGGCCTCGAGCCCCTCCCCGCGTCGACCTGGATCGCCTTGAGCCTCAGGCACGGGTCCGAGTATATGCGGCCCCATCGGGTCAGGCGGTCCATTTCTGGACATATGTCGAAAGCGGCAGATCGGCGGCGGCACGTTTGTCCCGAACTCGCGCGATTCGGGAAATTCGCTGCACCTGGGCGCAAATAAAGCCGTCCGGCGGGCGTTTCGTTCGGTGAGTTACGACATTGGGGGGCCAGACCTCGAGAGCCACGGTGCAGGCAGGCATGAAACAGGAACATGGGCGTTCACCCGGAACAATCGCCACCCGTCCATGGGTGGGACTCGGTGCAAATCCAGCGGCTGACCGGGCGGCCGCGTTGAGCGGAGTCGATCAAGGATGACCGCCGCCGCGATCATTCTCGCCCTCGCCGCGACCACGGTGGCCCTCTACGGGCTGTTCACGCTGTGGTTGATGCTGAGCGCGTGGGACCGGCCGGCGCGGCTTCGCTCAACCGGCGGGCCGAAGGCCTTCAGGGCGCCCAGCGTGAGCTTCGCCGTGCTGCTGCCCGCGCGCGAGGAGGAGGCCGTGATCGGGGAGACGATCGCGCGTCTGTGGGCGGCCAACTACCCGCGCGAGCTGCTCGAGATCATCCCGATCTGCCAGCACGACGACGCGGGGACGATCGCGGCGGTCAAGGCGCAGATCGAGCTGCTTGGCGCGGAGAACGTGCGGCTCGTCGTCTACGACACGGCGCCCTTCAACAAGCCCCACGCGCTCAACGCCGGCTACGCGGCCAGCGGCGGGGAGGCGGTGATCGTCTTCGACGCCGAGGACGACGTGCATCCGGACATCTTCAACGTGATGAACACCGTGATGCTCGACAAGGGGGTCGGCGTCGTACAGGGCGGGGTTCAGCTGATGAACTTCAAGGACCACTGGTTCTCCGCGTTCAACTGCGTCGAGTACTTCTTCTACTTCAGGAGCCGCCTGCACTTCAACGCGAGCGTCGGCATGGTCCCGCTCGGGGGGAACACCGTCACGATCCGGCGTGATCTCGTGGACCGCGTGGGTGGCTGGGACGAGCAGTGCCTCACCGAGGATGCCGACATCGGGGTGCGCCTGAGCGCGCTCGGAGAGCCGATGCGCGTCGTCTATGACAGCCGCTGGGTGACGCGCGAGGAGACGCCGCTGAGCCGCCGCGCGCTGGTCAGGCAGCGCACCCGCTGGTGCCAGGGCTTCCTGCAGATCCTCGTCAAAGGCGACTGGCGCCGCATTCCCGGTCGCCGCCGGCGCCTGCTTGCGGCGGCGACCTTCGGCCAGCCGATCATCGACGGGCTGTTGATCTCGGTCGTGCCGCTGATCCCGCTCGCACTCCTTTACCTGAAGCTGCCCGTGCTTGCCGCGCTCATGAGCCTGGCGCCCCTGTACGTGCTCGCCCTGCAGATGCTGGCGGGGACGATCGGCCTGATCGAGTTCGCGCGCCTGTACGGGGAGCGGGTGCCCCTGCACGTGCTCCTGCGCACGCCGTTCACCTACCTGGCCTGCCAGTGGCTGATCGGATTCAGCGCCCTGCGCGCCGTGGTCCGTCTGCTGAAGGGCCGCCAGGAGTGGGAGAAGACCGAGCACGAGGGCGCGCACCGCGCCGCCCCGGCCGTGCCGATGCCCGCGCCGCTGGCCCCGATCGCTTCGCCCCATCAGCCGGTGCACGAGTCCGCCCTGATGACCAGCGCGCGGGCCGTGCACGAGCCGGCTCCGCCGCCCGGCCCGCAGCACTCGCAGGAGAGCGTGTTTTGAGTGCCGCGACGCTCGTCGAGCCCGTCGCGCCGCCAACGCTACGCCTCGCACCCGCCGAGCCCGCTCCGCTCCGCCGCCGCAAGCGGACATGGTGGGCGGTCGCGTTCGTCGTCGTCCTGGTGCTCGTCACGCAGGGCGTCAACATGCTCCACTACCCCTACCTGGAGGACGACGAGGGGACGTACTTCGCGCGTGCGTGGGCGGTCTTCCACCTCGGGAGCCTCACGCCCAACACCTACGTCTACGACCACGCGCCGCTCGGCTGGATCCAGATCGCGATCTGGCAGCTGCTGACGTTCGGATACCGCTTCGGCTACGGGCTCGCGTCGGGCCGCGTGCTGATGCTCCTCTATGGGGTGGGGAGCGCGCTGCTCGTCCTGGCGATCGGCAAGCGGAGCTCGGGCAAGGTCTGGGTGGGGCTGCTGGCCGCGTGCCTGTTCTCGCTCTCGACCTACGGGATCTTCTACCACCGCCGGATCCTGCTGGACAACGTCGCGACCTTCTGGATCCTCCTCAGCCTGTACCTGCTCGTCGGGCGACCGAACCTGACGCGTGTCTGGCTGAGCGGGATCGCGATCGGGATCGCGGTGCTCTCGAAGGAGACCTCGCTCGCGGTGATGCCCGCGCTGCTGCTGCTCGCCGCGCGCAGGACGCCGAAGGTGAGCCGCCTCTTCGCCGTCTGCGGCTGGGCGGCGCTGGCGCTCAGCATCTGCTCCGCCTATGTGCTGCTGGCGCTGCTCAAGGGCGAGCTGTTCAAGCCCGGCACGCTGCTGGGTGGCACGAAGGCCCACGTCAGCCTCGTGTGCTCGATCCAGTGGCAGGCGACGCGGGGGCACAACGGCGGACTGCTGAACCCGTCGAGCGAGTTCTGGCATACGGCGCTCTCCTGGGCTCACTCCGAGCCTCTGCTGGTGATCGGCGGTACCGCCGCCGCCGTGCTCGCGGTCACCGCGCTGCGCCGCGACCCGATCATCTCGGCGATCGGTCTGGCGGCGCTCTCGCTCTGGGTGTTCCTCGGCCGTGGCGCGACGGTCTCGGCGTTCTACCTGCTCCCGCTGCTCCCGCTGCTCGCGCTCAGCATCGCGCTCGTGCTGGGTAGCGGCGCCGGGCAGCTGGCGCGCCGCGTCGGCCGGCCGGCCTCGCTCGCGGCCGTCGGGCTCGCAGTGGCCGGCTGCGCGCTGCTGATCGGGATCGCCTACGAGCGCTCCGAACGCCAGCTCTGGACGGGCAACCCGGTCGGAGGGCAGATCGCTGCCGTCAACTGGGTCCGCAAACACGTCGCCCCGAGCAGCCGCATCATCATCGACGACTACATGTGGAACGAACTCCATGTCCCGCCCGCGGGGGCGCCCACCTTCAAGGACGCGCAGTACTACTGGGAAGTCGGCGAGGATCCGAAAGTGCAGCGTGTGGATTTCGCGGACAGCTGGCGCAACGTCAACTACGTCGTCTCCACTCCCCAGATGATCGCTGACACCGCCGAACAGAACTTCCCGCTCGTGACACCTGCGCTCGAGCACTCCCGGCCGGTGGCCGAGTTCGACACGGGCGGCTGGCGCGTGGAAGTCCGCGCGGTCGAACCCCGCGTGAGTAACCCGCTGCCCGCCACGACGGCCACGGCGCAGCCGTCCTGCATGAGGTACACATGACCGCGCTCGCGTCTGTGAAGCTGAGACTGACGTTCGCTTTCGCCTGCGCGAGCGTCGTGCTCGTGTTGGCTGCGCCCGCCTGGGGCGGTGTCGTCGAGGGTGCGAGTGAAAACCTGCGCACCGGCTGGTATCCGGAAACGGGTGCGATCACGCCCCAGCTCGTCACCGGCGGCACGTTCGGCCAGCTCTGGTCGGCCAACGTCGAAGGCGCCGTCTACGCCCAGCCGCTGTTGGAGGACGGGACGGTGATGGTCGAGACGGAGGAGAACAAAGTCTACGGACTCGATCCGGCAAGCGGCGCGCTGAAGTGGCCCAAACCGCTGACTCTGGGCACTCCGTGGAACCCGGCGGACATCGGCTGCGGCGACCTGACTCCCTACATCGGAGTCACGGCCACCCCGGTCATCGACACGAGCACCAACATCGCATATTTC
>Ga0182012_10003962_pt1 | contig 15612 bp, 14 predicted proteins | sample 612S2SmetaG_FD_120486 | JGI IMG/M metagenome (GOLD analysis project Ga0182012, IMG submission 120486) | Permafrost microbial communities from Stordalen Mire, Sweden - 612S2S metaG | ecosystem: Environmental > Terrestrial > Soil > Wetlands > Permafrost | place: Sweden: Stordalen | collected...
GCATCCGCTTCAAGGGCGTCGAAAAGACGAATGTCGAAGAATACTGTGTCAGCGAAGGCTGGATCCGGGTCGCCGTCGGTAAGACTCTGGATCGTCGGGGTAAACCATTGACCCTGAAGGCTACCGGCACGGTCGAGCCGTATTTCCGCGACATCCCCACCGAGTAGTGCCTGCGGCCTGTCGGCGCATTCGTCGTGAATGATCCTGTCCGGCACCGGGTTGCCGGCCGGCCGAGATGAGACTTAGCTGTATGAGGCTTGCTTCAGGCGCAAAACATCCCACGGAGGACACCATCATGGACGACGCTGTTGGAACCACAGGCGGCACGCTGGCGCATGCAACCGTGGCCAATGCCACCTATGTGCCGGGGCGGCGCTCTTTCTTCAAATATCGCGATCTCGGCGTGAGCGACGCCACCGGGGGAAAGCTGCGGGCGCAGGTCACATCCGCCACGCAGGGGCTCGGCGAGCCGACCGGATGGCATTACCATGTGTGTGATCACCAGTTCGTTTACATGCTGAAGGGTTGGGTTGATCTGGAGTTCGAAGACGGCACCAAGGTCAGGCTGATGCCGGGCGATTCGCTGATGATCCCCGGCGGAATGCGTCATAACGAGACAGGCACGGCTGATGAACTCGAACTGCTGGAAGTCTCTGTTCCGGCGGAGATGAAGACCGTGGTGTGTGATCCGCCGGCCGGGATGCGGTAACCGGGAGCGGCGGCCGGCGAAAAAACCTGCGGTTACCCGCTTGCTGCGTCGCACAAAGCGGGTCACACTCGTGTCATGCCGGATGTGTCAATCCCCCCGCCGACCGCTGCACTCGCCCAGGAACTCCTGGACCTCACTGCACGACTGGGGGCGCGCGCGGACGAAGATCCGTTTGGTAATCCGGTTCTGCTTGTGTCGTTGGCGATCACCCGTCAACTGGATACCGGCAGTTTAGGCGAATCCGATATCGCGGCCCTGATCCGTCACCTGCGGGACGCTGCTTTCAACGACCGCGCCGGCCGCATCGCGAAATACGTCGGCGGCATCGATACCGCAAAGAATGACGGAATTCTCGCACGCCTGGCGCAGCAGTTGCTGCGCCCGGATCCGAATGACAGTCCGGTTCGTTGGGCAGAATACCAGGCACTGACCGAACGCACGCGTTTCGCGGCGGTCTTCACCGCACATCCAACATTCTCTCTGCCGCTGCCGGTTAATCAGGCGCTGGCCGAGGCCGCGTGCGGGCGCCCCGCACCAGAATTCGAATCCCATCGTCCGCCGCCCATCACGCTGCGCAGTGAGTTTGACCAATCGGCCGCTGCGATCGCCAACGGCCGCGATGCGATCGATCGATTTAATGCCGCGCTGATTTCCGTCGCCCGGGGCGCCTGGCCCGATCGTTGGACTGAATTGACGCCGAGCCCTGTCGTTCTCTCCACCTGGGTGGGCTACGACACGGATGGACGGACCGATATCGGCTGGTGGGACACGCTTCGGCTCCGGCTGGAGATGAAGCGCCTTCAACTCCTCCGTTTGCATGTCCAGGTTTCCGTGCTGCCGAGTGCCGGCGCGCTGGCTGAGCGCGTGGCCGAAGCAAGAGACGCGGTCGACCGGCAGATCGAGCTTTGTCCCGATCAACCGGAACCCGCCAAGGTCGCGGCCTTCGCCCACGCGCTTGTCGGTCATCGCGAAACCGCGCTCACGTCTCCCGCGCCGTTGCTTCCGTTGTTCCGTTCCGCAGTCGCAAAGGCTGAGGACCATGAGAAGCTCGCGCTGACGGTCGCTCGGGCGGGGCTGGTGTCGCATGGTATGGCTCTGGCGCATACACATACGCGGCTGAATGCAGCGCAAATCCACAACGTCGTCCGTCAGCGGCTCGGGATAGCCGATCCCCCTGAAGATCCGTCTCGCCGCCGGGCTTTGTTTTCTGCAATCAATGCCGCGCTGGATACGGTTAAGCCTGAAGCTGTGGATTTCGGCGCCCTGATTGGCGAACAGGCGTCGGCCGCAAAGCTGATGATGACGGTTGCCCAGATCGTCAAGCACGTGGACAGTTCGGTGCCGGTTCGCTTTCTGATCGCGGAAACCGAAACCGGCTACACCTTGCTGGCGGCCTTGTGGCTCGCCCGGTTGTTCGGCATCGAACAGAACGTCGAGATATCGCCGCTGTTCGAAACGGCAGAGGCGCTGGAGCGGGGTGCGACGGTTCTGGAAGAGGCGCTGCGCAGTCCGCACTACCGCGACTACCTGAAAAAGACCGGCAGGCTGGCGCTGCAGTTTGGCTATTCCGACTCCGGGCGTTATGTCGGCCAACTTGCCGCCAGCTACCTGATCGAGCGGCTACGCCTCAAAATTGGCCAGACGCTGGAAAATCATGGCGTGACGGGCGTTGAGGTTATCCTGTTCGACACCCATGGCGAAAGCATAGGTCGTGGGGCGCACCCCGGTTCACTGGCTGACCGACTGAAATATTTGTCCCCGACCGCCTCACGGCAGGCGCTCGGCCGGGCTGGGCTGAAGGTCCGGGAAGAGGCGGCATTCCAGGGCGGCGACGGCTATTTGCTGTTCGGAACACCCGAACTGGCGCTTGCGACCATTACCCGGATTGCCGAACAGACCTACCATCCGGCTGCCGGTCCCATCGAGGACCCGGTCTACGCAGACCCCGACTTTGCGGCCGATTTCTTCGCAACGATCCGAACAGGGATGGAGGGGCTGGTCGAGGACGCTGGTTACGCGGCCCTGCTCGGCGCGTTCGGTCCGTCGTTGCTGGACCGCACCGGATCGCGACCCGCCGCCCGCCAGTCCGATGGCATGGGCGGCGCCACACGCATTCGCCACCCCAGCGAATTGCGGGCAATCCCCAACAATGCGATCCTGCAGCAGATCGGCTGGTGCGCGAATACACTCCAGGGGATCGGCGCCGCCGCCGCCCGGCACCCCGAGACCTTCGCAGAAATGCGGCAGAACAGTCGCCGCTTCAAGCGGGCCATGGACCTTGCGAGCCACGCCCTCGCCCATTCGGATATCGAGGTCTTGCGGGCGGTGATTGCATCTCTCGATCCGGGAACCTGGTTGGATCGCGCGGCCCATACCAGGCGGCCGGGTCGGCGCGAAGCTCTTGTTTCCGTGGCAAGGGCGCTTGAGCGCCTGGATATCTGGGCGGCTGCGCAGTCGATGTTTAGGCGTATCTCAGCCGATCATCTGGCCCTTCGTGGGTCGTGGCCCGATGTGCCGCACATGGCGAACCGGGAGATCCTGCTCCATGCGCTGCGGCTGGCGCTGATCCACCGGATTTGGCTGCTGGCCACGGAGATTCCGGATTTTTCACCGCGCCACGGGGTCACTCGGTTGGCGCTGGAGGCGGCGATCCTGCGACTTGATGTCGATGCATCGTTGAATGTGCTGGGGGAGATTTTCCCGTCGACCTCGGATCCGGCAGCGGACTGCGACTATGGGGAGCCGGCGCCCAATCGGCGGACGGCGGCATACACCAGGGAGCACGAGGAGATCTTTTCCCCGATCCGTCGGCTGTTCGCCATGGTGCGGGAGATTGCCACGGCGGTCACGCATGAGGTTGGCGCGTTCGGGTAGCGAGCCGGCCTCCCCGGCGTCGGATTAATCTCCCACGCCCGCCGCCTGCATCAGCACCTGTGCCGCATCGCGCGCTTGTAACGCCACGGCGGGATCCTGCCGAACCAGCATGGACGCAATTGCGCCCTCAAACAGCAGCGCGATTTGACTGGCGAGCGAATCCGGGTTGGGAGCGCCAGCCCGGCCCATCAGCGTTGCGATGTGACGGCGACGCTGTTCCTTATAGTCCAGGGCGATGGCGCGGGCGGCCTCGCAGTCCTCGGCCAGTTCGGTGACCGCGTTGACGAACGGGCAGCCGCGGAAGTCGCCGGCGGCGAACCGCGCATGCAACTGGTCGAACAGCGCCAGAATCTGCGCCGCGGGTTGCTGGTCCGAGGCGGGCAGGGGTTGCGCCCGCTGGCGCAGATAAGCAGCGATCAGCGCATCCTTCGACGGGAACGTATCGTACAATGACCGTTTGCTGATCCCCGCCTCCGCCGCCACCGTGTCAACGCCGACGGCTCGGATGCCCTTGCGGTAGAACAGCCTGTCGGCAGCCTGGATGATCCGCTCCGCCATGGGAGCCCGTTCCGTCACTCTGATCTGTCCTCCTGCGTGCCGGCACAATTTAACTTGCAGATGACCGGATTGCACCCCACCTGCGTGCCACACAGATCGGTGTGCCGCATATCGGCGGCCGACACCCGGTCGGCAAGGAGGACAGGCAGCATGGACGTTGTATCTTCTCTTCCGCAGGTCGCGGGCGAGCTGGTCTATCTGGCGAAGACGGGGGAGAGGCCGCACACCTACACCTACGATCCGCCGGACGGCACGCCGAAGAGCAACATTGTCACCGAGGCACACACGGTTCCGGTGTTCGATATGCGGCCGGTGGCGGACGGTCTGTCGCTGGACGTGCAGGGTTTTGCTCTGGTCGATGCGCCGACCGCGGTGGCGGATTTCTATGACGAGGCGGCGCTTCGCGCGACCTATTACCCCGAAGCTGAAGCCTTGGTGAAGCGGGTCACTGGTGCTGTTCGAGTGGTGGTGTTCGACCATACCATTCGCCGGCGGGAACACGGTGTCGAAGACCGGACTCCGGGCACACCGCGCCAGCCGGCGACGCGGATTCATGGCGACTATACGGAACTGTCCGGGCCGCAGCGGGTGCGCGACCTGATGGGCGCCGAGGCGGATGACCTGCTGACGCGGCGGTTTGCCATCGTCAATGTGTGGCGCCCGATCCGCGGGCCACTGTATGACGCACCGCTGGCGGTCTGCGATGCGGCGTCGGTGAAAGCCGGCGACCTGGTGGCGCAGGACCTGATTTACCGCGACCGCCGGGGCGAAATCTATGGCCTGACCTTCAATCTGGCGCATCGCTGGTACTACGCGCCGGCGATGCAGGCAAACGAGGCGTTGTTACTGAAGTGCTACGACTCGGCCAAAGACGGGCGGGCGCGGTTCATGCCGCACACGGCGTTCGAGGACCCGACCGCGCCGGCGGACCGGCTGCCGCGGGAAAGCATCGAGCTTCGGACACTGGTTTTCTTCGACGCCTGACAGCAGTCACCGCACCCAGAAGGTGTTGGTTGCACCGGAAACGAAACCGAGGCGCCGGTACAGGGCCTCGGCCGGGGTGTTGCCGACGGCGACCTGCAAGCCGATCCAGTCCACCGACTGGCGGGCCGCCCAGTGCTCCAGGGCGGCCAGCACGGACTGGGCGGCGCCCTGGCGGCGGGCGTCGGCGCGGGTCGCAACGCACTCGATCACCGCGCAGCCGAGCCTGACGACGCAGAGGGCGGTGGCGATCGGCTCGCCGCCGCGGCGACAGAGGAAGAAGGCGCTTGAGCGGGGGATGCGGTCCAGAATTAGCGAATTGACCGAACGGCGGTTGTCGGTGATTTCGTTGAGGTAAACGCTGCGCCATTCGTTGCTTGGACGCTGGTGCATTTCGACGTCAGGGACAGTTCGGGCTGGGCCGCTACGCTTGAACATTGTTGTTGTCGGCTCGCCCTGCCGGTAGCCGCGCGCTTGCAGTAACGCCGCGAGGCCCGGCGGAGACGTTTCGTCAAAGGTCTGAAAGCGTGCCGGGACGCCCAGCGCGCGATAGCGGGATTCGACTTCGGCGATCGCGGATTCAGGGTTGCCACCGTGGAAATCGATGGTCGAAACGGAATTGGCGCGCTGCGATCCGCCGCCGGAGGCGCGCCACAGCCAGCCGTCGATAACAGCGGTGCGCAGCGCCGGCCAGGCAAAAACATGAGCACGCTCCATGTGCACGCGATCGTCGCGGCCGATCATCGGCAGTCTCCAAAACTTGCCAGCCAGGACTGGCTGGATCAGGATCGGCCGCAATCATACAGGAGAAACTCCAATGCCAGAATTCGATCTGGTCATCCGTGGCGGCACGGTCGTCGACGGCACCGGCGATGCCCCGAGTGACGCCGATGTCGGCATTGTCGGCAACAAGATCGTCGCGGTCGGCTCGATCTCGGGGCGCGGCGCGGAGGAGATCAATGCCAAGGGCAGGCTGGTCACCCCCGGCTTCGTCGATATCCACACCCATTACGACGCGCAGGCGGTTTGGGACAGCCATATGACGCCGTCCTCGCAGCACGGCGTCACCACCGCGGTGATGGGCAATTGCGGCGTCGGTTTCGCGCCATGCAAACCGGCCGACCGTGAGCGGCTGATCGAACTGATGGAGGGCGTCGAGGATATCCCCGGCGCGGTGATGCACGAAGGCCTGACATGGGAGTGGGAGTCGTTCGGCGAATACCTCGACGCGCTGGACCGCCGGCCGCGCGACATCGATGTCTGCGCGCTGCTGCCGCATGCCGCCGTGCGCGTCTTCGTCATGGGCGACAGAGCCATCGCGTTGGAAAATGCCAACCAGAGTGACATCGCGCAGATGCGGCAGATCGCGCGGGAGGCGATGCAGGCCGGCGCGTTCGGGTTCTCCACATCACGCAGCCTGTCGCACAAGACATTACGCGGCGACCCGACGCCGACCCTGCGCGCGCAGGAGGACGAACTGCGCGGCATCGCCCTCGGCATGAAGGACGCCGGGTCTGGGATGCTGGAGATGGTGTCCGAATGGGCGCCCGATCCCGACGCCGAGTTCGCCATGCTGCGCCGGGTCATCGAGGCCTGCGGCCGTCCCGCGGTGTTCACCCTGACGCAGCGCCACTCGCGACCCGAGGTGTGGCGCAGTCTGCTCCGCCATGCCGACAAAGCCGCGCAGGATGGATTATCGATCCGTCCCGTGGTCGCGCCGCGGGCGATCGGCGTGCTGCTGGGGCTGGCCGGCAGCCAAAACCCGTTCTCCGGCACGCCAACCTACAGATCCATCGCCCATCTGCCGGTGCCCGAACGCGCCCGAACCATGGCCGATCCGGCTGTTCGGGCGAAGATACTCGGCGAGGACCCGGCGTCGGAAAGCACCTTCCCGCTGTTCCATCGCATGTCATTCGACTTCATGTTCCGCTTCGGCAACCCGCCGAACTATCTGCCAAAGCTGCAGGACAGCATCTCCGCAATTGCCGCGCGCGGCAACCGGACCGCGCAGGAAGTCGCCTACGACATGCTGATCGAGGATGACGGCGCCAACTTTATCTACCACCCGCTCAGCAATTACGCCTACGGCGACCTGTCGATGCCGGAGACGTTGCTGGATAACCGCAACAGCATCATGGGGTTGGGCGATGGTGGCGCGCATGTCGCGTTCATCCTGGACGCCGGCTACCAGACCTGGCTGCTGTCGCATTGGGGCCGTGGTCAGCAGCGCTGGGAAATCCCGGAACTGATCCGCCGCCTGACCTCCGACACCGCCTGTGCCGCGGGATTGCACGATCGCGGCGTGCTCGCCGTCGGCAAGAAGGCCGACGTCAACATCATCGACTGGGACCGGTTGGGCGCCGGCGCGCCCTACGTCGTCAACGACCTGCCGGCCGGTGGCAAGCGCCTGCTACAGCCGGTCAGCGGCTACGAGGCGACGATCGTGTCGGGTCGGGTAACCTTCCGCGAAGGCCAGCCGACCGGCACGCTGCCCGGCAAGCTGGTGCGCGGCCCGCAGGCTGAACTGGCGGCATAGCCGGACTGGCTGCGGCGCGGCCTGGTCAGGCCGGACCCAGGGTCAGGCCGATGGATCGGGCTGATCGAGGTGGCAGAATCGCGCCCCCCGGCTCAGCAGGTCCAGGACTCCGGCCGCCACCCCAGCCCCGCTGGGCCGGCCGGGCTGATTGATGTGCGCGACGATCACGTCGCCATTCGTTGCCCCGGTGATGCGCCGGGCAACCGTGCCGGCCGGCAGAGACGCGCCGTGGTCGCCATTCAGGAAGTATCCCGCGATGCCAAAGCCTAGCTTGCGGATCGTTGGGAGCGCCGACGGGCTGTAAAACCCGGTCGCGCCGCGATACCAGCGCGGCATCCCGCCGGTTGCGTTGACGATGGCTGTTGCGCCATCCGAGACCTCGCGTCGGATGGCGTCCAGGTCACCGGCGCACTTGATCCCGTATATACTACCGCCACCCAGCACCGGCGGGATATGCAGCGCACCATGATTCTCGATCACGAACAAGTCCCGATGCGCGAGCAGCAAAGCCAGACCAGCCGGATTGCGCTGCATCCACATAGCGGTGACGAAAATCGTCGCCGGGACGCTGTGCTCGATCAGCGTGTTGGCAATCCGTGTGTCGAAGGCGCCCGGACAGGCATCGAGAGTCAGCGCGACGTTCAGGCTGCCCGGCGGCGGGTTGGCAAGACGCAGCCGGGGCTCGATCGGCGCATCGCTCGCTGGCGCGAAGGGCAGTAAAGCGGGCGCCGCCAGGAAGGCTCTGCGGGGAAGACAAAGGCGGCACATGATCGCAGCGTCTCCGAGAAGGGCGGGCCATCAATAGAGCGTGTCGTTTACTATAACCAACAGAATGGATAGCATCGCGGGCAGCGCTCGCGAAATTCGACGCCAGGAATGCGGTCCGCGTGCTACAGGCCCAGGCGCTTCGACAACGATCGGTGGTGCGGCATGACTTCGACAGCAGCCGACTTTCCCACGAACCTTCGCCTATCGCTCGACACCGCCCCCTCGGCCGAGCTGCGCGGCTCTCTCGGTCATGCGATCGATGCATTCCATGCTCTGACGGTGCCGCGGGATCAACGGCGGTTCGCGTTGCTGCTGCATGATGAGGCGGCTCGGTTGGCGGCGGGCGTGTGCTTTGTGCTGGCCTGGCAATGGATGTTCGTCGAGGCGCTGTGGGTCGAAGACGCATGGCGCGGCAAAGGGATTGGTGCAGCCCTGTTATCGCGCGCAGAACAGCAAGCCGCCGCGGCGGGATGTCACTCGGTGTGGCTCGACACGTTCCAGGCCCGTGATTTCTACCTGCGTTTCGGCTATCAGCCGTTCGGCACGCTGGAGGATTATCCGCCGGGCCAGACCCGCCATTTCTTGCGCAAGCGGTTGCTTCCTGAAAGCACCGAATAGCGACGCCCGGCTCTGGCCAAACAGACGAATCACGTCGGTGTTCCGCGGCATCAATCCAGGGCTGGAAGGTCAGTCGTCGTAGGACACCAGCGCCTCGCACGGCACATCCAGCCGCGACCGCCCGTTCAGGAAACCCAGTTCGATCAGCGCCGCCGCGGCCGGCACCACGGCGCCGACCTGCCGCAGCAACGCGATCCCAGCGGCCATCGTGCCGCCGGTGGCCAGCAGGTCGTCCACCACGACAACACGCTGGCCCGGTTGCACGGCATCGGCCTGAATCTCCACCCGGTCTTCACCGTATTCCAGCGCATAGTTCAGCCCGACTGTCTCGCCCGGCAGCTTGCCACGCTTGCGGATCATGATGAATCCGCAGCCCAGTTTCAGGGCCAGCGGCGCGGCGATCAGGAACCCGCGGCTCTCCACCCCGGCGACCAGGTCGGGCATGTACGCGCGCACTGCCCGCGCCATTCGCCCCATCGCCACCTGCCAGGCATCGGCGTCGCGCAGCAGCGTCGAGATGTCGTAAAACAGGATACCCGGCTTCGGAAAATCCGGAATGCCGCGAATGTGGTCTTTCAGGTCCATCGGCAAGGGTCCTCAGCTTCAAGCGCTCTACACTAAGGCGCTCGGTTCTGGCTCGCCAGCCCCTGGTTGCATCGGTCGGGACTGGTGCTCAGAGTGTACGGTTCGATGAGACACGATGGATGGGACATGAGCGAAACCAGACTACGCAACGCCGACGTCGACGCGGCGCTGAATGAGGCGAAGGAAGCCTATGTGACCAGCGCCCCGGCCAGCCTGGCGCGCTACGTTGAGGCGACGACCGTCATGCCGGGTGGCAATACGCGCACGGTGCTCCATTACGCGCCGTTTCCTCTGGCCATGGTGCGGGCCGAGGGATGTCGGATGTGGGACGCCGATGGGCGGGAATACATCGATTTCCTCGGCGAATACACCGCCGGGATCTACGGGCATTCCGATCCGGTGATCCGCCGCGCCGTCGATCGCGCTCTCGACAACGGGATCAGCTTCGGCGCGTCGAACATGACCGAGGCGCGGTTTGCCCGAGCAGTGTGCGAGCGGTTCGAACTGGAACGGGTGCGATTCACCAACTCCGGCACCGAGGCGAATTTGCTGGCAATATCGGTGGCGCGGATTTTTACCCGGCGGAAGAAGGTGCTGGTGTTCGACGGCGGCTATCACGGGGCAGTGTTCGGCTTCGCCGGCGGCGGTTCGCCAATCAACGTGCCGTTCGAATACGTGGTGGCGCCGTATAACGACATCGAGCGGACGCGGGCGCTGATCACGGACGATTTGGCGCTGGTGATCCTGGAGCCGATGATCGGCAGCGGCGGCTGCATCGCCGCGACGCTTCCGTTCCTCGAGATGTTGCGACGGGAGACGAAGCAGGTCGGCGCGCTACTGATCCTCGACGAGGTGATGACGTCGCGCCTCGCGCCGGGCGGGCTTCAGTCGCTTGTCGGGGTGAAGCCCGATCTGACGACATTCGGAAAATATATCGGCGGCGGGATGTCGTTCGGCGCGTTCGGCGGCCGGGCGGAGATCATGGATCTGTTCGATCCACGGCGGCCGGATGCGCTGCCGCATGCGGGGACGTTCAACAACAACGTGCTGACGATGACGGCGGGGCTGACCGGCTTGACGGAGGTCTATACGCCGGAGGCGGCCGTCGCGCTGAATGCCCGAGGCGAGACGTTGCGCTTGCGGCTGAACGCGCTGTGCCGAGCGACGGACGCGCCGGTGCAGTTCACCGGGATTGGGTCGATGCTGGCGGTGCATATGATGCGCGGCGCGGTTAGTAGCCCCGAGGATGCGGCAAAGGGCGATCCGAAGCTGAAGGAATTGTTCTTCTTCGATATGCTGGCACACGGGATTTGGCTGGCTCGGCGGGGAATGATGACGCTGTCGCTGCCGATCGGCGACGCGGAGTGCGACGCGCTGGTGGCGGCGGTGCAGGAATTTCTGTCGGTGCGGCGGTCGTTGCTTGGGTAGTTTCTGTCGTCGGTCGAATGACCGGGGCGGCTGGACAGCGGACGACAGAAGGTTGAGTCGTAAGCGAATGGTCGGCACCGTGGTTTATGGGTACTGGGCTTAGCCGTCCCCCACTCAAGCGGCGAGGCACCGATCCAGTTCGAACGCTCACGTCCGTGAAGCGAATGCTTCACCTCTTCGACCCGGTGCGTAGGATTGACAGCCGTACGCTAGCTCCAGCCACGCGCCAGTTTGCGCACTGATGTCGAGGCGTTCCGCTTTCCTTCGCCGGCGTAGTCCTCGTGCCAGTCTTCGATCTTTCCGGGGTCGTAGAGATAATTCACCATCAGCGTGGCGCTCTCTTTGGCCCCCTTATCCGACGTGTCACCAGCCATATTAAGCCGTTCCACCCGGGCACCGTTGGACAAATGAAAGTGTGCCACTGGGTCTTTTGCGCGCTTGGCGTCTGCCTCCACCAAAAGGTAGCGCGCTCCCAACCGGATCAGGACTGGTTCGACAGTCTTGCGGAGCGATGCGTCACGCCACCAATGTCGCTTGCGAATAATCCCAGCCAGAGCCTGACACCCGGTGTCAGCCGGGATGGCGGCAAGCAGGCTGGCTGACTCCTCATCGCTCAGCAGTTTTGGTTCATTCGATGCCAGGAGTGGGTCCAGCCATCGACGGAATCCAGGAATGGGTGAAAGGGTGGCGAAAACCTTCAGGTTACGAAACTCGTTCGATAATTCCTCTACGACCCGTTTGATCAGAAAATTGCCGAAACTGATCCCCGCCAAACCGGATTGACAGTTACTGATCGAGTAGAAAATCGCTGTATCTGCGTGCCACGGATCCTGAACCGGAGCCTTTTCGTCAAGCAAATCCTGCACACTTCCGGCAAGCCCCTTCACAAGCGCAACCTCGACGAAAATGAGCGGCTCACCGGGCATGCGAGGGTGGAAGAATGCATAGCAACGGCGATCGGAATCCAATCGGTTCTTGAGATCCCGCCAGGATCGGATCGCATGCACCGCCTCATAGGCCACCAGTTTCTCCAGTAATGCGGCGGGGCTGTTCCAGTCGATCCGGTGTAATTCCAGAAAGCCGATGTCGAACCAGGCAGCCAACAATCCGCGCAAGTCGGCATCCAGCGCCGTAAGAAGCTTGTCCGTCCCGCGCACCTTCAACAGTGAACCCCGCAGATCGACCAGAAATTTCCGTCCGTCGGGGATCGACGTAAACTGGGTCAGCAGCTTAAGCCGAGGTGGTTCCAATGCGCGCCGCAGCATCGCCTTTGCTGTCGCCCGTTCCGCGATGTCTTTCGCAGCCTGCACCTTGGCGTACGCTGCTGCAACAGCCTCAGGGTCCGAATCAAACCCGGCCAATGTGCGCAGGAAAGTTGTTCGACCAGCCTCATCCTGCGCTAAGTAGGTCTGAGCCAGCTTGGCGGCCCTGTTTCGTGCGCTTACCTCGCCGCCACGCCCTGCAAGACACGCCTGCATCTGGGCCTCAAGGCTCTCATCCACATCGCCCGAAACGCTGGACGCCATGTCGCGCCAAACTTCAGTGATGCGCCGGATGGCACGATCCAGCAGACCCGTGGAGACCGCTTCGCTCATTCAGCCCTCATACAGAGCACGATAGACGAAGCTTAATCGCGGCTGCCAGAAATTGGCGTGTTATGTTTCATTCGCCAGCACACGAATAAGTGATGGCAGCAGATCCTCCACGATGAGGCCGGGACCGGCCAGTGCCGCCGCCCGACCATGCAACCAGGCGCCGGCGGCCGCGGCCTCCCAGGCTGGCATTCCCTGCGCCAGGAGTCCTCCGATGATGCCCGCGAGCACGTCACCGGCACCAGCGGTTGCCAGCCAGGGTGGCGCCGAGAAATTGATCGCAGCTCTTCCATCCGGTCCGGCGATGATGGTGTCGGCACCTTTCAGCAAGACCACAGCCCCGGTTCGCTTCGCGGCTTCCCGCGCACTGGTCAGCCGGTTATCGGGCGGTGAGCCGAACACGCGGGCGAACTCGCCGGCATGCGGGGTCAGCACCGCGGCCCCTCGAAGCGCGTCCGGATTGCCAGAGAACGCCGAAAATACATCCGCATCGCCGACCACCCTCCGTTTCGCGGCGATCAGCGCGGGGAGGACCACGCTCGCGTCGTCCGGACCAAGCCCGGGGCCGCACACCCAAACGCTTCGCCGATCATCCCGGAGCAGTGCTGCGATATCGGCATCGGTGACCAGCAGGCCCGGTTCGCCTGACCGGTACGTTTCGATCGCGCCGCGCGCGGCGATCGTCACCATTCCGGCACCGGCACGGCGCGCCGCTTCCGCCGCAAGCCGTGCCGCACCGGTCATTGTGCTGCCGCCAACGACCGTGACATGGCCGCGCGTGTATTTGTGCGAGCCGGAGGTCAACGCTGGCAGCCGCCACAGGCTGGGCAGGTTGGCGAAGGTGTCGGGCACGACATCATCCAGCACGCTGTCCGGAATGCCGATGTCGGCCAACTCGATGTGCCCGCAGAGATCGCGTCCAGGCAATAGCAAGTGCCCGGGCTTGAGGCGGAAGAACGTCACGGTGAGTTCGGCTGCCGGTGCATACCCCAGCGGAAGGCCAGTGGCACCATTTATGCCCGACGGCATGTCGACGGCAACGATCCGCCGCGCGGCGCTCAGGGTGTCCGCTACGATGCCGTCCACCGGTCGGGACAACCCGGCGCCGAACACGGCATCGACGACAATATCCGCTCGGGCGGCTTCCTCAGCGCTGAATGCGACGACAGGGCCGCGCCATAACGCCGCAGCATGGGCAGCATCGCTACCGGCACGCGGTGCAGCCAGGGCAGCAACCTGTACGGGCCAGCCTTGCTGGGACAAAAGGCGCGCCGCGATGTAGCCGTCGCCGCCATTGTTCCCGGGCCCAGCCAAGACCAGCACACGCCCGCGACCCATCCGACTTTGGAGAGCGCGGGCAACGGCACGCCCCGCGGCCTCCATCAGTGCGGTACCCGCGTGCCCGCGTTGTGCCGCGGTCTGGTCGGCGCGGCCCATTTCGGCCGGGGTGAGCAACGCAGTTCGATTGCGCAACCTCCTTGCCAGGTCCGGGTCGAACCGCGGCGCGCGGCTGCGATGCTGGGACATTGCGTCACCCCTTTAGAGCAATATCAGCCTGATTCGAATCGCAACGCGATCTCCAGGCTGATGGAATTGCTCGCGAAAATAAGCTAGGGAGTTTCCTCCCGCGGTGGAAACGCTCGGGCAGGCGCTATGCAAGCCATCTTTTGTGACCTCCGGCAACCCCACACACACGCCCGTCTTCATCAACCGCAGATCAGGTGCCCCGTAGGCAGTGGCTCATCCCGACAAACTCGTTGATTACCTGCTGGAGATACTCGCTCCCATTGGACCGGTCTCAATACGCCGAATGTTCGGCGGCGTCGGACTATTCAACAACGGTCTCATGTTTGGCCTGATCGCACGCGACGAACTGTTCCTCAAGGTCGGTGACCGCAACCGGTCGATGTATGAGGCGGCTGGAGAGGCGCCGTTCAGCTACGACACCAAGAACGGGTCGCACACAATTACATCATATTGGCGTTGCCCGGCCGAGGTTCTTGACGACGGCGAAACGTTTCGTGTCTGGGTGCGGTATTCGATCGAAGTCGCGAACGTTGCTGCCCGTGGCAAAAAAGTCCGGCCAGCAAGCCGGTAACCCGCGGCAGCCTTATATGTGCGGTCTTAAGCGGCCATGGTAAAGCGCTTCACGAACGCCGATATCCGGTGCCGTCGAAGTTCGCTGCGGGCCTTGTCGTCGGTCGTCATATAATTGAGCTGCACGCTGTAGCGTTGCCCAACAAAGGGACGATGGCCGTGCCAGGTCGTCGGGCCGTTCGGGAATATCAGCAGTGTGCCATTCACCGGCGGCACCTCGACAGCGAAATCCTCCAGGTCCTTTGGCCCGCGCAGCAGCCGCAGGCACCCTTCCTGCCGGCTCCAGGCATCGGTCTCACGATTCAGATAAAGCAGCACTGTCACCCGTTTTGCCAACGAATCGCAATGGATCCGCCCATCTCGCGGGCTGGTCCACCCCCGCAGCGTTACCATGGTGGGCGAATTCTGCAGGTCCAGGCCGAACAGCCGCTCGACCGCCGCCCGCAGCATGGGACCTTCGATCGCCTCCATCAACGCCGCCGCGTTCGGTCCGAGCCGGACGGCATCAACCGGAAAGGAACCACGCCTTCCGAGGGATGGGAGGTCGGCCAACACGGCGTCCAGCGTCGCGCGGTGCACGAAGTCCGACACGACGACGTGGGGGAACGGGCTCGCTGATATCGGCGTAGCCGTCAGTTTGGCGTAATCCAGTTCGATCATGACGGCGTGCGGCTTAGCAGCAAAGCCTCGGTCAGGTCGATAAGGTCATCCGGCCAGTATTCATCAGGTCTGGGCCGCGCAACATGCAGCCCTGCATCCGGACGACACGTCAAAACCGGCATGATCCAGCGCACCGGCAGCTTCGTTCGTCCATCTGCGGCCCCAAGCAGCGCGCCGGCGACGGCGGCGTTGGTATCGGTGTCGCC
>Ga0182012_10003963_pt1 | contig 15607 bp, 21 predicted proteins | sample 612S2SmetaG_FD_120486 | JGI IMG/M metagenome (GOLD analysis project Ga0182012, IMG submission 120486) | Permafrost microbial communities from Stordalen Mire, Sweden - 612S2S metaG | ecosystem: Environmental > Terrestrial > Soil > Wetlands > Permafrost | place: Sweden: Stordalen | collected...
CGTCGAGTTGCAGTGCGACGCCTTCGGCGCGTGGGCCAGCTCGCGCGAGTGGATGCAGAAGAGCGCCGAGTTCCACGCCAACCCGATCGGAGTCTTCGTCCGTCCCGAGCTGATCGCCGATGCGGCCGCCGAGGGCAGCTCATTCGCGGAGATCCACCGCCGCGCGATGGCCGGCGAGTTCGCGCCCGAGACGCCTCCCGTCGACGTCCCCGCGGGGGCCTGAGCGATGCGTTTGATCACCTACACCGACGGCGGGGAGCCCCGGGGCGGCGTCCTGGTCGGCGAGCAGGTCGTGGCGCTGACGGGCCTCGGTGCCCCGGCGGACTCGGTGCGGGGACTGCTGGCGGCGCTCGACGGCGCCGGCCTGGCCGCACTCGGTGAGCGAGCGGCTGCGTCCGGCGAGCGCAGGAGCCTCAGCGAGGTTCAGCTGCTGGCGCCGGTGATCGACCCGCAGAAGATCATCTGCCTGGGTCTCAACTACCGCGACCACGCGGCCGAGTCCGGCGCCGAGATTCCCAAGGCGCCGATGTGGTTTGCGAAGTTCGCCAACTCGCTGATCGGCTCGGGGCAGGAGATCGTCCTGCCCGAGGCCCACCCCGACTACGTCGACTACGAGGCCGAGCTGGCGATCGTGATCGGCCGGCCGGCCCATCGCGTCGAGGCCTCCGAGGCGCTCGCCCACGTGGCGGGCGCGATGCCCTTCAACGATGTCAGCGCGCGCGACCTCCAGCTCCAGAACCCGCTGTGGACGAGCGGCAAGGCGCTCGACACGTTCGCGCCCTGCGGCCCCGCGCTCGTGACGCTCGACGAGGCCGGGGATCTCTCGGCGCTGGGCCTGCGCACGCGGATCGACGGCGAGACGGTCCAGGAGGGCAACACCAGCGAGCTGATCTTCGATGTCCCGGCCACGATCGCCTGGCTGTCACGGACGATGACGCTGCTGCCCGGCGACATCATCGCCACCGGCACCCCCGCGGGGGTCGGTGCGAGCAAGAACCGCTTCCTGCGCGCCGGCGAGACGGTCGAGGTCGAAGTCGACGGGCTCGGTGGCGTGTCCAACCCGGTCCGCCGGGCCTGAGGCCGCCTAGTCCAGCGTCTCGCTAGAGGGCCGGTGGCCGGCGTAGCAATCCTCGTGGACGAGTGTCCCCGGCAGGTCCGTTCCCGGATGCTTGAGCCGCGAGGTGCGGCTAACCTGCTGGTCGTGGCCGATCAGGACGAGGGGCTCATAGACGCCGATCGTCTCGCCGCAGAGGGCGCAGCGGTGTCCTGCTGGGTTGCCGTCGCTCAACATGGCCACCAAACGTAACGCGGCCGGGTCCTCCGGGCCTCTTGGGGAACCCCGCGAGCGACCCGGTAGTTGGCCGCAGTTGCCGTCAGCGCTCGCTGTCGAGCGCGGCCATCTGCTGCGCGGGGTAACGCTCGCCCGCGGCGGCGTCGGGCGGTATCGACCGTTCGAGCCCGGCGAGCTCCTGCGCCGTCAGCTCGAGCTCGATCGCGCCCAGCGCCTCGGCCAGACGCTCGGTCGTGCGGGCGCCGACCAGCGCGATCACATCATCACCCCGGCCGAGGACCCAGGCGATCGCGACCTGGGCGACCGTTGCCCCCCGCTCCTCGGCCAGCGCTCGCAGGGCACCGACGAGCGCCAGGTTGCGGGTCCGGTTGGAGTCCTGGAAACGGGGCGAGTGGGCCCGGAAGTCGCCCGGTGCAAGCTTCCGCTCAGCCGTGAAATGGCCGCTGATGAGGCCGCGGCTGAGGACGCCGTAGGCGGTCAGCGGGATCTCAAGCTCACGGCAGGCAGGCAGGATCTCGCGCTCGATCCCGCGCGTGAGCAGCGAGTACTCGATCTGCAGGTCGCAGATCGGCCGGGTCGCGGCCGCACGGCGGATCGTCTCGGCACCGACCTCCGAGAGACCGATCCGGCGCACGTAGCCGGCCTCGACGAGCTCGCCGATGGCGCCGATCGTCTCCTCGATCGGGATCTTCGGATCGAGCCGGGCCGGCCGGTAGATGTCGATGTACTCGACCCCGAGCCGTGTCAGCGAGTGGGCGAGCGCCGTCTTCACCGCGGGCGGGCTGGCGTCGTAGCCGAGGAATGCGCCATCGGGGCCGCGCTGAGCGCCGAACTTGACGCTGAGCAGGTACTCCTCGCGCGGGCGCCCGCGGAGGGCCTCGGCGATCAGCAGCTCGTTGTGGCCCATCCCGTAGAAGTCGCCGGTGTCAAGCAGCGCGATCCCCGCGCCGAGCGCGGCGTGGATCGTCGCGATCGACTCGGCACGATCTGAGGGCCCGTACATCCCGGACATGCCCATGCAGCCGAGCCCGATCGCCGCCACCTCGGGCCCGCCGCCGCCGAGCCGGCGGGGGCGTGGGGGCGAGCTCGGCATGGGGCGAATATACAAGCGCCGGCCGGGAGCCCGGCGGCTCAGCCGAAGGCGCGCTTCAGCGCGCGGGCGAACGCGGGGCGCTCGCTGAGGCGTGCCATGTAATGCTTCAGGGCGTCCGGCAGCTCGTCTGCGAAACCGGCGCGGGTCGTGAACAGGATCGCCGATCCGACCATCACGTCGGCGACCGTGAAGGTGTCATCGACGAGATACCGCCTGCCCTCGAGGGCGGCCACGACTACATCGGCCGCGGTGTCGAAGCGCTTTCGCGCAGACGCCGAGCGCTCGTCGTCCTTGCCGGCCTGGCTCCAGGCTTCGGACAGCGGTGGCTCGAGCTCGGCGGGGGCGTAGACGGCCCACTGGTAGACGAGGCCGCGCTCGCGCGTGCCGAGCGCCGGCATCAGGCCCGACGCGAGGTGAAGGTCGCCGATCTGCATGCAGATCGCCGCCGATTCGAAGAGGTCGTCCTCTCCGTCCTCGAGCACCGGGACCCGTCCGAGCGGGTGCCGAGCCCGGTGCTCCTCGGCGGCGCACTCCTCGCGGTCGAGGACGGTCACCTCGTAGGGCTCGCCGACCTCCTCGAGCATCCACATGACGCGCCATGGCCGCCCGGCCCGCTGACGGTGATAGACGCGCATCGCGCGGCCCACCATACCCGCGCGCGCGAAGCGCAGTCGTCCGGCCCGGCGCTCCGATTGAGGCCCAGCCGACCCGGGTAGGCAAATGTGGATGAGCGAGTCGGTCCAAACGGGCACCATCAAGACGAAGATCCCAGCGCGCCTGGACAGGCTGCCGTGGGCACGCTTTCACTGGATGATCGTCGCCGGCCTAGGCACCGCCTGGATCCTCGACGGTCTCGAGGTGAACGTCGTCGGCTCGATCTCCAGCCGGATCGCCGAACACGGCGCCGGCACCGGCCTGACGCCGGCCGACATCTCGGGCTGGGCCGCCTCGCTGTACATCGCGGGAGCCTGTGTCGGGGCGCTGATATTCGGTCAGCTGACCGATCGCTTCGGGCGCAAGCGACTGTTCATGGTGACGCTTGCGATCTACCTGCTCGGCACGGTCCTGACCGCGCTGACCTTCTCGCCGGCATGGTTCTTCGCGGTGCGCTTCCTGACGGGCATGGGGATCGGCGGCGAGTACAGCGCGATCAACTCGGCGATCGACGAGCTGATCCCGGCCAAGCACCGCGGCCGGGTCGACATCTCGATCAACGGCAGCTATTGGCTCGGCGGGGTCGGCGGCTCGCTGCTCGCGGTCCTGCTGCTGAACACCTCGATCTTCTCGGTCGGCCTGGGATGGAGGCTGTCCTTCGTGCTCGGCACGCTGATCGGCCTGGCGGTCCTGCTGGTGCGCCGGCACGTCCCCGAGAGCCCCCGCTGGCTGTTCATCCACGGCCGCGAGCAGGAGGCCGAGAAGATCGTCGAGGGCATCGAAGCGCAGGTCGCCGAGTCCACCGGCGAGCAGCTGCCTGAGCCCGATGGTGAGCCGATGACGGTCCGCCAGCGCCGGACGATCCCGCTGTCGATGACGATCAGGACCGTAGTGAAGTTGTATCCGCGCCGCTCGATCCTGGGGCTGTCGCTGTTCATCGGTCAGGCCTTCCTCTACAACTCGATCCTGTTCGGTTTCGGCAACGTGCTGAGTCTCTACTTCCACACCCCGTCGAGCAACACGCCCTATTACCTGGCGGTCTTCGCGGTCGGGAACTTCGCCGGGGCGCTGCTGCTGAGCCCACTGTTCGACACGGTCGGGCGCAAGCCGATGATCGCCGGCACCTACCTGCTGGCGGGCGTCCTGCTGATCATCACCGGCCTGCTGTTCCGGGCCCACGACCTCAACGACATCAGCTTCACCGCCTGCTGCTGCGCCGTCTTCTTCTTCGCCTCGGCCGGAGCGAGTGCCGCCTATCTGACGGTCTCCGAGGTCTTCCCGATGGAGACGCGGGCGCTCTGCATCGCGGTCTTCTACGCGGTCGGGACGGGGATCGGCGGGGTGATCGGCCCGCAGGTGTTCAGCCGGCTGATCAACACCGGCAGCTACCAGCAGGTCTTCCTGGCGCTCGGGCTGGGCGCAGTGATGATGATCCTCGGCGGGCTCGCCGAGCTCGTGTTCGGCGTCAGGGCAGAGCGGGAAAGCCTCGAGTCGATCGCCAGGCCGCTGACCGTCGAGGAAGCATCCGGCCGCGGCGCGACCGCCCCGATGCCGGCTCGTTAGCTGACGCGGACCGGGGCGCCGGCGAGCGCGGTGCGCAGCGCCCCGCCCATCTCGGACAGCGCCTCGCGGGCGGTCGTCCCGGCGATCAGCACGTGGATGAAGCCGTGGACGCTCCCGGGGTAGCGGCGCAGCGTGCAGGGGACGCCCGCTCCGCGGAGCCGGCGCGCGTACGCCTCGCCCTCGTCGCGCAGCGGGTCGAACCCGGCGGTCACGACCATCGCCGGCGCGACGCCGGCGAGCTCAGGCGCAAGCAGCGGCGAGATGCGTGGGTCGCGCCGATCCTGGTGCGCGCCCAGGAACTGCTCCTCGTACCAGTCCATGTTCTCTTTCGTCAGCAGGAAGCCCTCGCCGAACCTGACCCGCGAGGCCGATGTCTCGACGAAATCGGTGGCCGGGTAGATCAGCAGCTGAAAGGCGGGCGCGGGACCACCGTCGGCGGCGGCGAGCATCGCGCAGACGGTCGCGAGGTGCCCGCCGGCACTGTCGCCGGCAACCGCCACGCGGGCCGGGTCGATGCCGAGCTCCTCGGCTTTGGCGACCGCGTCCCGGAAGGCGCTCAGCGCGTCCTCGACGGGAGCCGGGAATGGGTGCTCCGGCGCCAGACGGTAGTCGACGCTGAGCACCTTGGCGCCCGAGTGCAGCGCCAGCAGGCGGCAGGGCTGGTCGTGGGTCTCGAGATCGCCGACAACCCAGCCGCCGCCGTGGAAGTAGACGACGAGGGCAGAGGGCCGGTCCTCTCCAGGGTCTGCCGGCGGCGTGTAAAGGCGCGCCCGCAGCTCGCCCGCGGCGCCCGCAACCCCGACCTCGCGCACCGACGGCAGTGGGATCGCGGGTCCCTCGACCTGGGTGACCGACTGGACGAGCTGGGCGCGGGCCTCGGCCGCTGTCAGGCCCGTGAGCGCCGGGCGGGGATCGCGCTCGGCGAGCTTGAGCAACACCTGTGTGTCGAGCTCGAGCTCGAGGCCCTCGATGGTCACCGCCGGCCCGGCGATCCGGCGCTTGACGGCGCCCGGCAGCCCGAGGATCAGCCTGCCCAGCACCCGTTCGATGCGCTCCTGCAAGGGTGTCAGAGCTCGATCGCCCGCATGAGGTGCTCGTCGGGCAGCTTCTCGAGGATCGCCCACAGCGTCGCGCGCTGCTCGGCCTGCTCGCGCTGCAGGTCGTTGAGCAGCAGGCGGGTGGCGCTGTGGGTGATCTTCATCTGCTTCGCCGTCAGCGTCAGGGTGAGCCGGCCGCGCTCGTCGGGGGGCGCCTCGAGGCTACCGATGACCTCCCGCGCGAGGCCGCGGATCTCCGGCTCGTGAGCCTCGTCGGAGATGAACAGGCGCAGCGCCTCGGCGGCGATCGCGAGCTCAGCCGGCTCGAGCAGGAGGTGGTAGGGGGGCTCGTCCTCGGGTCCGGCCATCAGAGCACCTCCTCGACTTCGATCTCGACCGGGCCGGCCAGCTTCTCGCGCTGGCCGCGCGCGAGCCGTCCGCCGCCCGCGGCGAGGAACATGCCGCCGATCGCCGTCACGACGGCGAACAGCGGCGGGAAGCTGCCGAGTGAGACTTTTGCCGTCGTGCCAGCGAGCGCGTGGGCGATCAACAGCGCCGTGCCGTAGATCGCCCCGCCGACGAGTCCGCGGTCGGCCCCGCCCCAGCCGTCCTGGTGCTCGAAGCCCGACAGGAAGCCCCCGACTCCCGCGAGGATCGCAACCGCCCAGTAGGCGCCTGTCGAGACCCCGATGAGAATCCCGGCAAGGGCGCCGATCGTCGCGGGCACGACTCCGCCGGCGACGATCTGAAACGGTCGCGAACGTTCCCGGAACAGCACAGGCAGCGGCATCTGAATCCTCTCCCCGAAGGTTTCGCCGAACCCTACCGTCTGGCTCACCGCCGGCGCGGGCGGGGGAGCGTGCGCAGCACGTGGGGGAATGTCGATTCGCCCGATGCGCACAGGGCTGCCCCCGTTCGAAGCGTCCCTGCCCCGTCCGCGACCGGGCGCAGGCAGGGCACCGAGCGTTCCGCCGCCCGGCACCCCGACCGGCTGCCCGGGGCCGGCCTGCCGGCCACCACCCAGACCGTGCAGCCACGCACACATTCGCTGCCCGAGACCGAGCAGCTGCCAAGGGGCGGGCCGGCCGGCCTCGCCCCCCGCAGGAGGGCCAGCGTCGCCTGCTGCGCAGCGCTCGGATGGGCCCCCGGGGCGGGCCCGCGAGAGCTGTCCACGGGGCGCGTGCCGTGCGTGGCGCGCGCCTTGCCGATCGAGCCCGAGAGGACCCCGATGAGCATTGCCGCTCCGCAGCCGATGAGCAGAACCCAGCGCCGCACAGGGTGGACGATACTCCCCCGATGGAGAGTTCGCTGCACCTCTCGGTGCTCGACCAGTCGCCGGTCTCGGAGGGTTCGACGGGGGCGCAGGCGCTGCGCAACACGGTCGACCTAGCCCGGCTCACCGACCGTCTCGGCTACCACCGCTACTGGGTCGCCGAGCACCACGGCGGCCCGATGCTGGCCGGCCCGAGCCCCGAGGCGCTGATCGGCCCGATCGCGGCGGCGACCGAGCGGATCCGGGTCGGCAGCGGCGGCGTGATGCTGCCGCACTACAGCCCGCTGAAGGTGGCGGAGACGTTCAGCCTGCTCGCCGGGCTCTTCCCGGGGCGCATCGACCTCGGCCTCGGCCGGGCGGCGGGGACGGATCCGATGACGACGTTCGCGCTGCAGCGCGACCGCCGCCAGGGGGCGCCCGACGACTTTCCCCAGCAGCTGGCCGAGCTGCTCGGCTACCTGCAGGACCGGCTCCCTCCCGACCATCCGTTCGCGCGGCTCGCGCGGACGCTGCCGGGCCTGCCCGAGCAGCCCGAGCCCTGGCTGCTGGGGTCCTCGCACCAGAGCGCCCTGTGGGCCGCCGAGCTTGGCCTGCCCTACGCCTTCGCCGACTTCATCAACCCAAAGGGGGCCGAGATCGCCGCGCTCTACCGCGAGCGCTTCGCCGAGCACGAACACGCCGAGCGCAGACCGCGCACCGCCGTCGCGGTCTGGGTGATCTGCGCCGACAGCGACGAGCAGGCCCAGCGGCTCGCCGCCAGCGGGCGGATGACGTTCACGCTCCTGCGCCGCGGCGAGCTGATCGCCGTCCCGCCGCCCGAGCGGGCGCTCGCGTTCCTCGCCGCCGAGCAGTCGAGGAATGCGCCGGGCCCGGAGCGCCGGGCCGTCGTCGGCGGCCCGGCGAAGGTCGCCGCGCAGCTGCGCGAGGTCGCCGAGCTCTACGGCGCCGGTGAGGTGATCGTCGTGAGCATCACCTACGAGCATGAGGCCCGCCGCCACAGCTACGAGCTGCTGGCCGAGGAGTTCGGGCTGTGACGCCCCCGCCGCAGGTGCGCCGCGCGGTGGCGGGCGACATCCCGGAGCTCGCGCGGATGCTGGCCCGCGCCTTCTTCGACGACCCCGTCGCGTGCTGGGCCTACCCGCCGGCCCGCCAGCGCCCGCGCGCGCTCGAGCGTTTTCAGGCAACCCGCCTGCGCCAGCTGCTCGTGCACGAGGAGGTCTGGACCACCGAGGACCTCGCCTGTGCGGCGCTGTGGGCACCGCCCGGACACTTCCACGCGACGCTGCGCGAAACCGCCGAGATCGTGCCCGCGTTCGCCCATCCGCGCCTGTGGCCCCGGATCCCCCTCGCGGCGGTCGGCTGGGACCGCCTCGAACGCTCGCACCCGCGCTCGCCGCCGCACTTCTATCTCGCCGTACTGGGGACCGACCCGGCGTCCCAGGGGCGTGGCCTCGGCTCGGCGGTGCTCGGCGGCGTGCTCGAGCAGTGTGACGGGAACGCCGGGGCGGCCCACCCGGAATCCGCGCGGGAGGTGGAGACCAACCGGTATGCGGGGATGCCCTGTTATCTGGAGAGCTCGAAGGAACGCAACATCTCGTTCTACGAGCGCTTCGGCTTCCAGGTGCTCGAGGAGATCAAACTCCTGCGCGGCCCGCCGATGTGGAAGATGTGGCGCGACCCGCCGGTCCTAGCCGGGGCCGCGCCCGCCAGGTAGCGCGACGCTCAGGATGACCGGGCTCGTCGGCTGGCTCGAGCCGCCGACGGGCTCCGCGGTGACCGTGATCTCGCGCACGCCCCGCAGGCTGCCGGGGACCTCGACCGCGGCGGTCCCGGCGGAGGTCACGTTGAACAGCGCGTTCGTCGGGTGCACGCCCGGCCGGGGGCCTGAGAGCCAGATCTCGTAGACCTCTCCAACGGGCGGTGGGGGCATCCCGGCGAGGCGCAGTTCGGCGTGGCCGTCGACGCGCTCGAGGCTGGCGCGGGCGCCAACCAGTTCGCGTGCGACGGTGGCGCTGCCGTAGGTGCCGCTGCCGGCACCGGGGGCGAAGAGGACGGCGCCCGCGACGAGCACGACGGCGGCTGCGGCCCCGGGGAGGACGGCGCGGTGGCTCAGCAGCCGCTGCGCCCCGCTGCGGGCATCCGCCCAGATCGGATCTGGCTCGGAGCGCACGCGAGCGAGGACCCGCCGTCGCAGCTCGCCGGGGGCCGGCGTCGCCGGCGGGCGCACGGGCCGTCCCGGGTTTGGCTCGGACGGATCGGGCATCGCAGACAGCTACGCGCCGGGCTCCCGGGCGGATCAGCCGGCCCGCCGAGTGATCCGGATTGCGCGCCGTTTCGAACAGCAACACGAGAACCGTCGGGCGATCGGCGCCGGCGGACCCAAAGGGCAGCGCCCTCGCGGGCCTGTCGAACCAGAACGAAGCGGAGGTATCGCATGTCCGGTCCACCCAACGAGGAGACCGCAACCCAGCCCGCGGGGATCGTCGAGCGGCTCGTCCGCGACGACGTCGATCGCAAGCGCTTCCTGAAGATGGCCGGCAGCGCAGGGGCGGCGAGCTTCGGCGCCTTCGTGCTGGCCGCCTGCGGCAGCAGCTCGAGTAAGACGACGGCCTCGACGGCCGCGACGACGGCCTCGACGGCGACCGGGGCGAGCGCCGCGAGCGGCGACCTGGCGATCGTCAACTACGCCCTGACGCTCGAGTACCTGGAGACGGAGTTCTACGAAAAGGTCATCCAGTCCGGGCTCTTCAAGGGCAAGGTCGGTGCGCTGATCAAGGACTTCGGCGCGCAGGAGCTGACCCACGTGGAAGCCCTCAAGGGCACCGCCACAAAGCTCGGTGGCACCCCGGCGGCGAAGCCCGAAGGGAAGTTCCCCGTCGAAAGTGCGACCCAGGTGGCGGAGCTTGCCTACACGGTCGAGAACCTCGGCGCCTCGGCCTATCTGGGCCAGGCGGCCAATATCCAGAACGCCGAAGTCCTGGCTGCGGCACTGGCGATCCACTCGGTGGAGGCGCGCCACGCGGCGACGCTGGGAACGCTCGTCAAGAAGTCGATCACCCCGGATGGCGCCTTCGCCAAGCCGGCTGACATGTCCACGGTGCTCGCCGCGGTCAAACCCTTCCTGGCGTGAGCGCGGGTTGAGAAAAGGAGCAGCTGAGAAAATGTCACAGATCAACAATCAGACAGTCGAGTCGCTCGATCCCGCCCTGGCGGGGCTCGAGGTCAAGGGCATGACGAGGTCGGCCTTCATCCTCCGGGGCGCCCTCGCGACAGGGGCCTTCTACGGGGTCGGCGCGGTGGCGCCGTTCGTCTCGGCCGCATTTGCCGAAACGGGCGGCGGCGATGTTGAAATCCTCAACTTCGCACTGACCCTGGAGTACCTCGAGTCGGACTTCTACAACGTCAAGGGCAGCTCGGTCGGCCTGTCGGGCACGGCCAAGGGCTACGCCAAGCTGTTCGGCGAAGAGGAGGCCGACCACGTCAACGCGCTGAGCGCGGTCATCAAACAGATGGGCGCCACGCCGGTGGCCAAGCCGACGTTCGTGTTTCCCGTCGCCAGCCAGAGCTCGTTCCTCCAGCTCGCCTCGGTGCTCGAGAACACGGGAGTCGGCGCCTATAACGGCGCGGGTCCCTCCCTGAAGAGCAAGGAAGTCCTCGCCGCCGCCGGCAGCATCGTGCAGATCGAGGCCCGCCATGCGGCCGCGATCGACCTGCTGATCGGCAAGAGCCCGACGCCCAACCAGGGCTTCGACCGGCCGCTGACCAAGGCCCAGGTGCTCGCCGCGGCCGGGCCACTGATCAAGAAATAGCGCCTGGGGGGCTCGCCGGTGATCCGCCGGCGGGCCCCGGGCGTAGAGAAGACAGCACGCAAACTTTCAAACGAGGAGGGCAACTCCCATGGGACTCGACAACCCGATTCACATCGCATTTCTTCTGATTCTCCTGCTCCTGGTCTTCGGCGCCAAGCGCCTGCCCGAGATGGGCAAATCGCTCGGCCACGGCATGCGCGGCTTCAAGGACGCGCTCAGCGGCGATCAGCCCGAGGCCTCGCTGAGCACGGTCGTCGCGACTCCCGTCGCGGTACCCGCTGCGGCGCCGGCCGCGCAGGTCGAGCACGAGACCGCTCCCGCGAACCTCGCGGCCTGAGCACGAGACAGGGGAGGTGATCGAGGATGGCGGTAGCGCTCGGAAGGCTGGGACATGAAGAGCGGGCAAGCGTCGTCGATCACCTCGAGGAGCTCCGCGGGCGGCTGATCATCTCGCTTGCCGCCCTGGCGGTGGCGTTCGGAATCTGCATGTGGCAGAACCACGCGCTACTGAGCTTCATCAACAGGCCACTCGCCCACCAGACCCAGAAACAGGTCCGAGCCGGCAACGGGCCGCTGGGCGCCACCTACACGGTGCAGCAGAGCACCCGCTCGGTCGCCGAACAGCTGCAGCTGGTTGTCGGCACGCTCGAGCGCCCACAGAGCGGCGCCTCGGCTGCGACCCGCTCGGCCCTGAGCGGGGTCGCGCCCGTCCTGCACAGGGCGATCGGGCGCCTGTCGGCCGAACCTTCAGGGGACAAGCCGGTGACGCTCGGGATCGGCGAGCCCTTCACGACGACGCTGGGGATCGCGCTGATCTTCGCGCTGATCATCACGCTGCCCGTGCTGCTCTACGAGCTCTACTCGTTCCTGCTGCCCGCCTTCAGCCCGGAGCAGCAAAAGGTGACGAAACCGCTGATCCTGTCGATCCCCTTCCTGTTCCTCGCCGGGGTCGCCTTCGGCTACCTGATCGTCCTGCCGGCCGCCCTGAGGTTCTTCCAGAACTTCAACAGCGACCAGTTCAACGTGCTGGTGCAGGCGAGCCAGTACTACCACTTCGCCGCGGTGACGCTGCTGGCGATGGGTCTGGTCTTCCAGATCCCGGTCGGGATCCTGGCCTGCACGCGGACCGGGATCGTGACCCCCGCGCAGCTTCGGCGCCACCGCCGCTACGCGATCCTCGCCTGTGGTGCCGTCGCGGCCTTCCTGCCCGGGGACGCGATCACGCTGCTGCTCGAGACGGTCCCCTTGTACCTGCTGTTCGAGCTGAGCGTCGCGATCGCCGGCGCCCTGCAGTGGCGTGAACGACGGCGCGCCCCCCTCGTCGGCGATTCGCTCCCGGCGGATGAAGGAGTCGAGCATGGGCGCTGACAGGGACCCATGCCTCTCGCGCAGGCACCGGCAGGCGAGCTCGCAGCGCAGTGATCCGCATGGCTACCTGTGCCGTAACAATGACAAGCATGTTCAACCCTTTGCGATCAGCGGGTGGCGAGGACTCGGCGGCCCGCCTGCGGGTGCTCGCCGACGAGGAGCTCATGCAGCTTCTCTACAGGGGCAACGCGGCCGCATTCGAGGTCATCTATGACCGGCACGCCGACGCGGCCTTCTCGCTGGCCTACCGGATGTGCGGCCAGCGCTCGCTTGCCGAGGACGTCGTGCAGGAGGCATTCCTGTCGCTGTGGCGCAGTGGCGCTCGCTATGACCGCAACCGGGGCAGCGTCCGCACCTGGACGCTCGGCATCGTCCACAACAGGGCGATCGACGCGCTGCGCCGCCGGACGGTGCGCGAGCGCGGCATCGTCGACGGCGAGGGGATCGAGGAGCGCCTTCCGGCGCGCGAGCGGACCGAGCTCGAGTTCGCCCGCAAAGACGAGGCGCGGGAGATCCGCGACGCCCTCGAGCAGTTGCCGGACGAGCAGAGCCGGGTGATCGAGCTGGCGTACTTCGGCGGCCTGACCCATGTTCAGATCGCCTCGATGCTGGACATCCCGGTCGGCACGATCAAGGGCCGGATGCGCCTCGGCCTGGCGAAGATGCGGATGGCGCTCGGAGATCCGGCGGAGGTGTTGCCGTGAGCGAGCGTGATCAGACACCGCGCGGGCACGATTGCGGCGAGGACGTCGCCCCATACGTCCTCGGCGCGCTGACCGAGGCTGAGCACGACGCCTTCCTCGCCCACCTGGAGACCTGCGCGGTCTGTCGCGATGAGGTCACGGCACTGCAGAGCGTCGTCTCCGCCCTGCCGGCCGCCGTGCCCCAGCTGAGCGCGCCCGCTGAGATCAAGCACCGCGTGATGGCCACCGTGCATGGCGAGGCGGCGCTGCGCGGCACCGGCGAGCCGGCGCCAGGCCGGCGGCGCATGCCGCGCGCGACGCTTCCCGCTTGGCGCGGGCTGCTGGCCCCGGCCGGTGTGCTGGCAGCGGTCGTGCTGGCTGTCGTGCTGCTCACCTCGGGCGGGTCGGGCGGCGGGACGCGTGTGATCCGCGCTGAGGTGACGGTGCCCCACGCCTACGTCTCGGTCAGCCTGAGTGGCGGGCACGCCGAGCTTAACCTGACGCGGATGCCCCAGTCCCCGCCGGACCACGTCTACGAGGTGTGGGTTAAACGGTCGGGTGCGCCGCAGCCGACCGACGCGCTGTTCACGGTCAGCTCCGCCGGGAGCGCCACCGTGGGCGTCCCCGGAAGCGTCGCCGGGGTCAGGCAGATCCTCGTCACCGCAGAGCCGACGGGCGGCAGCAAGGTGCCGACGAGCACGCCCGTGATCGTCGCCGACCTGTCCTAGCGCGAAGCCCCGGCAGTGTCAGCCGCCGGTGCGATGCAGGGGACGACCGCGACCTGTATTGTTAACCATATGGCTAACAATGCTCTGCTCGACCGCACGTTCGCGGCCTGCTCGCACCCGATTCGGCGCGGCATACTCGAACGGCTCGCCACGGGCGAGCTGACCGTCGCCGAGGCGACGGGCGACTTCGGCGTCTCCAAGCCGGCGATCAGCAGGCACCTCCGGGTGCTCGAGGACGCGGGGGCGATCGTCCGCGTGATCGACGGCCGGACCCATCGGCTGCGACTGACCGAGCGGCCGTTGCTCGACGCGGAGCGATGGATGGCCGATCAGCGGGCGATCTGGGAGCGGAAGCTGGATGTCGTGGAGGAATTCCTGAAGGAGAACCGAGCCAAGCGAGAGGAGCAGAGGTGAGCAGTCTCGATCAGATGACCGACGGGGGGCAGGCGACGACGCTTCGACTGGAGCGCACCTACGAGGCGGCGGCCGCCGAGGTGTTCGACGCCTGGACAAACCCCGAGGTCCTGCGGCGGTGGTGGTACGTCGAGGACACCCAACGGACGGCGCTGGCCGAGGTCGACCTGAGGGTTGGCGGCGGCTACAGGCTGTCGATGGAAGACCGCGACAGCGGCGCGCTTCACAGCGTCGTGGGGGAGTACCGCGAGATCCGCCGCCCCGAGCTCCTCGTCTACAGCTGGAGCTGGGAGCTCGACGGCGGGGGCACTGGCCACGAGAGCACGGTGACCGTCCGCTTCATCGCCGACGGGCCCCGCACGACGGTCGTGCTGGTGCACTCGGGCCTCGAGGACGAAGGGTCGCGGGACCGTCACACGGCCGGCTGGACGGCCTGTCTGGGACGTCTGCGGGGAGTGTGGGGGTCTACGAGACCTTCGAGGTGATGTAGCCGGGGGCTCGGGGTCAGGGCGAGGGGGCGGCACCGGTGACGAGCAGCTCGTGACCGGCCAGCCGCACCCGGTCGCCCGGCCGCAGCTGGCGCCCGCGGCGGACCTCGGGCTCCCCGTTGACGAGGGCCGCTTCGGCGCCGAGGAGGGCCTTGACCTCGCTGCCGCTGTCGACGACGCCGGCCAGCTTGAGCAGCTGGCCGAGGCGGATCGTCTCGCCGCGGATCGGGATCTCGCGGGTCATCGAGCGCCTTGCGGCTCGCGGCGGTGGCGCAGCTCGCGGGCGGCGAGCTCGTGGTCGATCATCGGTGCGGGGTAGGCGAGGGCGCGCCGCCGGGCGGAGGGCAGCCGCCAGGGCTGGTGCACGGCGGCGCCCTCGAGCGAGGCCAGCTCGGGCAGGTAGCGGCGGACGTAGTCGCCGGCAGGGTCAAAGCGCCCGGCCTGGCGAATCGGGTTCAGGACCCGGTTGGGCCGGGTGTCGTTGCCGGTACCTGCCACCCACTGCCAGTTGCCGACGTTGTTGGCCACGTCGGCGTCGAGCAGGAGCCGGGCGAAGTGCCCGGCACCGAGGCGCCAGTCGAGGTAGAGGAGCTTCGTCAAAAACGAGCCGGCGATCAGGCGGGCGCGGTTGTGCATGAAGCCCTCGCGGGCCAGCTGGCGCATGCCGGCATCGACGATCGGATAGCCCGTCAGCCCCATGCGCCAGGCCTCGGCATCGCGCTCGTCCCGGCGCCAGCGATCGCCGCGGGGACGGTAGTCGCGTCGCGGGAGATCGGGCCGGGCGGCCAGCACCTGCTTGTGGAAGTCGCGCCAGCAGAGCTGGCGGGCGAACTCCTGCGCGCCGGGCCGCCCGCCGGCCGCGGCGAGCACGGCGCGCGGCGAGATGCAGCCGAAGTGCAGGTAGGGGCTGAGTCTCGACGTGCGATCTCCGGCGAGGTCGTCGTGGCCCTCGGCGTAGCCCTCGAGCGGGCCGCGCAGCCACACGGTGAGCCGCCGCCTTGCCTCGGACTCGCCGCCGCGCATCAGCGTGGGGGAAGGGAGCCCGTCGGCCAGCGCGCGCAGCGCAGGCAGGCGCAGCTCGGGCAGGCCCGGCGGCACCGGGATCCGCCGCGGGGCCGGCAGTGGGCGCTCGGCCGCCCGCGCGCTCCAGACCCGCCAGTAGGGGGTGAAGACGCGGTAGTGCTCCCCACCGGCGGGGGTCAGCGC
>Ga0182012_10003964_pt1 | contig 15606 bp, 18 predicted proteins | sample 612S2SmetaG_FD_120486 | JGI IMG/M metagenome (GOLD analysis project Ga0182012, IMG submission 120486) | Permafrost microbial communities from Stordalen Mire, Sweden - 612S2S metaG | ecosystem: Environmental > Terrestrial > Soil > Wetlands > Permafrost | place: Sweden: Stordalen | collected...
CAGAACCTTCGCGTGAACGGTCACGTGGTGGCCTTCGGGTCGGCGCCGTGGGTCGCGGCCTATACGAAGATCGTGCAGGGTATCGCCACCGCGGCCACCAAGAGCGGCGCGTACGTGCTCTGGGTCGGTATGCCCATCATGGGGCCCAATACCTACCGAGCGAACATGGTGCCGATCAACGCCGTCTACCTAAAGGTCGCACAAACCGTCCCTGGGGTGGCGTTTCTGCCGACCTGGGACCTCTTCGCCAATGCGCAAGGACAGTTCGCCAACTCGGCCCGAGTCAACCACGTCCCCTCGGTGTTGCGATCGAGCGACGGGATTCACTTCAGCCTCATCGGTGAGAACGTATTCGCGACGTACGTGACGCACGAACTCGGGCTGGTGTACCACGTGCTGGTGACGCCGGCATCGCCGATGTTCATCGACCGCTGAACTAATTAGAACCGGAAGTGAATGTGCGCCAAGTGCCCGACGATTAACGTCGAGTCCCACGAGCACGCCACGCATACGACGAGCAGCAGCAACACCGCGACGAAATCGTGATCCAATCGTTTCGAGCGACGGATGGGATTCTCGAGGAAGTGGAATGAGATCATGGCGCAGAGGAGCGCTCCGGCGATCTCGATTTCGCGCGCCCACATCGACGTCGGCGGATGCACCATCTGTAAGGGCAGGTTGAGCCACACGAAGTGCCACAAGTACAGCGAGTAGGAGATGTCACCGATGTAGCGCAGCGGCCGCCAGGACAGCCATGAGGCCGGTCCGCCGACCGCGCTCCCCTGCCCGGTCCAGAGAAGGACCGCAGCCGTACCGCACGGCCACCACGCCAGGACCCCGGGATACACGCTTTGGGCGTTGAGTTTCCACACCGCCAGTCCGAGCCCGACGAAGGCCAGTGTGGCCAGCGCGGCGTTGAGCAACGGGGTTCGCCGGGCCCACGCGCTCGGCAGCAGCGCCATGAGACCGCCCAGTGCGATCTCCCAGAACCGAGTGAAGGGAGAGTAGTACGCCACCGTCGGACTGATGGGTGTCAGGTGCCACGAATACCAGGCCGACGCCCCAATCGCGGCGACGAGGAAGAGGCCGAGGGTGCTCGCGCGAGCGCGAAGTGGCGTCAACAACGCAATCGTGAAGACGACGAGGGGGAAGAAGAGATAGAACTGTTCCTCCACCCCCAGCGACCAGAAGTGCGTCACGAGAGACGGCGCGACACCGGGAATGAAATAGTTGCTCCCGGTTCTGATCAGTCGAAAGTTGGCGGAGAAGAGTGATGACCAACGCACATCGCCGAGGAGTTGCGGGACGAAGTTCGCGCCGAGCAAGAAATACGCCGCGAAGATCGTCGTGACGAGCGTCAGCGTGGCGGCCGGCACGATGCGACGGATCCGACGCCCATAGAAATGGGCGAGATTGTGTCGGACGTTGTCGGAGGGCTGTCGCCGCAGTACGTTCGTAATCACGAAGCCACTGATGACGAAAAACACGTCGACACCGATGTAGCCACCCTCAAAGCCGGGGACCTGCGCGTGATCAAGGATGACGAGAATGACCGCGATCGCGCGAAGTCCCTGGATGTCCGGACGAAAGCGCTGGTGCCCGCCCTCGGGCAGTTTCGCCTCACGGACCGGTGAGTTGACGTAACTCATCGGCCGCGGCCATGGTCTTCGGCCATCGCCAACCGCGCGCCCGCGGCGCGGACGCTCGATGATGGGCGAACTATTTGCACCCCTCGACAGTACTTCGGGGTCTTTCTGCGATCGCCTGAAACGATCCCGTTCCAGAGGTGCCGGCGTCTTCACGCGGCAGAGCGACGATGCCATGAAAGGCGGCTAGCCCGTCGTCTTCGCGAACGTCGGTCAAGAAAATTCGAGGTTATGACGAACGGGTGTCAGCTCGGCCATAGATTGGACGAATCGAAAATCCTGCCAAAAAGAAAAACTCGAAGAAGCCTTTTCGACAAATTGCCGCAGTTGTCGTGACCGGCATCGCGTTCTACATTGCCCTGCCGGCGTTCACCAAGGTGCTCTCGGCTTGGCCGAAGCTCTTTCATCTGTCCTATCTCTGGCTCTTCGTCATGCTGTGCGCCGAGGTCGTCAGTTTCGCGTGTGCGACGACGTTGCTTCGGCTGCTGTTACGTACCAAGTTATGGTTCTCTGTCGTGGCCGCGCTCCTCGTCGGCAACGCGGTCACGAACGTCCTGCCGGCCGGTGACGTCGCCGGCGCCGGCGTGCAGTACCAAATGCTCTCGATGGGCGGCATTGATTCGGCCCAGGCGGGCGGCGGTCTCGCCGTGTCGGCGATCATCGGGCTCGCTGGACTCTTCATCTTGCCGGTGTGCGTGTTGCCGGCCATCTTGGGTGGCGTGCCGATCAGCCCGGGCCTCGAACACGCCGCGATTCTGGGCATCATCGGATTCGTCTTGATCATCGGCGCGGGTGCCATCTTGCTCACGACGGACAAACCACTGTTGAAGATGGCTTCAGCGTTTCAACGACTTCTCAATGCCCTACCGAAACGCAAGAAGAAGACCGAGCATCTCGGGGAACGACTGGTGGATGAGCGCAATCTCGTTCGCGCCAACCTGGGAAAGCGTTGGCGCGAAGCGGTGCTGCTGGTTGGGGGACGTATTGGCTTTGACTACTTCGCGCTACTGGCGGCACTACGAGCGACGGGGGCCAGGCCGAACGCCCCACTGGTCCTGCTGGCCTACGCCGCGACCGCGGTCATCGCCCTCTTCCCCATCACGCCAGGAGGACTGGGCGTCGTAGAAGCCAGTCTCAGTGGACTGCTGGTGCTGGCCGGAGTACCGAGCGGTCGCGCCATCATCGCCACACTGGCTTATCGACTGGTCACCTACTGGCTGCCAATCTTCGCCGGAGGCGGGATCTACGTTGCCTTTCGCCGACGGTACGGGCCCGTCAAGTTTGGCGCCGCAGCGCGATCAACTACCTAGGCGACCGAACTGAAGAACATCGGGGTCATCGCCGTCGAGTGGTAGTCCCTCGGGGGCCACTGTTCTTTGCGACGTATCGATGACTCGCCCTTGGACCACGCCGAGAGGAGCCGTTCGGCGAACCTCCGTTCAATGAGATCAAGTGCTCGCGCGCCGAACAGCACTTCGTCACTCAGTCCGGGCTCGTCAACGAGAAATCCTCCGACCATCTCATTGAGGGCAATTCGTTCGTGCGCGACGTCCGACGCCACGTGCGCTTCGTAGAAGGGGATCGCACCATCCATGCCCAGTCGGCGCATGGCGTCCACTTGATGGCTCATCTGGTCGACGGCACACATTTCGAAGAGCGCGAGGTGCCCAATGAGCGCGCCGCGCCAGCGGCGATGCAGTCCGAACAGCGAGACGAGATTGACGGCGGTCAGGGATGCCCCAGGGACTGCGTCGAGGTGCGCGCCACAGCGACGCTCAAGACCCATGGCCTCCAGGGCGTCGCTGAAGAGTTCCGCGTGCATCTTGGACGTGCGCCCGTCGCCGTACTCTCCGAATTGGATCAGGACGAGCGCGGCCTTCGATTGACCCTTGAGCCGCGGAATCGCCCACGTGTGGGGATCGGCTTCCTTACCCTGGTAGGGCGAGCGATGAATGCCGAACTCGCGCATGTGTTGGATCGTCCCGTCGATGGACATGAACGTCGAGAGTGAGGGGCCCGGGCGCGTCATCAACTCGCGCAACGCATCAACGACGTCGTCGGGTTTGATTGCCGGCGATCCATACGACGCGGACACTTCATGTCGGAGTTGACGAATGAAGGCTCGTTCGAGGTTTCGGCGTAGCTCCAAGCAGTTCGAGTCCCACTCCCAGCCCTCGGCGACATTGAGGAAACCTCGATAGTGCAGTTCATAGAGGCTGTAGAGAGCGAGCGGCGTGTCCTCGCCATAGAGGGGATCGTCGACGAACAGTTGGTCCGCGACCGCGTCGCACATTGATCCGGGCGAACGAACGAGCGCTTTGAAGAGTGATTCAGTCACGGGTCCGCGTGCCTGTGGAAGTTCGCACACGTCGCTCGCGGAGTCGGCGACGCTCAGTTCAGCCGCGCTCATGCGTACGGCGTCGCTCGAACGCCATCGCCGAAACGGAGTTGGGATTGACACTTCAATCTGGAAATCACTAGCGAACCGAGTTTCAGAGAGTGGACGGTGGACGCCCTCGAAACCCTCGCTGTTGAAGGTGATTCGACTCTAGTCGCAGCGAATCAACGCCGAGCAAATGTTTTCAGAGAGGCTCTCGTTCCTCTAGTCCTTCTCGAGGAGGTTGGCCATGTCGTCGGCGTGCTCCTCTTCGACAGCGAGGATCTCTTCGAGCATCCTGCGAGTCGTCGGATCACCATCGCCCAACCAGGCGATGATCTCGGTGTACGAACTGATCGCGATGCGCTCGGCGACCAGGTTCTCCTTGATCATGGCCGTGAGCGAGTCGGCCGTCTCGTACTCCGAATGGGCGCGCGTGCTCAAGGTGTCAGGGTTGAAGTCGGCGTCGCCACCGAGCTGGGAGATGCGTGCTGCGATCAACTCCGCGTGGCCCTGCTCCTCTTTGGCGTGCTCTAAGAACTCTGCCGCAACCGACTCCGCGTTGAGGCCCTTGGCGGCGAAGTGGTGCTGCGTGTAGCGCAAGACACAGACCAACTCTGTCGCCAGTGATTGGTTCAGTACGTCGAGCACCTTGGGTAGGTCGGCGCCGTAGGAGTCGGTGACGGGCCCGTTCTTGATGTTCTTGCGGGCGTTCTCGCGCAGCGTCTTTACGTCGGTTAAAAAATCAGCCATGGTGGATGTCGTCCTTTCGTACGAGTTGCGAACTCGAACCTAGTAGGTGGATGGCGTCGACGAATCTCTCGCAACAGATTGATTCGGACACATTGGCGGAGGACTCAGGGTCTTCGACGCCGATGAGAATGTTCATTCTGGGTGGAAACGGCAACGCAAACTGTATTACGTTGCCTCGACCACGAACTCTCTAATCGTTACGTCTGCACCTTGTTCTGCACCACGGAGTTGCCTTGACTGTCACTGGTCTCACTGTGCATCGTGTGTGTGCCCCCGCCCTGTGTTCGAGTCATCCCGAAGAGGACGCTCGAAATCACTAAGCCGGCCGCACCGGCAATCATGAGAATGACGCCAATCTTTGACACGTTGAATCCATTTCCCTGCACCGAGACCGCAAAGCGCATGATCGCGCCCGCAATCAAGGCCACGGCACTTAATCCCATGCCCGTTAAGCCTGCCATTCGTTGCTCCTCAATTCATCAGGCGTCGGCGACATGCCGAGCGCCTAGGTCATCTCGGAGGGGATGAGTTCCATGCATCTCGCCCATTTCGGTCGCGAGAAATCAGCGAGTACCACGTCGAAGCTGTTTCGACATTCGCCAATCCGGCATGCAGCGAAACTCACTTCCTTCCTGACGGGCTCGGACCTCTCGCCCAGCAGGCGATCAGAATCGGGTCCGTCACCTTGACCTTACGGGGCCGCGTCGACCTTCACGCAGTGACGCTTGCGCATCATTTCCCAATCAACGATGAACGAACCCGATCTGACATTGGTATCTCGCTCGAAGCGAGATCCCCTCGCCGCGAAGCGCAGGGCCGCTCTTCACGACGAGGGGAACCATGGCCTACGTCTCAACTTTGTCCTGGACGACGGCGTGACCTTCGGAGTCCCTCGTCTCGGTATGCAGCGTGTGTGTTCCAGCGCCGCCGGCCCTTCGCGTTGACGCGAAGAGCACGCTCGAGATGAGAAAACCGACGACACCCGCGATCATCAAGATGACGCCAATTTTGTTGATATTAAATCCTGTCGTCTGCACCGACACGGCGAAGCGCATGATGGCCCCCGCGATGATCGCGACGGCGCTCAGGCCCATTCCAGTAAGTCCTGCCAAGGTGAAACCTCCCTAACGAGGTGGTTTGGTCGTGCACCACCGTTTGATCTTGCATTTTGAACGTGCGGTACTCCCGAAAGAAATCACAAGAGTTACTCGCCAACGTTGGTGACGTCGCGAAAGACGTCGGCAACTATTTAGTAATAGTGCTTTCTGCCGCCGACGGCGTGACCCGCGGCACCGAGGACCCACAGAACGAGTCCCACCAGCAACACGATCATTCCGATGGACCACAGAATCTTGACGGCCAACACGAATCCGATGATGAGAAGAATCAATCCAAAAACAACCATCACTGCCCACTTTCCTGAAACGCATCATTGCGCTTCATTTTCAATGTAACGACTACAGAAAAAGTGTAAGCAGGCGATTCTTAGAAACCCATTTGAAAACTCTGGGACTTTCTTGAGTGTGCGTGTTTCGCGCGTTTTAAAGTGCTCGCGAACTGGCTACTTCGTCGAAACTACTTTTTGTCGGGAACTTCACCAGTGTCGACGACGTACTGCGCGAGATCGCGGAGTCGAAGATTGAGATTTTGTGACGCCTTTCGAAGCACGTCGAACGCCTGTTCCGGCGTGAGGCGTTCTCGTTCGATCAGAATTCCTTCGGCCTGGCCGATCACTTCGCGCGTCGTCAGAGCGATCTCGAGGTTCTCCGAGCGCTTCATCTCGCTGTCGAGCGAGACGGTCGATTCCGCAAGCACGCCAGCCGCGCCGAGCGCGATGCCGGCGTGTGAGGCGTAGATGATGGCCTTCGTGCGGTCGATGTCGTCGTACGCCTCCGGTTTGCGAGCGTAGAGATTGAGCGATCCGAGCGTGACGTCAGACGAGAGTCGGCACGACAAGAGACTGCGCATGCCAAGAGAGACGGCAGAGGGTCCAAACTTCGGCCAGCGATTGTCGGTCGTGAGGTCCGGTGAATAGTGGAACGGATCGTTGCGAATAGCGTCGAGACACGGCCCTTCGTCGAATTTGTATTGGAAGGCGTCGATCTCCAGCGCCACGGGGTCCGAGAAGACCGGTGTGGCGATGGCCTTCCCGGTCAAGAGTGAGATGCTCGCTGCGTCGCATCCACCGACGGTCGCCTGGGCGAAATCCACGATCCTCTGGAGGGTGCCCGCGACGGTCTTCTCGACGAAGAGGGTTCGAGCGATGGCGGCGAAGGAGGAGGCTAATTCTCCATACGAGGGACCGATTTCATCCATCCAGACTTCTTCCGATTGCCCTGTACATACCCGCTTAACAAACTCCCATTGCGCGTCTTCGTTTTCAATGATACCATTCGCTCACCTTTAACAGCAAGGGTTCACAGGGTTTCCCGACCCGATTCTTCGAACCGAGACTTAGCTGTGAACCTTCACTACAAAATCCTCGCGGTGACACCGCGTACGCAATCGCTCCCCCAGAGCGGAACCGATTCGGTCAGGTCTCGACGATGAGGTCGCGACCTGACCGTCAACCGGACGAAATGGATCGACGCGCTCGCGGCGACGAAGCGCGTCGCGCTCGCGCCGCCTACGTCCCCGCGCCCGCGTTCACCTTGGTGACCGACGAGTACGTGAGCACCCATGACGGCTTCGCCACGTCCACCGTTCCGCGCTTGCAGGCAATGCCTTCACCGCGGGCGACGAACGTGTCGAAGTACTGGTTCAATCCCTCATGGATCACCGAGAACGAACGGCCCGACGTCGATCACGGCGAATTCCAGTCTCCTGTGTGGCTCGCCGTCGAGATGACGATGCGCTCGGACCGCGACCGTGACCGCGACCGCGAAGCCGTTGCGTCGGGAACTCCTCGTCACGGTCGCCACGCGGCCGAGGACATCGGGAACGGGCAGCTCCGTTCAATGCTCGCGTTGGTCAGTGGCGCGAAGCACGCTGGTGCGACTTCGAACGCACCAATCACGTACCTCAATCCCGGTACGACTTGTGACAAAGCGGTCACCGCGCCGCGCTACCACGAACTGCCGCCACGACCGGCGCGCCAAGCCGGCAAGTTCGTTCGTTTCATCTCCAGCAATTTGGGCAGAGTCAGCGTCAATCACAACTGAGAGGAGGTTGGGAAGTTCACGAGTGAGTCGTCACTGAAGAGGACCTCGATACGGCCCTTTGACCCTCCGGTCTCTACAGGACGAACTACTTCGATACCCCCGATTGACCGCGTTCATCAACGGGGTGTGATCACCGGAGGAGATTGTTGGTGCTTGGTCTAGAGCGCCAACAATCTCCGACCGGAAAGTCGCTGGCCCGCAGAACGACGAAGATTCCTGCGTAGGCTTTTAGTCCATGGCACCCAAGAAACCACGCGGAACGCCACCCACCATCAAAACAGTCTGGTTGCACGGCGTCGTCGCCGGTCTCATCGCGGTGGCCGCGATCATCGTCAAGAACGAACTCGATCGACGCCACGGCCTGACGCCTCATTCGTCGGTCGTCACCTGGCTCACCGTACCAATCCTCCTCATCTCGGGTATCTACTCGGTGGGACGATTGGCCGACGCAATGGGTCGATACCTGGCACGACGATCCAGTGAGGCGGCCGGGGCCGTCGTTCGCTTGGTCGCCACGGGTGTGGGGTACCTGCTCGTCCTCATCGCGGTCTTCGCCCTGCTCGGCGTCTCGCTGTCGCATCTGATCATTGGCTTCGGCCTCGCGGGCGTGGTGGTCGGCATCGCGGCCCAACAGAGCCTCGGCAACATCTTCGCCTCACTGGTCCTACTCTTCGCGCGTCCCTTCAGTGTGGGCGAGCACATTCGCATTCGTTCGGGCACGGTCGGGGTCCTCGACGCGTGGGTGCTGGGCATCGGTCTCACCTACGTCACGCTCCAGACCGAGGACGGACTGCTGAAGGTCCCGAATTCGGTGATTCTCGCCTCGGGTATCGGCAAACTCGACACGCCACCGAATCGCTTGCCTTAAGTTGTGAGTGAGAGTCCATGACGACTCAGAAAGAGGTCTGCCCGTGGGTTCAGATGGCGACAAGCCGAGAAAGCCGAGACATCGGATGGCGAAGGTGTCGAAATACGCCGACACCAACGACATTCCCCTCGCCGGCCTGACGGGCGGTGGCGAAAGCGTGTCCGTGCCCGGCACCGGGTCTGGACCACCCCGTTCGACCCACCCCATCGGCAAGATCGGCTATTTCTTCCTATGGTGTCTTGGACGTCGCCGACGCGAGATGCCGGCCGATCCGCGCGGTGAGGACGCCCCGGAGTAACGCACCGCTGCTTAATCGCGACCCTAGACCGCCCCCATCGCAACGAAGGTCTTGGACGGCGTCAGCGATCCCCCGGACTTCTGGACGGTGACGGCCAACTCCGTGGGAGCCGGTGACGTCGCCATCGTGAAAGTGACGCGCCCGGGCGCGTTGCCCATGATGCCGATCGAGACCGGCGAACCCTTGACGATGCCCCAGAGTTGGTAGGTCTGGTCGGACTCTAAGACGGGCATGTGCGACCTCACCAGGTAGCCCGTCCCGTTGGGCAACATCACGAACTGCGCGATTGGCTGCTGCGCCGAATTGCTCAAGTCGACGAGTTGATGCCCGGGCGTGGCGAGGGCGACCTGTACCGCCGTGCGGTTGGCGAGCTTGAGCGCCTGTTGGAGATTCGACACGTGACCGTTCGCCCCCGTGAGACTGACCGACAGCGCGATGATCGCCGCCGCGGCCGCGAAGCTGATCGCACCGAACGCCGTCTTGGCCCGGCGTGAGAGGCCCAGCCGACTCGACGTGATCGCGACCACCTCGGCCGACGGCAGCACGAGCTCGGGCAACGCAACCTCTTCGCCCCGGCGCTCCCACAGCTGACTCGAAATGTTCGACCAGAGTCCTTCGGGGAGGGGCTCGACGGAGTTACCGAGCGACGCCGCCACGGCTCGAAAACCGTCCAACTCGCTCTGGCAGCGCGGGCAGGTCGCTACGTGTGCTTCGATCTCGAGGGCCACGTCGCTCTCGACGGCGTTCAACGCGAGGGCGGCGAGGAGTTCGTTGGCTTCGTCGTGGTCCATCATCGCTCCGCCCCCTCGATCCCAGACTCCACGAGAGTTGCTCGCATTCGTCGCATTCCGTTCCTGATCCGGCTCTTCACTGTTCCTTCGGGTTCGTTCAAAATCTCGGCAACCTTAACGTAGGTGAGTCCTTCGAAGTACGCGAGTTCGATCGCCCGTCGTTCCTCCAGCGGCAACTCCCCGAGCGCCTTCTTCACGTCCTCGGCCAGCACGACGTCCCACGCCTCGTGTTGCATGTCGTAGGCGCCACGGGCGGTCTTTTGCGCGTCGTTGATCTCGCGACGTCGCCTCGCACTGAGTGAGCGAATCGTCTCGACGGCCCGAGCGTGGCTCTGGGTCAACAAGAAACTTCGCAGCGTTCCTCGCGTGGGGTCGAATCGCTCCGGTTGGTTCCAGAGCCGAAGGAAGATCTCCTGGGTCACGTCTTCGGCTTCGGCGGCCCCGTTGAGCACCCGTCGAGCGAGGCCGAAGACCGCCCCGCCGTGGCGGCGGTACGTCTCGGCGAGCGCCACTTCGTTGTAGCGCGCGATCATGGTGACTAGTTGGGCGTCACTGACCTCTCTGATGTCATCCATACATATCCACTTCTAGTTCGTCACCGACGTCGATTCGGATGTTCCCGAATACCCTTCCCTGAAAGTAAAGGGTTTCCGGTCGAGTTCGACCGCCCAAAGCAAGCCCACACATCCAAGACGACGCTGACGACGAATAACTCTATGTATTCCCCTGCGGCCCCACCTCGGACTCATGCCAAGGTGGGGCCGCCCCCTTTTCTCTTGACTCGGGCTGCGCGCCAGGTCACTCACCGTGTTGGTGACTCTCCGGCCCAAAGGCGTTGCTGCCACGTTGGGTCGCGATCTCGAGCCCTTGTTGGCCAAGTTCCGCGGCCACGCCCACTGAGGACTTGCCAAACTTCGCACGGACTTCGTCAACCGCGTCGCGAAGCGCTTCGTTGCTCAACTGACGTTCTCGCGAGATGGCTTCGGCCCGCTCTCGGACGTTGTTGGAGGTGGGATCGAGGCCGAACGTCAGTTGGACGTTGTTGTCGTCGCGTTCGAGGAACGATGACGCGTGGATGGCCAAGAGACGTACGGAGTTGTGGATGTCAATGGATTGCAGCAGCGCCTCGGCGATGGCGAGGATGGCGTACTCGTCGTCGATGCCGAAGGAGAGTGTCTGGCTGCGACTGACACTCGTGAGGTCGTCGAATCGCACGGCGATCGTGATCGTGCGCGCGACGCGACTCTGACTGCGCAGTGCGCGCGCGACGACCGCGGCGTGGCCCTTGGCCGCCTCGACGATTGCGTCGATGCCCACCAATGATTTCGCAAAGGTCTGGTCGTGCCCGACGGACTTGAGCACTCGATCCACGGTCACCTCGCGCTTGTCCTCCCCGTGCGCGTAGGCGACGAGCGTGGACGCCATCGCGCCGCCGACGTGTCCGGCCAAGGTCGCCTCGTCAACCTTCGCCAGGTCGCGCACGTAGTGCAGTCCCAGTTTCTGCAGTTTCTCCGCGGTCGCGGGCCCCACACCCCAGAGGGCGCGTACCGGCAACTCGACCAGCCACTGACGCTCGAGTTCGGGGCTGACCCATACGACGCCGGCGCCGCCGACCAGACGTCCGTCGATGACCGTGGGCTTGGACTCCTTGGACGCCAACTTCGCGAAGAGCTTGTTGCGCCCGAGACCGACCCCACAGAGCAGGCCCAGTTCGTCATTGATCCGACGTCGTAACCGAGCCGCGGCGGACATGGGCCGCACGTTCAAACGTCGAAGGCTGGCCAGATTGGCGAAGACCTCATCCAGCCCGAGCGGTTCGAACTCCGGCGTGAGGTCACGAACGATGTCGTGGAACTGCCGTGAGTACGCCTCGTAGCGATCGAAGCGGCCCGGCAGGATGATGAGATTGGGACAGCGACGTTTCGCGATGACACTCGGCATCGCACTGCGCACGCCGTAGCGACGGGCCTCGTAGCTCGCGCTGGCGATCACGCCGCGATCTCCCGCGCCGCCGACGGCGACCGGTTTGCCCTTCAGCGTGGGGTCGTCGAGAATCTCCACCGACGCGAAGAAGGCGTCGAGGTCGACGTGCAGGATCGGCGCGTCGTCGACCGAGGGATTCTCAGAAGGCGAGTTCGACACTGCGGAAGGCCTCACCGAACTGCACGCCAATTGGTCGTCCGGCCTGCTCGGCGCGTCCGTACACGAGCTCGCGTATGGCGTCGGCGTCGCCGGCCAACTGCGAGGAGTGCGCGAGGATCGCTTTCACCTTGGTGTCGATCGTGCGCGACACGTCGGCCACGACGTCGGGTTCGTGCGTGCCGCTCAGCAACAGTTGATCCACGTGGTGCGGTTCGCCCATTTCGGGGAAGTAGAGCGGCATCGCCGCCGCCGGGGCGACAGCGTCGAGCAGGGCCCAGCCCGTCTCTCGGTGGTCGCGGTGATTCACGTAGACGCCCGCGAAGAACGTCGCCGTGGGATCGGGACCCACGACCACCTGGGGTTTGTGTTCGCGGATGAGCCCCACCAGCGTGGCGCGTAGTTCTTCGTCGTTGGACACGCTGCCGTCAGGCTGATCGAGGCTCGTGAGGGTGGTTGCGCCGAGGAGGTCGGCCGCCAACTGGAGTTCGACACCGCGCACGTCACGCACGGAGCCGGTTTCGGCGGTCAAGGCGTGGCTGCCCTTGGCCCCGTCGCAGATGACGACGAGGTGTACGGCACAGCCGTCACTGGCCCACTGGGCGAGGAGTCCCCCCGCGGCGACGTCGGCGTCGTCGGGGTGAGCGTAGATGGCCATGGCCGAATCCGGCCGAAGGTTGAGGGCGCGCATCAGCCGCGAAGTTTTGGTGCGGTGGTCTTGACGAGCATGCCGATCTCTCGCGCGAAGTCATCGGTTCCTTCGAACCCCTTGTAGACCGAAGCGAAGCGCACGTACGCGACGTCGTCGACGTCGCGTAACGCCTCCAGCGCCGCCATGCCGACCTCTTCGCTCGTGACGTCGCGATTGAGCAGTCGAAGCGACTCGTCAATTGACGTCACTAGGGCCTCGAGGACCTCCTCGTCGACGGGGCGGTTCTTGCTCGCGGCACGCAGCCCGCGAAGGATCTTGGCGCGGTCGAACGGCTCGCGCTCACCGGAGCGCTTGATGACATAGAGGCCGATCTCCTCTATCCGCTCGAAGGTCGTGTAGCGCTGATTGCAGTTCGAGCACTCTCGGCGGCGACGGATCGCCACGCCGTCCTCAGCCAGGCGAGAGTCCACGACGCGGTCGTCATCTGCCGAACAGAAAGGACAACGCATTACCGAAGGATACACCCAAAACCCTTGAAAATTAAGGGATAAGGATGTGCTCGCCGGGCACGATCACCGACGAATGCAGTTCGTGCACCAGGTCGATTCGGGCCTGGCCGGGGTCGACCGGATTCACCGATCGGGCGATCGACGAGAGGCTGTCGCCCGGTTGCACGACGTAGACCATGCCTGAGGCGAGCACTGAAGAGTTGGCGAGGTCGCTCGGGAGACCACTTCCGGTCACTCCCCCAAAGGCGTGTCCCGGCCACGAGAGGATCACGAGTCCGAGCACCAGGCCGAGGCCGACCAGCGTGCGACGACGACGCTGCATCATGCGAGCGCGGGCCGCCCGGCGCTGCGCCAAGCTTGGACCAGAGCGAAAGACCTGTGGTGTGGTCACCAGACGTAGGTACGGACGTGAATCCTGTCCGACGTACGATGCACTCTCAATTACTTCGATGGCCGCCATAACTGCCCCTTTCACGAACACCTGTTCGTATATCTTAAGGCGAACAAGTGTTCGTTGCAAGGGTAATCTTGGCCTGTGACAGGAACCCTAAAAGGCGCTCATTTCCTGCAGTTTTCGTCCAATTCGTCCAAATTGGCTCCACTGCGCGCGACTCGTCGTTCGCCCCGATGAGAGGGCCCGCCCGACGTCAGACATCTCTCGGACCATCCGAATCCGATGCTGGCGCACGAGCGTCGCGCACTCGATGGTGAGCGTGTCATCGGGGTGGTCGTGCGAGTCGGTGACCTGTCCGTCGGTCACCCAGATAATCGGTTCATCTCCCCTGCGCTGGGCGAGCGCCCAGCGCAAGACTGGTCCGTCCACGCCGTTGCCCACATTGCCTGAGGGACACGTACCCGCGACCGAACCTCGATTGGCCAAGATCCAAACGTTGGGCGTCGCACCGCCATCGCCCGGTCGGTGACTGTAACCCGCGACCAGTGCGTCGGGAGCACGTTGGAGTAACGACGTCAACGCGGACTCCTCGAGGTCCATCGAACCCGATTGGTCGATGATGACGACGCCGCCGTGCACCGACGTGCGCTGCGCGAAGGCCCGCTTGAGGTCATCGCTCAGGAGTCGACTCGGATAGCGCATCGTTGAGCCGCTCGTGGACGGACGTGCGCGGCGAAGTCCTCCGGCGCGAACACGAGCGGACATCACCAGTGACTCGTCAAAGGCGAGGGCGGCGAATCGCCCGGTCGCCGGACGTCGAGCACCGGGCTCGAGTGAACGGCGAAAGGCGCGCAGCGCATCGGGAGTGATGGGCGGACGGGCCACCATGGACTGCGTGAGTAGTCGCGCGAGCACGACCGTGACGTTCGCGTAGCCCGCGGGAAGTTGATCGTCGTTGAGTCGTGTCGCACCGAGTGACGTCGTGCAGTGCGCGTCGACGACGCCCCGCGCACGCTTTCGGAGGGCGCGCATCCCGGCCATCCACGTCGGTTGCACTTGGCGAACACCCGCCAGGTACTCCTTCTCCGAACCGGTGCCGAGTACGGCCAACATGAAACAGAGTGCCTCGGACCAGTCCCCGCTCTCGGCCAGTCGTCGGCCACCGCTCTTCTCCGAGCCGTCTCGTAACAGCGCCACGTCAAAGCCGAGTCGTGCGACCAGCGAGTTGATCCGAAACTCCTCGGCGCACTCGAGTGCGCGCGGGGCCACGTCCTCGAGCGCGCCGTAGTGCTCGCGCAGATGGGGACTGACGCGGGCGTGCATCAGTTCGTGCGCGCGAACGACCCTCGAGGTTGCGTCGTGGCCGAGTGGTACGTGGAGCACTCGCTCGGTGAGGTTGCAGCTCGCATCACCGCGCCGCGTCGAGCCGGCCGTCACCGTCCACGGACCACTTTGAAACCCGTCCTCTCGTCCGGTGACGAGTTCGGGATGGAAAGCCGCGCTCACGCCAACGCGGCGATAGCGAGAGCGTCAAGGACGCTCAACGCGTTCTCACCAAAGACCAGCTGGGCCGCACGTTGGGCGCCGCACTTCGAGCGAAGATCGTCGAAGGCGTAGAAACTGCGAAGGGAGACCCGGCGACCGACGGGGCCGAGCGATCCGGCGAGGGCGGAGGCACGCAGGTCGGCACTCAGACTCGCGAGCGCCGACGCGTGGGGTCGGTCGATTCGTATCGCGACGGGGAATCGGTCGCGCAATGATGAGGGGATCTCGTCGAGGTCGTCGATGTTCGACGTCATGATGACCGAGAAGTGAGGACCTGGACGGACCCACTCGGCGGTCTCGGGATTCCTCCATCGCGCCGATTCTGGCGAGTCCGTCATGGCGAGCAACGTGCTCAAGGCGTCCCCCGAGGCGCGATCCACCTCATCGACGACGAGTCGCCCTCCCAGGCCTGCGCTCCCGCGCCACGCACGGATGGCCGGTCCCTCGCGCCACTCCCAGCGGTTCTCCCCGAC
>Ga0182012_10003966_pt1 | contig 15606 bp, 13 predicted proteins | sample 612S2SmetaG_FD_120486 | JGI IMG/M metagenome (GOLD analysis project Ga0182012, IMG submission 120486) | Permafrost microbial communities from Stordalen Mire, Sweden - 612S2S metaG | ecosystem: Environmental > Terrestrial > Soil > Wetlands > Permafrost | place: Sweden: Stordalen | collected...
AGTGGCGACACCGAGGCCCTTGCGCTGGCCGACGGTGAAATTGTGCACTCCGGCGTGCTCGCCGATGACTTTGCCGTCGGTGGTGACCATCTCGCCTCCAACGGTTTCGCGGCTGATTTCGGGGGCGTTGTCTCCTTGTTCGGCGAGGTAAGCGTCGATGAAACGCTTATAGTCTCCGCCGGGGACGAAGCAGATTTCCTGGGAGTCGGGCTTCTCGGCGATGACGAGACTGTGCTTGCGCGCGAGTTCGCGGACTTCGGGCTTGGTCATGCCGCCTAAGGGAAAGAGGGTGCGGCTGAGTTGCTCTTGCGTAAGTCCGAAGAGAAAGTAAGTCTGATCTTTCGACTTATCGGCGGGACGCTTGAGCAGCCAGCGTCCGATCTGATCGTCGTAAGTGACTTGGGCGTAGTGGCCGGTGGCAATCTGGTCGGCTCCGATCTGGCGGGCGACGACGAGAAGCTGATCGAACTTGAGGTGATTGTTGCAGAGGCTGCAGGGGATGGGCGTGCGTCCCGCGAGATACTCTTCGACAAAGGGGCGAACGACATCGCGCTCGAAGCGCTCTTCGTGGTTGACGACGTAGTAGGGGATGCCGAGAGTTTCGGCGACGCGGCGGGCGTCGTAGACGTCGTCGATGGAGCAGCAGCGGCCCTGGACGGATTCGGGCATACCGGCGTGTCCGGCGAGACGGCGCTGGTTCCAGAGCTGCATGGTGAGTCCGATGAGGTTGTGGCCTTCGGCGCGGAGCATGGCCGCGACGGCGGAGGAGTCAACTCCTCCGGACATGGCGACGGCGATGGTGGTGGAACTGTTCATTCGATTTCGAGATTCAGGGTCCTTGGTGCTCGAAGCCCACATCACTATTTAAACACTAATGGCGCGGAAGAAGGGGCTTGTGGGACAACTCGTCACGAAGCCGAGAGTTAACTCAGGCGCTAGAAGCGCCGATCGATTCTTGGCAACTTGACGGCACGAGTAAAACTCGTGCCCTTCCCGTTCGTGCTCGGACATAGTTCGTTGGCCGAGCAAGACGGGGCAAGACCCTTCTTTACAAGCCTAAATAGCTCCTGTGACAACTTTCGACCAAACCGGCGATAACTTGCGAAGGCGCTCAACTGTTGCGGGGATCACACTTAGGGCGAAGTCGATATCTTCGGCGGTGTTTTGCTTGCCGAGGCTGAAGCGGATGCTGGACTTCGCCTGATCGCGGCTTAGGCCCATGGCGGTCAGGACGTGCGAGGGTTCGATGGCTCCGGAGGAGCAGGCGGAGCCGGTGGAGACGGCGAGTCCCTGTAAGTCGAGGGCGATGACGAGGGCTTCGCCTTCGATGCCATCGAAGCAGATGTTTGTCGTGTTGGGCACGCGAGGAGCATCGTCTTCATTCGAGTGCGCGCGAATTGAGCTTGCGTGCGATGCTCCATTCGAGCGTCCGTTCAAGTGGGTGGCTTCGATCTTGAGCAGTTCCCTTTCGAGGCGGTCGCGGAGATCGGACATGCTGTGATCCGACATGGTGTGATTCTCGCCTCGCTTTAGCCCAGCTTGCGCTAGTTCGGCGGCTTTGCCCAGAGCGACGATGCCGGGAACATTTTCGGTTCCGGCGCGGCGGGAACGCTCGTGGCTTCCTCCGTATTGCAGGGGAGTGAGTTCGGTTCCCTTGCGGATGTAAAGGGCTCCGATGCCTTGCGGGGCGTGGATTTTGTGGCCGGAGATGGAGAGCAGGTCGCAGCCGATCCTGTTTACATCGAGCGAAAGCTTAGCGGCGGCTTGCACGGCGTCGGTATGGAAATAGACGTCGGCTTCGGCGGCGATCTTTCCTAGTTCCTCGACGGGCTGGAGCGAGCCGGTCTCGTTGTTCGCGAGCATGATGGTGATTAGTTTTGTGTTGGGACGGAGGGCGCGCTTCACGTCGGCGGGATCGATGAGGCCGCGGCCGTCCACGGGAATGATAGTCAGTTCGCAGCGATGGAGCGGATCCGCGAGATGCTTGCAGGCGTTGAGGACGGCGGAATGCTCGATGGTCGAGGTGATGACGTGGTCGCCGGGAGACATGACTCCAAAGATGGCGAGGTTATCGGCCTCGGTGCCGCCGCTGGTGAAGACGATTTCGGAGGGACGAGAACCGAGAAGGGCGGCGACGGATTCACGGGCGCGCTCGATGGCGGCGCGAGTTTCTTGTCCGTGATGGTGGATGGACGAGGCGTTGCCGAAGTGGTCGGTAAAGTAGGGGCGCATGGCCTCGAACACCTCGGGCAGGACCGGGGTGGTGGCGTTGTTGTCGAGATAGACGCGGCGGGACACGGTAGTTCTATTGTACTGGGAGTCGGGGGCGGGGCGAGCGGAATTGAGCGTGGATATTGGGGAGTGCAGTTGTTTGAATCATGCGAGTTGGAGAAAAATGGGGGGCGAGATTCTTGAAAATCCTTCGACTCGATTGCTGCTGCAGGCAGGACGGGCAGGAATGCCCGTCCCACAGGATCAAAATCAACGGACTTATTGGCCTTGCATGGTTTGGGAGGTGTGCTCTCCGAGGGTGAAATCGACTTCGGCGGTGGCGCGGGGAGAGACGGTGACGGACTTGCTCCAGATGAGGGGATCGGAAAAGACGGGGCGCTTCACGCGGGCTTGCGTGGCGATGTCGTAGAGAGCGCTTTCGCCGACGACGCGCCAGCCTTCGTGCCAGGCGACGATTTCGTATTGTCCGGGAGGAACGTCGGTGAGGGAGAAATTGCCATCGGCATCGGTGACGGCGTAGTAGGGATGGCTGGCTACGATCATTTCGCCGTTCATCCAGACGTGGCCGGCATTACAACGCAGGCTGACGACGCCGGCGCGGGTCATGGGGCGGGAGATCTCCTGGCCTTCGGCGGTAAACGGGAGATTGTAGTCGGCGCTGCCTGACATGTGGACGGTATGGAGCAAGGGATCGCTGCTTTTGACGGTCAGCGTGGCCTCGACCGGCACCAAGAGAATGTGAGGCTCGTAGCGGCAGTTTTTCTGGTTCAGGAAACGGCGCTGGGCGGGCAAGTCCATGGATTTGCCGTGATTAATGTTGCGGAGGAAAACGACAGTGTTGGCGACGCCACCGCCGGGGGCGACGACGAGGCGCTCGAGGTCGCGATGCTTCTGTCCGGAGGGATCGCAGATTTGGTGGTCTTTATTGATTTCGGAGGGGACGAGATGAGGCAGGGATCCCTGCCATTTGACGGTGCCGCGGATCGTTCCTCCATCTTCGAAAGTGACAACCTGATAGGGCGTCTGTGCGGCGGAAACAACTGGGGAGAGAGCAAAGGCGAAAAACGTGGATACAAAGAAGATCGACTTCATAGTACGTCACCTCAGAATGCATCGCCTCAGGGGCCCGAGTTCGATCGACAAAGGAGGCGGGAAACACGACGAGGGAGAAAGATGCCTCGGAGTTCCCAGAATGCTTATTGATTTCGCTATCGACTATGCGATTGCCCACACAACCGCATGAGTTATCTCGGACGATATGACGAAAAGCGACGGGTGATCAAATGACCGAGGTAACTTGGGGTCAGAGGTTCGATTGCAGGGTGACAAGGAGAACGCACGAAGCGCTCGGTTTTCACTTCTTACCTTTTGCTTCTGACTTCTAACCTGCCACTTCGGATCACCCGCGGCTAGCCGTAGTATTGGAAGTCTTTCCAGAAGTCGGGCCAGGTTTGGAGCAATCCGCGACAAAGATAGAGGTCGGGATGGTCGCGGGTTTCTTCGTTCTCGATGTGGTAGGGGTTGGGAGTGGGACGGGCAACCTGGCAAGAGGCAAAATTGCGCTGGAGAAAAGACTGGGAGAATCCGAGGACGATTAGCGTTTGCGGCGGAGGGCTGCCGTAGCCGTGGGCCCAGAACGAATTGACGCCGCTGATGGCGGGCGGGAGACCGAGGGCGGGACCGTAGAGATTGACGGCGCCGGCTTCTCCATAGTTGGCGGCGAGGATGCCGAGGTGAGAACGATCTTGGGCGGGGAGCGAATCGCGGATCTGCGCGATGGCCTGGACGAGTTCGGGCCATCCGACTTCTTCGAGAAGATCGCCATTGTTCTTGCTGGCAAAATTCCAGAGCGGGGAGTTGATAGGGGCGGGCGGGATGGCGATGGCGACGACGAGAAGGACATCGGCGGTGAGGGCGATCCAGGCTAGAGTTCGGATGGTAGCGGCGGGGACGCGGCTGAGTGATTGCAGGCGCTGTTCTCCCCAGACGGCGCCGGCGGCGTAGAGCATGGGATAGGCGGGACCGAGATAGTAGCCGCGACCTTTGGCGACGACGAAGAGCAGGAGGGGGACGATGTACATCCAGCCGAGCATACGAAAACGGCCGCCGGGTTTCGAGAAGAGATAGAAGTAGAGTCCGGCGAGCGAGAGCGGGAAGCCAAGTAGGGTGAATTTGAGCTGGTCAGGAAAGAAGCCTTTGGCGCGGCCGATGCGGACATCGCGCTGATGGATAGTATGCAGAAAATCGAGCGAGATGAAGTGATGCTGCGCCTGCCAGAGAAAGTTCGGGAGAAAGACGAGCAGGGAGAGAGCGACACCCATCCAGAGCCATTTGCTGGCGAGATGGCGGCGGGCGTTGGTGGCAAGGACGCCGGCGGTGATTCCGAGGGCGAAGAAGCCCATGGTGTATTTCGACATCATGCCGAGGCCGATGGAGGTTCCAATGGCGAGCCACCAGCGGGGGTCGCGCGATTTCAGAAGTCGAATGACGAAGTAGGCGGCGAGAACCCAGAAGAGATAGTCGAAGGCGACGTATTGCATGAGCGCGCCGCTGACGATGCAGAATGGGACGGCTGCGGCTGCGGCGACGAGTTGAGCGCCGCGCCGGCCGGTCAGTTCGCGGGCCATCAGTCCGGTGAGAACGACGGAGACGGCTTGGGCAACGGAGGCGAAGAAACGGAATCCGGATAAGGAGGTGCCGAAGAGGATGAGGGAGATGCGTCCGAAGAACGGAGTGATGGGTGGGTAGGCGACGTATCCCCAAGCGAGATGGCGAGCGTCTTCGAGGGTGGCGAGTTCGTCGCGATGGAAGCCGAAGCGTCCGCCGAGGAGCCACTGCACGAGGATCGTGATCAGGCCGAGGTAAATGAGGACGGCGGGGTCGCTCGTCCAGACATTGGGCGGTTTCGGGGAAGATGGAGGAACGAGGGACGGCTTCGTTTGTAATGGCGAAGTCATGCGTGATTATGCAACAAAGGTGAGGGGGCGGGGCGGGAAAATTGATGGGTGGGGAACACAAGGTCCCTCCGCTACGCTTCGCTTCGGTCGGGATGACAGGGTGGAGAGGAACGCAAGAGCATGGGTTGCCGACGGTGTCGAGGCGGGCAGGAATGCCCGCCACCACACGATCTTGTCTAGCCGTTAGCGCTTTTCTACCGGTTGATATTTTTGGGGATAGGAGGGGCCGATGTAATCGGCGCGGGGGCGGATGAGTCGGTTGTCGTCGAGCTGCTCGATGACGTGGGCGGTCCATCCGCCGACACGAGAGACGGCGAAGATGGGGGTGAAGAGATCGACTTCGATTCCGAGGGTGTGATAGGTGGAAGCAGAATAGAAGTCCACGTTGGCGTTGAGCTTTTTATCGCCGCGAACGAACTCTTCAATTTTCTGCGAGTACTCGAACCACTTGGGATCTCCGCTGGAGTGGCCGAGGTCGCGGGACATCTGTCGGAGGTGGGTGGCGCGGGGATCTTCGGTGTGATAGACGCGGTGTCCGAAGCCGGGAATTTTCTTTTTCTGGGCGAGCATTCCTTTGACGTATTCGACGGGGTCGGCGCCGTTGGTGTCAATTTCTTTGAGAATCTTGAAGACCGCTTCATTGGCGCCTCCGTGGAGCGGGCCTTTGAGGGTTCCAATGGCGGAAGTGATGGCGGAGTGCATGTCGGAAAGCGTGGCGGCGGTGACGCGGGCGGCGAAGGTGGAGGCGTTCAGTTCGTGATCGGCATGCAGAATTAAAGCGATGTCGAGGGCGCGCTCGGCGGTTTTTGTAGGCGCGACGCCGTTGAGCATGAGCAGGAAATTGGCAGCGTGGGAGAGCGAACGATCGGGCTCGACGGTGGGCTTGCCTTTGCGAATGCGATCATAGTTGGCGACCACCATGGAAATTTGGGAGGTGAGACGGATGGCTTTGTTAACGTTCGCCTCGTGATCGTTCTTGTTGTACTCGGGATCATAGTAAGAGAGCGCGGACACGATGGTGCGCAGCATGTCCATGGGATTGACATGGCGCGGGACCAACTGCAGGCGATAGAAGATGGAGGCATCGAGTTTGCGCTCTTCGGCCATGCGCCACTTGAGTTGGCGGAGTTCGTCGGGATTGGGCAAGCGGCCGAACCAGAGCAGATAACAGACTTCCTCGAAGGTGGAATGGTCAGCCAGATCGTGGATGTCGTACCCGCGATAGGCGAGCACGCCTCGCTCTCCGTCGATGAAGCAGATGCTGGATGTGGTCGCGACCACACCCTCTAAACCTTTGGGAGCATGCAGGCTGGTGAGAGTAGACATGGGGCCCTCGCGTGGAGAAATGTGGGCGCCTGCTGTCGGCGGCAAAGCGTCGGCAGGGCAACCTTTGTTTATACGCCAAGCGAGGGAAAGATTCCAAGTGGGGTGGCGGTTTGAAGGGAGCGTTGCCTCAGCGGCTCAAGCCGCGATCCATTTGTTGTCCGTACTTAGGGCACGGCTGAAGCCATGCCCTTCCCGTTCGTATCGAGCACAGTTTGGGCAGCGGGGCAAGACGGGGCGGGCTGCTTCTCTACGCGGCATTTTTCCGCATCCTGATTAAAGCCGAAACGCGGATCTTAGGTGCTGCGCTGCTGGCCGGGAGCGCGGCACTCGCGTAGAATCTGTGGTTTGTTTGCTGGCGGGCGGAAATGGGTTAGCCTTTGACATCCTCAAGTAAGGTGGAGAAATTAATGAATCGTAAGCTGGCATTTTTTGGGTTGGTACTGAGTTTTGGCTTGGTTTCGTCGGTGGCACGCGCCGATGAGGGCATGTGGCTCTACAACGCGTTTCCGGCAGAGAAAGTGCAGAAGCAATATGGCTTTCTGCCGACCCAGGAATGGCTGGATCATCTGCGCCTTTCGTCCGTGCGATTCAATAATGGTGGTTCGGGATCGTTTGTGTCGGCGGATGGGCTGGCTTTTACCAATCATCATGTGGGCGCCGACTGTATCGAGAAGCTGGCGACTTCTGGCGCGGATTACATGAAAGCGGGTTTCTACGCGAAAACGCAGGCGGAGGAAGCGAAGTGCCCTGACCTTGAGCTCAACGTGCTGGTTGGGATTGAGGACGTGACGGCCAAAGTAAAGGCCGGCACCAAGGCGTCGATGTCGACGGCAGACGTGGGGCAGGCGCAGCGCTCGGCCATGAGCGCGATCGAGCAGGAATGCGCGAGTTCGACGGGACTGCGCTGCGATGTGGTGACGTTGTATTCAGGCGAAGTGTACAACCTCTACAAGTACAAGAAATACGTCGACGTGCGCCTGGTGTTTGCGCCGGAGTTTGCAGCGGCATTTTTCGGCGGCGATCCGGATAATTTCACCTTTCCGCGGTACGACCTGGACATCACGTTTTTTCGGGTATACGAGAACGACAAGCCGGTTCATCTGAACGACTATCTGGAATGGTCAAAGGCTGGGGTGAAGGATGGGGAGCTGATTTTTGTCTCGGGGCATCCGGGAAGAACGGATCGCCAGGAGACGGTGGCGCAAATTATGTTCTTGAAAGACGTCGACTATCCGTCGCGTCTGGCGAACTACAAACGGCGGATCGAGGCGCTGCAAAAGTTCAGCGCGGAGTCTCCGGAAAACGCGCGTATCGCGCAAGAAGATATTTTTGGACTGCAGAACTCGCAGAAGGCGATTAACGGCGAGTATAAGGCGCTGCAGAACGCGGCCGTGCTTTCGAAGATGCACACGGCGGAGCGCGAGCAGGAACTGGCTTACATGAAAAAGCATGTAGGAGAGCCGAATCCGTGGGAAGAAATTTCGAATGCGATGAAAGTGAATCGGGAAATCTACGATCACCTGCTGTATGTGGAGCGCATGCGGGGCTTCACATCCGACCTGGCGCAAGACGCGCGCACGCTGGTACGAGTTGCTGCCGAGAAGCAGAAAGCGAACGGACAGCGGTTGCGGGAGTACCGCGATTCGGGGCTGCCTTCGTTGGAGCAGGCGCTTTTCAGCACGGCGCCGGTTTATAAAAGTCTGGAAACGGCAACCTTGACTACGGCTTTCAGGCAGATGCAAGAGGCTCTGGGAATTGAAGATCCGGCGGTGAAAGCGGCATTGGGCGGGAAGTCTGCGGCGGAGGCGGCGAAAGCGCTGATCGCGGGCACCAAACTGGAAGACGTGGCTGTGCGCAAACAGCTCTACGAAGGTGGCAAGGCGGCCATCGATGCGAGCACAGACCCGCTGATCGTGCTGATGAGGAACGTCGACCCGGAGGCACGCGAGGTGCGCAAGCGCTATGACGACGAGGTCGATGCAGTGGTTCGGCGCGAGGGAGCGACGATTAACCGAGATCGATTTGCGCAGACTGGATTTACTCAGCCTCCAGATGCGACGTTTACGCTTCGTTTGAGTTACGGGACGGTGAAGGGATATGAAGAAGACGGCAAAAAGATTCCTTACTTCACGACGTTTGCCGGAGCCTTTGAACATGCGCAGGCACACGGGAACAAACCGCCGTTTGAGCTTGCGCCGAGCTGGCAGAGAATGAAGTCGAAGCTCAATCTGCAGACACCACTGAATTTCGTTACGACGGCAGACATCATTGGCGGCAACTCGGGCAGTCCGACGGTGAACAAAGCGGGAGCAGTCGTCGGAATTATTTTTGACGGGAACATCCAGTCGCTCGCGTTGGATTTCTATTACGACGATCGGCAGGCGCGGGCGGTTTCCGTCGATTCGCGTGGCATCATTGAAGCGCTGCGGCAGATTTATGGCGCGAATGAGCTGGCAGACGAACTTACGGGGGTGAAAGGCGCGGGGAAAACTACGGGGGAATAGGGGGCGATTCTGCCAGGGACTAAACAGATTACTAAAAGACTCGGTCGCAGGCCGCGTCGCGCCCGCAGCGGCTAAAGCCAGTACTGGAATGAGGCATTCATCGCAGCGGTAAACCGCTGCGCCACCCAAAAGCCAGCTCAAAATCGAGTTTTCAGCAAACAGTAAAGGCGCTTATATAGCTGGTTTTAACGGCATGGCTGGAGCCATGCTCAAAGCTAACCGTGAGCTTCGTGGAGATGGTGCGGAGCTTGGGTGGATGGTAGAATTTCGGGCATCATGGCGAACCCCATCTGTCATTTTGAAATCGGCTGCCGCGATCGCGCGAAGACGCAAGAGTTTTTTGCCAGCTTGTTCGACTGGAAGATCGAGGACGCCGGTGCGGCGAGCATGATTGGAACCGGCGACGCGGTCGCGGGACACATCACGGCGCTCGGCCACGAGCCGCATCATTACACGATTTTCTACGTCAAGGTTGATGACGTGCAGGCTTACCTCGACAAGGCGACCGCCTTGGGTGGAAAGATGCTGGTGCCGCCGATTCCGCTGCCGACGGGCACCTTTGCCTGGTTTGCCGATCCGGAGGGAAATACGATCGGCTTGTGGAAGGACAAAGCGTAAGAGAGATAAGTCTTTCAGCGCTTCGCAATTTCTATTTCACGAAGACCTACTGGGGCCACAGTGCGGCAGCCGTGCCGCCTAGAATCTGCGCCTGCATTGTTTGGTCGAGGGGCAGAGCGCGGAATTCGTCGAGGTTACGTTTAATGTCGACGACTCCTGGGCTCGGCCAATCTGTGCCGAATAGCGTTTTGTGGACGATTTCGCTGAGGCGCGGGAAATAGGTCAGCAAGGCTTTCGGCGGGATGCCGCTGATGTCGAGGTAGATGTTGGGGTGACGGCGCAGCAGGAAGAACGCAGTGTGCATCCAGATCGGCCGGCCGCCGTGGGCGAGGATAATTTTCAACTTGGGGAAATCGATGGCGACGTCATCGAGGTGGATGGGGTCGCCATACTTATTGCGGGCGCCGGGAAAAACCGAGGTTCCGGTGTGGAACATGACGGGGATTCCGTTGGCCTCGGCGGCGCGGTAAATGATTTCGAGTTCCTTTACTCCGTTCAGATAATCGTTGGGAAATAGAAGTTGGTGGGGCGGGTGAATCTTAATCATGCGCAGGCCGAGGCGCAAAATGTGCTCGACGTCAGCCATGATGTTAGTGGTGTGGCGGGGATGAAGACTGCCACACGAGATCAGGCGGTGGGGATCGTGCCGGGCATAGTCGGCAACGAACTGGTTGACTTCGGGACCGAATCCGATGACTTCGGGAGCGACGTAGTTGATGAGGGCGGCACGATCGACTCCGCAGCGATCGAGATAATTGAGGAAAGCCTTCGGCGAGCGGCAGTATTCTTCGACGTCGTGAAGGTCGGTGCGATTGCGCTGGATCAGTTCGAGCGCCTGCGGCTTGAAGCCGGAGATCGGATTGATATGAACGTGGCAGTCGGTGATCAGGGTGCGGCTCCAGGCTGCTGGCAATCACGGAATTATAGCGTTGGGTAGTGGAATAACGTCCTTCAGGGGCTAAAGCCCCGATCTCAAAGGGGCAATTGCGGCTCGGCTAAAGCCGAGCCTTTCAAAGCGGCACTATTTCTGCAATCAAGCTGGATCGGGCGGGATGCAGCTTGGTTTCGCGAAATGAATCCTTGGCTCGAGACAATGGAAACCAGAATTAATACAACGGGATTTTCGGATCTACGGTGCGGGCCCAACCGTCGATTCCTCCGCGCATGGACTGGACGTTTTCGTATCCTTGCTGGCGCAGCCAGTTGGTGACGATAAGAGAGCGGACGCCGTGGTGGCACATGACGACGATGTGAGCGTCGGGGTCAAGTTCCTGATGAGCGCGAGAGGGGATGTCGCCCATGGGGATGTGCTTGGAGTTCTCCAGGTGCGAGGCTTCGAATTCCCAGGGTTCGCGGACGTCGAGAAGGGTGAAAGGTTCAGCTTGCTGCTGCAGGGCTTTTACTTGGCTGGGAGAGATTTCGAAGTCCATAAGTGTCGGTAATTGTGTGATGCAAGCTTTGTGCGCCTGGAACAGCAGGTCCTTCGCTTCGCCCAGGATGACAATATTCTAGTAGTAATAACGAGCTAGTTTACGGACTAAGATCGCGGGCTCCGCTTAGCGTGGTGAGGCTTATCAGAGCGGCGAGAGCCCAGAGGGCACCGGTTCCGATGCGGGCACTGCGTATGTCGGCGGAGGGGATGGTGTGCCAGAGAGTTAGAGTGCATCCGACGACGAAGTTCGCGACCAGCACGCTGAAAAACAGGCGTTCGCGGAGACAGCGAGTATCGAGCGCGAGGGCTGCCAGAAGTACAACCCACACGAGATAGGTGGCGGCGGTCCACCAATCGTGTGGCCATTCGTACTCGTTGTGAGTGACGTGGCTGAAGGAGATCCAGGTGAAGTACGCGCATCCCAAAAAGCCGGCAATGCCCCAGAGCGGCGTGCGGCACATAAGGTGGCCGGAGGCGTAGGCGGACGGCTTCGGCGCGAGCGGCTTTGTATTCGACAAGTTCGAGTTAGACAAGTTTGTGTCGGCCAGGTTCACGTTTGCCGCCTTCGCATTCCGCGGATTCGAATTCGCCAGGGATTGCTTGATCGTTCTCTATTTGCCTATCCATTTGGGCGGTCTTTTCTCAAGGAAAGCAATCATACCCTCGCGCGCGTCCGCGGTCGAGATGAGTTCTTCGAGATAGATTTTTTCGGCGCGAGCGAGGCCTTTGTCAAAGTGGATGGCGTCCCATGCGTAGATGGCCTTTTTGGCGTAGAGAAGAGCGGCCGGACTGAGCGCGCGAAGGTCGGCCAGAGTTCGTTCGACGACTGAATCGAGTTTTGCTGCGGCGACGGAACGATTCGCGAGACCGAGAGCGGCGGCTTGATTGCCGGAGAAGTGACGACCGGTGAGGATGAGTTCGGCGGCACGCTTTTGACCGATGATCGAGGCTAACGCGACCGTCGCGACGGGCGGAAACGAAGCGAGCTTGATTTCAGGGAATCCCCAGACGGCATCGCGGGCGGTGTAGACCATGTCGCAGACGGCGGCGAGTTCGGCGCCCCCGCCAAGACAGACGCCGCGGACGGCGGCGATGGTGACGGTGCGGGCGGTGACGATGGCGCGAATGACGGCGTGAAAGGCGGCGAGCATTTCGTGGATTTGTTCGGGGAGGTGGGCGTTGATGTCGACTCCGGCGGAAAAAGCACGCGAATCGCCTTGGAAGACGATGGTGGAGATGTCGGGACGGGCCTCGAGTTCGGTGAGGGCGGGATGGAGTTCGAGGGCCATCGGGAGATTGATGACGTTGAGCGGAGGGTTCGAAAGGGTGATGCGAGCGACGGGCGGGGTGACTTCGAGTTTGATACGGGTTGGGGCGGCGTCCGTCATTTTTGAACTGAGTTCTCCAACGTCAATTGTTGGGCTAAGGCGGGACCTGCACCTAGGGGCGAGAATAACATTTTCAGTTTCGTTGAACTTGCGAATTTCTTGCGGGTTCAGGGCGGGCAAGAATGCCCGCCCCCACACAAACGATCCAAACATGCTGCGCACACTTCACTAGAGATTAATAGCGGATTTGCGGGGTTCGCCTATGGTGGATAGGGGGTCGCGCGCTCCGGCTTTTTCTTTGATCCACTTCTTTTCGTTGCGGATGATGTCGAGTAACAGCTCTTTGTCTTTCGCGGTGGGAAGATTTTCTTCGCAGTGCTGCTCGTAGGCGCGGTCGTCGAGCGGTTCGCCGGTTTCGCAGTGAAACCTCTGGCCAGCCCAGCGCCCGATGTTGCGATTGAAGTGCATGTCAGGTGTGTAGAACTTTTTCTCTCCGGGACTCAGGAAAGTGTTCAGGCGCTCGACTAATCCGGCGACCTCGTCACGATAGAGATGGCGGCTGTAGTCGTTGAGATCGTCGAGATCGGCGACTTTGTCGTTCTGCATTTCGTCGTAGCGGCCTTTGATGCCCCAGACGTAGGCCCAGTGGGCGGACGAGGAATGATCGGTGCCGAAAAGGTCGAACGAGCTGGAGATCCACTTGTTGAGATATTTCTGGAGGAGCCAGCGCGGGATGACTCCGGCTTCGACGACGCGGCGCAGGCCGTCGTGTCCGGTGCCCATGTGAAAGGCCTCTTCGCGGAGCATGTAGGAAGTGGAGCGTCCAAGGGGGGCGAAGGAGGAATACTTGAGCATCTGGAGCTGGAATTTGCCGTCGCGGTCAACGAAATCGGTGTAGGTAAAGAAGTCGAGCCAGTTATCGACGTCGACGTTGAAGGTGCCGAGCAGGCGCTTGTTTTCGAAGGCGCGGCGCTCGAGCATTTTTTGCGCTTCGACTTTTCCGGAAGATCCGAAGAAGTCGATCAGGAGGGCGCACATCTGCCATCCGTGGCGCATCTCTTCGATCATGACACGAGTGATGGCGCGGCGGTCCCATTCGGTGGGTGCTGTTGCAAACAGATTGCGCTGCTGCTCGACGCTGGCGAATTCGGTGTCGCCCTGATAGATGATCATGTTCATGAGTGCGTCGCGCATTTGCTGCGTCGGAACCTGGCGCAGGTTCTGCCATTTGTTGCGGCCTTTGTAGGCGCCGAACTGGATCTCGTCGGTCTCGATGGCTCCATAGAGGGTGTCAAAGTGGAAGGCTTCGACGTCGTCTTTGTCGACGCCGACTTCTTTGCGCCATTCGTTGAAGAGACCGACCCACTCGCTGAAGCTTCCGATTTTTGCTACTTTGCCTGGCATAAGAACCTCAGGGGCTAAAGCCCCGTTTATTTATTGCCGTGGGACGGCACGGCTAAAGCCGTGCCCTTCCCGTTCTTGCTAGACCGACGGCTCGGGGCGATTCGAGCGGCGCAAACCCCGTCTCTACTGGAGCGTTTCGAGACTACTTCGCGGTGAAGACGGCGGGGCGCTTTTCTACGTAGGCGGCGAGGCCTTCTTTGGCATCGTCGCTTTGGAAGAGGATCTGCTGATTTTCGCGCTCAACGGCTAAGGCGGATTCCATGGGAATCTCCCATCCCGTCTGAACGGCGCGCTTGATGCGGCCTACGGCCTTTGCGGCTTTGTTCGGCGGCGTGAACTGGCGGGCGTACTCCATGATGTTCTCCATGAAGCCGTCGCGCTCGAAGATGTCGTTGATGATTCCGTACTCTTGAGCTTCTTCGAAAGAGAAAGTGTTGCCGGTGATCATTAATTCGATGGCTTTACTCTTGCCTACGAGACGCGAGAGGCGTTGCGTTCCTCCGGTGCCGGGTAGGACTCCGAGATTGACTTCGGGGAGGCCGATTTTGCCAGCGTCTTTGCGAGCAATACGGAGATCGGCAGCCATGGCGATTTCGAGACCTCCGCCAACGCAGTGGCCGTTGATGGCGGCGATGACGAGTTTCGGCGTGTGTTCGAGGCGCAGCAGCGTTTCGTTGGCGTGGAGGCAGAAGTAATACTTGAAGGTGGGGTCGACCGAGGCGAGCATTTTGATGTTGGCTCCGGCGGAAAAAAACTTGTCGCCGACGCCGGTCAGGACGATGACGTGGACGTCGTTATCCATGCGGGCCTTGAGGATGGCCTCGTCGAGCTGGCGATTCATTTCGTAGGTGTAGGTGTTCGCCGGAGGATCGTTCATCTCGATGACAGCGACTCCAGCATCGGCGCGGTAGTTGATGAGTTGTTTGGTGGATTCGCCGGTGGCCGGCTGAGTCGTGATTGTCGCCATGAGATTGCTCCTTAGATTTATTTGTTGCCAACGGTGCGATTTTTTCGGCGAACAGCAGATCCCTCTCCTTCGGCTTCGCTCAGGGTCGGGACGCCAAGCTTTGAAACTTTCTTACGCGGCTTGGCACTGCGCACGATTCCGTTGAGAAAGATATTGCCCATCTGCTCGGCAAGCGACTCGGCGCTGCCGTCGATGCGCGAGTTATACCAGGTGTAGATCCAGTTGATCATGCCGAAGAGGCTCATGACGGCAGTGCGCGGGTTGAAATCCAGGGCGTGTTCGCGGCGCAGATCTTCCATTAATTTCAGGCAAATGCGGTAGTACTCGCGCTTGACGGCCGCGATTTCGGTGCTCAAGCCGTCCTTCAGAGACTCGTCTTCGTGGGAAAGAACCTTGAGGCCCGGTTGGTTGCTGACGAAATATTCGAGGTGGTTGAGGATGAAAATGCGAATACGGGTTTCTGGATCGGCGACGCTCTCAAGCCGGGATTTGAGTTTTTCGAGGATGGTGGTGAAAGTATGTTTTTGAATGAGAAAAAGCAAGCGCTCTTTCGATTCGAAGTAGTGATAGAGACCTGCGAGCGACATGCCAGTGGCGCGAGAGAGATCGCGCATGGAGGCACCTTCGTATCCTTTTTCGCAGAAGACTTCGGTGGCGTGATCGAGGATGTGTCCGAGACGGCGATCGAATCGGGAGTCGGACGGAGGATTCGCAGGCCGTGGGCGCAGCTTATGGCCGGCTCGCGCTGGTCGATTTAGAGAAAGAGTCGGCATTGGTTCGAACGTTCGTTCTAATTATACGGAAGAGTGACGTATATCACAAGGTGACGTGATGCGCA
>Ga0182012_10003968_pt1 | contig 15600 bp, 12 predicted proteins | sample 612S2SmetaG_FD_120486 | JGI IMG/M metagenome (GOLD analysis project Ga0182012, IMG submission 120486) | Permafrost microbial communities from Stordalen Mire, Sweden - 612S2S metaG | ecosystem: Environmental > Terrestrial > Soil > Wetlands > Permafrost | place: Sweden: Stordalen | collected...
CAGCGCGGAGGACAGGCCGGCCAACAAGGTGGCGCGGGCGGTCAACATCAGGGCGGCCAGCAATCCGATCGTCGAGGAAGCGAGGATGATCCGAGCCGCTCGAGCGGGAACAAAGGCAAGAACGAGACGGGATCCGGCGGCCGCTAGCCAGCGCGCTTGATGCGAAAGGTGTGCCTCAGTGGGCTGGCGTCCCGCCAGCCCATTTGGGCGCGCGAGGTTAACTCTTGTAGGAAGAATCCTGCAACCGTTTCAATGAAAGGGGAGAGTTACGGCAGGAGGGAAAGCGGCTTTCATTGAGGAGCCGCGCCGTGTGCCGGCGTTCACCAACGACAGGGACTCGTGGCACAATCAAACCCTCCTCACCTGCGGAAGTCCGAATCGAAGCCGGTCCCCAACGGCGTTCATTGACGAATCATGCCATCTGCCATTCCCGAGAATCCGGGCGGCCGCCTTGCCCCGCCCGATACCCGCCGTGACGCGATATTCGCCTTGGAGCCCCGCACCTTCACCGGTTTTCTGGTCGCGGTGGCGGCGGTCATCATCATCGCTGTCCTCTCCTATGACTCGGTTCGACAGACCGCGGCGACCTCCCAGGACCTGGCGCGAACGGTGGAGGCGCTCGCGCAGGTCCAGGCGATCCTCTCCACGCTCAAAGACGCCGAAACGGGGCAGCGCGGCTACCTGCTGACCGGGCGTGAGACTTATCTCGAGCCGTTCGAGTCGGCAACGCAGGCGCTGCCGCTCGCGCTTTCGGCCGCGCGCCAACAAGTGGCGGACGACCCCCCGCAAGCGCAACGCCTGGCGACCCTCACGGTGCTCGCGAATGAGAAGCTGCAGGAGCTCACCAAAACGGTGGAACTGCGGCGGGCCGGGCAAGCGGAGGCGGCGCTCGCGATCGTGCAGTCGGACCACGGCAAGACCCTCATGGACCGGATTCGAGGCCTGGGCGACGAAATGCAAAACGAGGAGCGCGGGCGGGTGGTGGATAAATCCCGCGAGTGGCGCAACGCGGCCACCTTTTCGTTTGCGGTCACATCCGGCGGATCCCTGGTGCTTCTGTTCCTGATCGGCGTCGCGGCGGCCATGGCGTCCCGGGATTTCAAGGCCCGCAACAAAGAGTCGTGGCTGCGCGCCGGCCAGCTCGGATTGGGCGGCGTGATGCAGGGCGATCTCCCGCTCGAGCGCTTGGCAGACAACGTCGTCAGGTATCTCGCGCAGTATCTCGACGCGCAGGTCGGAGCCGTGTTCATTGCGGAGGGGAACGCCTATCGGCGCGTCGGCGCCTATGCGCTGCCGCCGGGCGATGGCGCCTTCATCCGTCCCGGCGACGGACTCGCGGGACAAGCCGCCAAGAATCAGGAGCCGCTCCACGTGCGCGACGTGCCCGACAATTATCTGCCGGTCGCTTCGGGGACCGGCGCGGCGAAGTCCGCGGAGCTCGTGATCGCGCCGGCCAGCATCGACGGCCGCGCCTATGGCGTGGTGGAACTCGGCTTCTTCGGCAAAGTCGACGCGGCGAAACCGGAGCTTCTGCACCGGATCGCGGAGCCGCTGGCCGCCGCGATCCGCGCGTCCAAGGACCGCATGCGTCTCGAGGAGCTGCTGCAGGAAACGCAGGTGCAGGCAGAGGAGCTGCAGACACGGGAGGAGGAGCTGCGCGTCAACAACGAGGAGCTGGAGGAGCAGTCGCGGGCGCTGCGCGAATCGCGCGCGCAGCTCGAATCGCAGCAGGCGGAGCTCGAGCAGATCAACGTCCAGCTCGAGGAACAGGCGCAGGCCCTCGAGCATCAGAAGGATGCGCTCCAGCAGTCGCACGCCATCCTGACCGCGAAATCGGATGAGCTGCAGCGGGCCAACGAATACAAGAGCGAGTTCCTGGCCAACATGAGCCACGAGCTGCGCACGCCGCTCAACTCGACTTTGATTCTCGCGAAGCTTCTGGCCGACAACAAGGAAGGCAATCTCAACGAGACGCAGGTGAAGTACGCGCAAACGATCTCCTCGGCGGGCAAGGACCTGCTGACGCTGATCAACGACGTGCTGGATTTGTCGAGAATCGAGGCGGGAAAGATCGACGTGTCGGCCGAACCGGTCAGCCTCGCATCCGTCACCGATTCGCTGGTGAAGTTGATTCAACCCCAGGCGCTGGAAAAGCGGCTGCAATTCGCGGCGACCATCGATCCCGGGACGCCGGACGAAATTCACACCGATCCACAGCGGCTCAGCCAAATCTTGAAGAATCTGTTGTCCAATGCGTTGAAGTTCACCCAGCAAGGCGAGGTCGAACTGCGCATCTTCCGGAACGGGCCTTCCACCGTGTCGTTCGCGGTCCGCGACTCCGGGGTGGGCATCGAGCCCCACCAGCACGACGTCATTTTCGAGGCGTTCCGCCAGGCCGACGGGAGCATTCATCGCAAGTACGGCGGGACCGGGCTCGGACTGTCCATTTCGAGGGATCTGGCGCAATTGCTGGGCGGCACGATATCGGTGCAGAGTGCGCCGGGCACGGGCAGCACCTTCACTCTGACTCTGCCGCTCGAGTATTCCGCCGCCATCCGCCCGCCTGCCGCTCGCACGCCCTCAAGCGGGCATTTCCAGCCGGAAGGATCCGCCACTGAAGCGCCGGCCGGTCATCGCGGGGCCGCGAGGGCGCACCCCTCCTCCGTCCCTGCCGCGGTCCCCTCCGCGCTTGCGGCCGCCTCCATCGCGGACGATCGCGATCAGCTCACGCCCGGCGTGCGTCTGATTCTGGTGGTCGAGGACGATGTGCCGTTCGCGCTCATCTTGCGCGACCTCGCCCATGAGATGAAATTCCAGACCGTGGTCGTGCATTCGGCGGGGGACGCCCTGATCGCGGCCGATCGGTATCGGCCGAGCGCCATACTGCTCGACATCAATCTGCCCGACTTCTCGGGCCTCGGCGTGCTGGATCAGCTCAAACGCAATCCAAGAACGCGGCACATACCGGTGCACGTCGCCTCGGTCGCCGACTACAAGCGCGAGGCGCTCGAGCTCGGTGCGGTCGGCTATGCGCTCAAGCCCGCCAGGCGCGAGGAGCTGGTGGAAGCTCTGCAACGCATCGAGGACAAGCTGTCGCAAAGCCTGCGCCGTGTGCTCATCGTGGAGGACGATCCGCGGCAACGCGAAAGCCTGCGCCAGCTTCTCGGCAACGGCGACGTGCAGATCACGGCGGTGGAAAGCGCCGGCGAGGCGCTCAAGGAACTCGGCGCGGCGACGTTCGACTGCGTGGTGCTCGATTTCAACCTGCCCGACTTGAGCGGCTACGATCTTCTCGAGCGGATGGCGCGGCAGGAGGAGGTGTCGTTTCCTCCCGTCATCGTGTACACGGGCCGCTCGTTGTCGCGCGACGAGGAGCAGCGGCTCGGCCGATATTCCAAATCGATCATCATCAAGGATGCACGATCGCCCGAGCGGCTGCTGGACGAGGTCACCTTGTTCCTCCATCAAGTGGAGTCGAATCTGCCGCCGGCCCACCAGCAGATGCTCAAGACCGCGCGCAATCGCGACAGCTCGCTCGAGGGCCGGAGAATCCTCGTGGTCGAGGACGATGTGCGCAACATATTCGCGCTGACCAGCGTGTTCGAGCCGAACGGCGCCACTGTCGAGATCGCGCGCAACGGCCGCGAAGCGCTCGACGTTCTCACCCGAAGCACGTCCCCCGGTGCCGCGGGCGTCGACATGGTGCTCATGGACATCATGATGCCCGAAATGGACGGGTTCACCGCGATGCGCGAGATACGCAAGCGGCCGGAGTGGAAGAAGCTGCCGATCATCGCGCTGACCGCCAAGGCCATGAGGGACGACCAGGAGAAGTGCCTCGCCGCCGGCGCCAACGACTACATCGCGAAGCCCCTGGACGTCGAGAAGCTCCTCTCGCTGGTGCGCGTATGGATGCCCAAATAGAGCCTGCGCAAGCCAGCGCGGGCAGGAGATTCGAAATCGAATTTCACCTGCTGGTGGAGGCGATCTACCATCTCTACCACTATGATTTTCGAGGCTATGCGGCGGCCTCGCTGCGCCGGCGCATGAAGACGGCCCTGGTGCGCTTCGGCTGCGAGACGCTCTCGCAGTTGCAGGACCGCGTGATGCACGAGCCGGCGATCTTCCCGGCGTTGCTGGATCATCTCACGGTGCAGGTCAGCGAGATGTTCAGGGATCCGGGTTACTTCCGGGCGTTGCGCGAGCAGGTGGTGCCGCTCCTGCGTACGTATCCTTCGCTCAAGGTCTGGGTGGCGGGATGCAGCGCGGGCGAGGAGGCCTATTCGCTCGCGATCCTGCTCCGCGAGGAGGGAATTTTGTCGAAAGCGCTCATTTACGCGACCGACATCAATCCGCATACCCTGCAGCGGGCGGAGGCCGGCGTGTATCCCATCGACCGGATCGCCGGATTCACCATGAACCACCGTGAGTCGGGAGCGGGTTCCTCGTTGTCGGACTACTACACCGCGGCCTATGGCCGCGCGATTTTCGACAAGTCGCTGCGCGATCACATCGTGTTCTCGGACCACAGCCTCGCCACCGACAGCGTCTTCGCCGAGGTGCAATTGGTCTCGTGCCGCAACGTGCTCATCTATTTCAATCGCGAGCTTCAGGACCGGGCGCTCAAGCTGTTCCACGAGTCGTTGTGCCGCAACGGCTTTCTCGGGATCGGCTCGAAGGAATCGCTGCGCTTCTCTTCGCACAACGAGGTTTTCCAGCCCTTCGTCCGCGAAGAGAGGATCTATCAGAAGGCGGCCGCGACGTGAGCCGGCCCGCCCTGAGCGGCATCGAGGGCGTGGTCATCGGCGCGTCCGCAGGCGGCGTGCAGGCGCTCGCGCAGCTGCTTCCTGCGTTTGCGCAAGGCACGAAGGCCGCGATCTTCGTGGTGTTGCACCTGCCGCGCGACCGCCCGAGCCTTTTGGCGGACGTGTTCTCACCCAAATGTGCGCTCCGGGTGCGCGAGGCACAGGACAAAGAGCCGGTTGCGCCGGGAACGGTATACTTCGCCCCTTCGAACTACCACTTACTGGTGGATGACGGGCCCCAGTTGGCCCTGTCCACGGACGACCTGGTGCACCACTCCCGCCCTTCGATCGATGTGCTGTTCGAATCGGCCGCCGACGTCTACCGCGAGCATCTCCTCGGTGTCCTCCTGACGGGGGCCAACGAGGACGGAGCGCAGGGCCTGGCCGCCGTACAAGACGCCGGCGGAATCACCGTGGTGCAGGAGCCGGAGACGGCTCAGGCATCCACCATGGTGCTCTCCGCGATGCAGCTCCGGGCGCCGGATCATGTGTTGCCGCTCAGCCGCATCGCCGAGCTCTTTCAAACCGTGGGGCTCGATTTTGGATAGGGACATGCCGGGAATCAAATGCCTGCTGGTGGACGACCTGCGCGAGAATTTACTGGCGCTGTCGGCGCTCCTGCAGGATGACGGCATAGAGACCTTCGCCGCCCAATCGGGCGCCGAGGCGCTCGAACTGCTGCTGGTCCACGATTTTGCCCTGGCCTTCCTCGACGTGCAGATGCCCGACATGGACGGCTTTCAGCTCGCCGAGCTCATGCGGGGGAGCGAGAGGACGCGCCACGTGCCCATCATCTTCGTGACCGCCGGTGCGCGCGAGCCGCAGCGCGTCTTCAAGGGCTACGAATCCGGAGCGGTGGATTTCATCTACAAGCCGATCGAGCCGCACATTCTCAAGAACAAGGCCGGCGTCTTTTTCCAGCTCTACCGCCAGCGCCTGCGGCTCGCGCAGGAGCTCAAGGACCGCACCGAGACCCTCCGGCTCAACGAGATGTTCAGCGCCCTGCTGGCACACGATTTGCGCAATCCGCTGAGCGCCATCCTGGCCTCGGCGCAGCTTCTCAAGCGCCGCTCCGAAGATCCGCACGCGCAGGAGGCTTCCACCCGCATACTCGCAAGCGGCAGGCACATGGGACGGCTGATCGAGGACATGCTCGATCTGGCGCGGGCGAGGCTTGCAGGCGGCATCGTCCTCAAGCGGGAGCCGGGCGACATCAAAGCCCTGGTGGAGCGAGTCGTGCGCGAGTGCCAGGCAGCTTCGCCGGGACGCACCATCGACACCATCTACAGCGGTGATTTCTCGGGCCATTGGGATGCCGAGCGGCTTGCGCAAGTGGCCAGCAATCTGATCGGCAACGCCTTGAAGCATGGCGACCCGACCGGACCCGTGCACGTTCAACTGGACGGGACCAAGCAGGACCAGGTGATCCTCAATGTCTCGAATCGGGGGACCATCCCGCCCGAGCTGGTGAACCATCTGTTCGACCCGTTTCGCGGCGGACAACGCACTCCCGGCCGAAGCGAGGGGTTGGGCCTCGGCTTGTATATCGTCTATCAAGTGGTGACGGCGCATGGCGGCAGCGTGGAGGTGACGACCGGACGCGACGAGCGGACGGTGTTTCAGGTTTCCCTGCCGCGCCGGCTCGAGGCGACCCGCTAGGGGAGAGCCGGCGGAGCGGGCGCGGAGCCCAGGTGGTGCGCTGCGGAGCCAGATTTGTGCGCCGCGGAGGATGTAGGAGCATTCCGACACCTGCCTGGGAAGGTCCACCGATTCCTGGGTTCGGAGCGCCGATGAAAACATCGGTCTCCCACCATCCACAACCATCCGAGCCGACGACCATGGGAGACTCCACGTTATCCGGTCCTCTTACCCACGCGCACACCCGGGCTTCGCAATCGGCGGGCGAATTCTCGTCCGGTTATCTCGGCTATCGGGGAGCGGAACTGGCGGCGTCGCTGCTTCGCAAAGTGTTCCGGCGCCTTCCGTTCAGCTTCGCGGTCCGCCTCTGGACGGGTACCACCGTGGTGGTGGGCGGCGCGGACAGCCAGGCGACCGATGCCCGCTTCACGCTGTGGTTCAAGGATCCGCATGCCGTCAGTGCGCTGATCCTTGGAAAAGACCCGCTGCGGTTGGCGGAAGCCTACTTCCGTTCCGAGCTCGACATCGAGGGCGACCTGTTTGCCGCGTTACGATTGAAAGATCATTTGGAAGCCCTGAGGCTGCCCCTCGGCGAGCGGCTGAGCGCCCTATTGATGGCACGCAAATTGCGCAGCCTCAACAAGCACCTATTCGACGAGCGCAGCGCCCGCGTTGAGGATTCGCAAAGTGCGCAGCAGTCCGCGCCCACGCATGGGCGAGAGGTCCGCGGGCATTCCAGGGACGAGAACCGCGCGGCCATCCATTTTCACTACGACGTGTCCAACGAATTTTACCGGCTATGGCTGGATCGGGCCATGGTCTACTCCTGCGCCTACTTCGAGGAGGCGGATTGCAGCCTCGACGACGCCCAGCAGGCGAAGCTCGAGCACATCTGCCGGAAGCTCCTGCTGAGGCCGGGTGAACGACTCCTCGACATCGGGTGCGGATGGGGAGCCCTGGTGATCCATGCGGCCCGCCACCACGGTGTGCGGGCTCACGGCGTCACCCTGAGCGCCAAGCAGCTCGAGGTTGCGCGACTCAGGATCGCGGAGGCGGGGCTCGAGGATCGGGTCACGGTGGAGCTCAGGGATTACCGCGACCTCGACGGGCGCGAGCTCTATGACAAGGTGTCGAGCATCGGCATGTTCGAGCACGTGGGCCTGAAGAATCTGCCGCTCTACTTCGACACCGTGCACCGGCTGTTGAAAGCCGATGGGCTGTTCCTGAACCATGGCATCACGCACGAGCAGGCGGGATGGGACTGGAACCTGTCCACCGAATTCATCAACCGCTATGTGTTCCCGGACGGGCAACTCGACAACATCAGCAACATTCAACGCTTCATGGAAGAGGCGAAGTTCGAGATCACGGACGTCGAAGCGTTGCGCGCCCACTACGCGCTGACCCTGCGCGCCTGGGTCGAGCGGCTCGAGCGGCGCCACTCACGGGCGCTCGAGTATGTGAACGAAGCCACGTACCGCGTATGGCGGCTGTACATGGCCGCGTGCGCTTTGGAGTTCGAGTCGGGCCACATCGGCGTCTATCAGGTGCTGGCGAGCAAACGAGGCCCGCAGCACGCCCGCATGCCGCTGACGCGGCGGCATCTATACCTTCGACCGGCCAAGGAATCCCGCGTTGCAAGTTAAGTCCGCCCCCTATTTCCAATTCGATCCGCTGCGCTTCACCAGCCTTCCGCCGCGCCGCGCGCCCGAGGATCGGCAAAGCCTGGTCGCGAAGGCGGCTTATTTCCGGGCTGAGCGGCGGCAATTCCAGCCGGGGCACGAATTGGAGGACTGGCTGGCGGCGGAAGCGGAGGTCGATCGACGCCTGGCCCGCGCGCGATCTCAAGGGGATGGCTAGGGCCCTTCAGGCCGCGCAAAGATCCGTGATGAGCAGGTCGATCTGATCGGCCTCGAAGGGCTTCACGATCGTACGCACATTGGGCCCCAGATTCTGGACCACCGAGGTGAGTGCATAGCCCGAGGCGATGATGATGGGCAAGCTCGGCTTGAGCGCCAGAATGTTGCGCGCCAAGTCGAGTCCTGACATGACGGGCAGACTGATGTCGGTGATCACCACATCGAAGGGCTGCACTTTGAACTCATCGAGCGCCTCCTCCGCGGTCGCCAGGGCGACCACTTGGCGCTCGTTCTGGGCAAGCAGCTCCGAAGTAACCTCCCGCACCAGCGGATTGTCCTCGACGTACAAAATGCGGAGCGTCATGAGTGCTCAGTATCTATGCACCCGTCCCCGGCCATGTCAGGAGCGGGCGCGAGTGGGGGTAGGGATAGTCCTACCGCTCAAGGAAGCTTTTGGATCAGCCAGATTCCGGGCTTTCCGCGCTGGTTCAGGCCCAAGCTCAGCAGGGCGGAATGACTCTCGAACAGGCGCGCCACAGGGAGCCCCTCGCGGCGGAAGCGGGTCGCCAGCTGCTCCGCCCGGCTCATCGGATGCGCCACCAGCCCTGCCGTGCCGAGCGAGGGCAACTGCTCCTCGAGCCGCGCACGCGCCGCGTCATCGCTCGTGTGGCGAAGCGACGGAAAGGCGAGGGAATCGACCGCGAGCGCATGGAATCCGCCCGTCGAGGCCGAGCCGGCCGATACCTCGGCGGGTGCGCGCAGGTCAAGCTTCGACGCGAACGACCTATCCGCCGCCGACTGCGGCGCCAGAGCAGGAAGCCGCCCGCCGCCCGTATCGATCGAGCGCAGGCTGGCGGGCATCGTGGATCCATGGCCCGCGGGAGGTGCCGCAACCGCGGCGCAGGCGAGCGAAATGCTGAGCGCGCCGCCCGCCGCCCGATTCGCCCATCGCCAGAACTCTTGGCGCCCCTCGTTCATGGCGAAACTTCAACATGGCCTTTGCCGCTATTGAATACGAAGGCGTCAGATAGGATCTGTAGGACTCATCCGGGGCGGCCGTCGCCCGATTCCTAGTCCCGGGAGCGCGCCACCAACACCCCGACACCGAATCCGATCAGCGTCCCGAGCCCGAGCGCATACCACGGGTACTCGCGCAGGTAGCCGTCCGTGGTCTCCGCCGCCCGCCGCGCGCGGCGGGCGGCGTGAGTTGCACTATCCTGCGCGGCGCTCTTGGCCGCCATGAGGGCGACTCTCGCCTTTGCTCGAATTTTCTGAATGTCGGGGCTGTCGATTTCCGCGACCCGTTTGATCAAATCCTCGACGTTGTCGAATAAATCGCTGAATTGCCCGCGCCCCGTGTCGCGCGAGGCCTCGTCCCCGTGACCATTGCCCTCGAACGTCGCACCCATGACTGTCTCCTGTCGCTGGAATTGAATGAAGCATTGTGGGGCCGGGAGCCTGCAAAGCAGTCGGACACCGGCTCGTCGGGACGTGGGACGGGGCCCACGCGGCCAGACCTCCCGCCCACAGCCCCCTACCGCTGGCCCTGATGAGAAACCGCGGTCAGCACGTCGAACAGGCTGTCGTTCGGATTGCGCGTGCATTGAGTTTGCAGCGCGGCCGCGAAACGATCGACGCCGTCGGTGTCGAACACATGGTTCCCCGACAAGCCCACCGAGAAGCCGAACAGCCACATCATGATGGTTCTGGCGCTGTCCGCATCCGTCTTCGCGGATTCGGTGTGCCGGGATTCGAAGGTGGCGCAATTGAGCGAAGCCAGGTCCATGGGCTTGTCCCGCTTGGGTCTGACGACGGCGACCGCTTGCAGCAGATTCGCGCTCGGGTTGCTCTTGCACTCGGCATCCAGCGCGAAGCCGAAGGAGGCCAACGCGTCGCCATACATGACGTGGTCTCCCGCCTTCGCCACGGAGAACCCGAACAACCACATCACGGTATTGATGGCGTCGGGGCGCGGCGGCGCTGCGGGAACCTGAATGGGTCCCTTGGGGGCCGAGTCGGACGGGGATTCGGCAGTGTCCGGCGTGCCGACGATCTCGTTCTCGTACTTGTCGCAGCTCACCGTGGCGAGATTGAGTTGGGCGGCGGAGCATGGCGACGCCAGAATGAATCCAAGGGCGACGGCCGGCGGCAAGAGAGCAAGGTGTCTCATGGGGTCAAGCCCCGCGACGGCAACAGCCGTTGGACCAGCGGCGCGAATCGACCGCTTTTCACCCAGTGCTTGGCCGCCTCGATGTCGGGAGCGAAATAGCGGTCGGCGCCATAGTGCGCGACTTCGCGGCGGATATCGGCGTGAACCCGTTCCAGCGCCGTCGAGGAACGCGCGGGCCGGTGGAAGTCGATGCCCTGGGCGGCCGCGAGCAGTTCGATCCCGACGATGGCGGCCGCGTTGTCCACCATCGGACCCAGGCGGCGTGCGGCGTGCGTGGCCATGCTCACATGATCCTCCTGGTTGGCCGAGGTGGGGATGGAATCGACGCTGCAGGGGGCGGCGATGGTCTTGTTTTCCGAGGCAAGTGCGGCCGCGGTGACCTGCGCGATCATGAAGCCTGAATTGAGGCCGCTGTTCTGCACCAGGAACGGCGGCAGCCCGCTCATTTTCGGGTCGATGAGCACGGCCGTGCGGCGCTCCGACAGGTTGCCGATCTCGGCGAGCGCCAGCGCCAGCGTGTCGGCGGCGAAGGCCACGGGCTCCGCGTGGAAATTTCCACCCGACAACACGTCGCCCTGCTCGACGAACAGCAGGGGATTGTCGGTCACGGCGTTCGCCTCGGTTCGAAGCGTGCCCGCGCAATGCCTGATGAGATCGAGACACGCCCCCATGACCTGGGGCTGACAGCGAAACGAGTAGGGGTCCTGCACGCGCGAGCAATCCACGTGCGAGGCGCGGATCGCGCTGCCGGCGACCAGGTCCCGGTACTCACCGGCGACGGCTATCTGTCCGGGCTGGCCGCGTGCCTGATGGATGCGGTCGTCGAACGGCGCATCGCTGCCCTTGAAGGCATCGACCGACATGGCGCCGGCAACGATGGCCGATGCCAGCACGTCCTCCGCACCGAACAGGCCCGCCAGTGCCAGCGCCGTGGACACCTGAGTGCCGTTGATCAGCGCGAGCCCCTCCTTGGCGCCGAGCGATGCAGGCTCCAGGCCGGCGACCGCCAGCCCTTCCGCCGCCGTCAAGGTCTTGCCGCCCACGCGCACATGGCCGATGCCGAGCAGGACCGCGGACAGATGCGCGAGCGGCGCAAGATCGCCCGAGGCGCCGACCGACCCCTGCGCCGGGATGAGCGGATACACTTCGTGGCGCAGCAGGGAGAGCAGGGCATCGATCAATTTCTCGGAAATGCCGGAGAAGCCTCGTGCCAGCGCGTTCACCTTGAGCGCCAGAATCAATCGCACCACGGCATCGGAGAGCGGCTCGCCCACCCCGGCCGCGTGCGACAGCAACAGGTTCCGTTGCAGCAGGGCGAGCTGGTCATTGGGGATGCGGGTTTGCGCCAACAGGCCGAACCCGGTGTTGATCCCATACGCGGCATCGCCGGCCGAAACGATTTTACCGACCAAAGCCGCAGCGGCGGCGATGCGGCCGCGGTCCTCCGCTCCCAGAATGAGCGTAGCCGGGGCTTGATAAATACGCCGCAGCAGCGGCAGAGTCAGGTGTCCGGCGCGCACCTCGATGGCGTCGGTCACTGCGGCGCGCTCGCCTTGTTGCCCGAGCTCGCCAGCATGGGCAAATCCAGGCCCTGTTCCCGCGCACAGTCGATGGCGATCGGATAACCGGCGTCGGCATGACGCATGACCCCGGTCCCGGGGTCGTTCCACAGCACGCGCTTGAGGCGGCGGCCCGCGGCGGCGCTGCCGTCGGCAACGATCACCACGCCCGCATGCTGCGAATAGCCCATGCCCACGCCGCCGCCGTGATGAATGGAGACCCAGGTGGCCCCGCCGGCGGTGTTCAGCAGCGCGTTCAGCAGCGGCCAATCCGATACGGCGTCCGACCCGTCGCGCATGGCCTCCGTCTCCCGGTTCGGGCTGGCCACGGAACCCGAGTCCAGGTGATCGCGCCCGATCACCACCGGCGCCGACAGCTCCCCGTTCGCCACCATGTCATTGAACGCGAGGCCGAGGCGGTGACGCTGGCCGAGCCCGACCCAGCAAATGCGCGCCGGCAAGCCCTGAAACTGGATTCTCGAGCGCGCCATGTCGAGCCAATGATGCAGATGAGGATCGTCGGGAATCAGCTCGCGAACCTTGGCATCGGTCTTGTAGATATCCTCCGGGTCGCCCGAAAGCGCCGCCCAGCGAAAAGGTCCCACGCCGCGGCAGAAAAGCGGGCGGACATATTCGGGCACGAACCCCGGGATATCGAAGGCGCGCGCAACGCCCGCGTCCTTGGCGACCTGCCGCAAATTATTGCCGTAGTCGAATACCGGCAACCCCATGGCTTTGTAGCGCAGCAGATACTCGACGTGCTTGGCCATCGATCGGCAGGCGGCCGCGCTCGTACCCTTCGGATCCTGCTCGCGGCGCTCATCCCATTGCTCCACGGTCCAGCCCTGCGGCAGATAGCCGTTGACCGGGTCGTGCGCCGAGGTCTGATCGGTCAGCGCATCCGGGCGGATACCGCGCTCGAGCATCAGGGCGAGCACATCGACCACATTGCCGAGAAGGCCGACCGAGATGGGCCTGCCCCTGCCCTTGGCCTCCTCGATCAGCGCGAGGGCCTCATCCAATGTTTTGGCCTGCGCGTCGAGATAGCCCGTCTTCAACCGCATCGCAATGCGGCTCGCGCGGCATTCGACCGCCAGCATGCTGAAGCCGGCCATGGTGGCCGCCAGCGGCTGCGCGCCTCCCATGCCGCCAAGTCCGGCCGTGAAAATCCATTTGCCGGCGACCTGATCGGCGTGATCGCGCTTGCCCATTTCGACGAACGTCTCGTAGGTGCCTTGCACGATCCCCTGGCTGCCGATGTAGATCCATGAGCCCGCGGTCATCTGCCCGTACATCGCCAGACCCTTGCGGTCGAGCTCGTGGAAGTGTTCCCAGGTGGCCCAGTGCGGCACGAGATTCGAGTTCGCGATCAATACCCGGGGCGCGTCGGGGTGGGTCGGGAATACGCCGACGGGTTTGCCGGATTGCACGAGGAGAGTCTCCTCCTCGGTCAGCCGCCTCAGCGTCTCGACGATCTTGTCGTAACAGTTCCAATCCCGCGCCGCGCGCCCGATGCCCCCGTAGACCACGAGATCATTGGGATTCTCGGCCACTTCGGGATCGAGGTTGTTCATGAGCATGCGCAGCGGCGCCTCTGTCATCCAGGAGCGCGCCGACAGCGCGGTGCCGCGCGCCGCGCGGATGATCCGAGGTTTTACGGAGGCGAGCATGGGTCAATCCTTGGGGCGGAAGCGCCCTGACATTTCATAGCGGGAACCGGGATGATAGAGGCGCGCCACGGAGGCGATCTGCCCTGCGGTCCAGGTGCGGCGGATCACGAGCAGGCACGGCTCATCGCGCTTCATGGCGAGAAGCTTGCGGGTTCGCTCGTCCGGCATGACGGCGCGCAGCAGATGCTCCACCTCCTGAAGCGGAGCCACGTCGATCAAGTAGTCGTGCGGCGTGGTGCGCGCGAAGTCGACGGCGAGATAGTCCGGCGCCAGCGAGGGCGAGACGTAGCGATCCTCCAGCTGGACCGGCCGATCGTTCTCGAAATGCACGATCACCGAGCAGTAGAGCTCGCTGCGCGGCGCAATCTTGAAGTCTTCCGCCAGGTCCGCCACGGCACGCACCCGCTCGAGCGCGACGATTTGCGCGCGGTGCGTGTGCCCGCGCTCGCGAATCTCGTCCGCGATGCTGCGGATTTCGAGCGGATGCGCACGCGCATGGCGATCCGCGACGAAACTGCCGACCCCCGCGATGCGCACCAGGACTCCCTCGTCGCGCAGCTCCTTCAGGGCGCGATTGGCCGTCATGCGCGACACGCCGAAAGATTTGACGATCTCGTTCTCGGAGGGCACGCGCGCCGACGTGCCCCACCTGCCGGAGTCGATGTTCTCGAGAATGTGCCGCTTGACCTTGAGGTAGAGCGGCTGCAGAGCGGCGGGGGCCTTCACCATCGTACGTTCAAGCTTAAGCTGTATATACAGGTACGGTCAACGCCCCTGAGCAGGCGCCCGCGATTCCGTAGTGCGCCGCGTCAAGACCGATGTCGTTCCCGCATGAGCTCGCGAAACGACGCGGCCAGTTCGGGCTCGAGCGCATGCCGGCCATCCTTGATCGCCCACCGGCCGCCCACCATGACATCGCGAATCGCAGCGCTTGCGCCCGCAAAAACCAAATGGTCCAGAGCGCCGTCATCAGCGGTTCCGACGATGCTCGGATGGTCCCCGTCGAGCACCACCCAATCGGCGCGTGCCCCGACCTCGATGACGCCGGCGGGCTGCCCGATCGCGCGGGCTCCGTCGCGCGCCGCTCCCGCCCAGAGGCGCGTGCCGACGTGGCTCTCTTTGCGGTCGGCGAGCACGGCGCGGCGCCGCTTGCGCAGGCGCGCTTGATATTCCATCCAGCGCAATTCCTCGGCGGGAGATACCGTGGATTGGCTGTCGGAGCCCACGCATAGGCGTCCGCCGAGCTCCAGGAATCGGGCCGCATCGAAATATCCGTCCCCGAGGTTCGCCTCCGTCGTGATCGACACGCAGACCGAAGCGGCCGTGTCGGCGATTCCCTCGAGCTCGGCCGCCGTGGAATGCGTGGCGTGCACGAGACACCAGTGCCGATCGAGGAGCCCCGTACCGAGCAGCAGCTCGACGGGCCGCCGGCCCGTGTGCGCGATACAGGCCTCGACCTCTTTCACCTGCTCAGCCACGTGGATGTGCAGCGGCAGATCGGCGGACATGTCGCGCAGCGCCCGGGCCGCCTGCTCGAGCACCGGCAGCGGAACCGCGCGCAGACTGTGGAACGCGGCGCCGGTGCGATGCAGCCGGGAGTCTCGCCGGGCCTCCTCGCGCAATCGCGCCTCGACGGCCCGCAGGAATTGATCGGTTTCCAAAGCGAAGCGCAACTGCTCGCGCTTGAGCGGGGCCGACCCGAAATCGCTGGTTTGATAGAGCGTCGGCAGGAACGTCAAGGCGATGCCGGTCTCATCGGCCGCCGCCGTGACGGCGTCCCACAGGGCATTGGCGCCCGCATAGGTCTCCCCGTCGAGACGGCGATGGATGTAGTGAAATTCGGCCACGGCCGTATAGCCGGACTTCAGCATCTCGATGAAAAGCTGGGCGGCCAGCACC
>Ga0182012_10003969_pt1 | contig 15599 bp, 17 predicted proteins | sample 612S2SmetaG_FD_120486 | JGI IMG/M metagenome (GOLD analysis project Ga0182012, IMG submission 120486) | Permafrost microbial communities from Stordalen Mire, Sweden - 612S2S metaG | ecosystem: Environmental > Terrestrial > Soil > Wetlands > Permafrost | place: Sweden: Stordalen | collected...
CAACTCGAGCATTTTGCGACGGGGCGATATTCGGCGGAATATCGGCATCCGCTGGCGTGATTGTGAAAAACTTCTATGGTCAAAAATGCGCCTCATCTAAATCTTTGGCCTCCAACGAAATGGTTTCGTTCAATTCCGACTTCCGGCCACAAGTGGAAAGCGAACATGAGTACAGCCGAGGCGGCAGATATCATCGAAGGATTCTTAACAGGGGCAATCGGCTCAATAGAGTGGTGTGATTTTGCGGAGACCGGAAGACAGCGAGATCCTATCGTGGAGTGCTGCCGGAAGCGATGCGACACGCTCAGTCCGCTGGTAAACAGACCGGGAGTAATGGACCAAGCGGCAGTTGCGGAGCTGAAATCAACGATCCAGGAGCTAAGATCCCAGAACGAATCACCCTCGAAAAACGGAATCGAGCAACACCGATGAGCATCGCAGAAAAATTCGTGAGCATGGAATACGGTCCGGCTCTTGAGGATTCGAAAGAAGCTACGGTCTGGCTGGAGCGTCACGGCTTCCGCTTCCAGCATTTCATCGGCGGCCAGTGGCGCGCGCCAGTGGCGCGCGAGTATTTCGACACGGTCGATCCCTCGAATGGAGAAAAGCTGGCGTCGGTAGCACAAGGTTCGGCGGCAGACATTGACGTTGCCGTGAAAGCGGCGCGGGAGGCGTCTTCTGGATGGCGCGCTCTCACTCCGCACGTGCGCTCCCGTTACTTGTACGCGATCGCGCGGCAGGTGCAGAAACATTCGCGGCTGTTGGCGGTTCTCGAAACCATGGACAACGGCAAGCCGATCCGCGAGAGCCGCGACATTGACATCCCGCTGGTTGCAAGACATTTCTACTACCACGCGGGTTGGGCGCAACTCCTAAACCAGGAGTTTCCCGATTATGTGCCTTGCGGAGTAGTTGGTCAGATCATTCCCTGGAACTTCCCGCTGTTGATGCTGGCCTGGAAGATCGCTCCCGCGCTTGCCACGGGAAACACGGTCGTTCTGAAGCCTGCAGAATTTACTCCATTGACTGCGCTCGCCTTCGCTGGAATTTGCCAAGAAGCTGGCCTACCCTCCGGCGTCGTAAACATCGTGACGGGAGATGGCGCGACCGGAGAGGCACTGGTCAAGAATCCGGACGTCGATAAAATCGCATTCACGGGATCAACCGAAGTGGGACGCGCGATTCGTGGTGCTACGGCTTCGAGCCACAAACGGCTTTCACTGGAACTCGGCGGGAAATCCCCTTTCATTGTTTTTGAAGATGCCGACCTCGATAGCACGGTAGAAGGTCTGGTGGATGGAATCTGGTTCAATCAAGGGCAGGTTTGCTGCGCGGGATCACGACTTCTGATGCAGGAAAGCATCGCCGAAAAGTTGATTGGCAAGATTCAGGATCGTATGAGCACCCTGCGCGTGGGCGCGCCGCTCGACAAAGCGATTGACGTAGGCGCGATCGTATCCCAGGTGCAATTGGATCGTATCCGGAAGCTGGTCGACCAGGGCGTAGCGGATGGCGCGAGTTGTTGGCAAGCGGAGTTTGCGCAGCCGGCGCGAGGATTCTACTATCCGCCGACGCTGCTGAGCAACGTACATCCGACCTCGATTGTGGCGCAGCAGGAGATCTTTGGCCCGGTGCTGGCCACGATGACTTTTCGCACGCCCGCGGAAGCTGTCGAACTGGCGAACAACACGGTGTATGGCCTGGCGGCTTGCGTTTGGAGCGAGAGCATTAATGTCGCATTGCACGTGGCCGCCCAGCTGAAAGCTGGAGTGGTTTGGGTCAACTGCACGAATCTGTTCGATGCTTCTTGCGGATTCGGCGGCTACCGCGAGAGTGGCTACGGGCGGGAAGGCGGACGCGAAGGACTTTTGGAATACCTGGAACCGGCCTGGTTCAAGACCGCGCCGACTTTGCCTGCTGATAACACAGCGCCGCCTGCCGCCGCGCAGCTGACGGGTGATGTCGATTCCGGTGATGTCGACAATGTCGACGGCGCGAAGTCGATTGACCGTACGGTCAAGCTGTATATCGGCGGGAAGCAGGCGCGTCCGGATTCGGGTTACAGCATGGAAGTGCGCTCCCCCGATGGACGCTTGCTAGGCGAAGCTCCGTTAGGAAATCGGAAAGATATTCGCAATGCGGTCGAGGCAGCGCGAAAAGCTGGTTCGTGGACCAAGGCAACTGCGCACAATCGCGCCCAGGTTCTTTACTATTGCGCTGAGAATCTTGCCCAACGCCAGGTCGAAATCGCCCACCGTCTTGCCGAGGTGGTCGGGGAAAAACAGGCCGCGGACGAGGTGGATCTCAGTATCCAGCGAATATTTTCTTATGCGGCGTGGGCCGACAAGTTTGACGGGGCGGTGCACAATCCGCCGTTCCGCAACGTTGCGATGGCGATGAAAGAAGCAATCGGTACGGTGGGGATGATCTGCCCCCACGAGATGCCGTTCCTCGGTTTTGTGTCGCTGGTAATGCCGGCCCTTGCTTTGGGAAACACCGTGATCGCAGTTCCGTCCGAGGCGTATCCGCTGATTGCGGGCGATCTCTACCAGCTTTTCGATACCAGCGATCTGCCCGGTGGCGCAGTCAACATCGTCACCGGATATGTCTCGCAACTTTTGAAGCCCCTGGCAGAACACGACGATATCGACGCCATCTGGTGTTTCGCTGATGAAGCCAGCGCAGCCTCGGCGAAAGCGATGTCGATCGGAAATTTGAAGCAGGTTTGGACGAACGAAGGACGCGTCATCGATTGGCGCAACCCGAAGTACGCCGAGGGACGATGGTTTCTTGAGCACGCGAGCCAGGTGAAGAATATTTGGGTGCCTTACGGAGAGTAGAAACGATTGAATCATTGACATCATTGCTTCATTGACCCGTTGAGTCATTCACTAAACGGATTCAACGATGCGCCCGATGATTCAAATACCTCAATGGTTCGACGACTCAAAGCTGATGAAAGCGACGCGCGTACCACGGGTAAAAATTTGCTGCATCAGCAGCGTCGAGGAAGCGGCGCTGGCTGTCGAGTGCGGCGCGTCGTCGCTTGGCTTGGTTTCCAGCATGCCAAGTGGACCGGGAGTGATCTCGGATGAACTGATCGCGGAAATTGCCGCGACCGTTCCACCTGGGATTGGCACATTTCTGCTGACGTGCCGTCAACGGGTTGTCGACATTATCGAGCAGCAGCGGTTCTGTCGGACGAACACAGTCCAGATCTGCGACCACCTCGCGGATGGTACACATCGCGACCTAAAGGACGCTTTGCCGGGCATCTCGATTGTGCAGGTCGTTCACGTGACGGGGCGCGAGTCGGTAGAGGAGGCCGCGAGAGCTGCACTGGGTGTGGATGCGATTCTGCTCGATTCCGGCAACCAGAAACTTGCGGTGAAAGAACTGGGAGGCACCGGTAAAACACACGATTGGTCGCTCAGTCGGGCGATCCGGGAACGGATTGGCGTGCCGCTCTTTCTTGCCGGAGGGCTTACAGCGGCGAACGTGGGAAACGCCATCGAGAAGGTCGGACCTTTCGGCCTCGACTTGTGTTCGGGCGTCCGAAGTGGCGGCAGACTGGACAAGAACAAGCTTAGAGAGTTTTTCGGAGCCGTACAGGACGCTACCGCGCAGCGCGTCCAGAGCCCAGTACAAGGCTAAAGTTGCAGCGTCTCAAAAAACCAGAGGTGCGCGGGGCCAAATTACTTCAAGATGGCCACACGCAGGGCGAACGCAGAAACCGCCAGGGCGCCTAAAACTCCCAGAACTAGCGCCAAGAGGGTTATGCATCCGTATGGAATCGGAATGTGAGAAGAAAAGAAGCGGTTGACCATGCCGATTTTTCCTGCGCCATTTTCTCGCATCGATGTCTCCTTAGGCTCTTCGTCAATGATTCCAGCGGTGTTCTGTCACAACTAAGGACACAAAATAATGCTGGCGTGGCGAAGTATCCCATGATTTCGTAAGACTCACAAAATCAGCATAGACTATGGGGTATGGGGGAAGTCGCGTTGACTTTTTTGAGGGCTACAGGCAAACTCTGTGTTCGCCCGGAAGGGTACCTGGGCGAACAGGATGAGTCTGGCACGAGGTCGTAGCTAGGCGAAAGCCGGCTCAAGGGAATCGTTCCGCTTTATGGCAGCAGACCGCGTCTCCTACACGCTCGATTCGACGTTGGAGACAGTGAACAACGCCGAAGAGACCGCCGGCCGCATGGCGGCGGAGGCTGGTTTTGACGACGAGGAGATCATGAAGATCTCCATGGCGGTGCGCGAAGCTGCTGTCAATGCAGTTTTACATGGCAATGCTTACGATCCAAGCAAGAAGGTGACCTTGGCGTTTGAGTGCACGGCTCAGGACCTGATAATCGTCATCCGTGATCAGGGAAAAGGACTGGATGCGAGCAAGATTCCGGACCCATTAGCCCCGGACAATCTGATGAAGACCTCGGGGCGAGGCATTTTCCTGATACGCTCGTTTATGGATGTGGTGGAAATTAATCCGTCGCAGACGGGTACCGAACTTAAGATGATTAAGCATGTCCACGGCAACCCCGCGGACTCCAAGGAGGCTCCTCAGTGACAATGAAGTCCAGTACTCGACAGGTGGATGGCGTCACGATTGTCGATCTCAGCGGCCGAATCACTCTCGGCGAAGGCAGCGTGGTTTTGCGGGAAACGGTCCGGGACCTGCTTTCCAAGGGGCAGAAAAAGATCCTGCTGAACCTCGGCGACGTTAACTATATCGACAGCTCCGGCATCGGCGAACTGGTGAGCGCTTTTACGACCGCCAAGAATCAGGGTGGCGAACTAAAACTGCTCAACCTCACCAAGAAGGTGCATGATCTGCTGCAGATCACCAAGCTCTATACCGTCTTTGATGTGAAGGACGACGAAGCAACCGCCGTGAAGTCTTTCAAATAGCAAACCCGATCGGAAAAGCGAGAGTAAGTTGGCAAGCCGGGGCTCTGCCCCGGCGCTTCGCCCCATTTCGCAAACCTAATGCCTGGCAGGATGCTCGCCTGCACTTCCCTTTTCGGGAAGCGAATTCGCAATTTTCCTTCCCGCCCGCCTGTCATTCCACATTCGGCTCCTATAATGAATGCTGACGAACATCTGATCGTTCTCAGCTCTTATGCGCTTCCCGATACTGTCTGCTTTGCTCGTATCCTTTTTTTCGCTTGGCGGAATTTGCGTTGCCGGAAATCCTCCAAAGTCAGGGTGTGTCCCGTTCGCCGACGCGGCCAAACACGTCGGCACAACAGACTGTGTCACGGGAACGGTCCTGCATGTCGAGAATGGATCGAAGGGGGTAACATTCCTCAGTTTCTGCAAAGATGCCAAAGCGTGCCCCTTCTCGGTCGTGATTTTTCCCAACGATATTAAGAAGATGGGCGACCTTCGGCAACTTGAAGGCAAGCAAATTGAAATCAAGGGGACGATTCAGGATTACGACGGGCGCGCCGAAATCGTACTTCGCCGGACACAGCAACTCGGCAACGGAGCGTTTCTGGTGTTTCCTCCCGTGCCGACCGACTATGACGTCGAGCACCAGGGCCACAACAGTGCGGGCAAATTCGTTCGTCCGAAGGTCAAAAAGACGACAACGAAAGAGGGTGATCCGGTTTCGATCGAAGACCCTGGAGAGCCATAGGGGGCCTACCGGAGGGTCACACCATTCCTTTTCGCAATTCATCGAGCGGATAATTTGTGCCTCGCCAAACGATGCCATTGTTGGCGAAAGTGTGAATCATCGAACGCAGCAATGTGTACATAAACAGGCTCGTGCTGACCGGATGTAGAAGAAAGTAGTAGGACGGAACCGCCGACCGAAGCGACATTCCGTAGTAGATCGCGAACAGCGAAAGTAAGGCGATGGCATACGGGACGCGAGCCCATCCGTGGGCCAACCAGACGCCGAGAAATGGTCCCAGATTCAGAAAACCCAGGCCGATGATTGAGGCCACGGTTCGCGGCCACTGGAAAGAGAGTACGGCGAAGAAATTCTTGGTGAGATTTTCGACGATGCCAAAGGCACCCTTCGCCCAACGAAGAGAAATCAGGTCTTCCCCGAACACGTTACGTTGGGCAAATCCGGCGTTCTTGACTACCTTTCCCAACTTCATGTCGTCGAGCACTTCCATTCGGAGTGCTTGGTAGCTGCCAATCGCGTCATAAACCGAGCGCCGAACCATGTTGAAGGCACCCACGCCCATATGGTCGCGAGCCTTGGGATCGGCAACCTTCCAAGGACGATGTCCGAAAACGAAGAGGGCTTGAAAAAAGGCGATCATCATTTTTTCGCCCGGACGCTTCATGATCATGCGGGGAAAGAGGACGACGTGATCGGCACGCTCGGCTTCCGCGTAGGCGATGGCGCGGCGTAGAGAATCGGGCTTGAAAAGGACATCCGCATCGGTGAAAAGGAGCCAGTCGCCGGTCGCCACTTTGCCGGCGCTCCACATGGCGTGCGTTTTGCCCAACCAGCCGCGAGGCAGTTCAGAAATGTGAATGACCTTTAGTCTCGCGGCACCGTCGGAAGCGACGACGTCCTCCATGATCTTGCCCGTACCATCGACCGAGCGATCATCGACAGCAATGATTTCGTAATTGGAGTAATCGAGAGCGAGCAACCGACCAAGTGTCGCGCGAATATCATCTTCTTCGTTGCGGGCGGGGACGATGATGCTGACTCGCGGTTCACCGCTCGGCGTCGGAGGACGCCGATCCCAGACGGGCAGCGCGATGTCGGCGATGTGCGGCATACCGATGGCTGCCTCGACGATGCGCGAAAACCACGCTGCTGCGAGGATGACGCCTGCAATCCAATTTACCGTGCTCCAGTGAAAAACGTGCCAATGCATCTGCTATGAAGATACTCCGGAAGGAAAGAGCGTTGCGGATGATGTTGGTGTGACCCGTAACGGCGGGGCAAAACGCATGCCGTAGACCAGGATGGCGGAGGAGAGAGCAATGGCGATTACCGGGCCCAAGAACGCGAGTTGTAATGAGTACTTATCGGATACATATCCGATCAACGCTGCGGAAGGCACGTCTCCAAACAAGTGAAAAATGAAAATGTTGACTGCCAGAGCGGCCGCCCGCACGTGCGGTCCGACTGAGCTAATCACCGCGGCATTTAGAGGACCGGTATTCAACAAGAGTAAAAATTCAGCCACAAAAATGCCTACCACCATCGGTCTGCCGCTTGTAAACAACGCTACACACATGGCCGGAATTCCCAATCCCAAACTCACGGCCGAAACGAGATAATGGGCGGCTGGGTTTCGCCGTAGAAGACGGTCAGATATCCAGCCACCTAACAACGATGCGACCAGACCGTTCAGGATGGTGCTCGAAGCGAATATGAGGTTCGCCCCCAGTACGGTGTACCCGCGGGCCCGTTGCAGGAACGTGGGCTCCCACACCTGCAGGCCACCGAGCGCAAAAGTCATCATCGCCATGCCTAATGTCGCGGTCAGGAATGCAGGATTATGAATCAAGCTTCTGATCGTATCGCGCTCCGGTAGCTTACTTTCCGGCGGATCAAATTGCCCGAGCGCGGGCTCTGGAATCAGGAGAAGCAGCAACGCCAGTAAAACTCCGGGCGCGGCCCCTACATAAAATGGAGCGCGCCATCCGTACTTTGGCCCCATGAATCCGCCGATTAAATACCCGAGGGCGGTCCCGACAGGAATCGCGAGATAGAAGACTCCCATGACTCTTCCCCGCTTTTCGACGGGAAACATGTCGGCGACAAACAGGGGAGACAAAATCACAAAGCTGGCTTCACCAATGCCCACCAGGGTGTGACGGATCAGCAGTTCGTTGAAGTTCCTGGTGAAGGCGGTGAGCAGAGTCGCCAAACTCCAGATCAGAGCTCCAGCGACAATGACGCGCTTGCGAGAAAAACGCAGCGAGAGCGGTCCCATGAAGGGTGCTGCGCACATATAGAAAATGAAGAAGACGCTGGTGAGCAATCCGAAGGCGAAATCGCTGCGGTGAAATTCGGCTTTGACCAGATCCTGGACTGCAAACAACACGGAGCGGTCGATGTAATTCAGAAGGTTGAGCGTCGTCAGCAGCGCGAGTGCTGTGCGCGGATAAAGTTTCGTCGAGGCCACAGGTTCAGCGAATATAGCATGGCGATCACAAGAGTTGCGCAAAACAGAATTGATTCAGATGGCCGTGTTCTTCCCAGTTTTCCTGGCGCGCGGCCATTTCGCGATTATGACGGTCGAAATTCCTCCGCGCGGGCGAAATTCCCCTTTCACCTCCGCCCACACCGGCTTCGCCCAGAGAATAACGTCTTGCAAGACCTGGTTGACGATATTCTCCTGAAAGATGCCGAGGTTGCGATAGGTTTGGAGATATTCCTTCAGCGACTTCAACTCGAGGCACAGGCGATCGGGTTCGTAACGAATCACGAGATTGCCGAAGTCCGGCAATCCAGTCTTGGGGCACACCGAAGTGAATTCGGGATCGTCGACGACGATTTCGTATCCCGGAAATTGATTCGGCCAAGTTTCGATTTCCGGGAATTCGTGATCGAGGCCCGCGCTGGCGTGCTGTGCGGTGTAGCGACGCGAAGATTCGCGCACTGTGGAGCCGGAAGTTTTTTTCGACATCTCAGTATTGTACCGAGAGCGACGACCTAACCCTGACAAGGAGCGCCCAGCGAGTGGGAAGCGCCCGCTGTCTGCCAAGGTGCCGGGCCATGATTTCCGATTCTCGTTGATGCAAACCCGTGACACGTTGCATCTAATTTGCTAAGCGAATGCCCGCTTTTGCCTGCTCTCTCGCGGCGTCTGGATGATACATTGAAGCTTGCGCTTTTCTCCGTATGCCATTGAATGGAAACAGTTCGGGACGCCAACCTCGGCGTTGGTGGGTGACGGTGCTCGTGGTCATTGCAGCGGTAGGCCTGCTTGCCGCTTTGGTCTCTCGCCGCGATGACTCGGTGCCCGTTCGGACAGCAATCGTCGAGCGGGAATCGATCCGCAGCTTGGTTTCGACCAACGGGAAAATTGAGCCAGTTAACAACTTTGAGGCACACGCACCTGCGGCAATGAGTGTGCAGCACATTTACGTCAAAGAGGGCCAAGCCGTAAAGAAAGGCGAGTTGCTGCTGGTGCTGGATGACGCCGACGCGCGCGCCCAAGCGGCGCGCGCGCAGACGCTCTTGCGTACCGCGCAAGCCGACTTCAGCGCGGCTGAGCGGGGCGGGATTCAGGAAGAAGTGTTGAGCCTCGACGCGCAAATGGTGAAGGCCAAGACGGACCGGAGCGCTGCGCAACGCAATTTGGATGCCCTGAAAAAGCTGCAGCAAGAAGGAGCGGCCTCGGCCGGCGAAGTTCTCGATGCCGAGAATGCGGTCGCCCGGGCCAATGCCCAACTCACCTATCTCGAACAGAAGCAGACAAAGAGGTATTCGAATGCGGAGTTAGCGCGGGTCGATGCGCAACGTACCGAGGCGCAGGCAGCCTTCGATGCAGCACAAGACGTGCTGACAAAATCGAATGTCCGCGCGCCCTTCGATGGAATCGTCTACTCCCTGCCCGCAAAGCAAGGGGGCTTCGTGGCAGCGGGTGATCTTCTACTCCAAGTGGCAGATCTCAGGAAAGTATTGGTACGGGCTTTCGTGGATGAACCAGATGTAGGCCGATTAGCTCCGGGAGATGCGATTGAGATTACTTGGGACGCCGTACCGGGACGGGTTTGGAAATCGTCAGTGACTGCGGTCCCCTCGACCGTTAAGTTACGTGGTTCGCGCAACGTTGGTGAGACGACTAGCGTCGTAGATAACTCCGATTTAAAGCTGCTGCCCAATATCAACGTCGGGGTGACGATTGTCTCCGCCGAGCACGATAATGTTCTGGTGGTACCGCGCGAGGCAGTGCGAGTCGACGACACCAAGCCCTACGTTTTGCAAGTAGTCGGGCACGTGCTCAAACGCCGCGAGGTGGAAACTTCGCTTTCGAATCTAACTCAAGTTGAAATCGCGCGGGGTCTTGTATCGAACGACGTGGTGGCGATTAACTCGTCAAACGGGAAGCCCATTGGCGACGGAACGCAGGTTAAGTACTAGATGATCGGACGCACAAACGCAGCTTTACAAATTTCATTCTTGCTATCGTTTCTTGCGATCTCTGCAGCCGCAACCGTCGGCGATTCAGCTCGCGAGATGCTGACGGCGGGGCGGATCGATGACGCGATTGCCGAACTTAACGGCCGGCTCACCGTGGCGCCGACCGACGCCGAGTCTTCGAATCTTCTCTGTCGCGCCTACTACACTCTTGAAGAATGGGATCGGGCGGAATCGTCGTGCAGAAAAGCCGTAGCTCTTGACCCTGCGAACAGCCGCTTTCACCTCTGGCTGGGCCGCGTTTATGGCGAAAAGGCGGATCGAGTTAATTTCATGGCGGCTGCCGGATTGGCTGGCAAGGTTCGCGGAGAATTTGAGCGTGCCGTGCAGTTGAATCCGAAAGACATGGATGCGCAGCTCGATCTCGCGGAATTTTATATTGATGCACCCGGCATCGTTGGCGGAGGCGAAGATAAGGCGCGACAACAGGCACAGTCCGTGGCCAGTCTGAATCCTGCCCGTGAGCATTGGATTTACGCGCGCATCGCCGAGAAGAAAAAAGACTACGCCACCGCAGAGCACGAATATCACGAGTACATCGACCGCAGCGGTGGTGAGGCGGAGGCATGGCTTAACTTGGCTCTCTTTCTCCGGCGTCAAAAACGCATGGACGAAATGGAGCAAGCCATCGTGAAACTCAGCCGCGCGCCGATGTCCAAACCGGATGTGCTGGTCGAGGGAGCCGGGATGCTCTATCGCTCGGGACGCAATTATCCATTCGCCGTAGAACTGCTCACTCGCTATCTAACGGCCGGTCCGGTCGAGGCGGCGCCGGCATTCAAAGCTCGTTATCTGTTGGGGATGTGTTTGGAGAAAGAAGGAGATAAAGCGGGCGCTGCCCGTGAGTATCGCACTTCGCTGTCACTCGCTCGCAACTTTGGCAACGCCCAACAAGCGCTCAACCGAGTTGCGCACTAATGAAATCGAGATCAGCATGCGGCTGGCGCGGCCTGAATCTGGTCGCTTTGGTACTTTTCGCATTTCTGCTCACACTCGCGGTCCGCAGCCAAGCAGAGTCACTCCCACTGGACCGAGCCATCCGGCTGGCGCTGACCCACAGCACCACGTCAGCGATTGCCAATGCGGATATCCAGCGTGCTTTCGCCTCTTACCGGGAACTGCGAAACAACTACATACCGCAACTTATTGCCGGATCTGGACTTGGATATACTTTCGGCTACCCATTAACCATCGGAGGATCACCACCAGCGCTTGTCAATGTCGTAGCACAAAGTTCGCTCTACAATCCGTCGGAGCGGCAATTCCTAGGTGCGGCGAGGATCGACTGGCATGCGTCGGAGTTGCAGAACAAAGACCAGCGCAATACCGTCATTCAGGACGTCGCGCTAACCTACGCCGAACTGGCCAAGTGGGAAGCTCGCCTCCAGCGCTTACAGCAGGACGAAGCACAAGCTCATCAGATGCAACAAGCGGTCGCCGAGCGATTACAAGAGGGGGTGGACAGTTCCGTCGATCTGAACAAAGCGAAGCTGACGGTCGCGCGGGTTCGGCTCCATCAGGCCGAGGCGCGCGGAAACGCTGACGTACTCCGCCGCCATCTCTCGACCCTGACCGGTGTGCCGGTTTCTTTGATCGAAATCGAGCCCGAGACGATTCCGGCTCTGCCACCGGTGGTTCAGGAAGAGGATCTTTCGGAGAAGGCGATTGCCGCGAGTCCGGCTGTCAAGCTGGCAGAACAGCATTCTCTGGCGGAAAGCATGCGGGCGTCCGGGGAGCGTCGTTCTCTGTTGCCGTCGATCGATTTCTCGGCGCAATACGCTCGATTTTCTACCTTCAACAACTACACAGAATATTTTCCAGATCATACGTTTCAGCCGGATAATGCCACCATCGGCTTTGGCCTGAGGATTCCCATTTTTAACGCCAGCCAACGCGCACGAGCCGACGCTGCCCAGGCGGAAGCTCTAAAGGCGAAAAAGCAGGCTGAGGCTTCGCGAAACCAGGTTGCGGAGGAGACGCTAAAACTGCAGCGCTCCGCCGCCCAACTGGAAGCGGCCCGGGAGGTCGCCCAGTTGGAATACGAACTTGCACAATCGGGATTGGAAGCGGCACAAACCCGGGTCGATGCTAAGACGGGGACATTCCATGAACTGAGCGAGGCGCGGGTGCAAGCGGCTGAGCGTTTCCTGCTTTTTCAGGATGCCGATTTTGAATATCAGCGAGTCCGCCTGAACCTGCTTCGGGCGACTGGAGATCTCGAGAATTGGGCTCTGCCGGTGGGCACCGAAGGCAAACTGCATCCAACTAAATAGTGACGAAAACTAATCACCCAGCCGAGACCCAATTCTCGCGCCTTAATGCTCCAAAACGACGTTCGGCAAGGTTCTTTTGCGGTTTAAGCACCGCTAAGGCACACTTGCATAAAGGGTTCCACCGCTTTTGGCGCGTTTCGGACGTACCTAAATGGTAGCGCACGGAAGTCGATTCGCGCGCCGGGGAATGTTAAACTAAGAGACCAACACTTATGCCATTGAAAACACTGTTCCTGAATCCGCCGTCCTTTGAGAATTTCGATGGGGGCGCCGGTTCGCGCTGGCCCGCCACACGCGAGATTGAGTCGTACTGGTACCCTGTGTGGCTCGCGTATCCGACCGGCATGCTCGAGGGCGCTCGGCTGATGGATGCTCCGCCGCACCACATCACGGCGGAGGAGACGATTCGAACCTGCAAAGATTACGAACTGCTCGTCCTATTCACGAGCACTCCAGGATTTCCCGGAGACGTTCGGATTGCAGAGGCGATTAAAGACGCCAATCCTCACATCAAGATCGCGTTTGTCGGACCGCATGTCAGCGTGCTGCCCGAAAAGTCGCTCATGGACGCCAAGGTCATCGACGTAATCTGCCGCAAGGAATTCGACTACTCGATCGTCGAATACGCGCAGGGTAAGCCGATCGAAGAGATTCTCGGAATTTCTTACCGTAAGAATGGTCAGGTTGTGCACAACGCCGACCGTCCTACGATTCAGGACTTGGATTCGCTGCCCCACGTGACTGACGTCTATCGCCGCGATTTGGATGTCCGGCGCTACAACGTGCCGTTCTTGTTGAATCCTTTTGTGTCCCTCTACACGACGCGTGGCTGCCCGGCGCAATGCACGTTCTGCTTGTGGCCCCAGACGCTGAGCGGTCATCCATGGCGCAAGCGCTCGACCGATGACGTGGCGCGAGAGATGGCGAAGGCGAAAGACTACTGGCCGTACGTAAAAGAGTTCTTCTTTGACGACGACACGTTCAACCTGCAGGCGGCGCGCACCGAGGAACTGTGCGGCAAACTGAAGCCACTGAAGCTCACGTGGTCTTGCACCTCGCGGGTAACGACAAGCTATGAGACGCTGAAGGCGATGAAGGACGCGGGATGCCGACTGCTGATCGTAGGCTATGAATCCGGGGACGCGCAAATTCTGAAAAACATCAAGAAAGGCGCAACCATCGAACGCGCCCGCCAGTTCACGAAGGATTGCCACAAACTTGGATTGGTGGTGCATGGCGATTTCATCCTAGGCCTGCCGGGCGAGACTCCCGACACCATCAAAAATACGATCAAATTCGCCAAGGAACTCGACGTGGAGACGATCCAGGTTTCGGTGGCGCACGCTTATCCGGGAACGGAACTCCATGAAGCCGCGGTCAAGAACGGTTTCATGACCAACGACACGAAGATGGTCGATGACGCCGGCCACCAGATGGTGCAGATCGAGTATCCGGGCCTGCCGGGAACTGAAATTCTTGAAGCGGTGCATCATTTCTACGATCAGTATTACTTCCGGCCCAAGGCAGCGTACCGAATCTTGAGGAAAGCGATGTTCAACAATAATGATCGCAAGCGCCTCTACAAAGAGGCGCGGACTTTCCTGAAATTGCGTGCGCAGCGCAACAAATTCGTGAAAGACAACCGCAAAGAAGAAACGCCAACGCCGGAACCGGCGAAAGCCTAGAAGTTTCGATGATGCAATTACTCAATGTTTCGATGATTGCTCAGTGACCTTCCGAAAATACCTCGTTCTGGCAGGAATCACCGTATTCAGCACCGCGGGTGATTCCCTGCTGGCGCGCGGGATGAAACAACTGGGCAGCGTCTCCTTGCACAATCTTTCCGGGCTGCTGCTCGCGATCCTTAATCCCTGGATCGCCTTCGGAATTTTCTTCCTGCTCGCGTTTTTTGCCTGCTACATGTCGGCGCTCTCGTGGGCCGATCTGACTTATGTACTGCCGGCTACGTCGCTGGGATACGTTCTCGTCGCCTTCATCGCTCACTTTACCTTTCATGAGCGGATTTCTACGACACGCTGGTTAGGCATTTCTCTGATTGCCGCCGGAGTCGGCTTTGTGGCGGCCGGGCCCTCGAACACTCCGAGGCAGATGCATCAAGAGCCGTTGGAGGTTCTACCGGAAGCCTTATCAGAGGAGGCGGAGCGGTGAACGATTTTTACGCATGGGTTGCGATCGGGCTCATCATCCTCGCTTCGACCACGGGAGACGTGTTGCTTTCGTATTCGATGAAGCGAGTGGGGGACGTGGGGGAACTCTGGCAACGGCGCGGGTTGCTTGCCGTCATTGGCCGGGTGCTTACCACTCCTACGTTTGCTCTCGGCGTAGTCGGTATGGCAGTCGCGTTCTATAGCCTGCTCTTTGGTCTTTCTTGGGGAAACCTCAGTCTGGTGGTGCCAGCGTCGGCTTCGCTGACCTTTGTCGCTAACGCGGTTGCCGCCCGTGTGTTCCTGCAAGAGCGCGTTGGTCGCCGCAGATGGATTGCAGCGCTGCTCGTTGCCTTCGGCGTCGTACTAATGGCGATCTGAATTTCCTATCCAAATAAATCGATGGGAATTACCAGCGGCGATTCTTCCGCGATGCGAGGTGGGGGGTTGGAAGGCGTTTGCGCTGGCTGCGCAATTGGTTCGGGTTGAAGCTGCTCCAGGAAGGGAAACCGAGTACGCAACATTTCGGCGCGCAGTTTTCGATATTTCAATTCCTGCAGAAGTAGTTCGGCATCCGACTCTTTGCTGCCTGACTTGAGCTTGTCGATGGCAGCCTGTACTTTTGCCAAGTCTGCCATCAGATCCTTGAGCAGTCCTTTTCCTCCAGCACTCAAGCGAACGAACTCCAGGCCCGCCCCCAAGCCACTGCGAATCGTTCTCACCTCGCCGATGGCGCGGAATGAGTTCGATTTCGTACGAACGATGATTTCGGCCCGCGTGCAGCCGTCGACGGGCAGTTCGGTATCGACGCAACAGCCTTCGAGACTGAGGTCGCGAATCTTGCCGGGAAGATAAATGCCGCTGGAGGGTAGCCAGGTGATCTCAACGTAACCTCCGCAGCTGAATCGCGGGCTGCGGCGGCGTTCGTCTGGTTGCTCTTTACCCTTGGCTGGGTGCTCAACCATGCTTCTAACATCGTTTGTTTGGGAAGAAATCTTGAGGAGAAAGGCGAAGTAATCCGGCA
>Ga0182012_10003970_pt1 | contig 15598 bp, 15 predicted proteins | sample 612S2SmetaG_FD_120486 | JGI IMG/M metagenome (GOLD analysis project Ga0182012, IMG submission 120486) | Permafrost microbial communities from Stordalen Mire, Sweden - 612S2S metaG | ecosystem: Environmental > Terrestrial > Soil > Wetlands > Permafrost | place: Sweden: Stordalen | collected...
ACTTTGGCCGGCGTCGGAACGGTGTTGGAGGCAGGCAGATAATCCGTCAGCGGCGAATTCAACGCAAGCGCGGTGGTGTACTTACGGATTGCCTGTGTATAAGGTTCGTCAATCGCCTGTTTCGGATCGCGTTGAAACGTTTCGCCAACGGTGTTTTGAGCGTTCAGCGGAACCGGGACCGTTAGGGAGCCGGCCAATGCGAGTTGCAGAACCAGAAACCGCAAGAGGGGTCTATGCACCATGCAGTTTAGTGTAATCCTATAGTCGGCATCGATTCCTGCAACCCAACCCCTCGCCTGCCATCTAAACAGCATGGTATTCGGCAGAGATTGCAGAAAGGGTCAGATTCAATCCACTTATGCCGATCTGTTAAACTAGCGGGATTACGTTGTTGGTCCAGATTCGTGCGTTAGTGGATTAGATTTACTATTTTGAAGTCAAGAAGCATAGCTGTTACTGCCATTCTTCTCACCGCCTCGGTCTTTTCGTTGCGCGCGGATGTAGAGGATAGTTCCGAAGATTTGGCCTTCACTTCCAAAGCCATCATTAACAGATACTTGGAAGCCACCAATCTGCAACCGCCGGCGCATTCGATGGAGCTGGAAATTAACGCTTCCGTGCCACAGCTAAAGGAACACGGCAAACTTAGGGCCCTACGTAAGATTTCCAAGGTAGGTGTAATCACCTATCGTGTGCTCGGCTTCCAGGGCGACAACACCGTAAAGAAAGAAGTCATCGCGCGCTATTTGCAAGCGGAGCAGCAATCACAAAGCAACCCCGCTTTGACGCTCAGCCCTGCCAACTATAAATTTAAGCTCAAGGGCCAGAAGCAACTGCAGGATAGCCAAACGGTTTACGTATTCACAGTTACTCCATTAAAGAAACGCGTTGGGCTGTTTAAGGGCGAATTGTGGCTCGATGCCGGTTCGTTCTTGCCTGTGCTGGAAAAAGGCCGTCTAGTAAAAAATCCTAGTATTTTCTTTCGAAAAGTGGATTTTGAGCGAGCCTTCGCCATTCACAATGGTGTTTCAGTGCCGGCGCGCATGACCAGCACCATCGATACCCGCATAGTGGGAAAAGTGGAGTTGGACGTTAATTACACGAGCGTAAGCGATGGGGGCGAGGACGATGTGGACGAAACGGATACGGCTTCGGCCGCGTCACCTTCGTCACTGTAGTCTGGGCCGTAGCCATTCGGTGCGCTTAATTCCCTCTACGCCCCTAGTCGTACCCGGTCACACCCAAGTGGTTGAGAACGGATTGCCCAACCAAGTATCCTAAAAGATGACGTTCTAAACGGAGCCGACATGCGAACTCTTTTTCTAAATCCTCCTTCCTTTGAAGGCTTTGACGGTGGAGCGGGTTCCCGCTGGCCGGCCTCGCGCGAAATCGAATCTTATTGGTACCCGGTCTGGCTATGCTACCCCGCGGGCATGATTCCCGATAGCAGAGTGGTGGATGCGCCGCCGCACAAAATTTCGATTGATCAAACCGTTGCCATGGCAGCCGATTACGAACTGCTGGTGCTGTTTACCTCCACGCCCGGTTTCAATGTCGATGTGAAGATCGCCGAGATGATGAAGGATAACAATCCGAAGCTGAAGGTTGCCTTTGTCGGCCCGCCGGTGACCACTGAACCGGAAAAGTCTTTACGCGCGACTTCGGCGATTGATTTTGTGGTGAAGCGCGAGTTCGATTACGCGATTCGCGATTTCGCGCTCGGCAAGCCGCTCGAAGAAATTTCCAGCGTAGCGTTTCGCAAGAACGGCGGCATTCAAAACAATGCGGAAGCGCCGGTCATTGAGAATCTGGACGAACTGCCTTGGGTGACGAAAGTTTATAAGCGCGATCTGGATTTCAACCGCTATAACGTTCCGTTCCTGTTGCAGCCCTATATCTCGTTCTATACCAGCCGCGGCTGCCCGGCGCAGTGTACGTTTTGTTTATGGCCGCAGACCCATTCGGGGCATCGCTGGCGTTTGCGCTCTTCGGACGATATTGTAAACGAGTGCCGTTACGCCTTAGAGAACTTTCCGGGCCTAAAGGAAATCTTTTTTGACGACGATACCTTCAACTATCAAAAAGCCCGCACCATTGAGCTTTGTTCGAAACTGAAGCCCCTGAATTTCACTTGGAGTTGCACTTCGCGCGTCACTACCGATTACGACACGTTGAAGGCCATGAAAGATGCCGGTTGCCGTTTGTTGATTGTCGGCTATGAATCGGGCGACCAGCAGATCCTGAAAAATATCAAGAAGGGTGCGACCATCGATATGGCGCGCCGCTTCACCGCGAACACCAAGAAACTGGGCCTGACGGTGCACGGCGATTTCATTGTCGGCCTGCCGGGCGAAACGCGCGACACCCTGCGCACCAGCATCAACTTCGCCAAAGAACTGGACGTGGAAACTATTCAAGTCTCCATCGCGCACCCCTATCCCGGTACGGAATTCTACGATCACGTAAAGAAAAACGGCTTGATTACCATCGACTCGATGACGGATGAGTCCGGGCATCAGCTGCCGAACTATACGTATCCTGGCTTGGACAAGGGCGAGCTCGTCGAGTGGGTGGAACGCTTCTATGGCGAATATTATTTCCGTCCGAAAGTCGCTTTCCGCTTGGTGAGCAAAGCCCTGTTCGATAACAACGATCGCAAACGGCTCTATAAGGAAGCCAAGGAATACTTGGCTCTGCGCTCCAAGCGCCGGCAATATGTCAAGGATCAACACCGGCAAAAAGAAGAGCAACAGCCTCCAGTGCTGAGTACGGGTGACTGATTTTGCGCCCTAGGCCTACTAAGGCCAGAACGCTCTGGCTGGCACTGCTGGTAATCGTTTTAAACGCCAGTGGAAATTTAAGCTTGACGTTGGGGATGCGGAGCCTGTCGGAGACTATGTCAGTGAATCCGCTGGCTTATATCCGCGCCATGGTGCAACCGGAGGTGGCGTTGGGCACGCTTTTGTTGATTCTTTGGCTTCTCACTAGAATGGCATTGTTCAGTTGGGCTGATCTGAGTTTTGTCGTGCCGGTAACGGCTGTGGGCTACATCCTGGCAGCGATCCTGGGCCATTTCTTTTTGCGCGAGCCGGTCTCGCTGGCGAATTGGGTTGGTACGCTGCTCATATTTTTCGGTACTGCCTTCGTGGGCACAACCAAGCCGAAAACCGTCGAATGCAAGCAGGTCTTGGAATGAAGTGGGTCTTGCTGTCCATTATTGTGGTAGCCACGGTCTTAGGCGATTTGTTGCAAAGCTATGAGATGAAACGCAGCGGCGCGCAGTCGGTTAACGCTCGCGGCTTGGTTCATCTGCTGCACATAATCGTCAGCCGGCGTTATCTTCTGTTGAGCATTGCAGCCATGGCGGTTTCTTTTTTTGCTTTTATGGCGCTGGTGCAAATTGCGCCGCTCAGCTTTGCCGTGCCAGCTTCGGCCGCGACGTTTGTACTGGAAACGTTCCTGGCCAAAGTATGGTTGAAAGAACACGTGGGCGTGCGCCGCGCCGCTGGAGCTTTGCTCGTATTGAGCGGCGTAGTTCTACTAGCGCGGTAGCATACCTTTGCGTTTCCTCTGGCTCATTTTTCTGCCGGCGCTCCTGTATCAATGTCTTGCTATTTTTGCCTCTCTGCGCCAGTGTAGCCGCCGCAAAGCGGCTGCGTGGACCGCCGGCGTGTCCGTATTGAAGCCATTGCGCGGCCTTGATCCGAATACCGCCGAAGCTTTCGTTTCCCAGGTCGAGCAGGCCCACCCGCAATTTGAAGTTTTATTCGGCGCGCGCGAGGCCGATGATCCAGCGGCGCTGGAAGTGGCTCGCGTCAAAAGCGCAATGCCGCAAGCGCCTGTTAGTCTAATCACCGGCGCCTATGAAGCGCCTAATCGCAAAGTGGGGTTGCTCATTGAGCTGAACAAACGCGCGCGTTATCCGCTACGGGTGGTGAACGACAGCGATATTAAGGTTGACCCGCACTACCTGGCTGCCATTACCGCGCCGCTGGCTGACCCCGGCATCGGTGTTGTCACCTGCCTTTACCGCGTGAAGGCGCACACCATCGAAGCCGCCTGGGAGGCGCTGGGCATCATGACCGATTTCATGCCGAGCACCATGGTTGCGCAGCTCATAGGCGTGCGCGAGTTCGGGCTCGGGTCCACGCTGGCTTTTCGTGGCGAAGATCTTGAGAAGGCCGGCGGGTTTTCCAGCTTCGCTGATTACTTAGCGGATGATTATCAACTCGCCAAGCGGATTGCCGCGCTCGGCAAGCGCGTGGTGCTTTCGACTTATGTCGTCGAAACAACATTGGGCGACGCTACTTGGGCCGGCGTGTGGCGTCACCAGCTTCGCTGGGCGCGCACGATTCGTTTGTCGAAAGGCGGAGGATACGCCGGCTTGCCTATTACCCAAGCGGGCTTATGGATCGCTTTCGCTTGGGTGCTGGGAAACGAACCGTTGGCTGCCTTGCTGGCGGCGCTGCGGATTCTATCGGCATTGGCGGCAGGCGGTTTAGTATTACGAAGCGCGCTCGCCGCCGGCTTTTGCTGGCTCGCGCCACTCTGGGATTTGTACTCATTTGCCATCTGGATTACGTCTTACTGCGGTACAACCGTTCGCTGGCGGGACCGCAAGCTCACCATTGGGCCAAACGGGCGTATCATGAAAGAGTGAACATGCTAGCCTGTTATGGGCGAATTCCCCAATCCGTTCCGGCCACACCCGGCATTTAATCGCTTTCACACAGGAGTCTAGAAGGTAATGTTCTCGCATTTTCGGAGCGTGTCGCTCCTCATCGCGTCGGCGGCCATGGCCAGCCACCTGGCGGCGCAAGACATTGGTCCCGCCAAAGTGGCTATCATCAATCTCCAACAGGCCGTTTTGCAAACTCAGGAGATCAAGAAAGACAGCGCGGCGTTGGAGGCGAAGTTCAGCCCCCGGCAGAAGACTATCGAAGCCCTGCAGAAGGAATTGCAAGACATTCAGAAGCAGGCTTCCACGCCTAATTTGCAGCCTGGCAAAGAAGCTGAACTGCAATCGACATTCACTACAAAACAAAAGCAACTGCAAAGGCTTGGAGAGGATCTACAAGCTGACGTCAATGCGGAAAGGCAGGATATTTTAGGCCGTGTTGGGCGTCAGATGGCGGACGTGGTGAAAAAGCTGGCGGAAGAACGAGGTCTGGATGTGGTGATTGATGTGACGAATGCCCTTTACTTCAAGCCCTCGCTCGACTTGACCACCGCTGCCACCGCCGCTTACGACAAAGCAAATCCTGTGAAGTGAGGTTGTTATGGCAAGCTACATGGCCAGTTACGGTGTGGAAGACGAACGGCGCAGCCGGACTATCAAACACATCGTATTCTGGCTAGCGGGCGCGCTGGTTCTCTCCGTAGTGCTCTATTTCGTTCTTAAAGATCATACGGAAGAACAGGTGGCGAAGAGCTTCATTTCGGAGTTGAATGAGCATAACTACCAGTTGGCTTATTCCACGTGGTGCCCCAAGCCATGTGAGCAGTATGATTACGCGCGCTTCATGTCGGATTGGGCCGACAAGAAAATTACTTCGCCCTGGAAAATCGACTCTACCGACAGTTGCAAAGCATTTCTCACGGTGAACGTGACGGCGAACGGCGCTGAACTGCAATCGTTGAGCATCGAGCGCGGCACTAACGTTTTGAGCTTTGCCCCCGCGCCCGAATGCCAGGAATACAAGTGGCATTGGAAGCAATTCTTTAAACGGATTTTCGGCAGCGGATAGTTCTTGATTCGCGCTGCTACTTTCGAAGATCACGAAGCCATCTGGCAAATTATCGAGCCTGTTTTTCGCGCAGGAGCGACTTACACAATTCCGCGCGATATCAATCGACAAGATGCTCTCGGCTATTGGTTCGCGCCCGGACATGAAGTGTTTGTTTTTGATGAGGACGGGCAGATTCTGGGGACCTACTTCATCCAAGCGAATCAACGCGGCGCCGGAGCGCATGTAGCCAATTGCGGCTACATTACAGCGGCACATGCAGCCGGGCGCGGTATTGCGCGCGCCATGTGCGAGCACTCGCTTGACCTCGCCCGCGCTCGCGGCTTCCTTGCCATGCAATTTAACTTCGTAGTTTCCACCAACGAGCGAGCCGTGAAACTGTGGCACAGTCTTGGTTTTGAGATTGTGGGCCGGCTCCCGCGCGCCTTCCTTCATCCGGCGGCGGGCTATGTGGATGCGCTAGTGATGTTCAGGCAATTGCATGAGCCCTAGCAGCGCGCGCGCGAACGCCAGGCTATCCACCGGTTCCTCAATGGGACCGGCCTTTACGCCTGCGCCGGCCATCATCCAAACGGAGTGAGTGGAGATGCGCAGAAAGCTGCCATGATTGCCGCCGGGATTGGGAAACCGCGAGTTAAAGTTCCAATGATCGGCGGCAAATATGTGTAGGTCCGCCTGCACTAACTCCCGTCGGCGTCGCTCATAGCGCAGCAGCACCGGATCTAAGCCTGGGCGATCCGGCACATTCTCTCCCACTGGCGAGAGTTCCTCAATGATGCCAATTACGCCGTTCGAGTAGCGCGTTTTGTGAATGGCGGCGAACCATTCTTCCTCCGTATGCCATTCACTCAACCAATCCCGCGGCCGCGCGCCGGGAGGAAGATGCAGGTCGCGGTCTTCAAACAAAGCCAACGGAAGGCCACTGCGCCAATCGCCTGTCACCGGCTTCACACGAATGCGCCCGGAGTTGTCCGTCAAAATCTCGATTTGACTTTCTTCGTTTGCATAGATCCAGTAGACTCCTTGCCCAGTTCGCATGGCTACAAAATCGATAGGATTCTCCGCGAGCTCAGGCTGCGGACGGTTCAAGGCATGCTGTGAGGCGAATAACTTGGGGTAATCGATATAACGAAACGAACGTTCTTCGTCGAGACCGCCATTGGGGGTAAGCTGCAGGCCGGCCTGGGACGGACCCACAATGTAATGCCGCAATTGCGCTCGCGTGTTAGCCTCGCCAAGACTCATCTCCGGAACAAAATCCCCGATCTTTCCTTTGAAAACGTTAAGCGGATCAACTTCAAGCGCCAACAGCCTTTGTAGGTGTGCCAGGTACGATCCGTAAGTGCCGGATTCCGTCTCCCAATCGTCCAATTCCTGGTGCAAGCGCCAAACGGCCCGATGTTCCTCCACACCCTTCGGCTTGGCAGGCTGTTGGGAGATCGCGAGTTTGCGCGCTGCAATAGCCCGCTTGAGGGCGCCGAGTTCTTCTGCAAGCTGGCGTGCGGTGTTAGACCACTGCGCGCGGTGGGCAACAATCGCTTCGTTGAGTGACTGAGCGGCAGCTTTTCGCAGAGATGAATCCAGTTCAGGACGGGCCAACTGTTCGAGCAGTATATGGATCTTATTGACGTCGCTGTTGCGCAGATGCAGCGCCGCCCGCTCATTGCCATCAATATCGAGCCAAGCCGTAGGATAGAGCTCGGCCTCGCCGCGCAAGTAGAAAGACGCCTCACTCGGATTCACCACTCGATGCAATAGCGGATAGAGGCTCTTGAACTTGAAGTCACTCAGTTCCTCGCGATTGGTCAGGACATGGTGAGCACCCCCGGCAGGACTGTTCAGCAGATCAGTTAAATTGTAGGTCTGGCTCACGACCCCCGGCGCATTGTTCATACCATGATCGGAGACCATTACAAGCACGGTCTGCCCGGCTAGCGGGGTCTGCTGAATCGCTTTCCAGATCTGGCCTGTCAAGGTATCGAGCTCATGAAATTTCTTGAGTAATGCCGCCGGCTCGCTGGTGGCGTGGCCTGTGTGATCGACATCTCCAGTGAAGAAGTCAAGATAGAGAACCCGTGGCGTCTTTAAGTTATCTTCTAACTCAGCTTGCGTCTCTTCTTCGAGCAGCGAGTCATAAGACGGCGTCGCGCCTTCCAGCATCGAGAAAATGGCTTTGGATGAAAACTTTCTTTTTAAGACAGCCTGCAGGGTTTCCCAGCGCACGCCGCGCTGGAAGAGCTGAAAGCTCTGATAAATCTGCGAAAACTGAAAGCGGTCAATGAGCAGCGGGATGCCGGCCCGTTCCAGAACTTCCACTCCCGGCGAATCTACTTCTTTCGCCCGCGCATAGCCGACGTAGAGCGGAAAGAAGTTCAGGTAATCGTATACTTCGCCGGTGAAGCGATCGTATTCAACGTTACCGCGGATCACCGTGTGATGGCCGGTATCGAGCATGGACCACGACGGCGCGGAGAGACTGAGGCCGCGCGTGTAGAAGTTTTCATAGACTGCGCCCTGTTCTACAAAGATCCGGCTGAGCCAAGGTAGTTGTGACTTTCCGCTGGCGGGATCCCGCTCCGCAATCGCGTCCGCGAGCATGTCCTGGCCCATGCCGTCAACTTTGAGAATGACTAAGCGGCGCGCAGCAGCGCTCCAAGCGTTTGGGAGAGAAGCTATGGCGAGCGCCAGGACGAGGCAGCGGCAGATCAACGAAGTGTCTCGGTACTGGTTGAAGTCTCAAAGCCGGAACCGCCTTTGCCGTTCATAGAATCCAAGGCGGCGCTACACTGAGCCTGAAGCGCTGCATCCGAAGAAAGATTGCGCAGCTTTTCAACCGTATTGGCGGCGTGGTCGCGCGTAGCAGGCGAGTTGATCTCAGGCAGCAAGCTGGTTAATTGCAGAATGGCATAATCGATTCGCCCCGTATCATATGCCACCTCGGGTTCAGTTCCGGCCGCTACGAGCCGGTCCAGGAAGGCGAGATAGTAGTCTACCTGGCGATACTTATCCAACAACGGTAGATTGTTTGGCGCGCGGTGAGTGTAGATACCAAGCGTGGCGAAGTGCAGGATGTTGTCCTCAAGGTGTTCGCGCCTGTCAGCTTCAAAGCGCTCCAGTTCGCCGCGCCGCTGCCTATTTAGACGTTGCGCCAAACCGCTCGTTTCGCTCGCAGCCGCGCTCGCGAGTAGGTCGTAACGCTGCTGCGCAGCCTGCATCTCGCGCCGGGGAGCTGCTTCCAACGGATTTACCGCAAGTGATTTGAGGCGTTTATCAATGGCAGCTCGCAAAGCTGGATCGAGATTCTTATCCAGCGTTAAAGCTACCCGAAATTTCGAATAGCAATTCAAGCGCTCCGTCAGATTGGTGGCGGCGCCCCGGCGCGCGGCATAGAAATCATACAGGTCTGCGCCGGCAAAGTAATACCAATTGGTAATTCGTGAAACGCCAATGAGTCCGCTGGTCAGCTCGTTAATGGCGCGCTGGGTCAACTCATGCTGGCGTAAATGAGCGCCGTCGCGGAAATCAATCAGCAGCAGCGGGAGTTTGGGGTAGGTGAGGCTGTAGACTCCCAATGGCGCAACCTTGGTTGACCGTCCATCTAGCGTCCTTTCATAGCCGTCGCCGGCCGCGAGAAAGCGGCTGCGCCTGTTGTAGGGATTTTTCAGATTCAAGAGCTTCCACACCGGATTCAGGTCAATTCCCTCGGGAGGCGCGGTGCGTTCCACGGGGAACCATAAAACCGCGTATTGGCTCTTGGCGCCGGCTAAATCTATCGGCTCAAACAAGAGTCCTGCCTTATCGGCACACTGCCGTAGCAACTCCCAGTTACGGGCGCGAATTCGTTCTTCCCCGATATTCGCACCTTCGCCCAATTGTGCCGCTCGCTCAGCACTTACAAAGCCTCCCAAAGTGGTTTTACGGAGTTCGAGCCGGGCAATCACCGTATTCAGTTCAGTCTCAGTCGGTCCCGATTCGTCATCGGCGGCTGGCGCGGCTTGTAAGTAACTCTCCGCCTCCTCTAAATGAAGACGTTCGTGGTCCGCCTGATTGTTTTGATAGGCGCGAGTAGTGGCGCGGACGGGAGTGGAAAGAGGGTCGAACAAGGTCAGCTGAAGCGTTCGCCGAACCGCCGAGGAAACCACCGGACGCTGGGGCATGCTGAGGTTCATGAGGGGCTTCGGTTCGTGCGTTCCTACCTTCGCGGAACCGTCGCCGATTTTCCAATAGAAGAACGGCACTGCGGACAATACCCGCTTCTCCCAGGTAGGTGACTTATAAGTCAGCAGCCAGACCTCAGTCACTCGGCCGTCTTGAGAACCAACAGCGCCTAGCGTGTCTCGCAATAGGGCAACCAATGGAACATCACGGCCTGAGCCAGTTGCGTCTTCGCATGAGCGGCAGACGAGTGTTAAGAGTTGTGCCGAGTCACCGGCGGGCGAAGCGCGCCAGCAATAATGCGCGGGCGGGAGTTCTTGCGAGGCTCGGAGAACTCGGCTGCTGCCGGCTAGTGCCCAAAATGCCCAAAATGCAATAATCCGAGTGCACCTCATCTACACATAGTTCTCCTACCAGCGAGATACTAAAGAGACGCATTTTGCGGCCTAAACGATACGTAATGGAAAGCGATTATGTGCCTGCGGTAACAGCGTCAAACACGCCCGTCTCGACCGTTGAGCCATGTTTCATTTGCACATAAATCCGATAGCGCCCGGGCGATGGGAAACCATAGGGGAAACTGACAGTGTTGGGGACAGCCATCTTCATTCCCGGCATCTCCATATTCATCCCATCGCCGCCGGAGTTACCAGTCAGCATCAGCGCTGCCATAGAGACGGAGCCATTCGGGTGAATGTGTGCGAACACGGTCCCGTCTGTTTTTACGAACGCCGCATGCCCCAGCATGCCCATATAGAGTGCCATATCCGAGGGGACGCCGCCATCGGGCGTAGTGAGTCGAAAGTTGAAGGAGACGCCTTGGTTGGCAAACAATGGCTTATCGTTGCGCAGCCATTCCATTTTGTAGCCATCCGGCAGAGTAAACACCGTGTTGGAGGTGGATGCCCGCTGCCAGGGGATGGTGGAAGCAGAGGCATCGTCGCCAGCGAGCGCACGGGAGTTCAGCTCCGGTAGGTCTATCTCGCTCACCATGGTCTCCGGGAAGCCGTTTGCATGCACAATATCGGCATACAGCTTGTAGTGTCCGGCTGTGATGGACGGCAATGCCAGCGCAAAAGTGCCGTCCTCGCGTTGTTCGGGATGAAGATGATAAATCACATCCATGCCTGGTTGGCGGATCGCGTATAGATGCATGATATGGCCATGGTCCGGCACGAAATCGTCCATCTTGCGTATAAAGACACGGTAGGCGGCCTGCTCCAGTGTTTTGGCTTGCATCCAGCCGGGTTCGCTCATTTTCAAAGAAAGATTCGCGCCACTTACTGAGGCGGCCATCTGCAGCGGTTTATAAATGCGCAGGCTATAGTCGTCGGCTTCGGAGTTCCACCAATAGTCTCCACCAACCACGATCGCCACCACGATGATTGCTCCCACGATAGTAGCCTTGCGGCCGCTTTGCAGGTTGGCCGGTGCGGGCCGTTGCCCAGGATCGAGTTTCGCTTCGCGGCTAGCCGCGCCAATAATGGCGGTGATACCGGCCATGAGAAAAATGCCGAGCACGGAGAGCATTGCCCCTAGCCCGAATTCCATCCGCTTGCTAGCGCGCGCCATGGATGGCACGGGAACCGACAGGATAGCCTGACCTTGCGCGCCATCCACCGTGAGCCGGACCTGCCAAGAGCCGGAGGTCATCATCCACAGCGACCCGGTAAAGAACTGGGAGTCTCGCGGAGATGCTGTCAGTAGATCCGCAATCGGAGGAAACTTGGAGCCTGCTCCCGTCATAGCGAGCGGTACGGCATGGATCTCACGAACGCCGGGCGATTCAGAGCGCACTTCAATTTCCGCTACGCCGGGAATAGTAAGTGGAGGCCTAACGGTGACGAAAAGCTGATAGGGTCCTGCTTTGCCTTCGAGATAGATATCGGGGCTGCCCACATGCGCATGCCCAAGCACGGCCGCGAAAAGAAACGCCGCGCAAAGACGGAATGCTTTCACCGCTTGATCTTTCCGAGCCATTCCCCGCGCGCGATGCCCCAGCGGATAGCCAGCGTACCTATCAAGAAACACGCCAGCATGTATAAACCGAATTCAAGCGCGGTGTAGGTCGACGGATAGAACACGTTACGGACAGCGTACGAGGCCGGCGGCAAAGCATAGTAAAGGTATCCCGTGCCGAAGAACCAGTTGCGCGATGCCGGGCTCATCAAGAACGAGGCAAATGGCCATTCGACGGCCAGAAAAACGCTCGCCCAAACAACGCCGCTGGCCGCCGAAACCTTCCAGTCACTCCAGCTTTTCGTGCGCTGCCAAAGCAAATCAAGCGCGAATGCCGGGAAAATGTAGAGCAGCGGGAACTCCTCCGGAATGAAATGCGTGACCTGTTGATATACCGGACCCAATTTGGGTTCGGCGGGAAAAAGAGGCAGCACCAAAATTAGGCCGATGCGGAACAGAGTGTAAAAAGCGGCAACCCAGGTAGCGGCGAAACGATAGCGCGTCAGGCGGGAAGCCAACGCCAGCACAATGGGCGGTAAGGCGGCACTGACCAAATAGGCGCGTACCGAGTGCAGCAGGACACGCTGCGTCGATTCCATCAAAAGAATCATGACTTGCGTAAGCATGATGCCGTTGATGTATAGAATGAGCCGGTTCTCGGTTGTGTGTGAGTCGGCTTGCGTACGATTCATATGCCCCGCCAGCAGAACAAGGGTGCCGATCACAACGGAGTAGACGCCGATGATCAGTAGGATATGCGGTGGGCTGACGATTTTTACATCCAGGCCATAAGCATCATGCCACCAGTTATCGAATGGAGCGGAGGTGAGCATGGCGATGCCGCCCCAGGAGGCGATGAATGCGCCCAGCGGCGCGCGGAATCCAAAAATGTGAACTGAGGCTGCGGCGAGTGGGGAATTCTTAGCGAAAGTGGTGTGCAGAATCAAATATCCGAAAGCAATTCCAGCCAGCACGCCGCACAATTGAATGGCTAAGTGGGCCGGCGTCCAAAAAGTATCGCGCCCAATCGATTCGTGCCAGGAGATGTCCCAATAAGCGCCCACCGTGGCCGAAGTCGTGGCGAATACCGCGCACCAGATATACCAAGGGACAGCGCTGGTTCTCTCTGAAGCGAGCACGCGGGGCTGGCTAAGCGACGCAAGATCGCTATGTTGTGCTGGTATGGATGCCATGTTGACTCCGACGCTTTTATTATTGCGCGAAAAAAATCAGTCGGACTTAGCGGGCGGCTCCCACAGTTCAACCCGATTTCCTTCCGGATCGGTGAACCATCCAAAACTTCCAAAATCCGCCTTCTCGCGCTTCGGATCGACTGTGACACCGGCGTCGGAAAGTTTTTTGAGCAGTGCTTCCAAGTCGTCCACCAGAAAGTTGAGCATCGCCGGCTGCTGCGCGGGAAAGTAGGTGGATGTGCGCGGGAAGAATGCCACAGCTGCTTTAGCCTTCCGAGATTCGGCCGGGAAAACAAATGAGCCGTGCTCATGGCTCAAACCTAAATGCTCCTGATACCAGGCATACAACTTCTTAGGATCGTCAACTCGGATAAACGCGCCGCCTAAACCTGTAACTCTTGCCATTTGTCCATACTAACAAAGAATCAGCCTCGTACGTGCGCCCGCCAAGTACTTAAAAAGCTACTCACTGCATTGATCTTCGGCCGCCGGATTGCGAACAAAGCCAGACCACCCGCCGTCCAAGCAAAAAATGCCCAGGCGACATAAGTTCGCGTTGCGTCGCCAAAAAACATCGGCAGCACGAATTGCACGGCAAACAAGGCGAACATGGCAATCGCCTCTACCCAGCTGAAGTACATGTTGAGCAGGAACAGCATGGAGACGAAACTCTGTCCCACGGTTAAAAGCAATTCGGTCCTTTGCGCGACGTCGAACGAAAAGCCGCTGGGTCTGCCCACGCTCATTGAGTAGACGGCCGGCAGCATCGCGACTAAAAGCGTCCACTGATTAATATTGCTCGAAGCAATGTTCATCAACGCCACACCCGCGTTTTCCTGCTGCCGCGCGAAATAGAACGTGGAAAGCAGTTCCGGAAATTCCGAAATGACCGGCGCGAGCCACTGAATCACCAGAAAACTCGGCAGGCCAACCGCCGCGGCCAAGGCCACTAAGCTGCCCAGAAACGGTTCGGCAGCAAGATAAATCAGCGCGCCGCCTATCAGAAAGCAGCCGAAAATTCCCGCGATCCGCCAACGCCGAGGCGCGGTCACGATAGAGCGCGGAATCGTTTCCAGATCCTCAACGCCTTCCTGCTCTTCCGGTGGCAGCTTCATGAGCAGCGCGAGATACGCTCCGTACATGCCCAGCAGCGGAAACGCATCCCAAAGATGCAGTGAACCTTTCCACCAGATAAACAACGCATAGAGAAGCGGAAAAAATAGGCCGATCACTTCCACGCTGTGATGCGCATCCAGCCTTATTTGGCGTAACGGCTTGCCGGTGCGGCGGCGATGCACTACCGCTGCGGTGAGATAAATCAACGGCCAGGCGAGGCCGGTCAATAAACGCAACGCGCCCGTCAGATTCGCTAGCAGCAAGCCGGTCTGCTGTTTCCAAGCGAGCACCGCTTCCACCGCGAACTCGGGAAGCGTCTGCATCCACGCCAACATGGCCAGGGCGAAGCCTTGCGCGACAAAAAACTGCGCAGCTTCCGCGCCCCAGGTGATCAATAGCGACGCCGCCAGGATGCAGGGCGTGGTCCAAAGCGCCGACCAGGGGCTGCTGGCGGAAAGAGGCGTTGCGAAAAACAGGAAGGCGAACCAGCTACCGCGCGCGCGCAGACCGGCAACCCCTGCCCCAACCACAACAAAGTCCGTGCGCATGCGCTGAAAAGGGCCGCTGATACCCACATGGTACAACCACGCGGCCATCAACGGCCCCACAGCCCTCAACAATAAACTCTTAAATTTTTTCGGAACCCGCGACCAGGTCGCCAAACTTTTTCGCGGACCCGACTGGCAATTAAGCAATCGTCGAGGAAACACGGCCATCAGCACTGAAGCCTACAGACCGGGCTCACCTGCTATTTTGTCATGTTTCTTCGGCTCAACACAAGGAGCCGACTCATGTCAGTGGCGTTCAAACGCACTGAAGCTAGCCTCACCAAATCACAACGGACAGTACTGTCGTTTCTCACCACTCAACCGGGCCCCGCCGAAACGTCCAGCCGCAAGCTCGCCGCCACGCTCGGGTTAAGCCGCAGCACCGTGCAAATTGCCCTGGCCGTGCTCAATGAACGCGGCCTGCTCCACACGCTTTCCGGGTCACCAAACCGAATGGGAGTACATACAGTCCTAGAACCTGGATCGAAACCCGGCAGCGCGCTCGCCCCGCCCGTAAAAGTCACGGTTACGGTCGAGTTCGGAGGGGCGCGATGAATCTCGCCGCGAACCTTTGCCTGCCCGAGCCTTGGTTAGAATTTTTTGACGATCTGCCCACCGTCGCCGTGCTCAAAGCGCACGCGGACGCGGAAACTTCGCCGGGCGACTTGATCGCGTTGTCCGAATTGAAATGTGCCGCTCGCACGCGACTCCACCGCGAAACGGTGCACAAAAAGAAGCGCGAGTTGATTGACCGCTATCACGTGCTCTGCCCCCAGGAAGGTGCATCAGGCCGAGGATGGCGTGGGTTGCCGTGCCGGATTGACCACGGGCGCCTGCACGAGTTGATGGGCGAAAAACCGACAATTGAAACGACTGCCGC
>Ga0182012_10003971_pt1 | contig 15598 bp, 15 predicted proteins | sample 612S2SmetaG_FD_120486 | JGI IMG/M metagenome (GOLD analysis project Ga0182012, IMG submission 120486) | Permafrost microbial communities from Stordalen Mire, Sweden - 612S2S metaG | ecosystem: Environmental > Terrestrial > Soil > Wetlands > Permafrost | place: Sweden: Stordalen | collected...
AGGCGTTTTTCGGTGGCGGCTTCGGCGGTGGCTCGACATCGCGCGGTCCCATCGGCCGGGTCCGGCCCGGCTCCGATTCGTTGTTGCGGATGCGGCTCGATCTTGAAGAGTGCGCAACCGGTGTCACCAAGCAGGTCACCGTCGATACCGCGGTGTTGTGCGACCGGTGTCAGGGCAAGGGCACTAACGCCGATTCGGCGCCGATCCCGTGTGATACCTGCGGTGGTCGCGGAGAGGTGCAGAGCGTGCAGCGCTCGCTGTTGGGCCAAATGGTCACGTCAAGGCCCTGTCCCACCTGCCGCGGCGTCGGAGTGGTCATCCCGGACCCGTGCCACCAATGTGTCGGCGACGGCCGGGTGCGGGCCCGTCGGGAGGTCAGCGTCAAGATTCCCGCCGGTGTCGGCGAGGGCATGCGGGTCCGGCTCGCGGCCCAGGGTGAGGTCGGGCCCGGTGGAGGGCCGGCCGGTGACTTGTATGTCGAGGTGCACGAGCAAACCCATGACATCTTTGTCCGCGACGGTGACGACCTGCACTGCACGGTTTCGGTGCCGATGGTCGACGCTGCTCTGGGCGCCACGATCACCGTCGACGCCATCTTGGACGGAATGAGCGAGATCACCATTCCGCCTGGCACCCAACCGGCTTCGGTCATCACGCTACGCGGCCACGGGATGCCGCAACTGCGGTCGGCCGCGCGCGGCAATCTGCACATCCACGTCGACGTGGTGGTGCCGACCCGGCTGGATCACCAGGACACCGAGCTGCTGCGCGAGCTGAAGAACCATCGCAGCCGGGATGTGGCCGAAGTCCGCTCGACGCACGGCGGCAGCGGCGGACTGTTCAGCCGGCTACGCGAGACCTTCACTGGGCGCTAAGTGCGGGCCGCGTAGATGGTCGCCACGCTGTTCTACATCGACGCACTGCCCGACACCGGCGCGCTTGCCGTCGTTGACGGCGACGAAGGTTTTCACGCCGCCACCGTGCGCCGGATCCGTCCCGGCGAGGAACTTGTGCTCGGCGACGGTGCCGGAGGCCTCGCGAGCTGCGTGGTGGAGCAGGCCGGCCGCGAAGGGCTGCGAGCGCGGGTTCTGCAGCGCTGGAGCGTGGCTCCCGGGCGGCCGCCCGTCACGGTGGTGCAGGCGCTACCGAAGTCCGAGCGCTCGGAGTTAGCGATCGAATTGGCCACCGAGGCCGGCGCTGATGCATTCCTGGCCTGGCAGGCGTCTCGCTGTGTAGCCAGCTGGCAGGGCGCTCGACTCGACAAGGGGCTGCGCCGGTGGCGCGCCGTCGCAAGGTCGGCGGCACGGCAATCCCGCCGCGCGCACATCCCGCCGGTCGACGGTGTGCTGTCCACCGCGGCACTGATCGAGCGGATTCGGTCGGACGTGGCCGCCGGTGCGATCGTGCTCGCGTTGCACGAGTCGGCTACCGCATCTCTCGCCGAACTTCCTGTTGCCACAGCGGATTCAGTGATTCTGGTGGTCGGACCCGAGGGGGGCATCGCGCCGGACGAGATCGCCGCGCTGAGCGGCGCGGGTGCCGTGCCGGTCCGGCTGGGCCCGCAAGTGCTGCGGACGTCGACCGCCGCCGCGGTGGCGTTGGGAGCGCTTGGCGTGCTCACTACGCGGTGGGACCACCGCGGCGACGTCGCATTGCCGGTGGATCCTGTAAACGAAACATTGGGAAGCGGTCCTGACCAGCGGTAGACTCCAACCAGACCTTCAGTCGTCCGACCCTCCCCGACAACCATCGAAAGCAGGCATCGAAAGCCACGTGACGCCACGCGAGACCAGCGCTGCTGACACTTCGGCTCAGGTTCGTAGCAGCATCGATGTTCCGCCCGACCTCGTGGTGGGCCTGCTCGGTTCGGCCGACGAGAATCTGCGCTCCCTGGAACGCATCCTGAACGCCGACCTGCATGTGCGGGGCAACGCCGTCACCCTCTCGGGAGAACCGGCCGACGTCGCGCTCGCCGAGCGGGCACTCTCCGAGCTGATAGCGATCGTGGCCAGCGGCCAGCCGTTGACACCAGAGGTGGTGCGCCACAGCGTCGCCATGCTGGTCGGCACCGACGATGAGTCACCCGCCGAAGTGCTTTCGCTGGATATCTTGTCGCGGCGCGGCAAGACGATTCGGCCCAAGACGCTCAACCAGAAGCGCTACGTCGACGCTATCGACGCCAACACCATCGTCTTCGGGGTCGGCCCGGCCGGCACTGGGAAGACGTATCTGGCCATGGCCAAGGCGGTGCATGCGCTGCAGACCAAGCAGGCGAGCCGCATCATCTTGACCCGGCCGGCGGTGGAAGCCGGTGAGCGCCTTGGCTTTCTGCCCGGAACGCTGAGCGAGAAGATCGACCCGTACCTGCGGCCGCTGTACGACGCGCTGTACGACATGATGGACCCCGAGTTGGTCCCGAAGCTGATGTCTGCCGGGGTCATCGAGGTGGCGCCGCTGGCATATATGCGGGGTCGCACGCTTAATAGCGCGTTCATCGTCCTCGACGAGGCGCAGAACACCACCGCCGAGCAGATGAAGATGTTCCTCACCCGACTGGGTTTCGGGTCCAAGATGGTTGTCACCGGGGACGTCACTCAGATCGACCTGCCGGGAGGCGCCCGCTCCGGTCTGCGCTCGGCGATCGACATTCTCGACGACGTCGACGATATTCACGTGACTCACCTGACCAGTGTGGATGTGGTGCGCCACCGACTGGTCTCGGAGATCGTCGACGCCTACGCGCGAAACGAAGAGCCCGACTCCGGGATGAATCGGGCGGCTCGGCGGGGGTCGGGCACCCGCGGTCGCCGATGATGGACGCTCGATGAGTATCGAGGTATCCAACGAGTCGGGCATCGACGTAGCCGAATCGGAATTAGTCAGCGTCGCGCGGTTCGTCATCGCCAAGATGGACGTCAATCCGAGCGCCGAGCTGTCGATGGTGTTGTTGGACACCGCGGCGATGGCCGACCTGCACATGCGCTGGATGGACCTGCCCGGTCCGACCGACGTGATGAGCTTTCCGATGGACGAGCTCGAGCCGGGCGGCCGCCCGGACGCCCCTGAGCCGGGGCCGGCGATGCTGGGCGACATCGTGTTGTGCCCGGAATTCGCCGCCCAGCAGGCCGCGGCGGCGGGCCACAGCCTCGGACACGAGTTGGCGCTGCTGACCATCCACGGTGTGCTTCATCTGCTCGGCTACGACCATGGAGAGCCGGACGAAGAGAAGGAGATGTTCGCACTCCAGGGCCGGTTGCTTGAAGAATGGGTCGCCGAACAGGTCGAGGCTTACCGGCTTGACCTTCAGGTCGAGAAGGACCGCCGGTTGCTCGACAAGTCAAGGCATTTCGACCTTTGAGCGGCCTGGGTCAGCTGCTGGGCGCGATCGCGTTGATTGCATTGGGCGGGCTGTTCGCGGCGACCGACGCCGCCATCAGCACAGTCTCGATAGCCCGGGTGCAGGAGCTGGTACGCGACGAGCGGCCCGGGGCGGGGGCCCTGTTCAAGGTGATGTCCGAGCGGCCGCGCTACATCAACCTGGTGGTGTTGCTGCGGACCACATGTGAAATCACCGCGACCGTCCTCTTGGTTGTATTCCTCTACGACAACTTCGGCCTGGACTGGGCGTTGTTCGGTGCCGCGATCGCCATGGTCCTGATCAGTTTTGTCGTAATCGGCGTGGGCCCACGCACCCTGGGGCGCCAGCACGCCTACACCATCGCGCTGACGACAGCCCTTCCACTGCAGGTCATCTCGGCGCTGCTGAAGCCGATTCCCCGAATGCTGGTGCTGCTCGGTAACGCGATAACCCCAGGCCGAGGCTTGAGAAACGGGCCGTTCGCGTCCGAGATCGAGCTGCGCGAAGTGGTCGACCTGGCCCAACAGCGCGGCGTGGTCGCCGCCGACGAGCGCCGAATGATCGAGTCGGTCTTCGAGCTTGGCGACACTCCGGCCCGCGAGGTGATGGTGCCGCGCACCGAGATGATCTGGATCGAAAGCGACAAGTCGGCGGCTCAAGCGACAACGCTGGCGGTGCGCAGTGGGCATTCCCGCATTCCGGTGATCGGCGAGAACGTCGACGACATCGTCGGGGTGGTTTACCTGAAAGACCTTGTCCAGCAGACGTTCTTGTCGCCCGACGGCGGCAGCAACACCAAGGTATCGCAGGTGATGCGCCCGGCGGTATTCGTTCCGGACTCCAAGCCCCTCGACGCCCTGCTGCGCGAAATGCAGCGCGACCGCAACCACATGGCTCTGCTGGTCGACGAGTACGGCGCGACAGCCGGTCTGGCCACTATCGAAGACGTGCTGGAGGAAATCGTGGGCGAGATCGCCGACGAGTACGACCACGCCGAGACAGCGCCGATCGAAGACCTGGGCGACAAACGTTTCCGGGTGTCGGCGCGGCTGCCGATCGAAGACGTCGGCGAACTGTACGACGTGCAATTCGACGACGATCTCGACGTCGACACCGTGGGCGGGTTATTGGCGCTGGAACTGGGCCGGATTCCGCTGCCAGGCGCCGAAGTGGTTTCACACGGCCTGCGGCTGCGTGCTGAAGGCGGCAGGGATCATCGAGGACGGGTGCGGATCGGCACCGTCCTGCTCAGCCCGGCCGAAACCAACGGAGAGGCCGGCCCGCAATGACGCCGAGCGTGAACTCACGGCGAAAAATCACCCGAAAAGTCGCACTGTGTGCACGTTCGGCGGGACCTCAAAAGTGAGCGAATTCCATTCGGGTTTCGTGTGTTTCGTCGGTCGCCCGAACACCGGCAAGTCGACGCTGACCAACGCACTGGTCGGCACGAAAGTTGCGATCACCTCGAAGCGACCGCAGACCACTCGGCACACCATTCGGGGAATCATCCACCGCAACGACTTTCAGATGATTTTGGTCGATACCCCGGGTTTACACCGGCCGCGCACTCTGCTGGGCAAGCGGCTCAACGACCTGGTCCGCGACACCTACACCGAGGTCGACGTGATCGGACTGTGCATTCCGGCCGATGAGGGAATCGGTCCGGGAGACCGCTGGATCGTCGAGCAGATTCGCTCGGTCGCTCCGAAAACGACGCTGGTCGTCATCGTGACCAAGATCGACAAAGTGCCCAGGGACCGGGTGGCCGCGCAGCTGGTTGCGGTCAACGAGCTCGTCGCCGGCTCCGCCGAGATCGTCCCGGTCTCGGCGATCAGCGGTACCCAGGTCGACGTGCTGATCGACGTGCTGGCCTCGGCCTTGCCGGTCGGCCCGGCTTACTACCCCGACGGTGAGCTCACGGACGAACCCGAGGAGATCCTGATGGCGGAGCTCATTCGCGAGGCTGCCCTGGAGGGCGTGCGCGACGAGCTGCCGCATTCGTTGGCGGTAGTGATCGACGAGATCAACCCACGGGAGGGGCGTGACGACCTGATCGACGTGTTCGCGGTGCTCTACGTCGAGCGGTCCAGCCAGAAGGGCATCATCATCGGCAAGGGTGGCGCCCGGCTGCGCGAAGTGGGTACCGCGGCACGCGGTCAGATCGAGAAGATTCTGGGCACAAAGGTTTACCTCGACTTGCGCGTCAAGATCGCAAAGAACTGGCAAAGTGATCCTAAGCAGCTCGGGCGGTTGGGCTTCTAAACCATCACCTAGGCAGTCCAACTGCGGATCAGCGGTTTGTCATTCCCGGTGTTCCACCACACCTCCGGCTGCTCGGTCGCCCAGCCGCAAACCGCTTCCAACTCGGCGGCCAGCGAGATCAGCATGCCCTCGCTATTGGCCGGTCCCATCAGCTGGACCCCGATCGGCAAGCCCTCGGATGTGAACCCCGCCGGCACGTTGATCGACGGCCAGCCCAGCAGGTTCCACGGCCACGTCACCGGGCAGGCGCGGATCGTCGCGCGGTCGGTACGGAAGCTACCCAACCGGTCAAAGGAGCGGGCCAACGGCGCTGGCTGCGCGGTGGTCGGCGCCAACACCACGTCGACGATGTCGAAGATCGAGCCAATCCGCTGCTGGGCGGCGGCTTCGTTGTGGCGCGCGTTGCGCAGAATCGCCTGCCCCAGCAGCTGACCGAGGCGCAGATTGGACATGGTGCGGTGGTCCAGGGTCACCTCGTGTCCCAGCCGCTCCACCCAGTATTGCAGGCCCGCAGTCGATCTGGCGAGAAAGTCCCACGACATCCGCAGGCCGTAGTCCGGGTTGCCCGGTATCATCTTGTGGCCAAGTTGCTCGAGCTGCTTGCCCATCCGTTGCGTCGCGGTGAGGATCTCGGGATGCAGTTTGGCCTGAAATCCGGTGTAAGGGAAGCGGGTTGACAGCGCGATATTGAGCGGACCCGGTGCCAGGCTGACGTGTTCGTATGCCGTCACCGCCGGCGGCTTGTGTAGGTCGCCCTCGACGTTTCCGGACGCGGCGTCGAGCACCAATGCCGCATCGGCCACCGTGCGGGCCAGCACACCGTTGACTGCGATGCCGTTACACGACTCCGGCAGTGGCCAGGTGGAGATGCGGCCGCGTTGCGGCTTGATGCCGACCAGGTGTGTCCACGCCGCGGGAATGCGGATGCTGCCGGCGCCGTCGGAACCGATGGCCGCGGTGACCAGACCGGCGGCCACCGCGGCCGCGCTGCCGCCCGACGATCCGCCCGGAGTGTGCCGGCGTGACCAGGGGTTGCGGGTGTGGCCGAAGCCGGGGCCGCTGGTGAATGGCCATTGACCCAGTTCGCAAGTATTGGTCTTGCCGACGATTACCGCACCGGCTGCTTTGAGACGCCGAACGACCTCGGCGTCGTGGGTGGCGGGCCGGACCTGTCCGTCGGTACCGAAAGCGGTTGGGTATCCGGCAACGTCGACGTCGTCTTTGACCGCGATCGGGATACCGAGCAGCGGGGCCGTGTCACCGGCGGCTCGTCGTCGGTCGGCGTCCGCCGCGGCGGCCGGCGCCGACTCGTTGAACACCACCCGGAAAGCGTTCAAAGTGGATTGGCTGGCACAAATCGCATGCAGGGAACGGCGCACTAACGTCTCGGACGTAACTGAGCGGTTGGCCAGCTGATAGAGCAGGTCGGTCAGCGTCGGTAGGCGCTGGCCGCTTGCTTTGGACGAGAACCCGTAAGAGCCAACCACGGGTTACGAGACTATCGGCGCGGATCCCCGCGATGTCGTGCTGGGGTGCAAAACTATTGAAATGCGGCTATATCGAGACCGGGCGGTAGTGCTGCGCCAACATAAGCTCGGCGAAGCCGACCGGATCGTTACATTGCTGACCCGCGAGCACGGGCTGGTTCGCGCGGTGGCCAAAGGCGTGCGCCGCACCCGCAGCAAGTTCGGCGCGCGACTGGAGCCGTTCGCGCACATCGATGTGCAACTGCACCCCGGCCGCAACCTCGACATCGTCACGCAGGTTGTCTCGGTTGATGCGTTCGCGACCGACATCGTCAGCGACTACGGCCGGTACACCTGCGGGTGCGCGATGCTGGAGACCGCCGAACGCCTCGCCGGTGAGGAGCGGGCGCCCGCTCCGGCTCTACACCGGCTCACGGTGGGCGCGTTGCGGGCGGTGGCTGACGGGAGCCGGCCCCGCGATCTGCTGTTGGACGCCTATCTGCTGCGTGCCATGGGCATCGCCGGGTGGGCGCCGGCGCTGACCGCGTGCGCGCGCTGCGCCACCCCCGGCCCGCATCGGGCATTTCACATCGCCGCCGGCGGCAGCGTCTGCCCGCATTGCCGCCCGGCTGGTTCGACCACACCGCCGCTGGGTGTGCTGGATCTGATGTCCGCGCTGCACGACGGGGATTGGGAAGCCGCCCAGGAGGCGCCGCAATCCCACCGCAACCACGTCAGCGGGTTGGTGGCCGCGCATCTGCAATGGCATCTGGAGCGGCAACTCAAAACGTTGCCGCTCGTGGAGCGGAATTATCAGGCTCCCGCAACCATCAGTCATGGTGTGGCCTGTGGCTAGGAACGAGCGCAAGCCGAAGTCCGCCGACTTCCCGCAGCTACCCCCGGCGCCTGAGAATTACCCCACCTTTCCCGACAGGTCGACCTGGCCCGTTGTGTTCCCAGAGCTGCCGCCGTCGCCGGACGGGAGTCCGTGCCGGCCGCCGCAGCACGTTTCGAAGACGGCTGCGCCCAGGATTCCGGCCGACCGGTTGCCCAATCATGTCGCCATCGTGATGGACGGCAATGGCCGCTGGGCCACCCAACGCGGACTGACACGGGTCGAAGGTCACAAGATGGGCGAGGCGGTGGTCATTGACATCGTTTGTGGTGCAATCGAACTCGGGATCAAGTGGCTCAGTCTGTACGCCTTCTCGACCGAAAACTGGAAGCGTTCCCCCGATGAAGTCCGCTTCCTGATGGGGTTCAACCGCGACGTGGTGCGACGGCGTCGCGAGAACCTCAAGGCGATGGGGGTCCGCATCCGGTGGGTGGGGTCACGACCCCGCCTGTGGCGCAGTGTCATCAGTGAATTGGCGATCGCGGAGGCCATGACGAGGGACAATGACGTCATCACGATCAACTACTGCGTTAATTATGGTGGGCGCACCGAAATTGCAGAAGCCACAAAGGATATCGCTCGTCTGGTCGAGGCGGGACGGTTGAACCCGAACCGGATCACCGAGTCGACGATCGCCCGTCACCTGCAACGACCCGACATCCCCGATGTGGATCTGCTGTTGCGGACCTCGGGGGAGCAGCGGTCCAGCAACTTCATGTTATGGCAGGCGGCCTACGCTGAATACATCTTCCAGGACACGTTGTGGCCAGACTACGACCGCCGCGAGCTGTGGGCGGCCTGCGAGGAATACGCAGCCCGAAGTCGACGATTCGGGAGCGCCTGATGCCTTCCCTGGAAGACCGGCTGGCCTCGGTACTTGGTGATGTCGTTCGGATCGAGCAGGAACCCGACGGCGGGCTGACGGTGCACCACGGCGGTACGTTCGCGTCGTTGCGGGTGGTGAACATCGTCGAGGATCTCGACCTGGTATCACTGACCCAGATCGTGGCGTGGGATTTGCCGTTGACCAAGAAGATCAGCGATCAGGTGGCCGCGCATGCGCGCGACACCAACTTCGGCGCGGTGACGCTGGTGGAGAAGGTCGCTGACACCGCCGCGCAACGTAACTCCGGCGAGGGTGCGGCCAAAACGGCTTCCAAAACGGCTTCCAAAACGGGAGACGTAATGTTGCGCTACAACTTTCCCGGCGCCGGTTTGACCGACGATGCGCTGCGCACACTGATTTTGCTGGTGCTCGACAGCGGCGCGCGGATACGCGAAACCTTGACTTAACTTCTCACCGCGAAACTGCAACTACCGTCGCCGCCACTCGGGAAACGCGTCGCCAGTTACACTCTCGCGGCGCAATAAGGGGGTCAGCGTCTGCAATCCGAGCAGGTGCCAAAGATCTCGATGGTGTGGCTGACGTCGGAGAAGCCATGCTCGGCGGCGACTTCTGCCGCCCACTCCTCGACCTCATGGCCGCCTACCTCGACGGTGGAACCACAACGACGGCACACTAAATGGTGGTGGTGGTGTTCTGAGCACCTGCGGTAGACCGACTCGCCGGTGTCGGTGCGCAGAGTGTCGACCAGGCCCGCCGCTGCCATTGACTGCAGCGTCCGGTACACGGTGGTGAGCCCGATGTTGTCCCCGCGGCGGCGCAGCTCATCGTGCAGCTCTTGAGCTGAGCGGAATTCGTCGAGCGTCTCCAGCAGTGTCGAAATCGCCGCGCGCTGCCGGGTGGAACGGACGCCGGCGCCGGCTTCAGTCATCGGCGCCGCTCCTCCTCATCGCTTCGCTCTGCATCGTCGCCGGCGGGCGTCATCGGCGCCGCTCCTCCTCATCGCTTCGCTCTGCATCGTCGCCGGCGGGCGTCACGGGATGTCCTCGGCCGCGTGGGCGACGGCGTCGACGACAATGTGCGCGAGGTGGTGATCCGCCAGCCGGTATAGCACCTCGCGACCGGATCGCTCGCCGGCAACCACACCGGCCGCCTTGAGGATTTTCAGATGCTGGCTGACCAGCGGCTGCGGCACTCCGAGCGCATCGACCAGCTCATGTACGCAGCGTTGGGATTCGCGCAATTGCAGCACGATCGCGATCCGCACCGGCGCGGCCAGCGCGCGCAGCAGCTCGCCGGCGGCATCGAGAATCTCGCGCGCCGGCGGCGCGGGGTATTCGACGGACCCGTGCTCGTGGCCGACCAGATCGGAGCCGAGATCCGGGGTCACAGGTAAGGGCGCACCGTCGGCGGTCGGCGTGGAGGACGGCACCGAGGAGGACATCGCCATCGGAAGAGTCATCACCTCGAGAAGCGGGGAGTATCGGGCGGGTCCGCTACCTCGCACAGCAGCACCCTGCCCTCCACTGTCACATGCATGATGACGCATGTCAAAGATCGCCGTGCCGATCGTTACCATGACTGATGTTTTGCGCGGCGGACCACCGCCGTGAGCTCCGACCTGGAAGGGAGTGCGCTAGCCCGTGGCTTCCGTCATCGACGCCGTAGTCAACCTGGCCAAACGCCGCGGTTTCGTCTTCCCCGCCGGCGAGATTTACGGCGGCACGAAGTCGGCGTGGGACTACGGTCCGCTGGGGGTCGAGCTCAAAGAGAACATCAAACGGCAGTGGTGGCGTTCGGTGGTCACCGGCCGTGACGACGTGGTGGGGCTCGATTCGTCCATCATCCTGCCGCGGCAGGTGTGGGTGGCGTCCGGCCACGTCGAGGTCTTCCACGATCCGCTGGTCGAATCGCTGATCACCCACAAGCGCTACCGCGCCGACCATCTCATCGAGGCCTACGAGGCCAAGCATGGACAGCCACCGCCTAACGGGCTGGCCGACATCCGCGACCCGGAGACCGGCGACCCCGGCCAGTGGACCGAGCCGCGCGAGTTCAACATGATGCTCAAGACCTACCTCGGACCCATCGAGACGGAGGAGGGGATGCATTATCTGCGCCCCGAAACCGCGCAAGGGATTTTCGTCAACTTTGCCAATGTGCTGACGACCGCCCGCAAAAAGCCGCCGTTCGGAATTGGGCAGATTGGCAAGAGCTTCCGCAACGAGATCACCCCGGGCAACTTCATCTTCCGCACCCGGGAGTTCGAGCAGATGGAGATGGAGTTCTTCGTCGAACCGTCGACCGCCAAGGAATGGCACCAGTATTGGATCGACACTCGTCGGCAGTGGTACATCGACCTGGGCATCGATCCGGACAACCTGCGGCTGTATGAGCACGCCAAGGAAAAGCTGTCGCACTACTCCGACCGCACCGTAGACGTCGAGTACAAATTCGGCTTCGCCGGAAACCCATGGGGCGAGCTGGAAGGCGTAGCGAATCGAACCGACTTCGACTTATCAACGCACGCAAAGCATTCCGGCGTCGACCTGTCCTTTTATGACCAGGTCAACGACACCCGCTACACGCCCTACGTCATCGAGCCCGCGGCCGGCCTGACTAGGTCGTTCATGGCGTTCTTGATCGACGCCTACACCCAAGATGAAGCGCCGAATGCCAAAGGTGGGGTGGACAAGCGCACGGTGCTTCGACTCGACCCACGCCTAGCGCCGGTCAAGGCCGCGGTGCTGCCGCTGTCGAGGCACGCCGACTTGAGTCCGATGGCCCGCGACCTGGCCGGCGAACTGCGCAAGAGCTGGAACATCGAGTTCGACGACGCCGGCGCCATCGGTCGCCGCTACCGGCGCCAGGACGAGATCGGTACACCGTTCTGCATCACAGTGGATTTCGACTCACTCGAGGACAACGCCGTCACGGTGCGCGAGCGTGACGCCATGACTCAAGAGCGAGTCGCAATGAACGCCGTCGCCGACTATCTGGCGGTCCGGCTCAAGGGCAGCTAAAACCACCGCTTCGCAAAACGTGGCTTCTTCGAAGCGGAAACTTGAATTCGGGCAGCTGTCACGCCGGCTTTGAAACCGCGGGCTTCGGGAATTCGGGGATATCGATCACCGGCGATATTTTTCGGGTTTCCTGCTCAAGTTGTTGCGGCGGTCTGGACAGTTGTCTGGTTAAACGCGTGGTCAGGGGCGACTTGGTTTCGCCGAAGTGCGGATTTTTGGACGGAATTGACCTAGTATTTGGCGGTAGTAGTCGACACGCGTCTAGTTCCGCTGTCAGGGCTGCGAAGTTGTCGAAGCCGCTGCTGCGGCTGGGAATGTTGGGGTTGCCGTGGTTCCTGCTTTTACGCTCTTTCCGCCGGAGGTCAACTCGGCATTGATCTTCGGCGGCGCCGGCTCGGGTCCGTTGTTGACCGCGGCGTCGGCCTGGGATTGGTTGGCGTCCGATTTGGCGACGTCGGCGTCGTCGTTTCAGTCGGTGGTGGCTGGGCTGGCCAGTGCCGTGTGGACCGGTCCGGCGTCTTTGTCGATGGCGGCGGCCGCCGCTCCTTATGTCATGTGGTTAACCGCGGCCGCGGGGCAGGCTGAGGCGGCGGCCAACCAGGCTCGGGCGGCGGCAACGGCGTACGAGTCGGCCAGGATCGCGACGGTGCTTCCGGCGGCGGTGACCGCGAACCGGGTGTCTTTGGCGACGCTGGTCGCCACCAACCTCTTGGGTCAGAACACGCCGGCGATCGCAATGAATGAACTCGAGTATTTCGAGATGTGGGCTCAGGATGTGGCCGCGATGGTGGGGTATCACGTCGGGGTGACGTCGGCAGCGACGATACTGCCGTCGTTCAGTTTGCCGCAGTTGAGCCTGACGGGGCTGCCGGGCTTGCTGTCGTCGGCGGTGTCAGAAGTTACCTCGGCGGTGTCGTCGGCGGCGGCCCCGCTGGTCACCGTCGCCGGGACGGCGGCTTCGGGCGTGGGGTCTGAGGTGGCTGGGTTGGCCAGCACGGTGCCGCTGTCGTCGGTGGAATCGTTTGCTCAGATCGCGATGTATCCCGCCAGCATGGCGATGTCGCCGATCATGATGGCCGTGCAGGCGGCAACGCAGAGCGCACACGGAGCGGGTATGGCTGCTACTGCGGCGGGAGCCGGTTTAGTGGACGCGCCGAAGTTCGTCGGTGGGGCTGCTCCCGCGATGACCGGGCTGGGCGGCGCGGGTGGTCTGGGCTCGGACGTGTCGGGGGGCTTGGGTAGGGCGCGGCTGGTGGGCGCGATGTCGGTGCCGCCGAACTGGGAAGGGTCGGCGCCGGGGCGAATGGTTTCCTCGGCAATGCCGGGGCTGGGTGCCCAGAGCGCGGCTGCGATGGCCGGGGCTCCCGCTGGTGGCGGTATGCCGATGATGCCGATGCCGATGGGCGGTGGTGGCGCTGGTGCCGGTGGTGGGATGCCACTGGGCCGCGGCGGCGCCAGTCCCAACATGGCCCAGAACCGGCCCAGTGTGGTGCCGCGGGTCGGCGTCGGATAGGTCGGGAAATGACACATAAAGACCACGGCACAGGACTAGGCTGCGTACGAGGGATGTCAGATGCTTGATGCTTTGATAAAACTGCAGATTTTGGGTGTTAAATTGCCTTACGCTTTACGATCCGGCCGTAGCGACGCGCATGTCGTTGCGGTGGGTGGATGTCGAGGTACGTGGTTGTCGGAGCCGCTGATGCGGCCGGATCTGCGAGGGTGCAATGGTTCTTAATTTTTCCTGGTTGCCGCCGGAGATTAACTCGGCGCGGATCTTTGCCGGCGCCGGATCGGGATCATTGTTCACCGCGGCATCGGCCTGGGACGGGTTGGCGTCGGACTTGTCGGCGTCGGCGTCCTCGTTTAATTCGGTGCTTTCGGGACTGGCCAACGGGGCCTGGACCGGCCCGGCGTCCTTGTCGATGGCCGCGGCGGCCGTGCCCTACGTGACGTGGTTGAGCGGAGCGGCGGCGCAGGCCGCGGAGGCGGCCGGCCAGGCTCGCGCGGCGGCCACGGCATTCGAGTCGGCGCTGGCGGGCACGGTGCCGCTGCCACTGGTCACCGCTAACCGGGCGGCGTATCAATCGTTGGCGTCAACCAACTACCTCGGCCTGAACACTCCGGCCATTTTCGCTACCGAGTTCGAGTACGTCGAGATGTGGGCCCAGGATGTGGGCGCGATGTTGGGGTATCACGCCGGAGCGACATCGGTAGCGTCGGCGTTGCCGGCGTTCAGTTTGCCGTCGTTGAGCTTGTCCGGGCTGGAGGGATTGGTCTCCACGGCGACGGCCCCGCTGCTGAACGGTCTTACCCCCGCGTTGTCGGTGGTTTCGGGCGTGGGGTCTGAGGTGGCTGGGTTGGCCAGCACGGTGCCGGTGTCGTCGTTGACATCGGTGGCTCAGATCGCGATGTATCCCGCCAGCATGGCGATGTCGCCGATCATGATGGCCGTGCAGGCGGCAACGCAGAGCACGAACGCAGCGGGTATGGCGGCCGGTGCGGCCGGTGCGGCCGGTGCCGGTTTAGTGGACGCGCCGAAGCTCGTCGACCCGGCTGCTGGCGCGCTCAAGGGGCTGGGCGGCATGGGCGGCATGGGTGCGGGGATGTCAGCAGGTCTGGGTCAAGCCCGGTTGGTGGGGGCGATGTCGGTGCCGCAGACCTGGCAGGGCTCGATGCCGTCACGGATGGGGTCTTCGGCGATGTCGGGCATGGGTGGCGCCGCGATGGCTGGGGCTGGGGCTCCCGCCGGCGGCGGTGGCATGCCGATGATGCCGATGCCGATGGGTGGCGGCGCGGGCGCCGGCGGCGGAATGCCGATGGGCCGCGGCGGCGCCAGTCCGCACGTGACGCAGAACCGGCCCAGCGTGGTGCCGCGGGTGGGTGTCGGATAGGCGTTACGCCAGCCCAACGTCGACGCGGCCCGCGGGACTCCCAGCGGTCTGTGCCGAGCCTGCGGGCAGCCTCCGCTCGGCCTTGGCGCGAAAATGGCTTTGACGTGGACTTGAGCCGACGCTTGCCGATGCAGCTCGACGGCGGAGCGGTTCAGCCATCGGACCGTTTCCGATCTAGTTGCTTCTAGGGGGCGCGAAATCGGAAAATTCGGGATATTGTCCCCATAATCGGCTTACGATGCGAAGTACCCGGTAGCGACGGGTTCGCCACTGGTTGTGACGTGTACTGGATCGGCTGCGAAAGGAGGCAGCGTGTTATTGCCTCTCGGTTCGCCCTTGCCTGACGACGCGGTAGTGGCGGCTCGGGCTAAGTCGGGCCTGCTCGGCGGCTTGACGGTCCCGCTGAGCTGGGGCGTCGCCGTTCCGCCGGACGATTACGACCATTGGGCGCCGGAACCTGAAGAGGGTGCCGAAGCCGAAGTCAAGGCCGTCGTTGAGACGAATCTGAATGCTGAAGAGCTCGCCGAAGGCATGGACGAGTGGAATGAGTGGTCGGAATGGGCCGAGTGGCAGGCCGAAGCCGAACCTCGTTTCGAACTCCCGCGGACCAGTAGCGTAGTACCCCACTCCCCAGCGGCCGGTTGAGAGATGATTCCGGCAACCAAAGACAAACTGTATGGCAGGTCCAAAGTAATTCAATCCAGTTAGAGGAGATAGGCAAATGGCAACGCGATTTATGACTGACCCGCACGCGATGCGTGCGATGGCTGGCCGTTTTGAGACTCACGCTCAGACGGTCGAGGACGAGGCTCGCCGTATGTGGGCGTCGTCGGTGAACATTTCGGGTGCTGGCTGG
>Ga0182012_10003973_pt1 | contig 15592 bp, 8 predicted proteins | sample 612S2SmetaG_FD_120486 | JGI IMG/M metagenome (GOLD analysis project Ga0182012, IMG submission 120486) | Permafrost microbial communities from Stordalen Mire, Sweden - 612S2S metaG | ecosystem: Environmental > Terrestrial > Soil > Wetlands > Permafrost | place: Sweden: Stordalen | collected...
CGCACTCAAGAAAGCACTCGCGGCAAAAGGCAGCTATCTACTCGAAGTACGAACACGAGGCGACATCCCCATGCCCCGCACCGGCTACTGGGATATCGCAGATTTCCTGCGCCTCGGCAACGATTAATTCTAACGGCAACATAGGAGCACAACATGGCGAGAAGCATTACGGAAGAAGAGAAATCATTGGTAGAGTCTATGCTGCAACGCGCGCGCGCGGCGATGCGCGTGGCCTACAACTTTGACCAGGCGCGGGTCGACGACCTGTGCCGCGCCGTCGCCTGGGCCACGGCGAATGAGGAAACATTTGTCGCCCTGAGCGAGATGAGCGTGGCCGAGAGCGGCATGGGCAACGCCGATGGCGGCAAGACGCGGCGCTTCAAGATCATCGGCATCCTGCGCGACGCGCTGCGCACAAAGAGCGTCGGCGTGATCGAAGAGATCCCCGAAAAAGGCATCGTGAAATACGCCAAACCCGCCGGCGTGATCGCGGGCCTCTTGCCGGTGACCAACCCACTCGTCACCATCGTCGCCATGACCATCAACGCGCTCAAGTGCCGCGACGCGGTGATCTTTTCGCCTCATCCCAGCAGCCGCCGCACGGCCATGGAAGCGGTGCGCATCCTGCGCGAAACACTGCGTGGCCAAGGTGCGCCGGAAGATCTGATCCAGTGCCTGGAAAAGCCCAGCATTCCGCTGGCCCAGGAGTTGATGTCCAGTTGCGATCTGACGATTGCCACCGGCGGCTCGCAGATGGTGCGCGCCGCGTACAGCTCCGGCAAGCCGGCCTACGGCGTGGGCGCAGGCAACGCCACCATGATCATCGACGAGACGGCGGACATTGCCGATGCCGCGAAAAACTCCCGCATCAGCAAGACCCACAACAACGGCTCGGGCTGCTCCTGCGACGGCAATCTGCTGGTGGAGGACTCGATTTATGACCGCTTCCTGGCGCAGCTCAAGCTGGAGGGCGGCTATGTTGTTTCGCCCGACGAGAAGAAGCTGCTCGAAACGGCCATGTGGGACGCCGAGGGCCATCGCTTGCTCGACACGGTCGCCCGCTCCGCAACAGTCGTTGCAGAGCGCGCCGGATTCTCTGTGCCCGCGGCGACAAAGTTCCTCATCGTTCCCGAAAATCAAATTGGCAAACAGCACCGCTTCTCCGGCGAGAAGCTGACGACCGTGCTCGCCATCTTCCGCTACAGCGGCTTCGATACGGTCTTGAACATGGTCGATCAGATTTTGGAAGTAGGCGGCAAAGGCCACTCCACCGGAATTTACACCTTCAATGACGATCACATCCGCGCGCTGGCGCTGCGCGCTCCGGTAAGCCGCATCACCGTCCGCCAGCCTCAGGTCTCGGCCAACGCCGGCTCCTTCACCAATGGAATGCCCATGACGGCGAGCCTCGGCTGCGGCACCTGGGGCGGCAACATCGTCAGCGAAAACATCGGCGTAAAACACTACATGAACACAACCTGGGTCAGCGTGCCGATCCCGGAAGACAAGCCGACCGAAGAAGAGATCTTCGGCCGGTTTTACAAGACGGAAGTTCCGGTTGCGGTCACCGCGTAGGCGGATTCATTGAAGTGTTCGGAGCAAGCGGGGGCGTTGACGCTCCTGCTCCCTCCAATGGAACTAGCCTTCACCAAGAATTCACGAGATCGAACTCAGTATTCGATTGCCGATGCCTCTTGCGCCATGCTAAGGTTCGGATGGTCTTTGGGTAGGTGCATGATCCAATCTGCACGATACCCACAGCCAATCCCAAGCCAATTCCAAGGAGGATCGACCATGATGAGAAAAACTGGATTCCTGGTGATGATGCTGGCGGTTTGCGTCAGCTTGACGGGCCTCGCGCTGGCCCAGGACAGCGTGGACACGGCCTCAGCCTGCGCGGGGCTGCCAACACACAGTCAACTGCAGGCGGCGCTGGGCGCCGCGCAAGCGACATCGAACGGCGGCTTCGGCCTGCAGATGTGGGGCACCATCGTCAACCGGGACGGAGTGGTGTGCGCCGTGGCCTTTACCGGGACAAATCGTGGCAGCCAGTGGCCGGGCAGCCGCGTGATCTCCGCGCAGAAGGCCAATACCGCAAATGCCTTCAGCTTGACTGGACTGGCACTCTCTACAGCCAACCTCTACAGCGCGGTGAATCCGGGGGGCAGCCTCTACGGGCTGCAGGCCAGCAACCCGGTGGACACACACGTTGCCTACCGGGGCGACCCGAACGACTATGGGCAGTCCAACGATCCCATGGTCGGTTACCGCATCGGCGGGGTGAACGTGTTCGGCGGCGGCTTGGCGCTTTATAACAAAGCCGGCGTGCTGCTAGGCGCGCTTGGCGTCAGTGGAGACTCGTCCTGCGCGGACCATAACATAGCATGGCGCACCCGGAATACGCTGGTACTGGACTATGTTCCCGCCGGAGTGAGTGGCGATGCAAAACGACCGGACAACATCGTCTACGACATTACAGACGCGGCTGGCCTGCAGATCGGCGTGAGCGCAGGCGGATGGGGCCATCCGGTTTGCAGCGCCGCTGCGAAGACGATTGCTGCTACCCTTCCTGTAGTTCGTTAGCATCCATCAAAAGGCGCGGATGCCCGGTCTTGCGAATTGAACCTGGTGTCCGCGCAGTTTCCGGCTCAGGAATTCGTCGTATTGCGCACGGATGCACGTCTTGACATGGCATGAGCAGATTCCTCTGGCCAATTGCATCCGGGGCGGTTTATTCTGAACGAGCTTCATTTTTTCCCTCGACGTTCTTCGTCCTCTGGACGAGGGAGTCGGCTGCCAGAAGCCGGTTTTTTCAAACGGTCGCGTCGCCGCAGTCTGCCAAGTTGTTTTCAAGATCGAGCCCAGGTTGCATTCAAGATCAGGCTTAGATCGCTTCCTATTTGGAAACTACGAGGCCGCTGGATGCCTGTTGCGCTCAGCCCCACATATCGTGTCGACGCCGCTTACGCTGTCATTACTGCGAACATACGGTTGCGCTGGGCTATTGACTGGAAAACGAGAGACTGCAAAGCGGCCGTCCGCACAGCTGCGTTGTTTGCGCTCGCTTTATACATGCTTGGTGCTCGGGCGCAGGCGCAGTTAGTTTTGCCCGTAGGCCAGACCGGCACAGCGCAAACGGCCACGCTACAGATCACAACCGCGGGCACTCCTTCGGCCATCAACGTAGTTACCCAGGGCACAACCAACCTCGACTTCAAACTCGCGACCGGAGGCAGTTGCGCGACAGGAACGGCCTATAACGCTAACGCGACCTGCACCGTCAACTTTACCTTCACGCCATCGCACCCTGGGCTGCGTATGGGCGGCGTCACACTTACAAATGCTGCGGGTACAGTGCTGGCCAGCGCTTACATCAGCGGAACCGGCACTGGCCCGCAGGTTGCTTTCAGCGGTACCAGTACTCTCGCTTCCCCCCTGGGCAGCGGATTCAGCTCTCCGTGGGGAGTCGCAACGGACGCGGCTGGAAATGTCTATGTCGGCGATTACGCGAACAAGGCGGTCGAAGAGGTGCCGGTGGGATGCGCCAGCTCGAGTTGCAGGGCTGCCCTGGGCGGCGGATTCGCGCAGCCGACCAGCGTGGCTGTGGATGGATTGGGCAGTGTCTACGTCGCCGACCAAGGTGCGCCGGCGGTTGAGCAGATCCCGCTGGGATGCAAAACTTCAAGCTGCGTCATTGCGCTCGGAGGCGGGTTCGGTGCGCCTCGAGGCGTCGCTGTGGATGCAGGCGGGAATGTTTACGCATCCGATGGCGGGTTGGTGAAGAAGATTCCGCTGGGGTGCGTAAATACAAGTTGCGTTAGTACTTTTGCCAACGGATTTGGAGATCCGGGCCAGATTTCGATCGATCTGGCCGGGAACCTCTACGTCACGGACGACAGGCAAAACGAGGTGGTTGAGATACCCGCCGGCTGCACGACCTCAAGTTGCAGGTTGTTGCTGGGCGGCGGATTTACGTCGCCCTATGGCGTGGCGGTCGATGCCGGCGGGCGCGTCTACGTGGCGGCTGACGGGACGAATGTGATTTGGTCGATGCAGCCGGAGTGCGCGTCTTCCAGTTGCGTATCCCTGCTGGCCAGCGGTCTGAGCGCACCTTATAACCTCGGGTTGGACGGCAGCGGCAACCTCTACGTAGCAGGCAGGCAGAGTAACTCGATTGAGCAGATTGCGCTGGCTAGCGCGCCCACGATCAACTTTCCCACTACAACCACGGACGGGACGACAGACACGACGGATGGCGCCCAGACGGTACAGGTCTACAACAACGGCAACGCGCCGTTGGCCTTCACGGGCCTGAGCTACGGCGCGGACTTCCCGGAGGCGGGCGACTACTCCAACGCATGTTACGGCACGCTGAGTCTTGCCAGCGGCGCGGAGTGTGTTCTGCCCGTAACGTTCGCGCCCGTGAATCCCGCGAACGGCGCCCTCAGCGAGAACGTAACGCTGACCGACAATGTGCTTAACTCAAGCGGCGCAACCCAGAGTGTGCCGGTGAGCGGTAAGGCATTTCTACAGACTTATCCGCTGGCTATCACGGCCAACAACAGTGCTTATGGCACAATATCTCCCGTGAGCGGCGGAAGCTACGCGGCTGGATCCGTGGTAACCATCACCGCCGCGCCCAACCCCGGCTATTACTTTGTCATCTGGACGGGTAGCGCGGACGTAGCCTCGGCATCGAGCGCTAGCACCAGCATCACGATGAACGGTCCGGAGAGCATTCAGGCGAACTTCGCTGCGATTCCAGGCTTTGTGGTTACGACGACGACCGACGACTCAATGGGCATGGCGGCAAACTGCCCCAGTTCCAACAACTGCAGCCTGCGCGACGCGCTGGCCGCGGCAACCGCAGCGGGCGCGGGCCATATCACCTTTAGTCCCGCGGTGTTTGCCACGCCTCAGACCATCACTCTGGGCTCGGGCGGCTCGCTCAACATCCCTGCGAACACATCGATCACCGGCCCGACTACCGTCTCCGGCACTACGCTCACACAGTTGGTTACGCTGAGCGGCGGCGGCAAGTACCAGATCTTTACAGTCGGGACCAACGGGAACGGCGGGGCCGTAGCAATAAACGGCATGGTTTTCGTAAACGCCAATGGGAGTGCGATTAACGCCAGCACGCCGCTGACTGTGACCAATTGCAGCTTCTCCAAGAACTCCAGTTCTGGAGATGGCGGCGCTATAAACACCACCGCTCAACTCACTGTAATCAACAGTACCTTCTCAAATAATTCAACTAGCTCCAATGGCGGAGCAATTTACTCAAGCGCAACGCTAACGGTGACCAGCAGCACCTTCTTCGGCAATTACACCAGCAACTCCTCTGTTCAAACTCCTGGAGGCGGCAGCTATGGAGGGGCGATAGCTTCCGAGTCCGCGATATCCGTGGCGAACAGCACCTTCATCAACAACGGCGCAAGCATCGCGTATGGCGGCGCAATTTACGCGGAAGGCCCACTCACGGTTGCCAACACCACGTTCTCCGGCAATTCCGTGACGAAATACACCATTATCATTCAAGGCCACACCGCTTCGCTCGGCGGCGTAGGCGGCGCGATTGACGCGGCATCTTCGCAACCAAACGCGATCGACAACAGTATCTTCTCCGGGAATAACGGCTCAAATAACAGCGGCGCCTTCGATGCAATCGATGCTACAAATACCGCAGCCGATCACAACCTTTATTACGGCGGCGATGCCTGTAATGGCTGCGTCACGAACACCAATGCCGTAAGCGGCAATCCGCTGCTGGCTGCGCTGGGCAGCTACGGAGGCCCGACCCAGACGCTGCTGCCGCTCCCCGGCTCAGCTGCACTTTGCGCGGGCGTAAGTGAATCCGTAAACGGTACTCCAATATCCGCCGACCAGCGCGGTACTGCAATACCCACGACATTTGGCTCAACGCAATGCTACGACGTTGGCGCAGTGCAGACCGACTACGGGCTTAGCTTTACAACAAGCCCGTCACCGACCCAGGCCGTCGGCCAGCCGCTCTTGCCTGCGCCGGTTATCACGCTGACTGAGTCCGGAAACGGGCTGACCGCTGAGAGCTTCAACCTTACGGTCTCTGCCAATGTGGGTACGCTCAGCGGAAGCGCGACTGAGAGCACGTCTACAACCGCAGGTGCAACTGCGGGCCAGGCCACATTTACTGGACTTAGTATCAGCCCGATGGAGGCCAACGACTCGCTTACCAGCAGCCTGACGCTGACGGCGAGCAGCACCGCCACACAAGTTTCCATCACCGCAACGAGCAGTACCTTTAGCGTGGGCAGCGGGGACATTGCTCCAGCTATTACCAGCGCGTCCAGCACAACCTTTACGCCATCGGTGTCGAATTCGTTTACGGTGACGGCGACTGGTTACCCCCCGCCTGCGTTCACGGAGTCCGGCAATTTGCCAAGTGGCGTGACTCTTGCGAGTAACGGCGTGCTGAGCGGCACGCCGCCAGCGGGCACAGGCGGAAGCTATCCCATCATCATTACAGCGAATAATAGCGTGGGAAGCCCGGCCATGCAGAACTTTACGCTGAATGTGTCGAACTCGACGGCGACCGTGACGCTCGGCAATCTGGCGCGGACTTACACTGGCTCGTCGCTCGCTGTAAGTGTAACCACAACTCCGGCAAATCTAGCCACGACTGTTACCTATGCCGGCATTGCACCCACGGTATATGCGCAGAGCGCTACACCGCCAACAGCGGCCGGTAGCTATACGGTGAACGCAACTATCAATAGCGGCCAAGGCTACAATGGCTCGGCGACCGGGACGCTGGTCATCGCAAATGCTACGGCGACAATCTCGTTCAGCAATCTGAACCAGACTTACTCCGGCTCGCCGCTCGCGGCAACCATCACCACGACGCCGAACAATATTGCCTACAGCGTGAGTTACTCAGGCAGCAGCTATGGACCAACATCCACGCCGCCAACCAACGCAGGCAACTATGCGGTAACGGCGAATATCACCGGCACAAACTACACGGGGACGGCAAGCAACACGCTTGTCATTGCTCCTGCTACATCGAGTATTACGCTGACTGCGAGCGCAAATTCCGTATTCTTAACGAACCCTATAACGCTTACCGCCAACGTTACCTCTGGCGCCGGCACGCCAACCGGCAGCGTCACGTTCTACAGCGGCTCGACCGTGCTCGCCCAGAGTCCATTGTCCGGCGGCATGGCAACATACACCACAAGCAGCCTTGCCGCCGGTACGCAGCAGATTACAGCCAGTTACCAGGGAAGCAATAACTTCTCGCCTTCTGTCAGCAATGGCTCGATCAACCTGGTGGTAGAGAATCTCAACCTTTCTATCACCTCGCCGACAAGCACGGCGCAACCCGGCGGAGCCGCGGTATTTACCTTCACGGTGACCCCGACCGGGGGAACGACATTCCCATCCGCCGTCAGCTTCAGCATCGCCGGTCTGCCATCCGGAGCAACATATACATTTTCGCCATCTCCCATACCCGCTGGCGCAGGATCGACTGTGGTAACGCTCACCGTGCAGGTGCCGCAGAATGTATCTTCCATCAAACCTGCAAGCGGAGGCCCAACCCTTGCTGGGGCGGGGATGCGCATGGCGCCGTTTGCGCTTGCGCTGCTGCTCTTGCCTTTTGCCGGCAGGCTGCGCCGTGCGGGGCGCGGCTTCAACAGAGTCATGTATGTAGCGCTTCTGTTGGTCGCGAGTTTGGCAACTGTCGGCGGCATTGCAGCCTGCGGCGGGGCCGGCAACAGCGCCGCACAGCCACAAACCTACAATCTGACAATCACCGTTACAGCCGGTTCACTGTCGAATACATTCAACGCGACGCTGACCGTTGGATAACACGAAGTCTTAATTTCAATTGCACAGGATCTTGCGAGATAAACAGAAATGATTCGACCCTTCAGCGTTTCCTATTCTGCACGGACTCTGGTGCTGCTGCTCTGCGAAGCTGTTGTCGTGAGCGGCTCATTTCTTCTTGCCGCTGCGCACCTGGCTGGCCCGCATCCCGATGCCGTCCTTTTCTACGATAACGGCTTGCTGAAGATCGCCGGTATCACGGCTCTGACGTTGCTTCTCTTCTACTACTTCGATCTCTACGAGCCGCAGCGCATCTCGGAACGTTGGGAAACTTACCTCCGGCTCATGCTGGTCGTCAGTCTGTTATTTATTCTGCTCGCGGCGCTGTTTTATTTTTTCCCGGCGATCAATTTGGGCTGGCACGTCCTGCTCCTCGGCATTTCGATTCTTGCTGTTTCACTTCTCGTCTGGCGTTCTATCTATAAATCGGTTATCGGACATGCGGCGTTCCACGAATGCGTCTATGTATTGGGCAGCGGTGAGCGGGCTCGCGCTGTGATTGAGTCTCTGCGGGCCAGAAGCGATGCGGGCATTCAGGTCGTTGAAGGCGAGAGCCAGTGCACACTGAACGAAGACAGCGAACGGTTTGCCTCGGACCTGCGCATCTTCCGCGACAAGAAGACCCGTATCGACCGCATCATTCTCGCCATGGAAGACCGGCGCGAATCGATGCCTGTCGCTGAACTGCTCGAACTACGGCTGCGCGGGGTTGCGATTGAAGACAGCAGCTTTGTGATGGAGCGCCTCATGGGCAGGCTGCCCCTGGACGGACTCAATCCCAAAAACATCATTTTCACGGAGGGGTTCAACCTGAAGGCCTCCAATCAATTTGCAGAGCGCTTTATCTCTATCCTTGCCTCGCTCATTGGGATGACGGTCTTCCTGCCGCTGCTTCCCTTCCTCGCCCTGGCCATTCGCCTGTCTTCCCCTGGACCCGCTCTCATCCGTCAAACGCGCGTTGGCCTGCATGGCCGGCCGTTTTCCATGCTGAAATTCCGCACCATGCGTCTGCACGCCGAGCCAGATACCGCCATATGGACGGAAAAGAACGACCCTCGCGTGACTCCTCTGGGCGGATTCCTGCGCAAGGCCCACTTCGATGAGATCCCTCAATTTTGGAACGTCCTGCGAGGAGAAATGGGGATTGTCGGCCCCCGCCCGGAGCGGCCGGAGTTTGTGCAGTGGTTAGCCAAAGAGATTCCCTTTTATGAGCTGCGGCATATTGTTCGCCCAGGGATCACGGGCTGGGCCCAGATACGATATCAATACGGCGCAAGCCTGGAAGAAACAAAGCGAAAACTTGAATACGACCTGTATTACATCAAGCACCTGTCGATAGGCCTGTATTTACTCATCTTGTTCGAGACGATCAAGACCAGTTTGCTGGGCAGGGGCTCGCAGTAACGGCGGGCATCGGATCGTTTAGCCTTCGCTATCGAGGTACAATCCGCGACTGTTGATAGGATGAAAGCAATGGATACGTATCTGGTCACGGGCGCAGCGGGCTTTATCGGCAGGTCGATCGCTGCCGAACTGCTGGCACGTGGAAAGAAAGTTCGCGGCATAGACAACTTTGCCACCGGCAAGCGCGAAAATCTGATTGGCCTTGAAGCGATGGAGTTGATCGAGGCTGACATCAACGATGCCCAGGCGGTGGCCGAGGCATGTCGGGGCGTCGAGTGCATCTTTCATGAGGCGGCCATCCCCTCCGTGCCGCGCTCCATTGAAGATCCAGTGGCAACCAACCACGCCGGCGTGTCAGGAGCGGTACAGTTGCTGGTAGCAGCGAAGGATGCAAGAGTTCGACGGGTGGTTTATGCCGGCTCCTCGTCGGTGTACGGAAATACTCCGACTTTGCCGAAGTCGGAGCAGATGCAGCCCAATCCGATCTCCCCTTATGCGGCGTCGAAGCTGGCTGGCGAACTCTACATGCAATCGTTCACCCGAGTGTATGGGCTGGAGACCGTCACGCTGCGTTACTTCAACGTCTTTGGCCCCTGGCAGGACCCCACTTCGCACTACTCCGGCGTTTTGGCCATCTTTACCCGAAAGATGATGGCGGGCGAAACTCCCACCATTTACGGCGACGGAGAACAGAGCCGCGACTTTACCTTCATTTCGAATGTCATCCACGGCAATCTGCTGGCCTCAGAAGCTGCGACGGAGCAAGTTTCCGGCAAGGTCTTCAATGTGGCTACGGGAGCTCGCGTAACGCTGAACCAGACCGTCGAACTCCTGCGCGATGCGACGGGATACACAGGAAAAGTAGCGTACGCAGCGGAACGCGGCGGCGATGTCAAGCATTCCCTGGCCGATATCAGCAGGGCTAAAGAATCCTTCGGCTACGAGCCGATCGTCGACTTCCGCGAGGGCATCGCGCGCACGGTTGCCTGGTACAAGGCAGCCGCGGAGACTACACTTGCGCACAGCGGGAGCCGTGGATGACAACGTCGTTAGCGGATAGAACCGCAGAGATCAAAGCAAAGATAGAGACCCGCCATGCGCGCATCGGCATTGTCGGTATGGGGTATGTGGGCCTGCCATTGGCGCTGCAGTTCAGCCAGGAGCGCTTTACCATTACCGGATTCGATATTGATTCCCGCAAGGTGGAGACGCTTAATCAGGGCGGTTCCTATATCGTTCGCATTCCCGCGGCGGAGATTCAAGCGGCCCGGAAGAACGGCTTTGCCGCCTCCGCCGATTACAGCCTGATTGCCCAGATGGATGCTGTGCTGATCTGTGTGCCCACGCCGCTCAACGAGTATCGCGAACCCGACCTCAGCTATGTGACAAGCACGGTGAAATCCATCGCTCCCTATCTGAGGGAAGGCCAACTGATCGTTCTCGAGAGCACAACCTATCCCGGCACGACGGAAGAGATCGTGGTGCCGATTTTGGAAGAGGGTAATCTCTCAGGCCTGCGTGTGGCGCGCGACGCTAACAGCCCAGGATTCTATGTTGCGTTTTCACCCGAACGCGAAGACCCTGGCAATGACACGATTGCTCGGCGCGAGATTCCCAAGGTCGTTGGCGGCTGCGGACCGGCTGCCCTGGATCTGGCCTGCGCCCTTTACGGGTCCATCTTCAACAGCACCGTGCCCGTCTCCTCGCCCGCCGTTGCGGAGATGACGAAGCTGCTTGAGAATATCTATCGCTGCGTCAACATCGCGCTGGTGAATGAACTCAAGCAGCTTTGCATGCGCATGGACATTGACCTGTTCGAAGTGATTGACGCGGCAAAGACCAAGCCATTCGGTTTTCAGGCGTTTTATCCTGGGCCCGGACTGGGCGGGCATTGCATTCCCATTGACCCGTTCTACCTTTCCTGGAGGGCCAAGAAGTACGACTTTCACGCGCGGTTTATCGAGCTCGCCGGACGGGTCAACAATGCCATGCCGTACTTTGTGGTGGAACATATCGCCGGCGCGATGGACCAGCACGGCAAGCCGCTGCACGGCTCGCGCATTTTGATCCTCGGCATGGCTTACAAGCGCGATGTCGACGATCTGCGCGAGTCGCCCTCGCTCACCATTATCGAACTGCTGCAAAAGCGCGGCGCGCAGGTGGAATATAACGACCCGTACTTTCCCAGCGTCGGACGCGGTCGCAGATATGCGCTCAACATGACCTGCACGCCGCTCGATCGCATTCCTGAGTTCGACTGCGTGGCGATCATCACCGATCACACCCAGTACGACTATGCGGAGATTGTGAACAAGGCGAAGCTGGTGGTGGACACGCGCAACGCGACCAAGGGAATTACTGCGGAAAATATAGTCAGGTGCTGAGCGAGGAAACACTACGGTCTGCCGGAAACAACTCCACCATTTATCGATGAATTTTTCGGGTACAAGTCACACTCGAGAGAGAGCGTCGTGGTAAACGCGGCGAAAGAACCGGAACGCATCCACCTTGCCAAACCATCCGGCCAGAGTTCGGGGCCTATATGTGAAGCAGAGGACCGAGTAGCCGAGGAACTCCTGTTCTGCCGCGCTTGCGTCAAGCTCTTTCAATGTGGCTGCGTAGCGGCCAGCAAGAGGGCGATGGCAGAAAAAGGTCTTGTTCGCGCCAATGGCAAAGGGAACAATCGCTCGCGGCACTGAGAAATATTGATGAACCCCGTCGATTACGCCGGGCCATTCGCCGTTGAAGCAATCATCCAAGATGACAATTCCGCCATCGGCCAAGGCTCCTTCGCAAGTGGCCAGATCGCTGGCAGTGATAGCTGCCGTATGACCGCCATCGATGCTGATGAGCCGGAATGGGCCGCGGCCCAATTCCATCAAATCTTCTGAAGTCAGTTGTGTGGAATCGCCCTCGTGAATCACCAGACGGCTCAGATCGGCGTGGCGGCGAAGATTCTGCTTGAACCGCGCCAGATCCCCCGCTCCGGAGCCATCCACATTCAAGTCCTGGTGCGAAAACAAATCAACGGCGACTGCGGCTTCGTTCCCTTGACATAGAAGGTAAAGCAAGATGAACAGTTTGCCGTGATGAACGCCGATCTCAGCCACACCGCCGGCACAAAGCTCTTCTCTCTGCTTGATCGACAAAAGAACAATGGCTTCGGGCGCGCCGGCAAGCAACCAGCCTTTCACCATGTGTTGGCCATGATGGAGGTAGGCCTGGAAACTTGGCTTGCTCATGGAAGCATCATAATTTTTAGTAAAGCCGGAAGTTCACTTCGATGGTGATCATCACCGGCACAGGCGTCTTGCCGTCTTTCATGGCGGGCTTGAATTTGTACTGGCGCACTGCCTCCAGGGCCTTTTCGTCGAGCCCCATGCCGAGGGGGCGAACAACCTTTGGGTTCTGCGGATTGCCCTGCGCATCGACGATCATCTGGATGAGAACCAGTCCCTGATATTTGGCGCGCCGCGCCTCGTCGGAAAACTCCGAATCGACGGCGTGCAAGACCTGTGGCGCGGAGACTCCGCCGCCGATGCGATACAGGCCGCCGCCTGCGTTGCCGCCGGAGCCGGGACCGTAGCCGTCGCCGTTCCCTGAACCCAGCCCGCCGCCAGCGCCTGAGCCAATGCCGCCGTTACTGCCGGTGCCATTGGATAGAACCACGCTGTTCGAACTCTTCATTCCAATATCGGGCAGCGGATTGTCCGGCAGCTTCAGGTCTTTTTGAACGTCGATCGCGGCCGGGATGGGAATCTTCGGCTTGTCGAAGGTCTGCACCATAGGCGGAACGATGGGCTTGTCCACAATCTCCGGCAGCTTGCCCTTGCTGGCCTGAATCAGGCTTCTGTCGCCACCGCCGCCTCCGCCGCCAGCTGTATTCTGCTTGATCGGCCCTTTGTACGCACTGATATCGACATTTGTCAGAACCGTAGGCTGCTTGACGGTGTCAATAATCTTCTTGCCGACAAAAAACAAAAGTATGGCAACGATAAGGACGTTGACGCCGGTGGCAATTCCAATGGCCCAGGGATTCGGCGGCACCGCCATGCGGTCGGGAACCGGAATCGGCGTTGAGGTCAGCTCCAGCGGCGGCAGCTTGCGCGGGAAAAATACGTCTTGAATGCTCTCCCACAGGTCCACCCAGATCGGCTTTTGCTCGAAGGCTTTGCCAAGAAAGGCATCGAGCCCGCGCACGTCTTCAAGCGCCAGGGCTGCCTGGGAGTCTGATTGTGGCTCAGTAACTAAGGTATCTGGCATGGCAATGAGTAGCTCTGTCCCCTGGCCTGATCCGGTGCTGGATGCCCTTTTCAGGCCTATTCCCCTATTATGCTTGAGCGCTGCCTGACTTGTCTTGGCGCGCCTTCCATCGTTCGACTGCAAGTAACCGGAGAAGAGCCTCTTAAGTGCTTCTAACAAGAATAGACGAATCGGGCCTCCGGTTGTTATCGGAAAATCCAGCGCCTTGCATTTAAACTGGTTGATAAGAGATTTTCCAGGAAAGTTGGAGTGCCAATGCCCTCTGCGCCGGAGTTGAAGGCGACCCTCACCCTGCCTCAGACCGCCTTCCCCATGAAGGCCAACCTGCCCCAGAATGAGCCACTGCGGCTGAAGAAGTGGGCCGAGATGGACCTGTACGCTGCGCTGCGCAAGTCCGCGGCCGGCCGCCCTGCCTACCTGTTGCACGACGGGCCGCCATACGCCAACGGGCCAATCCACCTGGGCCATGCGCTGAATAAGGGGCTGAAGGATTTTGTCGTCAAGTCCAAGACCATGGCGGGCTTTGACGCGCCTTACGTGCCGGGATACGACTGCCACGGCTTGCCTATCGAAATCAAAGTCGACGAGAAGCTGGGCCACAAGAAGCTCGAGATGCCTGTGCCGTCGGTGCTGAAGGCCTGCCGCGAGTACGCGCAGAAGTTTATTGACTTGCAAACCTCGCAGTTCGAGCGCATCGGCTGCTTCGGGCGCTGGAACAAACCATATAAGACAATGTCCCGCGCCTACGAGGCCAAGACGCTGGAGGCCTTTTACGGCTTTCTTGAGAAGGACTTCGTCTATCGCGGGCTGAAGCCGGTGTATTGGTGCATCCACGACCGGACGGCGCTGGCCGAGGCGGAGGTGGAGTACGCGCCGCATACCAGTCCGTCGGTCTATGTGCGCTACAAGCTAACATCGGACGCTGCGGCGATCGATCCCGTGCTGGCCGGGCGCGATGTGGCAACTATCATCTGGACCACGACGCCGTGGACGCTGCCTGCGTCGCTGGCCGTGGCGTTTCATCCGGACTTTGAGTATGTGGCGCTGGAAACCGGAGATGACCCAACGGGCCCGGTTTACATTGTGGCGGCGGAGTTGGCGGAGCAGGTGATCGCGGCCTGCAAGCTGGGTACGACTACTGAAATCGCCCGCTTCAAAGGCGCAGTGCTAGACCGTGCCAACTTCCAGCATCCGTTTCTGGAGCGCAGCATTCTGGGAGTGCTGGCCACATACGTCACGGCAGATACCGGTACCGGCGCAGTGCACACCGCGCCGGCACATGGCGCGGACGATTTTTACACCGGCCAGCGCTACGGACTGGACCCTATCTGCCGAGTAGACGCTGCTGGCCACATTCACATCGATCCAGCCGCATGGCCGTATGCCGCACCACCGGCCTTTGACGGCATGAAGGTGTGGGCCGCGAATCCCATCATCGTTGCCATACTGGAAGAGCGCGGCGCACTGCTCGGCGGAGCGCAACTGGAGCACTCCTATCCGCACTGCTGGCGATGCCATCAGCCAGTGATCTACCGCGCCACGGAGCAGTGGTTCATTTCGCTTGAGACGCCAATGAAGCGTGCCGATGGGTCCGAGACGACATTCCGGCAGCTCTCGATTGAAGAGATCGACAAGGTGGTGTGGGACCCGGCCTGGGGCAAGGAGCGCATCACGAATATGATCGCCACGCGCCCGGATTGGTGTATCAGCCGGCAGCGCATTTGGGGCGTGCCGATTGCGGTGTTTCTGTGCGAAGGCTGCAACAGGCCGATCATCGACGCGAAGCTGAACCAGACCATTGTTGAATTGTTTGAGCGCGAAGGCATCGAGTCCTGGCACACGACGGAGAACTCGGCGCTGCTGTCGGATGGGGCCAAGTGCGCGCATTGCGGCGGGATGGAGTTTCGCAAAGAGAAGGACATTCTTGATGTCTGGTTCGATTCGGGTGTGAGCTGGATGGCGGTGTGCGAGGCCGACGCGGATCTGAGTCCAGCCTACACATCATTTCAGGAGGGAAAAGGCACGGAGTGCTTGTATTTGGAAGGCGGAGATCAGC